>Ga0114997_10000644_pt1 | contig 29011 bp, 17 predicted proteins | sample ArcticOcean_MG_C_2_FD_87045 | JGI IMG/M metagenome (GOLD analysis project Ga0114997, IMG submission 87045) | Marine microbial communities from western Arctic Ocean - ArcticOcean_MG_CB4_136 | ecosystem: Environmental > Aquatic > Marine > Oceanic | place: Arctic Ocean: Canada Basin | collected... | reverse complement strand
TGATGCTAATGAAACAATGGATTCGGATAGTGATGGAGTGGGAGATAATGCGGATGCATTCCCTAATGATGCTAATGAAACAATGGATTCGGATAGTGATGGAGTGGGAGATAATGCGGATGTATTCCCAACAACAAACCGATATCAAACTGGAACAGATTTAGGTTTGGATATTTTTGGAGGGACACTTTTCATAGCCCTCATAGTTATAATTGCCCTGATGATACGTAATCGTAGATTAGATTATGATGAGGAAGATTTTGGTGATGAAATGATGGAATATGAGCAACAAACTTCCAATATGTCTCAACAAACAAGACCTTTAGAAACAAGAGGATCTGAAGCTGAAGAAACAAGATATCAACCTGAAGAAAATTATGGACCAGAAAGAAACTGGAATGGTGAATTTGCAGATGATGGATACGAATGGCTAGAATATCCTGAAGGTAGTGGAAGCTGGTTCTGGAGAAATAATGATACTGGTGAATGGGAGAGTTATCACGAATGATGGTTAATTTCATCTTTAGGTTTGTATGAAGTAGGTAACTGGAAGGTATTGGGCGGTTTTATCCGTAAATTGTCAAAAAGTGCTCGATGCAAAATACTATTTTTAGTAACGGGGTTCGATACCCCCCCCTAACTTTTGATTTTATTACCGATGCATATAGCCATGCAGCACATCATTTACGGAAAGGTGCTCGATCCGGGATTCGAACCCGGGTCCTCGCCTCGAAAGGGCGAAATGATGGGCCGGACTACACCAATCGAGCTCCGGTATTCCAGCCGAATTCAATCTCACTCATGAAGTTTCAGTATCAATATCGAGATTCTTCCACCATCTTAATCCATAATAACCCATGATTCCGATAATAATTAATATCAGTCCTAAAAGAAATTCATTATCTAATAATGTGCTAAGATTATCTAGGGCTACTTGCCCATAAATCCCAATTAGTATTGCTTCTAATCCAAATCTTATGCCTCTACCTATTAATCCTGCAATTAAAAATGATTTTTTATCCATTTCTCCCATTCCTGCGAACCAACCAAATACTTTGTATGGTATTGGTGATAAAGCAGCAATAAAAATACCCACAGTTCCATACTTTTCAATAAGTATTTCTAATTTAGAAATATGCTTTTCTCCATTAAATCGAGTAACTATTGATTTTCCCCAATTCTTTCCGATCCAATATCCTACCAAACTTCCTAACACGCTAGTGATTGTAATCACAAGCCATAACCATAAGATAAGCGGTATGTTTCCTGCATTGTTCATGAGCATTGGTAAGAACATTAAATCAGGAGGTACAGGTTGAATAATTGCTTCAGTAAAAGATAGGACTCCTAGGCTTGCAGGTCCGAAAATATCAAACCAATCAAGTATTTGTTGTTGCCATCCCATAATACTCCCTGATTAGTTCCGATGCTTCAATACTTATTGTAATAGAAGGTATCATGTCATATTCTATCTTGCATTTGTTTGTGGCGATACTTGATACTGCAGCATTATTGGCTTGGCCCGTAGAAAGGTTATCTCAAGGAATTGTAGCAATATCTCAATTAAAAGAGTTAGAAAAAGTATCTGTTGAAAGGTCAATGTTAATTGAAAGCATTGATTTAATTTGGATATCACCAAGTGAAAAACATCTCAAGCAAGCAAGAGATGCAGCAATTAAATCAGGTGATTTAACCAGATTATCTGGTGTTGATATTGATATAATAGCGCTATGTTTTCAATTAGATCAGGAGTTATATACTGATGATTATCGAATTCAAAATACACTTACTAAAGCAGGAAAAACGTGGAAAAGTGTAGTCCAGACAGGTATTTCTGGGGTGTGGGTCTGGATGCAGATTTGTACGGGATGCGGTAAAAGTGAACCATCTAAAGCAGACAGTAAGGATTCAGATTGCGGGCATTGTGGATCTCCCTTAAAATTAAAGAAAAAAAAGAGATGAAAAAACTCATTCCTTTTCTTTTAGTTCATCTTTGATTGAATCTGTATCCATTCCAGTTGGATCTATTCCAGCATCTCTAGCATCTTCAGCTAATTTTTGTTCAGGTGTTCTTCCGCCCGCGTCTAAATCAGTGAATGTTTTCTGTTTCTCGGGTATGTTTGCAACTTCATTTAACCCCTCTTGGAATTCACCTTTTGCTTGGCCCATTGAACGTGCTAATTTAGGTAATTTGTCTGCTCCAAAGAGTAAGAAAAATATAATCAGAATTACTGCAATTTCAGGTGGACCTATCGCCATATGAGTATTCCGTATCAGTTCAGGTTCAAATGTATGCCTCTAAAATTTCTAAATATTAGCACTTTTTTCATTAACCACCAGATACGGGAGTTAGAAATACAACTTCATCTCCATCCCTTATTAGTTTTTCAAAACTACAAAAATTTTGATTTATTGCACATCTTAATCCTTTTTCCTTCCATTCTGAAAGACCCATTAGGGTAAGTAATATCTCAGGAGTGCATGAATCATTAATTTCATGCGTAGTTTCAGAGTTTCCATATGCTTCTGAAAGTGGACCAAATAAGAATACTTTGACTTCTGCCATGGCATGGCTAAAGAGTTAGATTATATTTGTATACTTAATCGATAGAACATGGTCCGAGTACTTGAGGCTAAGGAAATTTGGAAAGTATATGACACTGCAGCCACGCGTGTTGAAGCATTAAGGGATGTTTCTGTAAAAGTCAATCAAGGAGAAATGGTTGCTGTAATGGGTCCCTCTGGTTGTGGGAAAACAACTTTGTTGAACTGCCTTTCAGGGTTAGATGAAGTGAGTGTTGGAGAAGTTTTTGTTGAAGGAGTCTCTATTTTTGAAGGGGATGATAAACTTAGAACAAAGGTAAGAAGAGAGCAATTAGGATTTATTTTTCAATCATTTAATTTAATTCCAGTTCTTTCTGCTTTAGAAAATGTTGAGATGCCATTACAACTTAATAGTGCAGAGCCAAATTCAAAAAAAATTAGAGAAAAGGCACTTGAAGCACTTGATAAAGTGGGATTAAAAGAGTGGGCATCACATCGCCCAGCAGAATTATCAGGTGGTCAACAGCAAAGAGTTACGATTGCAAGAGCTTATGTTCATGAACCTGGTTTATTGTTGGCAGATGAACCCACAGGCAATCTTGATACAGAAACAGGAACTAAAGTTTTAGATTTATTAGTAGAATTGAATAAGGAACTTAATATTACAATGCTTATTGTAACTCATGACAAAGCAGTATCAAAACGATGTTCAAGGGTTCTTGAAATGCGAGATGGTAAGATCTTTAGAGATACAAAAAATCCACCAGAAGAAGAATAAGGTAATACTATGGATTTATCAGAGATAATATTAACTTGCCTTGTGGGCTTTGGTTTTTTACTTTCTAATCTCTTTATACAATTTTTTAGTCAACCTGGTTTGAAAAATTTGAATTACAAAAGTCATTTCTTATTGTTGACAGTTCCAACGTTTTTAGCAATTCTTTCAATGATATTAACAGATAATAATCATCTAAACATTACTACTTCTGTAATTTTGAGTATTGTGATAGGAATCTGTAGTCAGATGTCTCTAATGGTATATTTTTCAGCAAAACATCGATTATTATGGACCTTAGGACTTAGAAACTTATTGAGAAATAAAAGAAATACTGCATTAATGATGACTGGATTGCTTATTGGATCTGCAATCATCACTTCAAGTTTAGTAGTTGGAGATAGTTTAAATGCTACAATTCAAGAAGAGGCATACCTCATTTTAGGAGAAACAGATATTCGAATAAGCGGTACTGAGCGTGGTTTTTCACAGGCTTCGGGATTAGCTAAAGAAATAGATCAAGATCTTGCAGATATATATCATTCCGAATTAATTAATAATTCAAAAGTTAATGAATATATGGACGGATATTATTATGGCCGTTCAGTAGATATTTCATTGTCTAATCCTAATTCAGGTTTAGTTGAACCAAGTGCTACATGGTGGTCTGCAGATTCATTTAATCATACGAATGGTCCATGGCAACCATTAGGTGGAGCGGGTGGAATAAATTATCTTGATATAGAAGAAAATGATGAATCGACAAGTAATTATTCATTTGTCGCAAATAGGGTATTAGCCGATGAAATTGGAGTTAATGAAGGAGAAAATATTTCTTTAAGTTTTACAAAATACGATTCCTCTACTGGAATTGGCACAGTTGAAACTATGATTATTAATATTTGGAAAATTGTTGAGATGGACGGTTCATCTACAGTTGCAGGTTCAAAATCTCCCGTTTTATTTTCAACATTAAAAACAGCACAAGAGATCCAGAATAAAGAACATAAAGTGAATTTTATTGACATTTCAGCAAAAGGTGGCCCAAAGGATAGTTCTTACTCATTAGAGGAAATATTTTCTAAAGTAAAATCAATATTCAATAATGTCATTAAAGCCGAAGATGTGGGATTTTTAATTCAAAAAGATTTTGAAAATAAAGCCTTGAGTGTATCACTTCAATCAGGAGATGGAAGGTTATCTGTAAGTATGATTGAAGATATAGAGGAAATAGTTGAAAATGTTTCTTCAAATACTAGTATTTACAAGACACTACAGGCCCAATTATTCCAAGTAAGATATAGAGCGGATGATATTGTAGGTATTTTAGGTTCTGAAATAAATTCCTTATATGCCGATCAAGAACTTGAATGGTATTCTTCTTCATTGGGAGTCTCTATTTACAATTCTTCAAGCCGTAAATGGACACAATTTACCTTTCCTCAAGATATGACTTTCAATGATTTCGAATCATATAATACTTCTACTTCAATGATTGCACACTCTAGTGGAATTACTAAGATGAATCTTGATGGAAGTTCAGAATATATTGGCGTACCAGATAGTGAGGATGGGGTTAGTGAAGTAAATTCAATTGAATTTATAGAGGATCAAAAAATATTGGCAGCAAGATTAACAAATGACAATACAATTGTTGAACTTTGGATTGAAGGTGAAAATTGGCAGAAATTAGTACTGGATCGGGGAGAATGGGATAATGAGTTATTTAGAATAGAGATGGTTTCAGATGATAATGATGTTTTGATAAGGGCCCATGATTTATTTGGTTCCAAAACGTGTAGGTTATCAACACAGGATCTAATCGGATTAGATTTGGATGAAGTTGAATGTGAATGGGGAGAACTTTTCATTGGACAAAATAAATTGGTTGAACTCGGGGGATTTATCTGGGATGTTACTTCAACAGATTCCGAACAAATGATTTTGATGTCTAATACCTCTTCTTTGGGTTTTAGTGCATCTGTAGGTATTAATTCTAGTGAATTTGGAATCCCTTCAGGGACAGTAATTGCTTTGGGATGTGATGGAGTTTGGATTCAAGAAGAACAAATATTGTATGTTTGGGATTCAACGAAATTCGTCGCCTCTCAAATTCTTGTTCCAAATGGCGTAGAAAATAAAATAGGTTTTGTTGATGATGCATGCATAAAAATGAATAAAGCATTAATTTTAGCAAAAGAAGGAGTTGTTACGGCATCTAAAATTTCTTCTGGAATTGTAGAAAATGCAAGATTCCCATTGATAAGGACAATTGAATCTATGAACTTAATTCCCTTAGTTGGAATGGCGGTCGAAGGAACTTCAAATTTAATATATAATCCCCCAAAAGAAGGAGAGTTCGACTTTCCTGAATGGGTAACGCGTACATTATCATTAGAGGAAAACGAAAACATATCCTTTCTTGGAGTAATTCCTTATTTATTTGGTACTACAGATGGACTTAAATTATCATATTCAGATGAAGTAGGGAACCTACCGAAATTATTTGAGCAACCAGGATATGATGAATTATTTTTTGTTTCGCTAAATATGAGTGACGCGGAGAGAATTGCAGGTTCAACAGTTGGCGAAAGAACATCAGTTGTAATTACGGGGTTTGATTTAGGAAATGAATCTATCTTTGAAGAATTAAACCTTGAATTAAACAATTGGATGGATGATACTGCTAAGTCTGGGCTATACGATGTACGTGTAAAAGACATCAAAAGGTCAATCATTGAAACATCTGAAGCGGCTTCAGAAAATGTAGCAGGATTCTTTTTGGTATTTGGTTCATTTACAGTTGTAGCAGGTATTCTTTTAGTAATAAATATCTTTGTAATGTTGGCAGATGAGCGTAAAAGTTCGATGGGAATGTTACGTGCACTTGGAATGCAAAGGCCAGAGATGAGGGCAATGTTTGTGCTGGAAGGATCTCTTTTATCAGTTATATCTAGTGCATTAGGGGCCTTAATGGGAATTTTTGTAGCGTTTTTAATATCTATTGGGTTTAAGATGACTTTTTCATCACTAAATAGTGAATTTATATTTTATTGGTCATATTCAAGTTTAATTGCAGGTTTCGCAATAGGATTTATGATTACGTGGGTTACTTTATGGCTGACAGCATGGAGAAACTCTAGGTTAAATGTAGTGGCTGCATTAAGAGATTTACCTACTCAAATTAATTCTGGTTTTTCATGGCTATGGATTATAGTGAGTTTATGTTTGTTTTCAGGTTCTATTTTCTTTGGACTTTTATTATTTATTCTTGATTCGGAAAGTGATATGTTACATGCTAGTTGGATGATGGTGGGTTATCTGACGATTCTTGGGATGATGCCAATATTTGGAGTAATTCTAAATTACCTTATGAAACCGAAATTTAAATTATTTAATATGAATTTTTCAAGAGATATTGTTCTGCCTAAAATCCTCATGTCGGTTTGTGCCATTTCCTTATTTTTATGGACAAGCCTTCCAGAAAGTATAGATCCAATCAGAACTAATTATGAAGAGACCAGGTATTCTTTCATTCCTTTGGGGTTATTTAGCGTGGCCGCAGGAGTACTCATATTGACCAGTATTGCCCCTGTCATTGCTAGAATCATAGGTAAATCAGGAAGATTAGTTAAGAGGTTTGGGCCTGTAATCCCAACTGCATTAGCATATCCATTATCTAAACCTTTACGAAGTTCATTAGTTGTAGGGATGTTTTCTCTTACAATATTTTCAGTAATTGTCTTGGCAGGTTTTTCAGCACAATTTGAGATGTATTCTAATTCATTTGTTGATGATGCTCAAGGTGAATTTGAATTATTGGGTACTGGTAGTTTAGAACGGCCATTAGAATTAGAATCAAATGTTGAAAATTGGCCATGGCCAGAAAATATTTCACATGAAGATTTTGATGCAATCTCATTGTTATATTTTAATTATATAAGGGTCAGTGATCAGATTAATGAACAAGAAACATCTAAGGAATTAAAGCAGAATACAAGTAGATACATTGTAAGGGGTATTGATGAAAATTTTGCAGAACATGGAGGTCTTCCTTTAATTGCTTGGGATGAATCTCTTGCCCAGAGTGAAAAAGAAATTTGGCAATTAGTTTCAGAGAATGAAATTTTTGTAATAGTTGATTCAGCATTTGCAATGTCATATAATTTAGATGATGATGAAAATGGAGTTCAATTAGGAGATGTTTTAGTATTACATAATAATGATAATTTAGCAGTAGAGAAAGAGGTTATTGTTGTTGGTGTATTAAAGGAAGGATCTCTTTTATCCTTAAGTGGTATTTTTGTTCAAGGCGATTTAGCAGAGCAATATTTTGGTGCAGAACCAACAAGAGTAATGTTTAGTTTTTCAGATACCAAATCATTAGATGAGAGAGATGAGATATCTAGGCAATTAGAAATTGGCTTTGTTGATTATGGAATGCAAGTATATGTGATTGAAGAAGAAGTACTGGAAATCCAGTCCTTAATTTTTGCAATTTTTTCAATATTCAAGGCGTTTCTTGCTTTGGGGTTAATTGTTGGAATTGCAGGCTTAGGTGTTGTAACTATGCGTTCAGTAAGTGAAAGGCAACACCAAACAGGAGTATTGAGAGCATTAGGGTTTGATAAAAATATGATATTATTTGGATATGTGCTAGAACTCACCTGGATAAGCTTACTTGGAATGATAAATGGAGTTTTAGTGGCTATATTGTTCCATTATCAATTATATCAAGTTCTTTGGTCTGAACAAGGAGCTAAATTTACAATGCCATGGGTTGAGATGATATTGTTTGTATTAGGTTCATATCTATTAGTATTATTATTCACTGCTTTACCAATTAGAAAAGCATCTCAGGTTCATCCAGCAGAAGCGCTTAGACAAGTAGTATGAGTCTTATTTTGAAATTTTCAAATGAGATGTGAAGCCCAAGCAATTAAATTCTTTAATGAACTCGACTATGTCCACAGAGGTAGTATAAATGAAAATAATTCCCCCGTTGATGATATTGCTAATGCTGTTGATGAGTCCGCTACTTGCGACAATACCAACACCTGAATTAAACGAAAAAACAAACCCTATGATGGTTGAAACTATAGATTATGAAGTAGCCTTCTTAACTATACTTGAACCATCAGCCGACTATACTTTCAGATCTGGTGAGACGGTAGGAATGAGAGTTTTAGTGGCCAATTTAGGAACGGAACAAATTACAGATTTAGAAATAGAAGTGGGTTTGTGGAAATCTGAAGTTTCAGAGGGTCAAACTCTTGAAGATTCATGGCAATTAGAAAAAACTTGGACTGAGGTTGCAGTTTGTGAAGATTGTTATGAAACGGAGATAGAAACAGCATCATTACTTGGAGGGTCGGGTTATGATTTATTCAAGGTTCAATGGCCTGCAGAAGCAGGGCACTATCGTTTTATTGTAGATATTGTAAGTTCTCAAGACACTGATTCAACTAATAATCAATATTCTGTAGATTTTGGAGTCTATCAAGCTTTTGATATCGCAACCAGAGCATACTGGGATGCAACTGGAGGAGAGACATTAGATTTAACAAATAGTAATATCGCTTCAACTTGCCAAGTTGACGGAATGTGTTATGATTTTAATCTCAACATCTCCTATGGTATGCTAAGTCAATTTGAATTACCCGAATTTGAAATAAGAGATATTGAGGTTGAACTTTCAGTAACAAATGCTGGACTTATGGATGCTTTCTTAATAAATAGAGATGGCTCTGAAGCGTATTTCTATGAAGCAAGTAATGGTGAAGATCTTTCTAACTATACGATTTCAGATATAGGTAAAGGAGTAAAGGTAGTGGTAGGATATATCCCTGAACCACAAGGAGAGGCTTATTTTGAACAATCAGAGGATAGATTTATTGCTGAAATTGGAACTTCAATGGATTATACTGGAAGAATTAGAGTAGATGGCTCTAATGATGGATTTCAAATTAAAGCACAAGTAGTTGGTTTCAAATTATGGCAGAATGTAACAATTTCTTATGATTGTGTATTGAATAATCAAGAGAGAGGCCTTCCTGAATGGTTGCCTTGTGAAGAAGAGATGTCAGAAGATTCCGATGGAGCCTCAGATACAAGCATAATTAATGCGTATGATAGCACATTTGAAGATTTGAATTTTGATTCACTAACCTTTGAGAGTAGACTTTCATCATCACCAACACCAGCATATCTCCCACAGGGCCCTAATGATATGTACTTTGAGATTCATAATGCTGGATTAGACCCTACTAATAATACTTATGAGTATGCAGTTGATGTTGTAATAGACACACCCACAGATAGGATTGATTATTATACGGATGTTAATGCTCTTGAACCTGAATCAAGCCCAATCGCTTATCGATGTAGTGTTCAACGTGAAAATCACTCTAGTGTTGGTGGCGCTTCAATATTTGAAGATACTCTCTGTTTTACTTATCATTTCATGGCAGTAGGAGTTTACAATATTACAGCATATGCAAGAATTGTAAATACTGATGAATTTGTTGATGAGATTGCAATGAATAATATTCATACATATTCTATTGAAGTAGTAAACAATGCACCATTTGTGGTATTAGATATGGAGGCTACGGATCCATTGACACTTCAGGATGAGTTCTTGTTAAAATTATCTGGTTTAGATTATGATGCTGCACCAGGAGATGACAAGAATTTCCGTTATGATTTACAATTAGTTAACGAAGACGGTACCGTAATGTCATTAGGTTGTATTAATGAATTACAAATAGGCACTAGTAAATATTGTGAAGGTAGGATTACCACACAGTGGTTACGTTCAACGCATGTAAGGGGCGTAATTACAGATGTATACGGTGCTGAAGCACATGTCGACATCCCAATTCTAGTTTGGGCAAAAGGTATTTTTGAAGACACGCCAGGCGACTTTTCTTATGAGGTAGCATACAGGGCAGATCAAAAACTTGAGATGGAAGTATCTAATGATGCAAATGGAGATGGTTCTGTAAATTCTGCTGATAAGCAAACAGATGTAACCTTAGGAAGTTTACCGGGTACATATGATTCAGTAGGCGTTTGGAAATTAACACAAGATGCCACAACTCTCAATCAAACAGGTCTTCAACGTTTAGAACTTAAATTTAAACTTTCAGATGAAGCGATAAATGATAATGCTAATGGTACATTATGGTTTTTCGATGAAGCAATACCTGCATGGGTTAATTATGAGACAAACGTATTAGGTTTTGATGGATTTACTAAAAAACAAACAATTGTTTGGGGGCAAGAGGGAGGGGAATTACTTTCTTCTGGACTTTATGCAGTATTTATTGCAAAACAAGGTTCATCTCCAACAGTGGGCCTTTCAAAGTTAAGTGTTGAAAATTTAGCAACTGGGTTAGTTGAAGTCAAGTGGGAACTTGACGGCACATTACAATCTGAGGATTGGCTGAAGATTTACTACAGTTCAGGCAATACTGCATTTGATGGCCCTGATGCAGGCACTCACACAATAACAAATAGGTTTGTAGATTCATGGCAATTCTTAGATGGCGTTCATATGACTACGTATCAGTTCACAGTTAGAACTGAAAATGCATTTGGTGCAAATCTTGAAGGGGCTATGTCAAATTCTACCACAGTAGATAATTCCGTAGACCCTGAACCTGTTGTTTCAGACGTATTACTTACAGTTCAAAATACTAATGTATTAGTTACTTGGCAATCAAGTAATACTGTAGATGTGCACCATTGGGAAGTATGTAGGGGTGTAGATCCTAATTCCCTTAGTACTTGTTTTGACTCAACTGGAACTGCTGAACAGATGCTTACCTTGAAGCCGACAATTAAGGTAAAATGGTTTTATGCGGTAAGCGCAGTTGATATATATGGAAATACTATTCAATTAGGTCAAGCAAGTTTAGACTTAAGTTCAGGTGCTGTCATAGGTGATGGAGATGGAGGAGATACAATAGGGACTAAAGTTGAGGGAGGATTGCCATCTTGGACATATCCAGCTATTGGAGCGGTTGTTTTCCTTTCAGTAATTGCTGGTGTAATACTAGTAGTACGTGGTGGTGGAGGAGACGACATCGATCAAGATTGGGACTATTGAATAGTAGTGCCTCACCCCCTTATGTATCTAATTTAGCATTAATTTGTTATTTTATTTTAGCGGGTATGTATATTTTTATCGTGATAATATATCCTCTTTACTTAACAAACGTATATTTTCTTAATGCAGGTATGAGGAAACCATTATATCAGTTAATGTGTTAGACGCACCAGCGTAACCCGAGAGGTGACCATGTATGAACAAAAACAGATTAGGATTTGCGTGGCTTCTGTTGACCGTAATTATGGTCGGCATGTCACTCTCCCCGATGATAGACAACCCAGTCTTGTCGGCGAGTGACAATGTTGATTTATCAACAGAAATCGTAGCAAACGAAGAAAATAATGATCAGTCGAAAGATTGGTCCCAGGAAGAACAAATGAACAATGATGAAGGAGACGTAAGTCTATCAGACAGCATATTATCATCAGATATAATCATGAATAGTGGTATGTCTAGAGATAATGTTGCAGAGATAGTCGAAGAAGAATCACCTCTAGATTCCGAATCCGATACAGAAAGTCGTGTTGATCAAGCTTGTACAGGTGATTTTAATCTGGACTTGGATGGAGATGCAGATTTAATTGATCGAGGTAACGGATATCTAGAAGAACTTGATGCAGCTCCTGAATTATTAGAAGATTTCCAATCAGATGATGATTTTATCGCTGAAGAAGGTATTTTCAATTTTGCTGATTCAAATTGGGGTGTTACTGCCGATTCATGGACTAGCTATGGTCCTGACTCAGGTCAAGCCCGTGAAGTTGTTATGTCCGGCCAACGTCTTTATCAACAGTACCAAACTGCTTACTTAACAGCAGGAACATATACTCTTGAAATGACAGATTCATATGGAGACGGATGGAATGGTAACACACTTTACTTCAACAATGGGGATGGTGTTACAGTTGATTCTGCAACATTATCTTGGGGAGGATATCAAGAATCAGACATAGTAATACCAACTGATGGTTTTTACTCTACAGATTGGTCTTCAGGTTCTTGGCAAGGCGAAGTTTACTTTGTTTTGAAAGCACCTGATTATCCAGACTTATCAGGCGGTGGATTTACCCCTGATGCTTTACCATTTTCATCTGGAGCAACTCAAGGCATAACCAAAGCACTTGGTGTTGGAACTTATTTTGTTACAATGACAGATAGTTACGGTGATGGATGGAACGGTAATGTATTGAATATATACGATGATACAGGCGCACTAATATTTTCAGATTATTTGGAAAACTATTGTTCAGGTTCAAGCTGGTGGGGTACAGTTAGTTATTCTAACTGTTATTCTACCACAGTTGGATTGACAATCCCTGCAGATGGAGATTATACATTTAATCTATGGGGCGGCAGTTATAGAAACGAGGTTTCATTTACTGTTGCAGCAGATCAAGTATCAGCCGCAGCACCTGGAGAATACTACATGCAAACAAACCCAGTAGGGGGAGATGGTGTAGTAATGACTACAACTTGTATTAATACAAGTGATTACAATCAATTCTTTGTTTCATTTGGATTCCACATGGGTGGGACTTCTGGCCAAACTAGCGGATTAAGACTTGACGTAAGGGCAGTAGATGACCGTGATGGTTCAGCTGGTGCAGATTTCTTTAATGGTCAATGGACCACAGTATGGGAACAATATGGTGCAGGATCTAATTATCCAAACCAAGTAGATCCTTTTGGTGCATTTAATGGAGATTGGTGGTTTACAGTTAATCAAGAACTTAGTGGTGATTGGTGTAACGACGAAGGTTGTGCAGAAGATTTATCATTCCGTTTCTATTTCGATAATGGATATTCAACTCGTGATGATTATGCAGTTGACAACTTCCGTATTCAAGGATATGGGCAATTCAATGACAGAGATAATGACGGAGTTGCTGACGGAGCAGATGATTGTGATGGATTTGATAATCTAAATGATTCACCAAATGCAGAATTTGTTCATGATGCATTCCCAGATATTACAATTCAATCAACTGGATGTCCTGTAGATGCTGATAACGATGCAGTTTACGACATTGTTGATTGGTGCCCAAGCACTCCTAGTGCTTACGTTGGAGTTGTAAACGCCAATGGTTGTGAACCAGGTGTTGCTATGTCTCAAACATCAATTCTTTACGATGGAACAAATTTGGAGACTCAAGCTTATGTAGAGAGTTTCAATAGTGATCAAGCAAACCCAATGGATGAAAATATCGATGGAAGAGACGGTTGGAATGCAATTGAAGATGATGGATTGTATGACTGGCAAATTTATTCCACATATAATGCAGGTAAATTTGAAGGAGATAGATCTATAGTTCATGCAGAAAATAATAACGACTTCACAGACGAAGCTTGGATGATTTCTCCTAAAATAAGTATTCCAGCAGATTCCGAATTTGGTAATAGAATGTCTTTTGCAATGATGATTGAATACTTTGCATGGAGTGGAACATATGGTTACAACACGGGAGAATTTGCAGTTTATGCATCTACTAAGAGTTGTCAACCAGGTGTTGGAGATCCTGCAACAGGAAACATGTTGAATTTCATGGATGATAGCGATGGAGACGGAGCAGCTGACCCAATTTATACAGTACCTTACGGTCTTGGATACCAAGCATGGGAAGAGCAAATGTTTGTAATCCCTGACAGGTTTTATGGACAAGATGTATGTTTTGCTTTCCATAATGCAGCACCTACAAGTGGTAGTATGTTCCTGGACTTATTCCAGTTTTATGTGCAACCAACACCACCTGACAGTGATAATGACGGAGTATGGGACTCTTACCCAGAATCTAAAGACGGTGATGGATTATTTGTTTATGCACCTAATCAAGGAGCAGACATAGATATATGCCCTAATACACCAAGAGGACAAGCTGTAGTAGGCATGAACTTAGGCGTTGTTAATGGAGCAGAAGGTAAGCCATTAGGAACACAACCATGGGATGTAGGTTGTAGTGCTCCTATTTCGTTACCATATACACAAGGATTCGGAGGATTAAACATGCCATCAGAAATACAATTTGGTTCTTCTAATGGAGATGGAATCGAAGGAGCTGGAGGTATTTGGGGTGCTTTATGGAATTATTATGGTGATTGTGGTTACGATTGTCTGGGAATTGTTAGGGCAGATGATAGCCCAAGCACTAGAACAACTACAGAATACATGGTATTACCAATGATTGAAGTCGGTACACAGTATGATGGGGTCGTCTTAGATTTCTCATCTTACGTAGCACAATACACTCAATGGTCTGCAGCAACATCTTATCATGGAATCCAAATAGCAGAGGTTAACCAACTTAATGAAGAGAGATCTTGTGAAGTTGGTGCTGATACCAATAGCGATTTAACGGCTGATGGAGTATTAGATTCTAATGGAGACGTAGTTAATACAGGATATGTAGAGCTTGCTAGCCTAGAAAATCCAGGAAATTATGCATGGAATGCTCAAGAAATTGATTTATCTTCATACGTAAATAAATGGATTTGTGTAGCGTTTGCTTTCCGTAGTGATTTCGACCAAGAATGGTGGGTTGACAGTATAAGCATGGAAGGAGTTATTTTACCTCCAGATCTTGTTCCACCTACAGTAACGGAATTTAATCCTTATACAGGAGTAAATACATACCGTGCAGATGGACGTGTTGTAGAGATATCTCTAGCAGATGGCCAATCTGGTGTTGACAATGGCTTAGCGCCAACATTAACATCAACAGCACCTACAATCGATTGGACAATGTCAGATGGAACTTCTGGATCAGTTGTAATGACTCAAACAGTATCTTGTGATATGACAATACTACCGTATATGGACCGTGAATGTTCATTTGAGGGAACATTGCCTGCTATCACATCACCTGGAACTACAATGACATATAGCGTAACTTTCCAAGATGTTGGATTCAAGACAGATAATGGTCTTATTCATCCAGTTACTGGACAAGATACAGGTTGTATGACATTTGCTGAATTCACAGATCTTCTTGGTTCGTTTACACCATCAGTACCTGATTTATTCCTGCCTGACGGTACAGATGCTACAATTTGTGGTGGACCTAACCAAGTAACACTTGGTCCTTATGATTATACATTATTAGATCCAATGACTGGTTTAGAGAATGGCCATCACGAAGCAAGTATGATGAATCTTGGAATTTCGGGTATAGAAGATGGTAGTGACGGAACATATGATGTTCATGTCACTTACTTCTCAGATGTTAACGAATATGTAGTTGAGTACGAAGGTGCATGTTCTGAAGGAATGAATGGAGCATTAAGATCTAATAATTGGTTAGATGATGATGATTTAGTATCTCTTGGTAATGTAGATAACATTGATTCAACATCACCTTGCGGTACTAATGTGGCATACCATTACAATGATGTAACTAACAATTGGATGGTTGCAACATTATCCAGTACTGGTATTGATTACAATCACAATGGATTAGAAGCAGCACAAAGAGATTGGGCTGAGGTAACACACTTCATTTGTCCTGCTGATGATGATCCTACTACCCCTGAAGATGAAACAGATTGTAGTTTCCCTACGTGGAATAAAGTGTATGATATGCCAAGTGCGCTAACTGATGTTAACGATATCACAAACGGTAAGTTTGGGGCTCATACATTTGCAGAAGCATCTGCGGATTATGACGTGCTTTCTGCAACTTCTGCAACTGGAGATTATATGACAACCGCTGATGGTATGTCATTATACATCTACTGGGGAGATTCAGATGGAAACAACCCAACACAGGTTTGTGGGGCAGAGTGTCAACTTACATGGCCTGCATTCTTTGCAGGAGATAACCCAGCGGTTACTCCTCCATTGGATGATGATGACTTCGGTAGTTTCACAAACAGTCTTGGTGAAGAACAAACAACTTTCCAAGGTTGGCCATTATACACATATGTTGGAGATTCATTCCCAACAGATGTTAATGGTGACGGAATCACTGATGCTACAGGAACATGGTATGTTGCTGGAGCAGGATATGAAACAGGACCAACTGAGGATTGTATAGGATCCTTAACTGGTGGTGCTCCATATTCATGGTCTGGTGTGCTTTGTGCAGGAACATATACGCTAAACATGGCGGACAGCTATGGTGACGGTTGGAATGGTAATAACTTCGTTATTACTGATGCAGACGGCAACTCATTGTTCTCTGCTACGATTAACTTTGGTACTTCTGCATCAGATACATTTACTCTGGACAACAATGAACAATTGTATATCAGTGTAAACGGTGGTTCATGGCAAGCTGAAGTTTCTTGGGACTTCTTTAGTTCAGGAAGCGTATTCAGTATTGGAGAGACAGGTTCACAAGGAATTGTTTCAGATGTTCTAGCAGGTTGGTATCAACTATCTATGAGCGATAGTTGGGGAGACGGATGGAATGGTAATACATGGACTCTGAAAGACGGAGCAACGACAGTTGCAGGTCCATTTGGATTAACATCCGGATCTAGCGGTTCAGAAATGTTCGAACTAGCCAGTGACTGTAATGGTTGTACTGCTCAAGTAGCAGGTGGAGCCTACATTTGGGAAACCTCTTGGACTCTAACAAGCACTATTGCACCTGTAGATATCTTTGCTGACGCCGAAGACTTCCCTGGAAGAATGGAAGCATCTGCACCTTACGGTGTAGCTGATTTCGGAGTTTTCAACTTCCCAGCGGGTACATACACAGTTATTATGACTGATACGTATGGAGACGGTTGGAATGGAAACGGACTATCTTTAGTAGGCAGTGATGGATCATTAGTAGCTAACGTAGGCTTAGCATCAGGATCATATGGTGTTGCAGAATTTACATTAGATGACGCAGGAGTTTATGCACTTGATGTTGGTATCACTGACACAGGTTCATGGGACGGAGAAATCGGTTGGTCATTATCCTTAGATGGATATGTTCCAGCGGGTCAACACTTTACACAACTTTGTGTGACTTCTAATGGTGCAATTGCTTTCACTGATGGCGATGATTGTACTTTTGCACCTCAAATCGGAGAACTGTATGGCTTCAATGGTATAATGTACCAAACTGAAGACACTGGATTTGCAGCAGGAGCATCAGTATACCTACAAGTACAGAATATTCTACCTCAGAAGATTCTTGCTTTCGGTCCTGATAACTACATCACAACTGGTTCTGGAACTGAAGTGTCCTCATGGGCACACACAGTTATCGAAGATACATCAGACAATGATGAATCCTTGACTCTTGGTTTAGAAAGAATGCATCCAACTAACCCTGGATTATACTATGAAGTAGTTAGCTCTGCTGAAGAAGCAGCTAACAGCGGTTGTAATTATGACCTATACTTCAATAGTGTAACTTCTGGTGATCAAGATGTATCTTTCTCATTGGTTCCAGATGCAACAACAAATGCACCTGATGACCAAGTAGACTACCTACAAGAAATGGGTATACACCAAGGAACAGAAGGATCATGTGGATTGACAGTACAATTGAAAGAAGCAGGATATGTTCACCATCAAACGCCTCTGTCTATGACAGTAGCTAATATTGCTGAAGAACGTCCAGATTATGCTTTCACTGGTGTTTGGGACTATGAATTGGTAGATGCTGTACTTCCGGGTACACTTGTTCCAGTAAGTGTTCAAGTCACAAATAATGATGATGGCATTGCGTCACAAAATGGAGCAATGTATGATCATGGACACAGCATTGATGTTTGTTTCAGTACTAATGATTACGGTGATGATGAAGATGAAGGTGACGGTTGTTACTATACAGCATGGATAGTTGATCCACCTGCACCTGGAACATCAGTAGATGTACAAGGACAGTTTGTTCTTGATTCAGGTACAGACTTAGTAACTACTTCACTTGAAATACACACTTGTGATACACAGACACAACCAGGTGATACAGACAATCAAGGTACATGTACATTAGATGCACAATCAGCAGCATCATTGAATGGAATAACTCGTAAAGGTGCTAAGGTAACTCCTTACAACTACGCGGCAACCCACTCTGAAACATTAGAGCAATCTGTTTCTGGAAATGATATGTCTGAGACTAATGAACGACCATTAAGAGTTGCATATGGCGTTGCTAACAGCGTTCCATCATTTGCTCCAAGTTTAATGGCAATAGGATTAGTTGGTTTGTTCGCAGCGGCACTTGTTCAAGGTTCCCGTAGTGATGAAGAAGATGAAGAAGATATAACAGAGAATGAAGCGGCGGTAAGCCCAGTTATTGCAACTATCTTGATGGTTGCGATTACAGTTGTTCTTTCTGGTGTAATTTATGTTTGGGCTAGTCAACTAGCTTCAACAAGCACTAAAATGTCTCCTTTGTTGACTTTTAAGACTGAAGCATCAGAAGATGGTTTCTGGCAAATCACAGTAACAACAGCAGAGAACCCACTTGCATTACAAGCAGTATTTGTACAAGTTGAGTTCCTTGATGATTCCTGTGAAGCTGGATATTGTATCATCACTCAAACTATTGCTGAACCACAAACATATGGATTCACACCACAAAACAGTGATTCATTTATTACATACATGGATATGTATGATTGTGAAGCTGGTGAAGGAACTGATGGTTGTACTGCAGAGTTTAGTGCAATGGATGTACTTCGAATAAACTATAATCACCCAGAATATGGTCTGATCGATGAAGGTATCATTCAACTTGCTTACCAAGCAGGTGGCGATACTAACGTCTTAGGTGAATGGTCTATTGACAGTAGTACACCATCTATCAAATGATGGAAACTAGTGTTTGAAGAAGTTCAAGTATAGGAAATGGGATTTCCCAGAGGTATTCCTCTGGGGAATCCGCCCCCTTTTACTTTTAAAAATATAATTCAGTATGGTAGATTCTATGGTTAATCAGATTAAATGCGTAATATTTGATTGTGATGGGGTATTAGTAGATTCAGTTTCTTCTTGGCGAACTTTACATTCTTTTTTTGGTACCGAGAATCATAATTTACTCGAGAAGTTTATTGCTGGAGAGATCACTGATACTGAATTTATGAGATTAGATATCCAAATGTGGAAAGCAGTGCAATCAAAGATACATCAAGATGATATATTTAGGGCTTATTCTGGGATTAAATTAATGCCTGGAGCAAGAGATGTAGTGTCTGAGTTAATTTCTAAAGGGATTTATGTAGCAATTGTATCTGCTGGAGTAGATGTGTTTGTATCTACAATCGCAGGGACATTAAAAGTAGATGATTGGATAGCTAATGGATTTAACTTTGATGATGACGGATATTTACTAGATGAAGGAGTAGTTAGAGTAAGTGGACAAGGTAAAGGTAAAATTGTTAATAGGTTAATGGAGATGAATAGTTTTCAACCTAATGAAGTACTTTCTGTTGGAGATAGTGATATTGATTTATCAATGCATTTAGAAGGCACTCATTTTGTTGGTTTTAATCCTAGCAGAGATAATTCAAGAGCGGCCTTTAAAGATGCAGGAGTACCAATCATAGAAGAGAAAGATTTACGATTAATTTTACCTTATATATTCAATTAAGCAAATGGAATACTTGCTGATGCATGTGTTTTTAGATTTACAACAGTAAGAATACATGGTTGAGGTTGAAATCCTAACATTCTTTGGTAGGCGGTTTGATCTTGCCAGGTACTAGAACAAACGAGTGTAGTACCTTTAAAATCCGAACAATTATGTCCATGTACATGGCCAGTTACAAAAATATCTGGTATCTCTCCAATGATTAAATTATCTTCAGGTTCAGGAGAAAGAGGAGTTTTTTTGCCCCATGTCGGAGCAAGGTGCCTTCTTCTAAGCATCTCTTTCATGGCTTCTACGGGATGAGCATAACTTACTTCAGGCATTGAAACAAAATCATCAATACTTTTACCGTGATAAGACAATAAATCTACTCCATGTAATCTAAAACTACAGGGATTACCTACAAATGTAGTGGAGTTAAAATCTGCTTGAATTTCAGGTTCAAGTGCAGGTTGTGGTTCTGCAGGCCTTACTGCATCATGATTTCCAGGCAATAATACACACTCTACCCATTCTGGTAATAATTCAAGTAATTCTGCAAATCTAGAATATTGCTTAAATAAATCTTTTATTGCTAATTCTTTATCTTGATTTGGATAAATCCCAACACCATCAACAACGTCACCAGATAATATGAGATATTTGATGGTTTTAGCTAGTGGATCTTTATGGAACCAATCAACCATTTTAATCCATTGTGCTTCTAAAAATGTTTTTGACCCTACATGAATATCCGAGATAAATGCAACACTAATACCCGCTTCCGAACTTTTTTTATTATGTCTTTTAAGTGGTGGTCTATGAAATTCATCTACTCTGAATATATCATTATCGTCTACAAAAGCACCCGTAATAGCAATTACATCATCTTGCATCAAACCGGTTTTAATTATTGGATTTGGGTTATCTTGTTCTTTATAACAAATACAATCTATCTGGGCGCCATCATCTTCTATGACAAACATAAAGTGGCCGTTTTTAGTATGCTTTGGGTCATTTACCATTCCGATAATCGTTGTAGAAGTTGAATATCCAGACCGACTTCTTCGTTCTTGCACTAATTTTGAAATTGAGATGGGGCGATTCGGTAATCCTTGTTGGCGAATCATTGTACTAATACGTTGGAATCTGTTATTGAAAAAGGAGTGAATGTCTTCTTTCCTTCCTTCAGTAATACTATTTCCTGTAATTTCAAAGAGCACTTCTAGATCTACATCAATATCACTTGCATTTGTTTCAAATAATGATAAATCATAATGTTCTAAACCATGAGGACGAGATGCAGGAGAGATCTTGGGAGGATTAATTGGGGCAATAGTTCTACCAATTTTAATATTAGATGATTGTGCTTCATTATTAATTTCTCGAGTTACTTCATCTAATAATTGGGGGGATAATATCCCCTTCACTCCCTTTGATTCTAATTTTGAAATGAGTAAATTTATATTGGGATGTTCTAGAAGTTGTTGTTTAACATCTCTTCTTGCTAGTAATGAAGCATTCATTAAACGAGTATAAATCTGCTCCCATTTCTGCTCCATATTAGGCGTTGGTAAGTGACCCTCGATAAGCAATGCTACAAAAAATCAAATTTACTCCTGCTCTCCCCAGTTTACATCTTTAATTCCTGCATTATCCTCAATATTTTCATCCTCAATATTTTCATCCTCAATATTTTCATCATTTTTCACGTATCTTTGAGATTCTTCAGCCCAATTTTCACCGATATCCTCATTCCACTTCTCTTCTTCTGGATTTTCAATTTCTTCTGATTTAATTTCTTTTGTAGTATCCTCTTCATTTAATCCTTCTTTAATTTCAACTACTTCTTCATTTAATTCTTCATCTTTTTTAGTCAGGTGGTATTCATCCCATATTTTTATTGCAGTCCTTAGAGCTAATGCAACAAAATTTAATTTATTTTGTTTTCTATCACCTGAAAAAAACTTTGAAACTACTCCTTCATACATAGTGGATGAGATTCCAACATACACCTCTCCTACTTTTTTTCTTGAATCATCTGTTTTAGGCCCTGCAATGCCAGTGATTGAGATTGCAATTTCTGCATTTGATTTTTTTCGCGCACCCTTTGCCATTTGTATTGCAACTTCTGCACTAACTGCACCATGTTCTGATAAAGTACGTGGTTCAACATTTAATTCGATTATTTTTGATTCATTAGAATATGTAATCCAGGATTGATTAAAACAAGCACTTGAACCACTGATATCAGTTAGAGTCGATGTAAGTAAACCTCCAGTACATGATTCGGCAGCACTTACTGTTGCTTTTGCTTTCAACAACCTTCTTTCTAGACGAGATGCAAGGGTGACTAAGTCATCTCCCATATTAATTACCGGATATTAATCACTTATGATGCTTTTTAGAGAGATTTATACTTTCTCTTAAGAAAATATCTTTATTTTTTAACCGACTTCTATTTGAATGAATGCTTGTTGGCAAGTGCATCAAGGGCCTGTGGTCTAGGGGTTATGACGTCGCCCTTACAAGGCGAAGATCGCCAGTTCAATTCTGGCCGGGCCCACTTGATAATACATGAGTTCATAACTAACAGTAATAATCGCATTATTATGGAAGAGATGGATTCATTACTTACTAGACTTTCATTGGCAGGAGTAGAATTCAGTTTATTGATTAGAGAAGCAATGATGAATGTAGATATTCGTTGTTTTTCAAGTAATAGTCCTGATTCATTTTTTCAAGACAGGCCTTTAGTATTTCTTGAAAATGAGCGTGGAGGTGTTAAAACAATTTCTGCCCCACACATGATCGTAACAATGTTACATCATCTAGAATTAAGTCAAGGTATGGAAGTAATGGTAGTTGGAGCCAAGGGTGGCTATATTTCAGCACTAATTAATGAAATTGTGGGAGATAAGGGGGGAGTTACTTTGCTTGATTATGATTCTGATGTTCTTAACCATGCATGTAAAAGTCATAAGATGAGTGGGTATGAAAGTACCATTCAACGTAGAAAATTACGTAGAGATGGAAGAAGTCCTGCAAATTTACCTTCTAAATTAAGTAGAGTATTGGTAACAGGTTCGATAGATAGTTTACCGTCTTGGATTGAATCTAGAATAGACGAGGGTGGTTTTGCAATTTTCCCAAGAGGAGGTAGAATTAATCAAAAATTGATTAAGAGAGAAAAACAAGGTGACGAATTTTTTGATACCGATTTAGGCAATGTGGTATTTGGTCCGTTGGATATTAAGGATAGTGAACCTATGACTCCAAGTCCTTATGAATTAGCAGATATTTTAGAAGAGGTTTCTTTCGTTGCTAAGGATTTAGATATGATTTCATTAGAAAATTCATTGAAATTAGATGATTTAATTACTGATCTAAGATCTTTGCCTGATGATATTAACTTCGAAATAGAAGATAAGAATGAAATGCCACTTCAAATGAGAGAATTATTAGAGGAATCAGGAAGTTGGATGAATCAATTATGGCCATTATTTTTAATGCTTAGTGAAGTAAATATTCAACAACCAGGGGCATTATTTGATGATGATGATGATGATTTTGGTCCTCATGAAGATATGATACCTTGAATGAGATTATACCCTCCCCCCCTCTGGAAGTAATGAGCAGATGGCATCGAAATCGACTGAATTAAAGAATTTAAGTTCAAGGGATAAGGCTACCAGGCGTAAAGCAGTTAGGTGGTTATTTGAGAATGAAATCAATGACTCATTACCTTATTTTATTCCATTTTTATCTGATGAAGATATTTGGTTTCGTGAACGTGCAAAAAGCGCATTCACAAGATGGTGTTCTGATGTAGATATTGAGTTAATAGAACAGTTATTGAGTAAGGATTTGTTAGAACATGAATATTTTGTTTCTACATTATTATTTAACTTTTCAAATGAAGGAGAAAGAATAATTAGAAAATTATTGAATAGTGAAAATTATTTGGTACGTTGTAATGTAAGAACTTTTCAATTGTCAAAAACCGAAAAAAATAATTTAAGTGCGATGATACTTGAAACGTTAGAAGATCCAGATTATCGAGTACGCAGTATTGGAGCAAGTTTTGTTAATGATTCCGAACTTAATGACCCTGTAATGGAAAAACTATTTTCGGATAATCATTCTAAAGTAAAATTATCAGCATTGAAAAATATTAATTTGAATCCTAAACGTCATAAAGAATGGATAGATTTATTTTTAGAGTCTAATGATGGAAAAATCAGGTTATTGGCGACAATAAGCCAATTAGACGAACTATTAAAAAAATCAAATTATGTATTTTTAGTAGATGTATTTTCCAAAGCAACAATTTCTGAAAAGAGAGAGTTTGTATCAGAAATGATTAATTTAGAATGGAATATTTTAACTGATTTAATTAATTATTTATATGAACATAAATATTGGGAGTTTTTAATATTCTTGTCAAATAAGTCCTCTTCAGATAAGGCAATAGAATTACGATATAAACTTGCAAAAAACACTCATGTGCCTATTGACTATAGGATAAAAATAATTGAGAAACTTAAAAGTAGGGCAAATAGAATGGATTTTAGTGAGCTTATAGAAAATTTAGAAGAATCTAGTGATGAGAGGCTAATTCAGGCAGGGGAACAACTCAGGGGGCTTTTGATATGAATGAGAGAAATATGAGTGGAATCACATACGCTGCTTCTTGTGAATATTCTAGTAATCAATTACTTAGTATACAAATCCAAATAGAAGGTCCATTTACTGGTAAAATTTTAGAATTAGCGTTTCCAAGATGGGTTCCTGGGTCATATTTCATAAGAGAACCAATTAGATTCATGCAAGATGTTAATGCAATTGATTCCGATGGAAATATACATCCTGTTGAAAGGTTTTCTCATAATCGTATTAGAGTTAATTTGACAAAAGATATTAGTAAAAATAACTCTATTCGGATTAGATATAAATTACTTTCAACAATATTGTCTGTAAGGAGTAATCATTTAGACAACTCACATTTACATTTAATGCCACCTTTTACTTGGATGGAAGTAACAAAAGGGATTTCAGAAGCGAGGATTCTTGCAAATCATCTAGTCATACTCGCTCATTCTCCTTCGTGGAAATCAGAATCTCAAATGGCATTAAGTGATTTAGAGGTACCTTCACTTACTTTAGATTTTTTTGATGAGGAATTAAGTATTTCAAAATGGGTCCCCGTAGGTAGAGATGAGTTTATGGATGGCATAATAGAATCTAATGCGAATGATGCAATTTCTTTTGAAGTATATGATTGTACTCATAAACTCAAGTTTTGGGATGCTGGAAATCACGAAGTATCACAAAAAGGAATTGAGGATTTCATTGAAAATATAAAATTAATTATCTCTGAACATTATGCCTTATTCGGAATTCCCACATGGAAAAATTATCTGACAATTTTACATTTAACAGATGGACCAAGAGGCGGATTAGAACACCTTAGATCACAAACTAGTATGGTGCCAAGATTATCAATTATCAAGGAAAACACAGAAGAATGGAGAGATTTATTGTCCTTGTTCTCCCATGAATTCTTGCATCAATGGAATGTTAAAAGGTTACGCCCAATTCAGTTCTTAGATTATAATTTAAATGAAGAGATTCATATAGATTTACTTTGGTGGTTTGAGGGGTTAACAAGTTGGTTAGGGGATGTATTGTGTTGGCGTTCAGGGGCATGGGTAGACGAGGATTGGGTCGCAGATATGGAAAGAAAATTGGAACGGCATTTTACAGGAAATGGTAATCAGCATCAATGCCTTTCAATGGCAAGTTATGAGGCTTGGATACACCTTTATCGACCACATTCACATTCACGAGAATCACAAATTTCTTATTATTTAGAAGGGGAATTGGCATTATTTTGTATAGATGCAGAACTTAGAAAAACAACAAAAGGAGAATTTGGTTTAGATAATCTCATGGTATTATTGTGGAAAAGGCATGGAATTGATACTTCGGAAGGAGAGATGCAAGGTCTCGATTGGTCAAGGTTATGTGATGGTTTACGTGAATTAGGAGGAGAATCAATAATCCAATTTATGGATGATCTTGTACACAATAATACAAGACCTCCAATGGAGGTCGCAGCAAAAATATATGACGTAGAGATAGTACCAAATAATAAAGAAAAAACAAATAATTTAGGTTGGTTAGGCATTACATTTGGAGTAAATAATTTAAAAATTAAAACATTCCAAAATAATTCTCCATGTAGAAATCTAATGAAATCCGGTGATGAATTAATTGCAATCGATGGTTTAAGAGTATTAGGCACTAAATCATTAAAGAAAATATTAACTGGAAGAGCAAATACTTCCGCTGAATTAACAATTTCATCATATGGAAAACTCTCAAAGATCAATGTTAACATTAAACCTAATCCTAAATATCCGGTATTGTTTAAAGGTGATGGAAATAAATATTGGAAAAACATGAAAAAATCAGGATTATAGATTATTTCAAATTTTCTAATTTAATCATTATTGGTGGTAAATATTCAGATAAAGAGTGTCTACTAGTTTTTGGAGGAAATAATTTTCCAGACAATGCCATGTCTATTACATCTTTCTTTTCTATATGTTCTAAGTCAGAATTAGGCCAAGTGGTAACTGTAATTCTATCGTCATCAAAATAATTTGTAACAATCGCAGGAATTAATTTTAGTTTTAATTTCTTTGCAACTTCAAATCTATGGTGGCCATCTAATATTGTTCCAGTTTCACGATCAATCAGTAGTGGTTTTGTGTAACCGCCCCATCTCAAAGTCATTTCAAATAATTCTATTACTTTTTTTTGATGAACTTCTTCATGTGCCTTTAACTGAGTTATTTCAACCAATTCAACATCTCCTGCTTCATATTGCATAGTATCATTGGCTCCTGTAAAATCACCTCAATAACCCTTCGTAATATATTTTTTAGTCAAAATCAACATAACTCAGGCCTGCGCCCTAGGGTTTGTGACCCAAGATTGGCCATTACAAATTCCTCGCCTACCACTATTGGCAGATATAGAAGGAATCTCTTTGGAAGAGAATAATTCAATGTGGATTTCAGAAATCCCTAAGGAATTAATGGTAATAATCTCAGAAATCGCAATTCTCGATGGTGGATGTTGGTTAGTTGGAGGAGCGGTAAGGGAATTATTATCTGGAAATTTAGTAAATGATTGGGATTTAGCTACAACGATTCACCCTTTAGAATTAAGTTCGCATTTGGATTCGCTAGGATTAAACATAAAAATTATTCATACAGGAATAAAATATGGTACTTTCACAATTATTTGGCCAGATATTATTATTGAAGTAACAACTCTTAGAACTGATGCTAGTTATTCTGATGGCCGTAGGCCCGAAGAAGTATTTTTTGGTAATTCATTAAAAGATGATTTGGATCGTAGAGACTTCACAGTGAACTCAATGGCTATAGATCTTTCAAGAGGGATATTATATGACCCACATAATGGATTATTAGATCTTAATAATATGATCTTAAGGGCAGTTGGAAATCCGAGAAGAAGGATTGCTGAAGATGGATTAAGATTATTAAGAGCATATCGATTTATTGAGAGGGGTGATCATGGTTTATTGAATTTAGATAGAGATTTACATGATGCTTTACTCAAGGAGCAATGGATGATTGATAAAATTTCCAAAGAACGAATATGGTCCGAATTACAAAAAATATTCAAAGGTAAGCACGCGGGAGAGATTATTTGGTTAATGATAAAACATCAAATGTTTGATCAATTATTTGGTGAATCATTTAGTGTAGATGATGTAGGAGTTAAAGCACAATCAGAAGCATGTCTTTTTGATAAGGTTGTAGTTCCAGAATTTAGGTTGGGATTGTTATATTATAATCGAACTTCAGAGGATTTAGAAAAAGCTTGTGAGAAATTATCATTGTCTAAAAAACAAAGAAAACGTGCACATTTATCTCATAAGATGTTAGGAAATACTCCCTCACATGAAGATAGAGGCATGTTAAGGTTATGGCGTTATTTTTTAGGAGCATCATTTGAAGTTCAATTATTATTGGAATTGGCATTATCAAAAGAGATTGGCACTGAACAAAATATGATGTCTCTGATTACTGAATTAAGTGAATTACCTCCATTAAGAGCTGGAAGATTACCTTTAGTAAATGGCATATGGTTAATGGAAAAAACGGGTATAGTCAAAGGTGAAAAATTAGGTAGGCTGAAAGAATGGTTACATAAGTTACAAATTGAAAGAGACCTTATTGATTTAGAACAAGTTTTAGATATATTGGCAACAATTTCATGGGATAATGGAGATCATTTAGATTGGCCTAGAATAGAATGGATTTAATATTTAATTTATTTTAATAATATTATACCACCAATTGAAAACATCATAATATCTACTATTGCGTGAGATAAAAATACTACCCAAATACTTCGATATCTAAGATATAGCCATGACCATAATAATCCTCCAATAAAAATACCAATAGAAGCAAGAATCATTAATGAAATTGGAAACATGTAAAGCATTGCAATTGAATGATGTAGCGTAAATGCCGCTGCTGAGAGGTATAATGCATATTTACTCCCCATACTAGCTTCAAACTTCTCAAAAATAAACCATCTAAATACAAATTCTTCTAAGAGTGAGTTTCCAAAAATCCAATACATTGTTACTCCTAGATAGACTAATGGATTAGTTAATCCATTTCCCTCCAATAATTCTTTTAGTGCGCTTTGATCAATATATTGCCCAAATATTAGCCATGCGAGCCCTATTACTGCACTCATTCCAATTCCAAATCCGAAACCAGTCCATAAATCATTTTTATTTTTTACTGGAGACCAACTAAATTCTTTTTTCTCTAATTTAAAATACCAATATACTGGTATTGCAATCATAAATATTTTTGACAATAAAAATACAAAATTCCCTGACCATCCTTGGCTAATTTCTAAAGAGTATAGTATGGATAACGTTGGTAATGGAATTATTAATAATAATGCCAACCAATTTTGTTGATGAACTTCTTCATTAGTACCCAT
>Ga0114997_10000643_pt1 | contig 29023 bp, 29 predicted proteins | sample ArcticOcean_MG_C_2_FD_87045 | JGI IMG/M metagenome (GOLD analysis project Ga0114997, IMG submission 87045) | Marine microbial communities from western Arctic Ocean - ArcticOcean_MG_CB4_136 | ecosystem: Environmental > Aquatic > Marine > Oceanic | place: Arctic Ocean: Canada Basin | collected... | reverse complement strand
GCAGATTTCTATTCCCTTGGTTTTAGGTCTCATCTATCAATATCCTCAGCCCATGGCGATGGAATTCCACAGCTAAAAGACTATTTAGTTAGTCATGATGATTTACCTGAAAAATTTCTTCATAATCAAAAGATTCCTAAGATTGCTATTGTGGGACGTCCAAATGTTGGAAAATCCACATTGATTAATTCCATAATGGGTGAGGAGCGATTTATTGCTTTTGATAAACCAGGTACTACGAGAGATGCTGTATCTGTTAACTTTACATACCGTGAAAATACATTTACTTTAACTGATACTGCAGGCATCCGAAAGAGGGGAAAGGTCTTTGAATCTGTTGAAAAATTTTCTGTTATTAAAACATTAAATGCTATTGAAAGTTCGAATGTATGTATTCTGGTTGTAGATTCAAGAGATAGTATTTCAGCTCAAGACATGCATATATTGGCTTATGTTCTTGAGTCTGGTAAATCATTAGTAATTGCTTTAAATAAATGGGATGATATTTCAAATTACGATAAAGATCGTATTAAGGCTGAAATTGATAAAAAATTACCGTTCGTAAGTTTTGCTGAAAAGGTATTTATTTCTGCGATTAAAAAAACTGGACTTCATTCTCTTATGAAGTCAGTAATAAAGGCGCACGAATCTGCTTTAGTAAAATTTACAACTCCTCAGCTTAATGCCATTCTGGAAAATGCTTTGATTGGGCACCCACCTAAAATAATAAAAGGTATTAGACCTAAGCTTAAATATGCTCATCAAGGTGGAATGAACCCACCAACAATTGTTGTTCATGGTAATCATTTGTCTGAGATTAAAAAAGATTACCTAAGATATCTGGAATCTTTTTACAGAAAAGCATTTGACTTAACAGGAACACCTTTAAGAATTGAGCTAAAGAATTCATCTAATCCTTTTGATGTTAAGGCTGAAGTTAAGACCAAAAAAACTGGATTGGTCACAAGGCGAAGAAGAATTGATGAAATGAGAAAAAAAAGAGACGAAAAAAAAATAAACCAGATTAAATAAAGAATTGTATTAAATAGAAAGTCCATCCCAAAAACGCCACCAATCTTTCTTTGAGCTTATAGATTTTTGTTTTCCAAAATCACTGTCAGGATAATTTTTTTCTAAAATTCTTTCTGTATCTTTTTTGAGATCTTCTATTCCTAAATGTTCATAGGCGCTAATTGAGATAACTAAAGCTTCTTCTTGATGGATTGATTGTCTGTAGTTTTCTAGAACATATTTAGAGCGGTTTAAGCCAGCTATATATGCTTTTCTTTTCATATAGTAGCGTGCAACATGAAGCTCCCTCTCTGCAATTTTATTCATAAGGTAGCTCATACGGGTAATAGCATCATCAATATATTTACTTTTTGGGAATACTAATGTCAATTCTTTTAATGCTTTGAATGATTTTTCAAGCTGGTTTACGTCTCGATCACTGATATCTTGCATAGTAATCTTATCCCAGAGACCTCGATCTTTAAACATTACAACTCCCTTAAGATAGTAGGCATAATCCATAGTGGGATGATTCGGGTAAGAGCGAATAAATTTATCAAGCATATTTAAAGCTTCCTCATCCCTATAGAATTTTTTATAGGCATAAGCAAGATTGAGTTTAATTTGAGGGGCTAGTTTTGAATTTGGAAAACGTTTTTCAGCACGTTCAAGGTAGTCAATTACCTTAACCCAATTTCTATTTTCTGCAAAATTTTCTGATTGCTGTAAGATCCAAATATCATTTCGCCCTACTGTTTCATCATACTCGGTGGGCTCACCAAAAATAAAACAACCTGACAGTAATACTGATAAGATTAAACTTAAAATTAATTTAGTGGTTGTGGGTTTACTCATTTGAGAACAATTATACATTATGGCGTCTGAGAAAAAAGAATTTAAAGCACCAATTGAGCTTGCTGGAATGAGAATTGATAGCGTTATTCAATCTTTATTACCAGAATTTTCTCGGACACGTATTCAGAGATGGATAAAGGAAGAATATGTAAAGGTTGATAGTTTACCCATCCATCCCAAAAAAAAGATTATTGGAGGTGAGTATATTGAAATTGAAATTCAACCAGATGAACAGGCCTACAAATTTGAACCCGAAGACATTCCTCTAGATATTGTTTTTGAGGATGATTATATTTTAGTTATTAATAAACCATCCAACTTGGTTGTGCATCCTGCCGCGGGAAATTGGTCGGGAACGCTTCTTAACGGAATTCTTAATCACTCTCCATCAAATAAAAATCTTGCAAGAGCCGGTATTGTTCATCGGCTTGATAAAAATACAACCGGTTTAATGGTTATAGCTAAAGATGAAGTATCGCAGCAACATTTAGTTAGGCAGTTACAGAGTAAAAAAGTAAACCGAGAATACAGGGCGATTGTATGGGGCCAGGTATGGAAAAATAAATCTATTAATGAGCCAATTGGTCGTCACCCTTGGGTAAGAGTTAAAATGGCTGTCAATAAGATTAGTGGCAAAGACTCCATTACGCACTATGAGGTTCTAGAGCGTTTTGGTTTGCACTCTTACCTTCGCTGCAATCTTGAGACCGGTAGAACTCATCAAATTAGAGTACATATGCAGTTTAATGACTCACCAATAGTAGGTGACCCTGTGTATGGGCTTAAAAAAATTATCCCAACAAAGAACATGACCTCCGAACTAAGAAAAGCTGCATTGGAGTTTGATCGTCAAGCCTTACATGCAATCGGCTTAGGTTTAATCCATCCCTTTACAAATAAACCCATGCGATGGGTGATAGATTTACCTGTAGATATGAAAGCTCTTTTAGATGTAATTCGCAATGAAGTTATTCTCGAAAAAGAAGCTTTTAAATTTGATAATATGTATGTTGACGACCCAATTGACGAAGGGACTGAGGAAATAGATTTTGATTATGAAGACGATTAATAGTAATTACTTTTATCCTGAATGGAGTGCCCCTAGTAATATAAAATCAATTCAAACTCAACGCTCATCTGGTTATAGCAGCGGTTGCTATTCAAGTTTCAATTTAAGCTACGATGTAGGTGATGAAAAAGCATCTGTTAGTAGTAATTTATTAACTTTAAGCTCTAATCTTCCATCTCATCCTTATTGGCTCAATCAAATTCATAAGAATAATGTTATTGAATTACCATGTGATAAAAGCTTATTAACTGCTGACGCCTCGTTTACAACGGAAAAAAATATTGTTTGTGCTGTTAAAACCGCTGATTGCCTACCTATTCTTCTAACAAATGTGGATGGATACTTTGTATCAGCTCTACATGCTGGTTGGAGAAGTATGGCAACAGGTATTATTGAAAATACATTAAATAAAATTAAGTCAAAAAGTGAAATAATTGCATGGCTTGGTCCGGCTATTGGTGAAGATTCGTACGAGGTTGGGCAGCAAGTATTTGATATATTTACACAATATGATCCTGTAAGTAAGTGTGGATTTAAAAAGCTATCAACTAATAAATATCTATTGAACCTTCCAAAAGTGGCTATAGCTAAGTTAAGGGAAAAGGGTGTTACAAAATTATTTGGTGCAGGTGTTAATGAGTCGTTTTGCACATACCGAGATAATGATTTATTTTATTCTCATCGTCGAGAAGGTGTTACGGGTAGAATGGCTTCATTGATATGGATTGATTCTAAGTAAGCCTATCATCTTCTTAAACTTCAAACTATAATGTCGGCAAATTATGGCTAATTCGATAACACTTTTTTGGATCATTGGCACCTGTCTAGCAGGTGGGGCTCTTAGCCTTCTCTTTGCTTTTTTATTTTTAAAAAAAGCTAACTCTATCATTCTTACTAATATGGTGAGTCTTGCCGTAGGAACACTTCTTGGTGCAGTTTTTCTTGAGATACTTCCTCATGCTCTTGAATTATCATCAAATTTCCACACAACTACTCTTGCTGTGCTGATTGGTATATTAGTCTTCTTCATTTTAGAAAAATTGCTCATTTGGCGTCATTGTCATGGAAGTCATTGTGAAAACCATTCTTCCGATGTACATTTTGAGATGAATAAAAAAGGGAGCTTTGTTTTAATTGGTGACCTTTTTCATAATTTCATTGACGGGAGCTTAATAGCAACTGCTTTCTTATTTGATATTAAGCTGGGACTTGTTACATCGCTTGCTATTTTTGCTCATGAAATACCCCAAGAAATGGGTAATATTTCGATATTGGTTCAATCAGGGTTTAAGACAAGCAAGGCTATCTTATTCAATATTATTGCTAGTATAGCGATGATCATAGGTGCTATATTTGCTTACTATTTGATAGATTCGGTTAGTGAATTGCTCCCACTCTTATTGGCCTTTGCGGCATCAAGTATGATTTACGTTGCCGTGTCTGATCTTATTCCTGGTCTTCATAAAAAAACACAACCCAATGAATCAGTCATGCAGGTAATCATGATTGCTATAGGTGTTGCCATTATTTACATAATTCATCTCTATCTTCACTAAATGACAGTAAAAATAGATTACCATATTCCAAAAATTGGATTTATCTCTCTCGGCTGCCCAAAGGCGAGTTCAGATACAGAAAAAATGCTAAGCCAGATTAAAGCAGAAGGCTATGAAATCGCCAATAATTATAAAGACTCTGAGTTGGTCATTGTGAATACATGCGGCTTTATCGACAGTGCAGTAGAGGAATCACTTGATGCTATATCAGAAGCGCTAGATGAAAATGGCAAAGTTATTGTGACTGGCTGTCTGGGCGAAAGAAAAGAAGTAATTGAAGCACGATTTGATAATCTTCTAGCTATTACTGGGTCTGAGGCATATAAAGAGGTGATGGCAGCTGTTCACCTTCATGTCCCTAAACCCAATAATCCTTACATCGATCTCATTCCGGCCCAAGGGGTACGCTTAACACCTAAGCATTACGCTTACATAAAAATCTCAGAAGGTTGCAATCATAAATGTACTTTTTGTATCATCCCCTCTATGCGTGGCAAGCTAGTAAGTAGGCCCATAGGAGACATCATGCAAGAAGCTGAAAACCTAGTTAAGTCTGGTGTTTCAGAGCTAATTATCATCTCTCAAGACACCAGTGCTTATGGAGTAGATGTCAAATATCGACCCGGTTTTTGGAATGGCCGACCTATAAAAACTGATTTATATAGTCTAGCTAAGAGCCTTAGTGAGCTGGGTATCTGGGTGAGATTTCATTATGTTTATCCCTATCGTAATGTTGATCGGCTAATAGAGTTAATGGCTTCTGGATTAATTCTTCCGTATATAGATGTACCATTTCAGCATGCCAATCCTCAAATATTAAAGTCTATGAAGCGCCCAGCAAATGCCGAAAATAATCTTGAAAGAATTAATAGTTGGCGCTCAATATGTCCAGATCTAACAATAAGAAGTACATTTATTGTTGGCTTTCCTGGCGAGACAGAGGAGCAATTTACAGATCTCCTTGATTTTCTTCGTTTAGCTCAGCTCGATAGGGTCGGGTGCTTTATTTATTCTGATGTCGATGGAGCAACTGCTAATGCGCTAGGCAATCAAGTGCCGGAAAACGTAAAGCAGGATAGGCTTGATCATTTCATGAGAGTACAGAATGAAATTAGTAAGAAGAAGTTAGTAGACAAGATTGGTTTGGTACAAACTGTTTTGATAGATGAGGTAAATGAAAAATTTGCCAAAGCTAGATCATATGCTAATGCCCCAGAAATTGACGGTAATATATTTCTTGAAAATCCAGAAGGTTTAGAAGTGGGGGATATGTTAGATGTTAAAATTAAACATTCTGAAGATTATGATTTATATGCGGGGCCTAACTAAACTAGGATGTTGAATACGTGAAAGATGTTATAACTCGATTTGCACCAAGCCCAACAGGGTATCTTCATATAGGGGGGGCCAGGACTGCTCTAATTTCATGGGCATATGCAAAAAAGCATAATGGTCAATTTATTTTGAGAGTTGAAGATACCGATCTAGAAAGATCAACACCTCAGGCTATAGAAGCAATTAAGGATGGTATGCAATGGCTAGGGCTTAAAAATGACGGCGCCATTTACTTTCAAACTCAGCGCTTTAAAAGGTATGCAGAAGTTATCAATAAAATGCTCAAAGATGGCCATGCTTATTATTGTTATTCCTCAAAAGAGGAATTAGATCGAGTTAGAGAAGAGAGCATGAAGTTAGGGAATAAGCCAAAGTATGATGGTAAATGGCGGCCAGAGACTAATAAAGTATTACCCGATATTCCTGAAAAAGTTAACCCTGTTGTACGCTTTAAAAATCCAACAGACGGATCTGTTACATGGGTAGATTTGGCAAAAGGTAAGATCACTATAAACAATGAGGAGTTGGATGATTTTATTGTTGCTCGTTCGGATGGCTCACCTACATATAATTTCTGTGTTGTAATCGATGATTGGGACATGAAAGTTAGTCACGTAATTCGTGGGGATGACCATATAAATAATACCCCAAGACAAATAAACCTTTTTGCCGCATTAGATGCACCAACACCATACTATGCTCACCTTTCAATGATTCTTGGTGACGATGGCCAAAAACTATCAAAACGGCATGGGGCAGTAAGTATCATGACATATAAGGACGATGGATATTTGCCTGAGGCAATTAAAAATTATCTTGCTAGACTCGGTTGGAGTCATGGCGATGATGAGATATTTGATATGTCACAATTTTGTAATTGGTTTGACTTCGATCATGTTACATCGTCATCAGCTAAATTTAGCAAAGAGAAGCTTGATTGGGTAAATAATCACTATATTAAAAATAAAGATATAAACGAATTAACAGCCCTTGTTAAGGAGGTTCTATTAAAAAATAAATTTGATAATCTAGATAATAAAATAATTGCTAGTGCGATTAATTTATTTAAAGAAAGAGAAAATAATTTAAATCAATTAGCTGAAAACATAGCATTCTTTTTTAAGCATCCCATAGCCAAAAAAGAATTGATCGAAAAGTATTTCGATCAACATACATTTAAGCTATTACGTTTATTTTTTGATGATCTCTATAATCATGGATTATCAGAGGCGACAGTTAATGAATACATAAAAAGTTTTGTTAAATCAAATGGAATTAAATTTCCATTAATTGCCATGCCATTAAGGGTAATTATCGTTGGAAGCGACCAATCCCCGAGTGTTGGTAGTATAATTTCAATTCTATCAATTGATGAATCGGTAAGGCGATACAATAATTTTATAAAACAATATGACCGACAATAATATCCATTTACAAGACTTATTTTTAAATCAGCTGATAGAGGAAAGGATTTCCGTTTCTATCTATCTTTTGAATGGCATTAAGCTTCAGGGGCTAATTGAATCATTTGATCAACATGTAATAGTTTTGAATGGTGCGTCCCCACAATTAATATATAAACATGCTATCTCAACAATAGCTCCCTCACAAAACTTTAAGCTGCAGAATGATGATTCAAGTTAATGTTTGAACTAAACGAAGAAAGTCAAGTTGAACGACCCCAAATTGGTGATAAAGCAATTCTTGTTAGTATAAATTTTAATGATATAAATCATCATGAGAATACTGAAGAACTACTTCAGCTATCAATAAGTGCAGGCTTTGAAGTTTCTGAGGTGGTTATCAGTAAAAGACAGGCTCCCGATGCAAGGCTTTTTATAGGCTCAGGAAAGGCTGAGGAGTTACTTCTAGTTAAAGGTGCAACCGAAGCCACAACATTAATTTTCAATCATGAACTTACACCTTCTCAGGAAAGAAATCTTGAGAAATTATTGGGCCTTCGAGTTTATGATAGAACCGCACTTATTCTTTATATTTTTGCACAAAGAGCAAAAAGCTATGAGGGTAAACTTCAGGTTGAACTAGCTCACTTAGCACACCTATCATCTAGATTAACTCGTGGATGGAGTCATCTGGAAAGGCAAAAGGGGGGTATTGGCGTTAGGGGTGGTCCCGGTGAAAAGCAAATTGAATTAGATCGAAGAATGATTGGCATTAGGATTAAGCAGCTAACGGAGAAGCTAAAAAAACTGGATAAGCAAAGGGGTATGCAAAGGCGAGCAAGAAGAAGATCTAATGCTCTTTCTGTTTCAATTGTAGGTTATACAAATGCAGGAAAATCAACTCTCTTCAATTACTTAACACATGAAAAAATATTGGCTGAAAATAAATTATTTGCCACATTGGATACCACCTCAAGAAAATTATTTTTGGAGGAGGGCCATTCTGTAGTGATCTCTGATACCGTAGGATTTATTAAGAGTCTTCCCACAACTCTAATTGAAGCATTTAAATCTACACTAGAAGAAGCGACAGATTCTGACCTATTGATTCATGTAGTCGATATTAGCAATACTAATAAAACCGAACAAATAATTCAGGTAGATAAAATTTTAAAGGAAATAAAGGCACACGACATACCGCAGTTATTAGTATTAAATCAAATTGATAAAATTGATATTAAATCAGGGTATGACCGCAATGAGTATGGTAATATTAACCGTATTCAGTTATCAGCAAAAACTGGTAATGGCATTGAATTTTTAATGAAAGCGATAGTCGAATTTAGTCAAAAACATAAAAATAAAAGAAATGGACAATATGCATAAAATGATAAATAAATTTAAGAACGTACTTGCTGCAGAAGAAGGCCCTCCAGATTTAGACGAACTTTTTAGAGATGTTAAGAGTAAATTAAATTCTTTTCTAGGAAGTAAAAAACCTCAAGGTCCAAGAGGTGTCCCCAACGAACCGAATAACACTGACGGAGCGGATAGTATTCCTGTAGGCCCTATTATCTTAATTGTTGCTCTTATCTGGATGGCTACTGGTTTCTACATTGTTGATCAGGGCTCAAGAGGTATTGTATTAAGATTCGGTAAAAACACAGAAATTACCCAACCGGGCCCAAGATGGCATATACCTTACCCAATTGAAGCGGTTGAAATTGTTAATCAAGAACAAGTTAGAACAATTGAGGTTGGCTATCGATCTTCTGGATCTCTGGGAACAACCTCACAAGAGCTTCGTGAATCACTTATGCTAACAGGCGATGAAAATATTATTGACCTACAGTTTGCAGTTCAATATAACCTCAAGTCAGTTCAAGACTATCTCTTCAACAATCGTTCTGCAGACAATTCTGTTAGGGGTGCTGCCGAGACAGCCATTCGTGAGATTGTAGGTAAAAGTGAAATGGATTTTGTCTTGTATGAAGGCCGTGAAGAAATAGCAATTAAAACCAAAGCTTTGATGCAGGATATCTTAGATCGTTACGTCACTGGTATCAACATCAACAGCGTCACTATGCAAAATGCACAGCCACCAGAACAGGTTCAAGCCTCCTTTGATGATGCAGTTAAGGCCAAGCAAGATCTTGAGCGACAGAAAAATGAGGGTCAAGCCTATGCAAATGATATTGTTCCTAAGGCAAAAGGTAGCGCTTCAAGGCTTTTAGCTGAAGCTAGTGGGTATAAGGTTTCTGTTGAAAATGAAGCAAAGGGTAATGCAAGTAGATTTGATCAAATTTTGACCGAATACAAAAGAGCTCCTGAGGTAACAAGAAAGCGATTATTTTTAGAGGCACAAGAAAAAATTATGTCAGCTGTATCTAAGGTGATCGTTGACCAAAAAGAATCTAATAGCTTACTTTACCTTCCACTTGATAAGATTATTGGGCAAAAAAAGGAGCTTAATTATGACCAAAGAGATCCAAGTCAAGCTTCTAATCAAACTCCAAATCGAGGTGATTCCGCTTCTGATGTTATTAATTCAATTAATGAACGTTCTCGGGGTGCATTACGAGCACGCGAAAGGGATTCAAGGTAGCCTAAAATATGATAAATTTATCCAGATTAGTTGTAGTATTTTTAATTTTATTAATCTTATTGTCACTTTCGACTTTTACAGTAGACCAAAGAGAGCATGCGGTAGTATTTAGGTTGGGTGAGATTGTTTCTGTGAAAGCCGACCCTGGGCTCTACTTAAAGGTGCCGCTTGTCGAGAATGTTAGATTCTTTGATAAGAGAATCCTCACATATGATTCAAGTCAACCAGATAGATTCATTACTAGTGAGAAGAAGAATGTTTTAGTGGATTCATACATTAAATGGCGCATAAATGATCCTGCGAAGTACTATGTTTCAGTCAACGGAGATGAGCGGCAGGCAGAAAGAAGATTAACTCAAACAGTAAATGATGGTTTAAGGGCTGAGTTCGGTAAAAGAACTATCCAAGAGGTTGTTTCTGGCGAGCGCTCTGAAATTATGGATATTATTAAAGAGCGTGCAGACCGTGACTCTAGACAAATAGGGATTGAAATACTCGATGTTAGGATACGAAGAGTTGACCTTCCTAAAGAGGTTAGTGAGTCTGTATACCAACGAATGATAGCGGAAAGAAAGTCTGTTGCAAACGAATTAAGGTCTCAGGGTTTTGCTGACTCTGAAAAAATAAGGGCTGATGCTGAAAAACAGAGAGATATAATTATTACTGATGCATATCGTGAGGCTCAAATAATTAAGGGTCAGGGCGATGCTAAGGCATCAAGAATATATGCTGATACTTTCTCTAAGAATCCAGAGTTCTACGATTTTTATAGGAGCTTAGAGGCTTACAGAAAGAGCTTTGATGGCAAGGATGATATTATGGTCCTTGATGCTAACTCTGACTTTTTCAAATACCTTCGTGGGTCTAATAAATAGTAATTGGTAGAGGTATTTTTAAAGTTAATAGGATTATTATTAGTAGCTGAAGGTTTGTTTCCATTTATCTCTCCAAATGCTTGGAAAAATATCTTGAGAAAATTACTACCAAAAAATAGTGACCAGTCTGAGAAAATACCACTCCTATCCAACATTCTAGGATATAAAAATGGTCAAAATCGATTTATTGGGCTTTTTTTAATGCTTTTAGGCATAATGATAATTTTAACGGCAGACTAACGATATGTCACAATGGCGCCTCCCTGAAAACCTTAAAGATTTTTTGCCTCAACAGGCAAAAAAATTAGAGATATACCGCAGATTATTATTGGATCTATTTGATAGAAAGGGTTATCAGATGGTTGTCCCTTCGCTTCTAGAGTATGTTGATACGCTAAATGCACATGGCAAGGACCTTGATCTTGATACATACAAGGTCGTGGATCAGCTTACGGGAAAGATGATGGGAATAAGTTCAGACCTAACAACACAAACCGCACGTATTGATGACTACTTAAGCAAGGATCAGAATATTAATAAGCTTTGTTATGCAGGGCCAGTTTTGAGAACTAAATCATTACGAGGCCAATCACGAGAATTATATCAAGTTGGATTAGAATGTTTTGGTGATACTAATTTATCAGCAGATATTGAAGTACAAAAAACATTAATAGAGTCACTTAAGTTATTGAATATTAAAGATATAGTTTTAGATGTAAACCACTTAGATTTATATAATCTAATTATATCTCGACTAGATATTAACCCCCAAGAAAAATCCGAAATAGCACAGGCAATGATAATAAAAGATGCATCTTCGCTGCAGGGATTACTTACCCGATTTAATAAAAATAAAGATGCAAAAATATTAATGAATTTATTAGGTATGTATGGCGATAAGAAAATTATTAAGGAATTAAAATTGCTTGATAGTTCAAATGACGACATTCAAAAAATTATTGTTGATTTAGATGCGCTTGTAAAAAATTTAGAAGATTCAGATGTTAAGTTATGTTTTGATTTCTCAGATATACGTGGTTATGAGTACCATAATGGTTTGATTTTCTCAGCATATTCCAAAGTATTTAAATCTGTTATTGCACAAGGAGGTCGCTATGATAACCTTAATAGAAATAGACCGGCGACAGGATTTTCTATGGATTTAAGGTACATAGTAAGCCATCTGTAAATTTTTTTTAAAGATAATATATGACTAAAAATGTAGTGGTAATTGGAACTCAATGGGGCGATGAAGGCAAGGGAAAGATTGTTGATTGGCTAACGGATCAAGCTGATGCTGTTGTAAGGTTTCAGGGCGGCCATAATGCTGGACATACACTGGTTATCGGACAGGGAGAGTCTCAGAAGGAATATAAACTAAACTTAGTCCCGTCTGGGATTATCAGAAAAAATATTGAATGCTTTATCGGTAACGGTGTGGTCCTTGATATTAATCACCTGGAAAAAGAAATCCTGTCACTAGAAAAAGATAGTATTAGCGTAAGAGATCGGCTCTTTATCAGTCCTGGCTGCCCATTAATTTTGGATTATCATGTTCAGCTAGATCAGGCTAGAGAAGCCAAAAGGGAAAAAGAAAAAAAAATTGGGACTACCGGCAAAGGGATAGGTCCCGCATATGAAGATAAAGTAGCTAGAAGATCGATTAGAGCCTACGACCTTTTACATCTTGATGTCCTTCAAGACAAGTTAGTAGATCTATTGGATTATCATAATTTCGTTTTGACTAAATATCTTGGGGTAAAGGGTATTGATTTTAACGAGCAATGGGATTCCTTAGAAAAGCAAGCTGTCTTCATTCAGCCTTTTTTAACTGATGTATCTGAAAGGCTTTATGCTTTAAATAAAGTAGGAAAGAGTATTTTATTCGAGGGTGCACAAGGCTCACTGTTAGATATAGATCATGGGACCTACCCATTTGTCACATCGTCAAATTGTGTTGCAGGCCAAGCCTCGGCAGGATCAGGCGTGGGCCCTCAGATGCTAAGTTATATACTAGGAATCACTAAAGCTTATACAACTAGAGTAGGGGGCGGTCCATTTCCAAGTGAACTAGTCATAGACTCTGATAATTCCCCAGGCTACCAAATGTCTGTAAAGGGGAAAGAGATTGGTACTGTGACGCAACGAAAAAGAAGATGCGGATGGTTTGATGCTGCTGCTCTTAAAAGGTCTGCATTTATAAATGGCTTATCCGGGCTTTGCATAACGAAACTTGATATTCTAGATGGAATTAAGATATTGAAAATTTGTATTGGATATGAGTTAGAAGGTAAAAAATTAGATTTGCTTCCATTAGGCGCAGATCAGGTTAAAAATTGTAAGCCAATATTTATTGAGATGGCGGGATGGGAGGGCAGTACATTTGGAGTTAATAATTGGAATAACCTACCAAAGAATGCACAAAATTACTTATTGAAGCTAGAAGAGTTATGTGAAGTTCCATTGCATATAGTTTCAACCGGTCCCGAGCGAGACGAAACAATAATGCTCCATCATCCATTTGAAAAAAATTAACCCTTTTTAATTCGCAATTATCTATCAGTGATTAAAGAAAAAAAAAATGTAGAAACAGTAATTTCATCCTCATGGATATTTACTGCTAATAGTGATGATCAGTTACTAGAAAATTATTCCGTCGTTATTGATGGTGGCGTGATAGTAGATATTGTCGAGTCAGATTCGGTCTTCAGCATTTATCAAGCCAATGAAGTCTACCAACTTACAGATCAATTATTGATTCCCGGATTAATTAACGCCCATACGCATTTAGCTATGAGCCTTTTAAAAGGCTATGCTGATGATATAGAACTATCTGTATGGCTGAATAATTATATATGGCCTGCTGAAAAAAGCCTTGTCTCCCCAAAATTTGTAAGTGATGGGTCTAGATTAGCCATGGCGGAGATGCTAAAAGGGGGTATTACTACTTTTAATGATATGTATTTCTATCCCCAGGAAACCGCCGAGGTATCTGACGAGATCGGCATGAGAGCTAATATTGGGTTAGTTGTGCTAGATTTTCCAACAGCCTACGCAAGCGACTCTCAGGACTATTTAAATAAAGGTTTAAATTTTAGAGACACCTGGCGAGATAATCCATTAATAACTACATCAATTGCGCCACATGCGCCATATTCTGTGTCAGATGAATCTTTTTCGATGATTGGGACATATGCCAATCAACTTCAGATGACTATTCATACTCACCTTCATGAGACTGAAGCGGAGATTAGTGAAAGTCTGCAAAAATTTAATATGACCCCAATACAGCGATTAGATAAGCTCAGTATTTTAGGTCCAAATGTAACTGCTGCTCATTGCGTTCATTTGAATGATGTTGATATAAACATTCTTGAGAAAAATCAGGTCAATGTAATTCATAACCCTTCCTCAAACATGAAGCTAGGAAGTGGTGTGGCTAATATTAAAGTCCTTTATGAAAAGGGAATAAATATTGGATTGGGTTCAGATAGCTCAGCGAGTAATAATCGACTAGATATCATAACTGAGATTAGATCTACCTTATTGCTTCATAAAGGAAAAAACCAAGATGCAGAACTTTTAAAGCCACTTGATGTAATAAAAATGGCTACTATCAATTCTGCAAAATCGATAGGACTTGAGGAGAGAATTGGTTCTATAGAGGTTGGAAAAAGAGCTGATATTACTGTAATAAACCTTAGCTCAATTGAATGTCAGCCATGTTATGACCCATTAAGCACATTTGTATACAGTGCTGATAAAAATTCGGTGAGCCATGTGTGGGTGGATGGAAATATAAAAGTTAAGAAGAATCTTTTAGTTAATATTGATGAGGATAAGTTGCTACACAACGCAAAGTTATGGCAAACAAAGATAAAAAAAATATAGATCAGGCAGAAGTTGAAAAATTTAATGCACTCGCACATAAGTGGTGGGATCCAACAAGTGAATTCAGGCCCCTTCATGAAATCAACCCTCTTAGAGTTAGCTTTATTAAATCTAAAGCCGATCTTAAGGGGAAAAAGTTATTAGATGTTGGTTGTGGTGGTGGAATTTTATCTGAATCAATGGCTAAAGCAGGGGCACATGTTACAGCTATAGACCAAGGGGAAAAGGTTATCAAAATTGCACAGCTTCACAATCTAGAAAGTAAATTAGATATAAAATATAAGCAATTGAATATAGAAGATTTTTATAAAGAAAATAAAGATAAATTTGATGTAATTACTTGCCTTGAAATGCTTGAGCATGTACCTGATCCAGGCTCTATTGTGAGGACATGTATATCACTTCTTAAGCCAAATGGTCGCATATTTTTCTCGACAATCAATCGAAATCCAAAAGCTTTCTTGTTTGCAATTATTGGAGCAGAGTACATCCTAGGATTGCTGCCTAAGGGAACTCATTCCTATGAAAAATTTATTACGCCATCTGAGTTACTAGCGTGGTGCGAAAAGGAAGAGATGAATTTTTTTGATATTGTTGGTATGACATACAATCCAATCCTAAAGAAATATAGCTTAGGAGAGGACGTCTCAGTTAACTACTTAGTTGAGGTAGGCTTTAGTAATGACTAAGCTATTTCTTTTTGACTTCGATGGAACTCTTGTTGATAGTGCTCCGGATTTAATATTTTCTGCTAATTACATTTTTGATAAGCACCAAAAGAAATCTATTAGTTATGAGCAAGGTCGAGAAATTGCTTCGGATGGTATAAATGCTTACCTAAGTATGCGTTTTGATGATAGTTATGATTTTGATAAATTATCCGAAGAATTTTTGACGCATTATTCAAATAATATTTTAAAAAATACTGTATTTTTTGAAGGGATGTCTGAGGCCATAGAGATAATAAAGAAAAAAAAATTATATTGGGGTATTGTGACCAATAAATCTCGGGCGTTAACTGAAAAAATTCTAAAGTTTTATGGTCTTATCAATCATGCTGATATATTAATTTGTGGAGATGATGGTTTGACTCCAAAACCCTCGCCAGAAATGCTCCTCAGCGCTTGTAATTCATTGGGTATTGATGTGGGAGATGCTATTTATATTGGTGATAGCTTAAGGGATATTCAAGCGGCTATTTCAGCAAAAATGAAATCCGTTCTCGCATGCTATGGGTATTTAAAGGTGACAGATGATATTGAATCATGGGGTGCTGATTTTTTTGTGCGCCACCCTGAGGAAATAATTAATTTAGTTAATAATTAGAGCGTTTTTCTTTCAACAACGGCCTGTGCTAATGTTCCGCTATCTACATACTCAATCTCTCCACCCATAGGAAGGCCTCTTGCTATTCGAGTAATTTTTATTTTTGTATTCTTTAATAATTCTCGGATGTATTGTGCTGTTGCATTACCTTCTACCGTAAAATTCGTAGCAAGTATTATTTCAGTAATATCAGAATCTTTTAATCTTTGTATTAACTTTCCAAGATGAATATCTTTTGGGCCGACTCCATCCAATGGAGACAAGCGACCCATAAGCACGAAATACATACCCTTATACGAGTGAGTCTGCTCAAGCATTAATAAATCAGTAGGCATTTCAATCACACATAGTGTCTTTGCATCGCGCTTTGCTGATCGACATATGCCACAAGTAGGTTCCTCGGAAAAATTATTGCATAACTTGCAATGACCTAATAATTCTAACGCGTTCGCAATATTTTCTGATAATTTTTGTGCTCCGTTACGATCTCTTTGGAGTAGGTGATATGCCATTCTTAGTGATGATTTTGGACCTACCCCAGGCAGGCATTTGAGAGCATTAACTAACTCTTCGAGTATTTCAATTTTTTGCATTTAAATTGGCAAGTTCATACCAGGAGGCATTAATCCACCCATTTTTTGATTTGATGTAGCTTCTATTTTTTTTAATGCATCCTTGAACGCTACTATAATCATGTCCTCTAACATCTCTTTGTCATCTAAAAGTGACGGATCAATATCAATTTTTTTAATTTCATTTTTACATGACATCGTCACTTTTACCAACCCATTGCTCGCATTACCTTCGACATCAATTGTTGCTAGCTCAGCCTGTGCTTTTTGTAAGTTAGCTTGCATCATTTGAGCTTGTTTCATTAAGTTACCCATTCCACCTTTACTCATTATTTCTCCTCATTTTTAATTGGCTTGATACTTGAAGGTACAATTTCTGCACCAAATTCACTCATTAACTCATTAACAAATTTGTCTTTCATAATAGCAGATTCAGTAGTTTTTAATAACTCAGATTTTTCTATCTTCTTGGCTGATGAGGGGCTATTAGATGCATCCCCTAAATTTATTTCAAGACTAATTTTTTTATTAAAATGATTTATTAATTCTTCTTGTAATTTATCGACGTAGGTTTTATGATTTAGATGCTTATATTTTTCACTGAGTGATAAATTAAACGTATTATCATGATAATTAATTAATTCACATTCCTGTGCTAATGACTTGGCCAGTCCTAATTTTAGTTGTTCAACTAACGTCTTCCAGTCCCCATTAAATTCTTCCGGTACCGTTAATTTTTCAGACGATTTTGGGACACTTTTCTGCTTTTCTGCTTCATCTATTTTACTGGAGATTAAATTATCTTTTGGGGTCTGTATTAAGTTGTCACTTTTATTTAATAGGCTTACATTCAGTGTTGGATAAAACGCGAGCATCCGTAATAGTGTCATATTGAAACCGGTTATTGGATCAGGAGCTAAGGACAATTCTTTTTTGCCATTTATTGTAATTTGATAAATAAGTTGAAGGCTTCCCGCATTGAATGATTTACTTAGTTTGCTAATGCTTTCTTTTTCAGTGTGACTTTCATATTGTTTAGGGATAATTTGGTACGATGATATTTGATAAATTAAACGAGAAAGATCCTCAAGAGTTGATTCAAAGGAAATATTTTTTTCCTCCATTTCTTTTGAAATTTCAATAAGTGCATGGCCGTCATTATTCGATAATCGCTCCAAGATTTTATAAAGAATACTTTCATCGATAGCTCCAAGCATCTTAAGCATTAATTCCGATTTAATGTCGCCTCCTGAAAATGCAATTGCTTGATCTAATATAGAAAGTGCATCTCTCATACTTCCCTTGGCAGCTTTTGCAATAATTAAAAGTGCACTTTCTTCAAAACTTATACCTTCTTCGCTCAATACAATCTTTAGATGAGTAATAATATTATCAATTGTCATTTGTTTTAGATTAAATTGAAGGCAACGAGATAAGACGGTAATAGGAACCTTCTTCGGTTCAGTAGTTGCAAGAATAAATTTAACGTGACTTGGGGGCTCTTCTAGAGTTTTGAGCATTGCATTAAATGCACTCTTGGAAAGCATATGTACCTCGTCAATAATATATATTTTATAGGTACCAGAGGAGGGGGCGTATTGTGCATTTTCTAGTAATTCTCTGACATTATCTACGCCAGTATTCGAGGCAGCATCTACTTCAATTAGATCCACATATCTTCCAGCGTCAATATCAAGACATGTAGAGCATTCCTGACATGGACTAGACGATACTCCTTTTTCGCAGTTCAGAGATTTTGCCAGGATCCTAGCTATTGTCGTCTTTCCAACACCTCTTGTGCCATTGAATAGGTAGGCGTGATGCAATCTATTTTGATTAAGCGCATTTGAGAGAGTTTGAACAGCACTCTCTTGTCCAACAAGTGTATCAAAAGATTTAGGTCGCCACTTAAGGGCTAGTACTTGATATGACATTTTTTTATTTTCAGTGGTTATAATGGCGAGCCAGAACCTCGGCACTTGTATCAAAAGTTGTGGCTGCTTGCTTCCGCACCTGACCAGGTTAGCTAATCAACAATGCGAGGAGGCCCGCCACAAATTATTTTACCTTAATAAAATAAGATTAGTGAATTTAGCCACATCTTTTTACGGGATGATTTTTAAGGTATTCCCATTCTTCGTCACTATATAATCTAGATCTTATGATAAATCGTAAGCCAGTAGGGCGTTCAACAGAAAACTGACCACCGGTTCCTGGAATGGTATCTAGAGTTATATGGGTATGTTCCCAGTATTCAAATTGGACTGCACTCATATAAAAATGAACCCCATTAACTACACCAACCTCTATATCAGAATTCCCTAAGTAAAATTCACCTTTGGGAAAGCACATCGGTGCACTTCCATCGCAACATCCACCTGATTGATGAAACATAAGATTGCCATGAACTTTTTTAAGATCATCAATAAGATTATTGGCAGCTTTTGTTGATGTTATTCGAGTAATCATAATTTAATAAAAAAGGCAGAATAGATTTCTGCCTTTTATTTTTAACCTATTTAATCTGATCCTAAAAGAACCCAAGCTTAGTTTCTGTATAACTGACTAATAGGTTTTTAGTTTGTTGATAATGATCAAGCATCATCTTATGATTCTCGCGACCGATACCTGACTGTTTATAACCACCAAAAGCCGCGTGAGCCGGGTAGGCATGGTAACAGTTTGTCCAAACACGACCTGCCTGAATGCCTTTACCCATCCTAAAAGCGGTATTCATATCTCTAGTCCAAACTGCAGCACCTAAGCCATATAGAGTATCATTCGCAATTTCTAGTGCTTCAGCCTCATCTTTAAATGTTGTCACCGATACGACAGGACCAAAAATCTCTTCTTGGAAAATTCTCATTTTATTATTACCTTTGAATACTGTTGGCTCAATATAATAGCCTTCAGCATGTTCCCCATCCATAATCTTTCGATTACCGCCAATAAGAAGCTCTGCACCTTCTTCTTTCCCTAATGCTATATAAGATAGAATTTTTTCCATCTGCTCACTGGAAGCTTGAGCACCATGCATATTATCTGCCTCAAGAGGACTTACTTGCTTAATAGCTTTTACCCTTTCAAGTGCTCTTTCCATAAATTTATCATAGATAGATTCTTGTATGATTGCTCTTGAAGGACAGGTACAAACTTCTCCCTGGTTAAGAGCAAACATTGTAAAGCCTTCAAGCGCCTTATCAAAAAGACCATCATCTGCTTTCATAATGTCTTCAAAGAAAATATTAGGAGATTTACCACCTAATTCAAGGGTTACTGGAATAATATTTTGTGATGCGTATTGCATAATTAGTCGACCAGTAGTGGTCTCACCAGTGAAAGCAATTTTTGCAATTCGACTTGAGCTTGCTAGTGGTTTTCCTGCTTCCAAACCAAAACCATTAACTATATTAAGAGTGCCGGCAGGTAATAGGTCAGCAATTAACTCCATTACAACTAGTATTGATACTGGTGTTTGCTCCGCTGGTTTTAGAACAATACAATTCCCAGCAGCAAGTGCTGGTGCTAACTTCCATACAGCCATCAGAATTGGAAAATTCCATGGGATAATTTGACCCACAACCCCTAGCGGCTCATGAAAATGATAAGCCATAGTTTGATGATCAATCTCACCAATACTTCCTTCCTGAGCCCTTACAGCGCTTGCAAAGTACCTAAAATGATCAATGGCTAATGGAATGTCAGCATTTAAGCATTCTCGAATAGATTTACCATTATCAATAGTTTCGGCAAGAGAAATTGTTTCAAGGTTATTCTGCATCACATCGGCAATCTTTAATAAAATATTAGCCCGATCGGTTGTGCTAGTTTTACCCCAAGCCTCTTTGGCTGCATGAGCTGCATCAAGAGCTAATTCAATATCTTTTTCGTTTGACCGAGCAACCTCACAGAATGGTTTGCCAGAAATAGGCGTAATATTTTCAAAATATTTACCATCAACGGGTTTAACCCATTTACCGCCAATAAAATTATCATATTTTTCTTTGAATGGACTTTTGATTCCAAGATCCTCAAGTGTTGTGTATGCCATGGTGCCCCCATATTGTGTTTTTTAAATTAATGCCTATAATTTTGTAGAAATATACTTAGTGTACTAATTAAATAATTAAGACAAATATTACAATAAACCTCAATCTGTTATAAATCAAGATTTATAAGGATTTTAATGATTGAAGAATGATAAATGTTAAATTTTCTATAAATAAGTAATAGCTCGTAAATTATTTTTAAATCTAACTTAGTCACTCAAAAAAAAAGAATCACTTTAGTCCCCTAAAAATTGTGATTGAAGATAACAGCTTGAAATCAAAGTGCTAAATCCTTATAGTAGTTAGTATAAAATTTGTTAAGAAATATTGCTGATGAAACCAATTAAAACCTATGTAATTAGCCTCAAAGACCAAAAAAAAAGAAGATCCGCTGTTGAGGTTAGATTAAAAGCAATTAACCATAATTTTGTCTTTTTTGATGCCATTGATGGAAGGTCTTGTAACCTAAAAAATGACCCATCTTACTCGGGGACAAAAAGAAGATTATTTTTTGGAAAAGATTTAACATCACCAGAGCTTGGTGTTCTTTTCTCAAATAAAGAAATATTAAAAGACATCATCAAAAATAACTATCAGGAAGCCCTAGTGCTTGAAGATGATGTGGTAATTAAGGATAATTTTCATTATATTCTGTCCAAGCTTACTGAATCTGATATTGATTGGGAGCTTGTAAGGTTTCTTGGTAAGCCAAAAATGTCCACGTATCGACAAAGAAAAATTTTTAATTTAGATGCTTCTACTAATATAGTTAGGATTGGTAGCAGCCCAGGTGGCTCATATGCTTATATTATTTCTCAGCAAGGGGCTAAAAAGCTCCTAAAGAGTATGGATAAAGTTTATCTTCCCCCAGACATACTAATGGGTTCGCCATGGATAACTAACATCGATGTAATGGTTATTATGCCGACGATAGCTACGTGGGATAAAGATTTCCCGTCGGCTCTTGATACCCCGAATAGATATACTAAGAAGAAAGATTTGAAGAGAATGGAGGCCATTTTATACCCCATTTCAAGGCTATTTTTTAAGATAAAAATAGCCTTACAGAAACGCATTTATTTTTATAAGCATTACTTTTATGACAGAAAAACATTTGCCAGTTCAGTAAAGAAATGTGGTGTAGATTCAGTAAAATATAAATAAGAAAGCAATTAGCAGAGCTAACAAAGGCAATAACCAATTCTAATAAAGAGAACAGAATACCTACAGAAAGATTAAGAATGGAGCTGAGGCAGAACCCTGAAATGGTTAAGAAAATGTTGGTGGTATTAAAAGTAGATAAAGACATTAGTGGAGATATGGCAGTAATCAAAGAAGTATTTGATAGAGTAAATGGGAAGTAGAAACCAATGTCAGAGCAGAAGTGGTAGATAATAGCCCAGTTTATTTAGTAACAGGAATAGATGTTGATGATGATGAAGATGACAATACTTTAAAGGTTATTACTGGATTTGATGAAGAAGACTAGACACCGTATAGACTCTGTATAGACCCTGTATAGACACCAGTTACTATATCCCGATCAAGATAATAAACCTATATAAATCAATGACTTAAAACAGAATACTCTGGTTATTTAAATCTTATAATCTTTCAATTTGACACATGAATTTGGTTAGGCTGTTTGCCCACTTAATTGTCTGGGGGGTAAACTGGTCTTATGAAAAAACTGCTCCTACTCTTATTCCTACCTCTATTAGTTTTGACTACTTATGCCTACGCAAGATCCCCTGATCCTTTTTTATATGGGGACTTTTGGGGCTGGACAATTAGTCTTGGACTTTTTTTTGGGTTCGTTTATGTTATCCAAGATTACTTTAGAAAAGGTCCTGTTGACTTTTATCTGGTTGGTGGATTTGTTATTCTTGGGTTGGTGGTATTTGTTACCCACCTCGTATTATGAAAAAACTACTCTTACTCTTATTCTTAATACCTAATCTGGTGATGGCGGAAAATAAAAGCTATATTTGCTCAACAACGATGATAAACAATCCTACAAATAATATTTATGACCCTAATAAATGTTTGACATGTAATGACCAATCTTTTGATGTTGAGACAAAGATTCTTTCAGAAAAGCTTTGGCGTCATTTAGAACATTATCAAACTAAATATATTGATATTGATACAACAAAGAAAAAAATTATAGTTAAAAATATAATGGATAGAAATGAGCATGTTAGTGAATTTGATTTAATGCCATCTTTAAAAAATCAATATAAAAGAGAACCTTATATTTATGGCATTAAACGAGAGTCTTTTGATATGTGTGGCGAGCTTTATAGACTTGATGGAATAAATGGTGATATTCCTGAAGAATGTAAATATAAGAAGAATGACCCCAATGGTTCTATTTCTTCAATCTTATTTAACAAATATAATTTGACATATATGTCTACTTGGCAGCATGAAGAAAAGGGAAAAATGAAAATTCAAATTGAACATGGGCGATGTAGCCTTACAAAAAATTGAGTCCCAGATTTAGAATGGTGGCATGGGGGTATGGTGGGTTATTCTTATTCAGGTTGGAGAAATATATTTAATATTTGTGTTTTTTATTGCATATTTTAATGCTAGTTTAAAAACTCAACCGTATATCAAACCGTATATCATAGCAGTATTTTGAGTATATAAAAACATTCAAGGCATTGATTATACAGGGATATGTTAGGTTAAAAATGGCGGAAGGAGCGGGATTCGAACCCGCGTTAGGTATGAACCTAAACACGCTTTCCAAGCGTGCGACTTAAACCACTCATCCACCCTTCCGGTATTCGTGATTATTATAACCATTAGTTTTGATTATACTTCAGGGAATATAGAAATAAGCCACACTTCTAAGAAATAAATTCTTATAACCCTTATATTTTTATCAAGTAATATAATAAAGTGAGAACTAGATTAAAAATGCTAAAAATTTCCAATAAAAATCTATTTTTTTTAATTTTCTTTTCATCGCAAATTTTTGCTGATATAGAGGGAAATATTTCTAGAGTAGTTGATGCTGATACGATCGTTATTGAAAGTGAAAAAGGGGTTAAATACAAAGTAAGACTCCTAGGAATTGATGCCCCAGAAATTAAACAGGTTTATGGTAAAGAAGCTACTAAATACCTGTCCAATTTAATTCTAGGAAAAGCTCTTGTAGTTATTGGGTCAAATAAGGACAGCTATAAAAGATTATTAGGTAAGCTAGTTCTTGACGGTTATGATATTAACCTTAATTTAGTTAAAAATGGCATGGCATGGCATTATAAGCGTTACCAAGGCTCACAAGATAAGAAAGATCAATTCCTGTATTCAAATGCTGAAAAATATGCCAAACTTAATAAGCTGGGTTTGTGGTCTAAAATCTCACCAATCTCACCCTGGCACTGGCGAGAAAATAATAAATGAATAATTTAATTACTTATATAGGTCACATAAGATATGAAAAGAATATTATTATTAATTTTGATGTTACCCACTATTTCATTTGGGGCTTGAAAAGTTATACCGAGAAAATAAAGATAAGTTACTTGTTGTCGGCTTTCCATCTAATGATTTTAATCAGGAATTGTCAACAGATAAGGAAATTCAGGATTTTTGTAAACTAACTTATGCCGTTGAATTTCCTATGATGAGCAAATCAAGTGTGCTTGGTAAAAATGCTAATAAGGTTTATCAAAACCTTTATAAGCTTACTGGAGAAGCACCTATGTGGAATTTCTATAAATTTGTTGTATTACCAAAAGTTAAATCAGTCCATGTTCTAACTAGCATTGTTAGGCCTGAGTCCGATAAATTGCTAGACTTAATTAATCCTTACATTAAAAACTAACCTTTTATTTTCTGAATAATAATTGCAGAGAGCTCCTCAACTGAACGTGAGGTAGAGTCTGCCGTTGGAATTCTTAGCCTTTTCATTAATGCTTCAGCTAGACCAATTTCTTCGCGGCAATTAGATAATGAGGCATAAAGGCTACCCGGTCTCCTCTCAGACCTTAACGAATGTAAACGTTCTGGCTTTATAGTTAAGCCAAAAATTTTATCGAGATAACCATCTAGGATTGGTGGAAGGGTGCCTCGCTCAAAGTCTTCTGGTATTAGGGGGTAGTTAGCAGCCTTGATTCCAAACTGCATTGCTAGATAGATGCTAGTTGGTGTTTTGCCGCATCTAGAGACGCCCACAAGGATTACTTGGGCTTGGTTTAAGCCGGTATGCGTCATACCAACATCATGCCCTAAGGCAAAATTAATTGCTTCCATTCGATTTCCATAATTTGAGCCATCAATACTATGTGAAACTCCTGGTCTTGTTAGAGGCGGTTCTTTAAGCTCGACCCCTAGAGGATCAATGAAAATATCAAAGAGATCAATATAGTAAGCATCCACTTCTTTAAGCTCGGCACGATGTGTCTTATTACCAATTGACATTATAACAACAGGTCGTAAACCATTAATCATTTTTGAATTAGCTATTCGCTTTTGAGCGTCATCAATTTTGAAAAGACTATCAGTAAATGGAATTCGAACATGCTCAAAATCTGTTTCTGGGAAATGAGATAACAAACCACCCAGCGAGCCAGCTGTGATTCCTGTCCCATCAGAGATAAAAAAAGCGATCCTTTTATTGGTAGCCATTTATTTTTTTGTAAGTTGCTTCCATGTACTAATAACAGTATCAGGGTTTAATGAGAGTGAGCTAATTTTTTTCTGGACTAGCCAGTCTGCAAAATCAGGATGGTCAGATGGACCTTGTCCACATATACCAATATATTTATCGGCCTTAATTGCTGCAGTAATAGCCATCTCAATTAATTTGGTAACAGCTGGATCTCTTTCGTCAAATCCATCAGCAAGAATGCCAGAGTCTCTATCCATTCCTAGGGTGAGTTGAGTAAGGTCATTTGAACCAATGGAAAAGCCATCAAAATAATTTAAAAATTCTTCGGCCATAATGGCATTGGATGGTACTTCGCACATCATAATCAATCGCAATCCATTTTCACCTCGTTTTAAGCCATGAGCCTCCAAAATACTGATGACTGATTTAGCTTCATCTAAAGTTCTTACAAAAGGAATCATTAGCTCTACATTTGTTAGTCCCATTTCATTTCTAACTTTGAGTATAGCTTCACATTCAAGCGCAAAACATTCTTTGAATTCATTTGAGATATATCTTGCCGCACCTCTGAATCCTATCATCGGATTCTCTTCGTCAGGTTCATATATATCCCCAGCAACTAATTTCTTATATTCATTTGACTTGAAATCTGACGTTCTAACAATTACTGGATTTGGATAAAAAGCAGATGCGATGGTTGCTACACCCTCGCATATTTTGCTTATATAAAAATCTTTTGGGTTTGAGTAGCCACGGGAACGATAGTCGATAACTTTTTGAGTTTCAGATGGCATTGCTTTATAGTTAATTATGGCTTTCGGATGAATGCCGATCATATTATTAATCACAAATTCTAGTCTTGCTAGACCAACTCCATTGTTAGGGATTTGTGCAAATGTGAATGCCATATCTGGACTACCAACATTCATCATTAATTTTACAGGAGGAGGGGTTAGATCACCGTCCACCTGAGTAGTTACCTGATACTTTAGTTCTCCCTGGTAAACGATACCTGTCTCACCCTCTGAGCATGACACAGTTACAATATCACCATCCTCTAAAAGTTCAGTGGCATTAACACTTCCGACAATAGCTGGGATTCCAAGTTCTCTCGCAATAATAGCTGCATGACACGTTCTACCACCTCTATTGGTTACTAAAGCTGAAGCTCTTTTCATTACAGGCTCCCAGTTAGGATCAGTCATATCAGCAACTAGCACATCACCTGGTTGGACTGTGTGCATTTCAGATGGGTCACTAACTATCCTTACAGGACCTATACCAATTTTTTGTGTAACTGCACGACCTGCAACTATGGCTTTGCCTGTTTCCTTTAGCTTAAATGTTTCTGTTACATTCTTATTTTGTGATTTTACTGTTTCCGGCCTTGCTTGAAGAATATAGATTTTTCCATCCAAACCATTTTTTCCCCATTCAATATCCATAGGGCACTTATAATGAGATTCGATAGCCACTGCATATCTAGCTAGCTCATGAATATCTTCGTCATTAATGCAAAATTGATCAGAAAGAGAGGTTTCGACATCGATGGTTTCTGTACTCAGTCCGGCTTTTGTATCCTCACTAAAAATCATTTTAATTTTTTTTGAGCCGATTGATCTTCTAACAATTGCTTTTTTACCTTTTGCTAGAGTTGGTTTGTGAACATAAAATTCGTCTGGATTTACTGCGCCCTGGACAACTGTTTCACCGAGGCCGTACGAGGCCGTTATGAAGACAACATCCTTAAATCCAGACTCTGTATCAATTGTAAACATTACGCCTGAGCTACCCATGTCACTTCTAACCATTTGTTGAACTCCGGCTGAAATTGCAACATCTGCATGAATAAAACCTTTATGAACTCGATATGAAATTGCTCTATCATTATAAAGTGATGCAAATACTTCCTTGATGGCTTGTTTGATATTGTCGACACCGTGAATATTCAGGAAGCTTTCTTGTTGGCCTGCAAATGATGCGTCTGGCAGGTCTTCCGCAGTTGCTGATGATCTTACCGCGAATGTAGATCCATCAGCTGATTTTTTAATAAGTTGCTCGTAACTTTCATTAATTGAATGATCAAGATCTTTAGGAAAGGGTGTATTCATAATCCACTGACGAACAATCTGACCAGATTTAGCGAGAGCTCTTACATCGTTTGTATCTAAATCAGCAAGCTCTGCTTCAATTTTTTTACCAAGATCATCATGCAGTAAAAATTCATTGAATGCTTCAGCCGAAGTTGCAAAGCCAGTAGGAACTCTTATACCTTTCGCAGCTAATTGAGAAATCATTTCTCCAAGTGATGCATTTTTCCCACCTACGGAGCTAACGTCTTTGTTTCTGAGTTTTTCAAATGGAATTACGTATTCTGTCATCTAAATATCCTTAAGCATTGCAGTATTTTAAAGTGTCAATCAAGTAAACCCCTAATTCTGCCAAATAAGAAGATTTTTGTCATTAACATAAACAAAAATAATCAATAAAATAAATTTGCGCCAAATTTAAATTGCAGACATTTGTCGATTGTTGTTAAAATGATTTTTATCAAAAAGTATATTGAACAATTCTTAAATTACGGAGAAAAAAAATGGCAACACTATTAGATCAGTTAAAAACTATGACGACAATTGTCGCAGACACTGGCGAAGTACAGGCAATTAAAGATCTTAAACCAGTTGATGCAACAACAAATCCCTCTTTACTGCTTAAGGCTAGCACGCTTCCACAATGCGAACCTATGATAGCCGAGGCTATTGCTTATGCTAAAAGTATGAGCTCTGATAAGCACCAACAGATTGAGGATGCTGCAGATAAGCTGGCAGTTTTAGTGGGTCTTGAGATCTTAAAGCACATTCCTGGTCGTATCTCAACAGAAGTTGACGCAAGCCTTTCTTTTAATGTTGACAAGATGGTCGCAAAAGGAAAAAACATCATAGCCCTATATAACGAAGCTGGAATTACCAATGATAGAGTTCTTGTTAAGTTGGCTTCGACTTGGGAGGGTATTAAAGCTGGGGAGATTCTTGAAAAAGATGGTATTAACTGTAATTTAACGCTTTTATTTAGCTTTGCTCAAGCTAGGGCATGCGCTGAGGCTGGAGTTTTCTTAATTTCGCCTTTTGTGGGCCGTATTCTAGATTGGTATAAAGCAAAAACCGGTGAAGAATATACATCTGAAACTGATCCGGGCGTGGTTTCTGTAAAACAAATATATAGTTGGTATAAGGAACATGGGTTTAAAACAGTTGTAATGGGCGCTTCATTTAGAAATATAGGTGAAATAACAGCATTAGCAGGCTGTGATCGACTAACTATTGGTCCATCACTTATTGAGGAATTAGGCGCAACCGAAGGTGAGCTTTCTCAAAGCCTTAAAGATGGAGGGGCTAATAAAGAAAAGCCTTCTAAGTTAGAGGAAGATCAATTTAGATTTGATCATAACGAAGATGCAATGGCAACTGAAAAACTTTCTGAAGGTATTCGTAATTTTGTTATTGACCAGAAGAAATTAGAGGCTGCGCTTGCTGGAAAACTATAAAGTTTAAAGTCCTAATTGTCATTGACAACGAAGATCTCAGTCTATATGATCGACGGTCTGCTGTACGACAATGCAATATAAGTAATTAATTGCTTGTTTTTTTACGTAGATATTATTATTAATTAGTATTATAAAATGGGAGATTTAACCATGGCACTAACACAAATGGCACTAGATTCATTAGATTTTGACGGAACAGTTGCACTAGCTGAAGCAGTTGCTCCACACGTTGACATTCTTGAAATTGGTACTCCATGCATCAAGCATAACGGTATCAAAATGCTTGAAACACTAAAAGCAAAGTT
>Ga0114997_10000640_pt1 | contig 29042 bp, 21 predicted proteins | sample ArcticOcean_MG_C_2_FD_87045 | JGI IMG/M metagenome (GOLD analysis project Ga0114997, IMG submission 87045) | Marine microbial communities from western Arctic Ocean - ArcticOcean_MG_CB4_136 | ecosystem: Environmental > Aquatic > Marine > Oceanic | place: Arctic Ocean: Canada Basin | collected... | reverse complement strand
ATGTTCGACATGCATACCCACAACACTAAATTTAGAGGAGCTTTACACCTTGCAGGGGGTATTACATCCGTAAGAGATTTGGCCAATAACAAACAGGTGAAGGCCTTGAGTCATCAATTCAATAGTAATCAGATTATTGGACCACGTATCGTTACTTTTTGTGGCATTATTGATGGACCAGGACCCTTTGCCAATCAGCGCAATGTAGTTGAAAATCTAAATGAAGGCTTAGCTGAAATTCAAGCCTACAAAGACCTAGGCTATCAGCAGATTAAATTGTACAGCTCTATTAAGCCAGAATGGGTCAAACCGATGGCTGACAAAGCCCACCAATTGGGTATGCGTGTCAGTGGCCATATTCCGGCTTATATGACTGCTTCTCAGGCGATCGATGCTGGATACAATGAAATTCAGCACATGAATATGCTTTTTCTTAATTTCATGTCGGATACCATCGATACCCGCACTCCTTTACGATTTACCATGGTCGCCAATCACGGAGCCAAACTTGATTTGTCCTCATCAGCGTATTTGACCTTTGTAAAGCAATTAAAAGCCCATCAAATCTTGATTGATCCGACTCTTTCAATCTTTGAAAACATGTTCGTCGCCACCAAAGGTAAGCCAAGTCCTACGTATGAAATGATCGTCGATAGATTGCCTCTAATGAACCAGAGGAGCTATTATAAAGGGGGGTTACCTAAGCCCGTAGACGGGAGTAATCGATACGATCTGGCCCATGAGCGTATGTTAGATGTAGTCTATGACTTATACAAAAAAGGCGTAGCTATCGTCCTGGGTACAGATGGACTACCCGGTTTCTTATACCATAGGGAGCTGGAGTTGTTTGTTAAGGCAGGTATTCCCATACATGAAGTACTGAAAATGGCTACCATTAACGCTGCTGAACTTACTGGAGTCGCAGATGCTTATGGTTCTATTGTGGTGGGCAAACAAGCCGATCTCATTCTCATCTCAGGCAATCCTTTAGAACGTATCAGTGACATCCGAAACGTACTATGGACTACCCAAGGTGGATATATGTATGAGTCCGAGGCTTTATATGCTTCAATGGGGATTAAAAATTTTAATTAAGTACTGTATATTTAAATTACTAAAATATTTAGGGTTAGTGGATTATAATTTTAAATTTATGCAATAATCATCTTATGGTTGGATCATCTCTTTATTGGCCATTATGTCCCTATAAATCAATGAAATATTGTCTAGGGTTCCTGCTAGGACTCGGCATTCATATGGCCCCGTGTCAATCCGTGACCTTTATAGGTAGTCCTCGATGGGTATTAGGGACTGAAAAACAGAAAAGCGCCTCTATAGGGTATGGGGATATTGACCAAGATGGAGATATAGATATCTTGGTTGCAAATGGAAGGCATTGGCCAGAACAGAATAAGGTTTATTTTAATAATGGGCGAGGAATTTTCACAGTTTCAAAATCTTTAGGGGGTCAAAGTACTACAAGCTATGCTACGGTGCTAGGTGATATTGATGGCGATGGGGACCTAGATGTGATAGTGGGCAATGATATGGCACCCAATTGTATTTTCAAAAATGATGGAAAAGGCTATTTCATCAAGGGAAATGATTTTGGTGAGGCCTACGCACCTACAAGGAATCTTGTCCTTTCCGATATAGATCAGGATGGAGATTTGGACATCCTCATTACCAATAGGGGAAGTCAAAATGAAATATGCCTCAATAATGGTCAGGGCCAATTCAATGAAAAACTAGGTTTTGGCGCTGCAGATGACTCAACGATTGATATGAAAGTAGCAGACATGGATGGAGATGGAGATCTAGATTTGATATTGGCCAATCGAGATGCACAACAAAATTATATTTACCTAAATGATGGAAATCTAAATTTTGATCAAGAAATTGCCTTTGGAAGTGGGGAAGACCATACCCGATCCATTGCTATTATAGATATAAATGGGGATGAATTTCTCGATGTGGTGACCGCCAATATCAATGGTCCCAATGTCATTTACTTTGGCAATTCGACATTGAGATATGAACATAAATCAGTATTTGATGCTGAATGGGAGAAATCCTATGCTATTGCATTAGGTGATCTTGACGGGGATAAAGACGTGGATATTGTTATTGCGAACCATGGGGCACCTAACACTTATTTTATTAACCAAAATCAGGGAACCTTATGGAAGAAGTATACGCTCAGTGCCGAAGCCTACCATACCTATGATATTGTCCTGTCAGACTTGAATGGAGATGGGAGGCTTGATATCATTGAAAGCAATTCCGATGAGCAAAATCTATATTATTTTAGTCAATAAACAGATCAAAAGAAAGTCTTCTGCATAAGCGTAAATAGATGTATCAAATAAATACTTAAAACATGAAAAAAAACTATTATTTATTTAATCTGTTGTTATTGATCGTTGTATCAATAATCAGCTGTAAAGAACAAAGTAAAACCGAAGTAGTTGACTTAAATTATGATCCTGAATTGCGATTAAAAGAGCTTAATATCATCTTGCCAAGTCCACCGAAACCCGTGGCCAATTATGTGAATGGTGTACGTTCCGGAAATTTGATATTCTTAGCAGGTAAAGGTCCAAAAAGCGCTGAAGGTACTGAATTAATTGGTAAGCTTGGGGTCGACGTTACCATTGAGGAAGGTTATGCAGGAGCACGATTGACCGCTATTAATCAGTTAGCCGTTTTGAAATCTATGCTAGGTGATTTGAAAAAGGTAAAACGTATTGTAAAAGTACTTGGGATGGTAAACTCCGCACCCGACTTCGTTGAACAACCAAAGGTGATTAATGGATTTTCTGATTTGATGGTAGCTGTATTTGGAGACCGAGGAAGGCATGCACGGGCTGCAGTAGGCATGGCTTCATTACCGAGAGGTCAAGCGGTAGAGATCGAATTGGTCGTAGAGGTTTATGAGGATTAGTGACTGATAGATATGAGTCATGATTATACTGTTTGATTTATGAGATGATTTATTGTAATAATTAGGCTTGCTTTACAATACTATTTCTAATGGCTCAATTGCTATGTAATCATTGATAAATAGGTAATCAACAGTTTTATTAATCTTAATTTTATAAAAGGAGTTTCAAAAGAGCGTTGCTATAACTTTTGATCTCTAAGAAGAGACCTCACATTGCTCTAATTGATATGCTTGTTAAAATACTAAGTTAAGCTGTTTTATAATTTAAAAAAGGCTTACTCTCAGCCTCATGTGAGCGTTCGATAGTCCCTTATTAATATTTATTTAGGTTGTCTTTTTTATATTTTCACCAATCCCATGTGAAATGATAATAAAAGTGATCTGTTAATCCATCTCATAGAGGCGACAAATACCTTACTGATAACTCTATTAAATATCAGATTATACCCTATTTCAAAATACCGATCATTCCGAGATACTTGAGAAAAGCGAGATCAAACCATCAGTCATCTCAAACGGTGACTATCCTGTTTATATGATTAGAATTAGGGTTTTATTTAATGGATCTTAATTTTAAATACAGAATTACTCCAGATTCATTTACTAAATTTATTTTCATAAAGTATTAATTATGAAAAATATAGGAGTAATAGGGTTGGGCAATATGGGTATTGGCATTGCTAGTAACCTGCTTAAAAATGGATTCCAAGTTTGGGGATATGATGTGAGTCATGAACGGTTAAATATATTTGAAGAAATGGGGGGATCGTTGGCTAAAATTAAAGACTTTGCACCAGAATGTGATGCCATATTCATCATGGTTATGAATGGTGATCAGGTCAAAGAAGCCTTATTTGGAGGCCAAGGTCTCTCGCAGTTTATGCAGAGAGGTGCTACCGTAATCGTGACGGCTACTATTCATGCCTCTGAGATCATTGAGATGGCTTCTCAATTAGAGGATTTCGGAATTAAGCTTATTGATTCTCCAGTAAGCGGTGGAAAATCGGGTGCTGATAATGGTACACTTACCCTTATGGCAGCGGGAGAGAAAGTAGTTTATGACAAATGTCTACCTATTCTTCAGGCCGTAGGTAAGGATATTTATCATGTTGGAGAAGAGATTGGCCTAGGACAGAAAACAAAGGGAGCATTACAGGCGTTAATTGGATCCAGCTTTACGGCAATTTTTGAGTCACTGGTCCTTGGAGTAAAAGCGGGAGTCGAAGCAGAGGTACTTTATGAAGTTTTTAGTACCAGCGGAGTAAGTAGTAATCTTTTCAAAAATGCGGCTACCCTCATCATGGAGAGGAAATTTAAAGATACAGGAAGTCATATAGGAACCATGTACAAAGATTTAGGAATAACGCTACAATTGGCTAGAGATAATGATGTAGCCATGTTCACTACAGCTGCGGCTTACGAATTATTCCAATCAGGTAAGGCGTTATTCCCAGAAGAAGATAATTGGGCAATCGTTAAATTATTAGAACAAATAGCAAAAGTTGAAGTAAAAGCAAAATAATTATGAAATTAGGAGTTATCACAGATGGAATAAGTAGAAACCTTGAGCATGCATTGACTCTAATGAAGCAGTCAGGTTTAGAATATGCTGAGTTACAATTTATTGATGAATTTGAGGTGGGTGATATGAATGATCAACAAGTATCAAAAGTTAAAAACTTAGTTGATCATCATGAAGTAAAAGTTTCCTGTATTAGTAGACACATATTTGGTGGCTTACCGCTGAAGAATGTTGATTTAAACTCAGACAACTATAAAGACCAAATCGATGCGCTTAAACGATGTATCAAAATGGCTAAGGCCTTGAATTGCGATACAGTTCGTACAATGAGTTTTAGTAAAGAAATGATTATTTTCGGTAGTCATGGTGCAGATGTATGGAACGTTAGTACGGGAGCTTGGGAAAAATTGGTAGCATTGATGGCGGGTGCAGTGGAGATAGCAGAAAAAGAGAATATTACGCTTGTTGTCGAAACGGGTAATAATGCGATGATTACCTCAGCTTGGTTAGCGCGAAAATTAATTGATGAGTTGGGTAGTAAACATCTAAAATTACTGTGGGACCCTTGCAATAGCTTATATTGTTCTGAAAAAGCATATCCTGATGCCTATGAAGCGATAGGAGTAGAAAATATAGGACACATACATCTTAAAGATAGTTTTATAAATATTCCTCATGCCACTGTTCAATGTACCGCTTTGAACAAAGGAGATATGGCACCCTATCTTTCTGATATAGCAGATGCACTCCGTGGTGATAATTATCAAGGTTCAATCTCTCTAGAAAGCGTCTATCGCCCTTCGAATGCTACTTTTGAAGATGGTTTTAAAGAAAGTTTGCCCACATTTTTAGAACTGTTTAAGAAGTGAATTTTAGTCTGATTGACATTCTTTCTTTTTTTGGTTTTATCGCAGTGGTGATTGGCGTCTCCTTGTATAAGTCAGGGAAGAAAAAAACTGAAGAGGATTATTTTTTGGCAGGCAGGCAACTTTCATGGTGGCTTATTGGTATTTCAATCATTGCCTCGAATGTCTCTTCAGAACATTTTGTAGGTCAAGCAGGTCAGGGGTTTAGGGGTGAGATAGGTATGGCTATTGCTACTTGGGGTTGGTTAGCAGCCATTGCAATGGTTTTTATGGCACTTTTTTTACTTCCTCTCTATTTAAAAATCGGGATTTATACACTTCCAGAATTTTTGGAATATCGATATAATCGTGCAGTACGTACCTTGATGTCTGGATATATGCTTCTGTTTTATGCAGGAATTTCTATGGCTACGGTACTTTATTCAGGTGCGATTACGCTGGAGACAATCTTTGGAGTACCCCTTTTGTATGGTATTTGGGGGATTGGATTTGTTGCTGGATTTTATACTTATTATGGAGGACTTTCAGCGGTAGTGTGGTCTGACCTCATACAGGGGGTCACCTTAATTATTGGTGCTCTTTTTATTTTTTGGCTCACTATTGATGCTGTTGGTGGATGGGATCAATTCGTAGCTCGACGTGGAGATCAGCTACATGTAGTCATGCCATTGGATCATCCAGAACTTCCCTGGTTAGCTGTTTTTTTTGGTGGAATGTGGATTCCTCATTTTTTTTATTGGGGATTTAATCAATTTATTGTACAGCGAAGTTTAGCTGCAAAAGACATTGAAGAAGGGCAGAAAGGAGTTCTTTTAGGAGCTTCATTGAAGCTTTTGATAACATTGATTATTATTATTCCAGGAATCGCAGCTTTTGATTTGTATGGTGATGAGATTATGGCAGCCTGTTCGAGTGGTAATTGTGGTGATATTGCCTATCCTACTCTTATAAAAAATTTATTGCCAGTAGGGCTCACTGGGATTATGTTAGCAGCTCTTTTTGGAGCTATTCTCAGTACTTTAGACAGCCTTCTTAACTCTGCGGCGACCATTTTTACCATGGATATATATAAGCCTTTTATAAAACCAGAAGCTACTCCTGAAATGGGACTTAAGGTAGGTAAAATAGCGACTGTGGTACTTATAACTATTTCTTGTCTTTGGGCTCCGATAATTAGTGGGTTTGAAGGGGGAGTGTATATTTTTATAAATCAATTTTGGGGCTTCATGCAATCTGGAGTAGTTGTCGCTTTTTTCTTTGGTATTTTTTGGAAAAAAGTAAGTTGGAAGGCTGCATTTGGGGGAATGATACTGAACTTCCCTCTATATGGTTTTCTCCTAGTTACTTTTCCAGATTTGCCATTTCTCCATAGTCATGCCATTACATTTATTGTAATAGTTCTTTTCACTACTGTATACACTTGGATAAGTCCTCAAAAAGAGGAGAAGTTATTGCCCCTTAAGTATCATACGGATTACAAGCTTTCTGTCAATGTTAAGGTATGGGCTACGATGGTTTGTTTGTCTGCTATAGGATTGATTTTGATGTTTTGGTAATCTTAAGATAAGAAAAAAAGTTTTTATGTAATATTGAAGATATGAGCTAAATCTTATTCAAATGCGATAAAAAAAAATGATTATTAACTAAAATTAAGTTAGGCATTTTATTATAATTTGTAGAGCTAGTGTCTAGGCCTATCATGAAGATATTTAAAGGTCTAGTAAGCCTTATCAATCCAATTAATTAACGGTTTAATTAAAGTTGATTACCTCTCCATTTCTAGGCTTTAAAAAAAAGGTTAAATGAGGGCCAAGATATTTTTTTAAGATTTTAAAATTATTACTTTGTGTAAAAAAGGTAAGAATATTTTAATACAATTCTCAAAGCTGTTAACTTTGAAATTTTTATGTTAGCATTAATAAAATGGCTGGAGTCAGTTGATCGATTACAGTCTCGTGTAGAACTACAGAATTCCTCCAGATTTTGTTTATAAATTTAATTTATAACAATTAAATAGCCTCAGTATGAAAAAGTATTCTACCATTAAATCATTCTTTTTAACAATATTGTTTTTGTTGAGTATTTCAAACGTGCATGCTCAGGATAATGGTATTATTACAGGTACCGTAACAGACGCAGTATCAGGTCAGACTCTCCCAGGTGCTACCATCAAGTTAGTGGGGACTTACACTGGGGTAGCAACAGATGTTAGAGGGTCTTACAGTTTATTTGTTGAAGAAGGGGACGTTGAGCTTGAATTTAGTTTTATTGGAAACAAGAGTATCATCCAAAAAGTTAATATTACTGCAGGTGAGACGCTGGTTTTAGATGTAGCATTGGGAGGAGACGTTAATGAGTTAGAAACTGTGTTAGTTACAGCTACTCTTGCCGGACAAATGAGGGCATTGAATCAGCAAAAATCGGCAGACAATTTGAAAAATATTGTCTCTGCTGATCAGATCGGTAAGTTTCCTGATCAAAATGCAGCGGAAGCCTTACAGCGAGTCCCAGGTGTCAATATCCAGAGAGATGAAGGTGACGGCAGATTTGTCTTAGTAAGAGGTTTATCCCCTAATTTTACTAACATTAGCGTTAACGGTGAGCAAATACCTTCGCCTGATGCGGGAGCAAGATTCGTGGCTCTTGATGCCATACCCGCAAGTCAATTAGCTTCATTAGAAGTAACCAAAGCAATCACACCCGACATGGATGGAGATGCAATAGGAGGATCTGTCAACTTAATCACACCCACGGCACAAAGTGAAAAATTGAAAATTGTCGGTTCTACGAGTCTTGAATACAATAGTGGTATCGAAAAAACTTCTGGTCAGGGTAACTTAAGCTTGAGTCAAAGAGTGGCGGATGGCAAATTTGGATATATTATTAATGGTAGCTACTCTGCGAGTAGAAAAGGTTCTGATAGATATGAGCTTGATGGCTGGGATGGAGATCATCCAGATGGATTAGACGAATTTATAGTTGGTGATTATGAAATAGACAGAAATAGAATTGGTCTCAGTGCTACCTTAGATTATAAAATAGGTAAAAACAGCAAAATTTATTTGCGTTCTCTATATAGTGAATTGCAAGAGCTTGAACAACGTAGAGAGACTGCTAATGTTGCGGAAAATGATGATGACGATATATTAGAATACAGTTCTGAAAAAGAGCTAAAGCATCGTCAGGAGAATCAAGGTGTTTATAGTTTAAATCTTGGAGGTAATCATATCAGTTCTAAATTTAAACTTAACTATTCGGTTTCTTATGCTCAGGCATTTCAAGATACGCCGTTCAATGATAAGATCGTTTTTAAAAATGATGAAGACGTAACCTGGGGAGTTGACTTGAGCGACGAATTCAATCCTAAATTAACTAATTACACATATGATGGTAGTGCCTCAGCATTTGGTAATAGTGGTAATTATATTTTAGATGGAGGTGAACAATCTTCAACTACAGCGAAAGATGAAAATACTACTTTGAAATTTGATATTGCAATACCACTTTCATTGGGTGATAATACAGGAGAATTTAAGTTTGGTGCTAAGACAAGGTTGAAAGACAAGTCATACAGCTTCAATAATGCTCAAGAATTTGAGTTAGCTGATGGGGTTAATGATCTGACACTTTCTCAGTTTCAAAGTGCCTACACCGATAATAATTTTATGAATGGAGATTTAGGAGAATCCATTGGATATTTCCCTGATCACAGTAACTTTTTTAATTATTTAGATGCAAACTCTAGCAGCTTTGAAACAGATGGAGCAATTTTAGATGAAGAATCTGCACTTGAATCATACCAAGCTTCTGAAGATGTATATGCGGGATTCACACAAGGCAAGATACAAATCGATAAATTAATGATTCTAGGCGGTGTTCGTTATGAATTAACAAAAGTGAAGTATAAAAATGCTTTTTGGGATGCTGACGCCGAGGCACCAATACCATCAATAACGGAGAATGATTATGGTTTTATTTTGCCCATGTTACATTTTAAGTATTCCATAAATTCTAATACAAATCTTAGAGCAGCTATTACAAAATCTTATGCTCGTCCGAACTTTGAAGCTTTGGTGCAAGGGGCAGAAATTGCGGCAACTGATCAAGAAGCTTCAATCTCTAATCCAGATTTACAACCTGTTGAATCATGGAACTTTGATCTCTTTGGAGAAAAATATCTAGGAACTGTGGGTATTTTGTCCGGTGGAATATTTCACAAGAATTTGAATAATTTCATCTATCAACAAACTTATGACGGCAATATATTGTCGTATACAGATTTTGAAATTACCCAATCAGTTAATGGCGATGAAGCTTCAATTACTGGAATCGAATTAGCATGGCAACAAAATTTAACTTTTCTACCAGGCAAATTAAAGGGACTTGGTATTTATGCCAATTATACATTTTCGGAATCAACGGCATCAGTTGTTAATTTTTCTGAAGGATCTGATCTAACTGAAATTGATCTGCCTGGACAGTCAAAACATATAGGAAACCTTGCTCTATCATATGCATTGGGTGGCTTCAATGCTCGGGCATCTATTAATTTTAACGGAAGTTATATAGCTGAAATTGATGGTGGAGATTTGATATTAATCGATGATAGAAAACAAATTGATCTTTCTATTAGTCAAAGTTTTATGAATAATAAGTTGACTGGATTTATTCAGTTAAATAATATTACGGATGAAAATCAATTTGAGTTGTATAATACGAGGTCAACCCCTAAAGAAAGACAGCAATATGGTTTTTGGGGGAGAGTAGGTATAAAATTCAACTTATAACTTAGTTTTATATTTAGTTGTCTTTTACTATTGGTTTAAGCTTAGATATTCATCTCAATTATCTAGCTCTAAGCAAACGAGGTATCAGTTTCAGTCATATGAAAAATGCTGAAACGCGCTAAAGGGAAGCGGCACAGTTGGGTTGATTGGTATACAGTTTAAGTATGTGTAGCGAGGGGTGTCTTACAAAGCGAGTCCACTTTAGTTATTTCCTTTGTTATTTTTAAAATGTGAACTACGACTTCAGATTTATTTTCAAAATTGCTTTAGGCTAATCCTTTTCACACTGTTAAGTTAAAAATCATCTATCTATAGGTCTTTAAGTTATATAATATGGGGACCTAGAATTAGAAGTTGTTATTTTTATCTAAAAAAATGTAGTAAATTATCTGAAGTATTTTATCCGCTTGATAGACTAGAATCTAGATTATCTCTATTCTCAAAAAATCAAATAGAGTAGATTTATACTTTTGAATGCGGGAAATATTTGAACCATTTATGAAGTGTATCCTAGATAATATTTTTTATTAAAGTGAGAGCGTACGCATGATCACAAACAGATAAAGATGAAAATACTCATAGTTGAGGATGAAAAGGAATTGGTAGATGATCTAAATGAATTTTTAGATGATCAAGGATATATCATAGAGGTAGCTCCAACGACGAGTGTAGCTAGAGAAAAAATATTTGTCTATCAATATGATATACTTATACTCGATCTGGGCTTACCAGACGGCAGTGGACTGGATGTTTTAAAATACGTTAAAAAGCATAAGCCTCAAACAGGTATAATCATTCTTACAGCAAGAGATGCACTGGATGATAAGATTAGCGGTTTAGATTTAGGTGCTGACGACTACATGACTAAGCCTTTTCTTCTCTCGGAACTTAATGCACGAATTAAATCAATCCATAGAAGAAGGAATTTTGATGGAAATTCTACTATTATATTTAATGAAATCGAAATAGATACCGATAAAATGCGCGTATCAATTAATGATCAGAATCTCACGCTTACCAGAAAAGAATACGAACTTATCTTATACTTTGTGATTAATAAAAATAAAGTATTGACGAAAGAATCGATTATCGAACACCTTTGGGGTGACCATTCTGATATGTTTGATTCTTTAGACTTTATTTATACGCATATTAAAAACCTACGTAAGAAAATGCAGGATATGGGAGGAACTGACTACTTAAAATCAGTCTATGGGATAGGATATAAATTTGAAACTGATTGAAACTACTTGCAAAAGCGATATTATATTATTTGCTCGCTGCACTTTTATCCTTTGGAATAGGGGGGTCACTCATTTATTTCAATACAAATAAACTAATTCATAAGGATATTGAGAATTTTCTTGTGAACCGAGAAGAAATTGCGACAACCCAGATTGTCAATGGTGAATCCATTTCTAGCCTTAATAATTATGAGCAAAAGGTAATTATCATACCACCTATCAGTAAATTAAATAAACCAATATTCACCGATACGTTGATTTATGACATCATTGATGATAAATATCACCCTTACCTTCAACTTTCTTTAAATAGAAAAATTGGAAAACAGTATTATCATATCGAAATAAGTAAGTCTTTAATTGAAACTAAACTTTTAGTCGGAGAGATATTCACCACCATGCTATTTGTCTTTATAGGCTTAATTGTGCTCATGATTGTGCTCAACCTACTCATTAGTAGAAATATGTGGCGACCATTCAAAGACACATTGAAAAAGCTGAAAAACTATAAATCAGGACAGTCTGAGCCAATCAAATTTAAAAAAACAAATACCTATGAATTTAGCCAACTCAATGAGATCATAGAAATAATGATGGGTAGAATAAGGAATGATTATCTTAATTTAAAAGAGTTCACAGAGAATGCGTCACATGAAATCTTGACTCCGCTCGCGATTATCAAGAGTAAGACGGATATGCTCATGCAGTTAGACAACTTAAATGAGCATGAGCTCAACTTTGTCAAAGCCATTTACGATTCAACCGTTAAATTATCCAGACTCAATCAAGGATTGATACTGTTAGCTAAAATCGAAAATCAGCAGTATGGCAGCGAAGAAAAAATTGATTTGAATCAATTAATGCTAAATAACTTCAAAGAATATAAAGAAATGGCTGATCTAAAAGAGATCTCCATTCGAATAGATTTGAAAGACACAAATTTCATTCAAATGAATGCAAATCTTTCCCAAGTGCTCATAACAAACCTTTTAAGAAATGCGATAAAGCACACTAAAAAAGGAGGAAAAATCGAATTGTCAGCATCACAGGGCATTTTAAAGTTCTTAAACTCTGGAGATGAAATCACAAATAAAAACTTTAAAATGTTCGAGAGGTTCCAAAAACAAAATTCTGAATCTTTGGGTCTTGGACTATCCATTGTAAAAAAGATTTGTGATCGGTATTTCATAAAAATCAAATATCAACATAGCAAAGGATTGCATGAGTTTCTTCTACTCCTTGATACAGATTAACTACAGAATTACTTAATAATATTACATTATAAAATAAAGTTGAATTTGAAAAACATATGTATCACAATTGGGTTTTTGAGCTGTGTAAACACACAAGTCCCCGATCATATAAAAAGTAAATTTCAGTTGATGGAACCATTAGCTACTAGTGCCGAGTGGTTTATTCAAGATGATATATATAAAGTTTATTATAAAGTGGATAGACAAAATAGAATTACATCATATTTTGATCGCCAGGGTAATTGGATGGAAACAGAAACTGAAATAGGTGTAGAGGAGTTAAATTCAGCTGTTTTGAATGTTTTAGAGACAAAATTTAATGACTATGAAATAGTGGATATTGAAATTATCAAGACATTTGATTTTAAAATACTTTATGAAATTGACTTGATCAGAAATGATAATTACTATGATATCTTATTTGATACTACAGGTAGAATATTAAGGAAAAAAATTTAAGTATCGTAGATCATGAAAAATATATTTAAATATATCATTATTATGTTGGGCTATATTTTAACTACTGCTTGTAGCAGTAATAATCAGCCTATCGTTAACGTCATTAAACCAAAAATCGTTACTGAACCAACGCGGCATGATACAGATGATCCAGCTATTTGGGTCAATGAGGATGATCCCGAGGCAAGTCTTATTTTGGGAACGGATAAAAATGAGGATGGTGCAATTTATGTATATGACTTAAATGGGAAAATACAAACTGATAAAGTAGTTAGAGGTTTAAAAAGACCAAATAATATAGACATTGAAGAGTTTGAATTTGGAGATGGTAGTGAAATATTCATTGCAGTTACAACTGAACGATTAACTAATAAATTAAGGATATTTTCTGTCCCAGATATGCTCCCCATAGACAATGGTGGAATTGAGGTTTTTACAGGAGAAATAGATCGAGCTCCGATGGGTATATCGTTATATAAAAGAGAATCAGATGATGTTGTTTTTGCGATTGTAGGCAGAAAATCAGGACCCAGTGATGGCTACCTCTGGCAGTATCGTCTTGACGGTAACCCAGATGGCACAATTGGCGCCACTGTAGTAAGATCATTTGGGACATATAGCGGTGAGAAGGAAATTGAAGCCATTGCTGTGGATGATGAATATGGCTATGTATACTATTCAGATGAAGGCGTTGGTATAAGAAAGTACCATGCAGATCCAGATCAGACTAATGAAGAACTTGCACTATTTGCTACAACGGATATAGCCGATGATCATGAAGGGATAAGTATTTATAAAACTGATGTGGGAACTGGGTATATTATATTGTCTGATCAACAGGCCAATAAATTTCATTTTTTTAGTCGTGAAGGCACTCAGCAAAATCCACACGATCACCAATTGATTAAAGTGATAAATGCTGCTTGCAATTTTAGTGATGGCTCTGAGGTTACTAATGCTTCTCTGGGTAGTCTATTTCCAAAAGGCCTTTTTGTTGCTATGTCTGATGATAAGACGTTCCATTTTTATGATTGGGAAGACCTGGCAGGCGATGATTTACTCATCGCCCCAGATGGTTTAGTTGAACATACTGAGAATGCAATTCAACCAAAATATGTGACTGAAAAAGTAGTTTACGATTCGGATGATCCTGCCATCTGGGTTAATTCTAAAGATCCTGCCGCAAGTTTAATTATTGGTACTGATAAAGAAGTTAATGGTGGGCTATACGTCTTTGACTTACATGGGAAAGTAGTAAAAACGGTTCCAGAACTTGGCCGACCCAATAATGTAGACATTGCCTATGGATTCAAACTGAATGATGAACTCGTTGACATCGTAATAACTACAGAACGTTCTAATAATCAATTAAGAATCTTTAAAGTTCCTGATATGGAACCCATTGATAATGGTGGGCTTGAGGTTTTTGAAGGCGTCGATGAGAGAGGACCCATGGGTATTGCATTTTATACAGCTTCAGATGGGGTTCTTTATGCAATTGTTGGTAGGACTGATGGTCCACTAGATGGCTATTTATGGCAATATAGGATTGAAGATGCGGGTAATGGGAATGTCAAGCTTGTAAAAGTCAGAGAATTCGGAAAGTACAGTGGAGTGAAAGAGATTGAAGCGATAGCGGTTGATAACGAACTTGGTTTTGTTTATTATGCTGATGAAGCATTTGGAGTAAGAAAATATTATGCGAATCCGGCAATGGGAAATAAAGAACTCGCATTATTTGGTACCGATGATTTTGGTAGAGATATTGAAGGAATCAGTATTTATAAAACCAATGATAAAACGGGCTATATCTTGATCTCTGATCAGCAGGTGGGAACTTTTAATATATATCCAAGAGAAGGTACTTTGGAAGACCAAAATAGGCATCAGTTAATTAAATCGGTAGAATTAATGACACTTGAAAGCGATGGGTCAGAAGTTTCATCTACTAATTTTGGTCCTGAATTTCCAAAAGGAATTTTTGTGGCCATGTCTACTGACAAAACTTTTCATATCTATGATTGGAGAGACATTGCATCACAAGACTTAAATATAAGCAAATGACTAAATATATCAAGGGTGCTAAAAAAATGAGAGTTTTTATGCTTTTGAGTATTACTCTTATAGGAAATCTGAGCGCTCAAGAACTTTCTAAACCAAAACTGGTTGTGGGTATAGTTGTAGATCAAATGAGACAAGAGTATTTGTTTCGGTATAAGGACTTATTTGGTGATGATGGATTTAATCGATTGTTGAATCATGGCTTTGAGTTGAAGAATACTCACTATAATTTTATTCCTACTAAAACTGGGCCCGGACATGCTTCAATATACACAGGTACCACTCCAAAAAATCATTCAATAATATTAAATGAATGGTATGATAGAAAGGTCAAAAAAGAAATTAATTGTGTGGAAGATCATACGGTGAGTACTGTGGGTAGTAGTTCACAAAAGGGGGAGTTTTCACCCCATCTTTTATTATCACCTACGATTACAGATCAGTTAAAAATAGCTACTCAGGGTAGTTCTAAGGTAATCTCATTGTCATTAAAAAACAGGGGTGCGATATTGCCAGGTGGACATACTGCAGATGGAGCTTATTGGTATGACAGCAGCAATGGGAATTTTATAACAAGTACCTTTTATCTTGATAAGTTACCGGACTGGGTACTCAGATTTAATCAAAAAAAATGGGCAGATAAGTATCTTGATGGCATGTGGAAACCATTATTTCACAAAGAAAGGTATACTGCTGGCTTAAAGGATGATGCAGCATCTGAAATATTGTTCCCCAATTCATTAAAGTCAGTATTGCCCTATAATTTAGCCGATTGGTCTATGGAGGAAAAGGATGAAAAGGGTAAACCTATCACCTATTACGACTTACTTCAAAAAACGCCCTTTGGGAATTCTATTCTAAAAAAATTAGCCTTAAGTGCTATCAATAATGAAAAGCTAGGTCAGAATGGGGAAACAGATTTTTTGGCTATCAGTTTCTCAAGTACAGATAAAGTAGGGCATGCTTTTGGTCCTCAGTCTGTTGAATTACAAGACACCTATGCCAGATTAGATCAGGATTTGGCTGAAATATTCGTCACTTTAGATGCTAAATTAGGTAAGGGAAATTATGTTGTGTTTCTAACATCAGATCATGGCGTCGCTGAAAATTTGCATTTCATGAAGTCAAAAAGTATCACGGCAGGCTTCCATAATGAGGATGATATTAAAGGTAAATTAAACGCTGTATTAGAGAATAAGTTTAATACATCAAACCTCATAGAACACTTTTCAGATGGTCAATTATATTTTAATTTGGAGGCGCTCTCAACGAATAACCTTTCCAAGTCCGAAATAATAGAAATTACTTATACTTTCTTGGCAGATCTCCCAGAGGTCAGTGATATTTTGTTAGCGGATGATTTGAGGCGGTTTAATTACAGTGAATCCCAAAAGAAAATGGTCCAGCGTGGTTATCACTGGCATAGATCTGGTGATCTAACAGTTTTATATCAATCTAATTTCACAAAGCAAAAAGATTTTGGTGCAGAGCATGGTAGTGGATTTGCCTATGATTCACACGTTCCCCTATTATGGTATGGCTGGAAGATTCCACATGGTCATTCTTACAAATATCAGTCTGTTACCGACATCGTGCCTACGCTTGCCTTTATGTTGGAAATTAAATTGCCAGATGCAGTGACCGGACAGCCTATTCTTGAAATACTAGATTGAGTTAGGCAATAATAATTGTTTTATTAACTTAATATTTTTATAACTGATGTCATTAAGATCATAATGCCCTCTCTTTAATTGAGGGTATCAATATAATTTAAAGTGGCAGAAAAATATTTTGATTAGATATTTCACTACGACGTTAAAAAAAATAATAGATCAAAATAACATCACGGAAATAAATGCTTTATATTTATTTTACGTACTTCTATGAAGCGGTTTTTGTTAATGGAAGCAGGCTTCATGGGATAGATAAGCTGAGTGAAAAACTAAACGGTGTCGATAAATGAAATTAACCGCTCAAAATCTTTTTGAACAATGTTATGGGAAATATGCGATTGCTGCGGTGAACGTATTTACCATGGAACAGGTTTTGGGGTTATTTTCTGCAGCGCATAAATGTCAATCACCTTTTATTGTACAGACGACACCCGTCGCACGTAATTATGCCCATCCAGAAATGTTATTGAGCATGATTGATGCTGCATCAAGGCTATACCCTGATGTAGTCTATGCTCTACATCTAGATCACGGTAATGAAGATCATGCTCTTGCGGCCATTGCCTCTGAACAGTATACTTCAGTTATGATTGACGCAAGTCATGATAACTTTGAAACTAATGTAGCCAGAACCAAAAATATTGTAAGAAAAGCACATGTTAAGAACATCTCTGTTGAGGCCGAATTGGGTATACTCAGTGGCGTTGAAGATGATGTTTCCATTGAGGAAAAATATGCCAAATATACCAATCCAGAGGATGTAGTAAAATTTATTGAGCAGACGGAATGCGATAGTTTGGCCATTGCCATAGGTACGAGTCATGGAGCTTATAAATTTTCTGGCGACCAAGGCTTACAATTTGATATATTGAAAGAAATCCAGCAACGTTTACCCACATTTCCATTGGTTCTACATGGTGGATCTGCGGTCAATGATTACGAAATTGAACGTATTAATAGATTTGGAGGGAAGTTAAATACGCATGCTAAAGGAGTAGATCCATTTGAGTTAAAGGAATCTATAAAGCATGGTATTTGCAAAGTGAATATTGCCACGGATATCCGATTGATTTGGGCTAGGGTTCATAGAACTTTTTTCAACAATAATCCGGAACAATTCGATCCAATTGTACCGGGCCAAGCTTATATAGAAGCGCAAGAAGATTTTTTAATTAAAAAATTTGAGTTACTTGGATCAATAGATAAAATAAGAGACTTTAAATAAAGAAAAATTAAAACATGCAGAGAGATTCAAAATATCCATTATTGATGAAATCTTCCCAAGCTAAAGAGGGTATTTATCAAGAAATACTTGCTGAAGATGCCGGTTGGGAATTTCTAAACTTCAATGCCCGCATTCTTAAAAAAGGCCAGGTTTGGAAAGGTTTTACAGGAGAGAATGAGTATGGCATTATTTTACTGTCAGGCGATTATTCAGTTAAAACAGATCAAGGTAACTGGAAAACAAGGAATGGTCGTAAGCATGTCTTTGATGGCATTGCGCATACGCTGTATTTATCTCGTAATACGGAATTTGAGCTTATCGCCGAATCTGAAGTTCTAGATATTGCTTTGGGGTGGTGCGAAACCACAGAAGATCATCCGGCCCAATTCAAAGAGCCAACTAAGTCCGTCATTGAAATACGTGGAGGTGACAATGCTACTCGGCAAATAAATTCTTTGATTGAGCCCGGATTTGATTGTCAACGCTTGGTTTCAGTAGAAGTATATACGCCTTCTGGAAATTGGAGCTCCTTTCCTGCACACAAGCATGATGAACGTATTTTGGATAATGACGGAAATCTAATAGAAGCGCGTTTAGAAGAAACTTATTTTTATAAAACAGATAAGCCTCAAGGATATGCCATTCAACAAATATACACGGGCGATAGAAGTCTTGACGAAATAGCAGTAGCCAGGAATAATGATGTGGTGATGGTACCCAAGGGATATCATCCTGTAGTTGCTGGACATGGTTATAATATTTATTATTTGAACTTTTTGACCGGAAGTGATCAGTCACTGGCCAATACCAATGATCCAGATCATGAATGGATTTATGATTCTTGGTCAGGAAAAGATTCGCGCATACCTCTGGTCTCGGCTAAATAAATAAAAATGGAAAAAGTAAAAACTGCGATGGACGTAATAACGATGGGGAGGTCTTCGATTGATCTATACTCCCAAAGCATAGGGGCAGATTTTGTGGAGATTAAAGGCTTTGACGCCTTCGTGGGTGGATCACCACTTAATATAGCCGTAGGCTGCAGCAGGCTAGGACTCAATACGGCACTTTTGACAGCAGTAGGTACTGATAAAGTGGGAGACTTTATCTTGAACTTTTTGACTAATGAGCAAGTTAATGTTGAATTCATTCCTAAACTCAGCCATGCAAGAAGTAGTGCGGTACTTTTGGGCATTCAACCTCCTGACAAGTTTCCCTTGGTGTTCTATAGAGACAATTGTGCTGACAGTCAATTGACCATTGATCATGTGGACCAAGCGCAGATTGAAAATTTTAAAATATTGGAAATTTCGGGGACTGCATTGAATGTAGAACCTAGTAGAAGTGCCGTTTTATATGCCCTTGAGAAGGCGGTTAAAAATGATGTTGATGTCATATTGGATTTAGATTTTAGAGCAGATCAATGGAGCGATGTGAGGTCTTTTGGAATTACTACTCGGTCCATACTGCCAAGGGTCACGATTGCCATCGGGACTGAAGAAGAAGTTTTAGCTACAATACTTGATTCCGAAGAACAGATTAATATCTCAGATCAGCAAATATCAGCACCAACGATATCTGGTAATTTAGATCAGGCAATCCAGTGCATTCTGGCATTGGGCGTGAAAATTCTCGTCGTAAAAAACGGATCAGAGGGTGTTACCATCCATCAGTTAAATAAAGAACCAGAAAAAGTACCGGGTTTTCCGGTAGAGGTGCTGAATGTATTGGGTGCAGGAGATGCTTTCGCCAGCGGATTTATTTATGGCTATCTTGAAGGATGGGATATATATAAGTCATGTCGGATGGGTAACGCGAGTGGCGCACAAGTAGTACTACAACCCGGCTGTGCCAATTTTATGCCTACCCTTGAGGAATCATTATTATTTATTAAAGCAAAAGGAGGGTTTTGATATGAGTACTATAAAATTAACCGTAGCGCAAGCAGTTATAAAATTTCTTAATCAACAATACGTAGTGCGAGATGGTGTTGAGCATCAATTTTTTGCTGGATGCTTTGGTATTTTTGGTCATGGTAATGTTGCTGGAATAGGTCAAGCTTTACAACAACAAATCGATTTTAAATACTATCAATGTCGTAATGAACAGGCTATGGTGCATACCGCTGCAGCCTACGCCAAGATGAAAAACCGCTTGAGCACTTTTGTTTGTACCACCTCCATTGGTCCGGGTGCGACCAATATGATCACCGCGGCAGCGGGTGCTACTATCAACAGGCTGCCCGTTTTGCTTTTACCTGGAGATATCTTTGCCAATAGAAATGTTGCACCTGCCTTACAACAACTTGAATCATCGTCTTCCCAAGATTTTTCTGTCAATGACTGCTTTAAACCGATATCCAAATATTGGGACCGCATCAATCGTCCCGAACAACTGATTTCATCCTTACCTGAAGTGATGAGGGTGCTTACCTCTCCCGCTGAGACGGGGACGGTCACCTTGTGCTTACCGCAAGACGTTCAAGCTGAGGCTTTCGACTTTCCCGTGCACCTTTTCCAAAAAAGAGTTTGGAAAATTCAACGTCCAAGACCTGATCTTTCCCAATTGGCTATGGCCGCAGCATTGATTCAAGAGAGTCATAAACCGCTGATGGTAGTGGGAGGAGGAGCGCACTATAGCGAGGCTCTCGAGGTTTTGAAAAAATTTGTAAATAAAACCGGTATTCCAGTAGCTGAAACCTTTGCAGGTAAAGGCGCTTTAAGATATAATAATCCACATAATCTAGGAGCCATAGGGGCAACCGGCACCATTGGTGCGGTCGAAATGGCAAGAGAGGCAGATTTGGTCATAGGCATTGGTACAAGGTATAGCGACTTCACTACAGCCTCCAAAACTGCCTTCCAGCATCCTGAAGTTAAATTCATTAATATCAATATCTGTGAATTAGATACAGCAAAGCATGGTGGAATGATGTTGCAAGGAGATGCTAAGGTTACACTGGAAGAGTTACAGACGCTTTTGGGAGACTTTAAAATTAATAAAGATCATCGTCAAAAGGCCCAAAAATTCAATGAACAATGGGATAAAAGAGTAGATGAAGTTTACGATTATCGTCATGGGAAAGGCTTAAGTCAAGGGGAAATTATTGGAGCAGTAAATAATTTCTCAGATGAAAATGATGTCATGATTTCAGCTGCAGGCAGTCTACCTGGTGATTTGCATAAGTTGTGGAAGACAAAAAATAGCAAGGGGTTTCATTTGGAATATGGGAATTCCTGTATGGGCTATGAAATTGCTGGAGGGTTGGGTGCGAAAATGGCTGATCCCACCAGAGAAATATATGTGATGATAGGAGATGGGAGCTATCTCATGCTTGCCCAAGAAATTGTTACCTCCATTCAAGAAAATTTTAAACTGACGATCATTTTAATCAACAATGATGGCTATAAAAGTATTGGATCTTTGTCACGTTCACTTGGTAGTGAAGGTTACGGTACTCGGTTTTTGTACAGAAATGAACAGACAGGCATCATTGATGGTGACGAAACAAACAAGAATGCTACACTTCCCGTTGATTTAGCAAGTAATGCTAAAAGTTTAGGGGCTCATGTAATTGAATGTCAAACTTTTAAAGATATTCAAAATGCACTGATTGAAGCTAAATCTATAAATAAAACTACAGTTATTTACACCGAATGTGATCGTCATCAAGACATAGAAGGGTATGCCTGGTGGGAAGTGCCGATTGCTGAAGTATCCCAAATGAAGAGTGTTCAAAAAGCGTACAAAGAGTATCTACAACACAAGAAAAATCAGAGATTTTATTATTAAACCAAAATTTATTGATCCAATACTATGGAAGCATTAAAAAATTATATTGATAACACCTGGACAGCGAGTGCTAATCTGTCAACGGTAAAGGTGTTGAATCCTGCGACACAAGAGTTGCTGGCTGAAGTTCCTATCGGATCAGCGTCAGCCAGAGACATGGATCAAGCTATTAAATCAGGCCATCAAGCGCATTTAGAATGGAAAAAAGTTCCGGTCATGCGTAGGGTTCAGCCCCTTTTTAAACTCAAGAGGTTGATGGATGAAAATCTTGAGGACTTGGCCCAGACCATTACCCTTGAGTCGGGTAAGACTTTGGAAGAATCCAAAGGAGAATTGATGCGTGCCATTGAAAACATAGAAACTGCCTGTGGTACACCCATGTTGATGCAGAGTGAATTCTCTGAAGATATAGCGAGTGGTGTTGATGAATTTATGATCCGCCAGGCCTTGGGAGTTACCGCTTGTATTGCCCCATTCAATTTTCCAGCGATGATTACTTTTTGGTTTCTACCTTATGCCATTGCTTGTGGCAATGCTATGGTGGTGAAACCATCAGAAAAAGTACCCTTGACGATGATCAAAATATTTCATCTGATTGATCAATTAGATTTACCTAAAGGATTGGTAAATATGGTACATGGGGGAAAGGAAGCCGTAGATGTGCTGCTGGAGCATTCATTGGTCAAAGCGATCAGCTTTGTGGGGAGCACCGATGTTGCAAAATATATATATGCCAAAGGCGCTCAAAATGGAAAGCGGGTGCAAGCGCAAGGAGGAGCTAAGAATCCCGTAGTCATTCTTCCTGATGCCGATATTGAAATGACATCTAAAATTGTCTCAGACAGCGTATATGGATGTGCTGGGCAGCGATGCTTAGCCGCTTCTGTCATCCTAAGCGTTGGTGATCAAAAAAATGGAATTAGGGAGGCCCTTTATGAAAGTGCAAAAAGTAAACACATTGGTTTTGGTTTAGACCCCGGAGTAGATATGGGGCCTGTGATTACCCCTGACAGTAAATCAAGAATTAATCGCTTAATTGATTTAGGTGTAGACGAAGGTGCCAATCTCTTGTTAGATGGGAGAACCCCTAAAGTATCTGGATATGATAACGGTAATTTCATCGCCCCAACTATTTTAGAAAACTTGGCGCTTGATGGGAAGGTCATTGAAACAGAAATATTTGGTCCGGTCATGAGTCTCTTGCACTTGGATACCGTTGAAGAAGCGATTGCTTTTATAAATAAAAGTAAATATGGTAATTCTGCTTGTTTGTTCACAAGTAGCGGTGCAAGTGCCCGAAAGTTTCGAAATGAAGTAATGGCTGGGAATATTGGTATCAATATTGGGGTAGCAGCTCCTATGGCACAGTTTCCATTTAGTGGATGGAAAGATAGTTTTTTCGGTGACTTGCATGGTCAAGGAAGACATGCCATTGAATTTTTCACACAAACCAAAGTAGTCATAGAAAGATGGCCAAAAGAATGGTCTAGAAAATTTTAATAAGTATTTAAAGCGTAATTATTATGATAAAATTGGCCAATGCTCCATGCTCTTGGGGAGTACTTGAGTTTGACTTAGAGGGAAAAGTAGCCCCCTACGGCCAAGTCCTCGAGGAAATGGGGGCAACAGGATATCAAGGAACGGAGTTAGGAGATTGGGGTTTTTTACCTACTCAACCGAATCACCTTTCCCAGAATTTATCTAAATACGAATTAGATTTGATAGGGGCGTTTGTTCCTGTGAATTTGAAGGATTCGAATACCCACCTCAAAGGTCTTGCGTATGCGTTAAAAGTTGCTGGGCTGATGTATTATGCCGGTTATGAAAATGCGAAAATAGTATTAGCAGATGATAATGGGGCAGTAGAAGCGAGGGTAAAAAAGGCTGGTAATATTACCTCAGCCATGGGATTGGATCCTAATGCATGGGAAATATTTGCCGAGGGAGCCAATCAAATTGCCTATGCGGTAAAAGAAGCTTATGGTCTTCAAACGGTTTTTCATCATCATTGTGCAGGTTATGTTGAGACCCCAGATGAGATCCATACCTTGCTTGAGTATACGGATAAGGGTCTAGTAGGACTGTGTTTAGATACAGGTCATTATAGTTATGGTGGGGGAAATCCCATTGAAGCTTTAACTCAGTATAGGGATAGAATTTGGCACATACACCTTAAAGATTATGATATCAAAGTCGCCGAAAAGGCACGTTTGAACCAATGGGACTATTTCACAAGCGTACAAAACGGCATTTTCTGTGAATTGGGTAATGGATCCGTTGATTTTAAGAGATTTATTGATGAATTGAAAGTATATGATTATTCGGGCTGGGCTGTAGTCGAACAAGATGTGCTACCCGGAATGGGAAACCCAAAGCAATGTGCTCAGAGCAATCGTGAATATCTCAAAGGACTTGGATTATGAGAGTCACATTACACTGCTTTTCTGATGAGTATCATTTAATTCCAAAAGAGATCTATCGATGAGATGAAGAAAAGTAGAAGACTATGAACAAGGTTAAAATAGGAGTGGTCGGTTTAGGAAGACTGGGGCACCAACATGCTGATAATATAGTAAATAATGTAAGAAATGCTCAGCTATCCGCCGTGTGTAGTGTTCAGGAAGACGAATTAGATCGTGCTAAAAAGGAATGGGGGCTAGACCAATGTTATACAGATTATAACGAAATGCTTGCACAAGCAGAACTGGATGCTGTGGCGATTATTTCTCCTTCAAATTTACATTGTGAACAAGTGATTTCGGCCTTAGAAAAAGAATTACATGTGTTCTGTGAAAAACCTTTAGGAATCTCTAAAGCTGAATGTTGGGTGTTAGAAAAAGCTGTTGCCGCACAACCTAAATCAGTATTTATGTTGGGGTTCATGAGGCGATATGACCCCTCATATGCTTATGCCAAAAAGAAAATAGAATCAGGCTACATTGGTCGACCCATATTATTTAGGGGATACAGTGTAGATCCTGAATCAGCGATTGATGGAGCTATAAAATATGCAGCCAACAGCGCAGGTCAGTTTCTTGATATGGCCATTCACGACATAGATTTGGCACGTTGGTTTTTACAATCAGAGCCCAAATCCATTTATGCTATAGGAGGATGTTATGCACATCAAGAATTTACAAAATATGAGGATGGTGACAATGTTTCTGCTCTTATGCAATTTGAAAATGAGAGTATGGCCTTTTTATTGGCTGGGCGTACGGCTCCACATGGCTATAATGTAGAAACTGAAATCATAGGTACGCTCGGACAAATTAGAATAGGTTCTGTGCCCCAAAAAAATCTCGTAGAACTTATGGATGCAACTGGCGTTCGCAAAGAATGTGCGTATTCATTCTCAGAAAGATTTCATGAGGCCTTTGTCAATGAGATGCGAGAGTTTGTAGATTGTATTATAGAGGACAGAAAACCAAGTGTTTCTGCTCATGATGGTACCCGATCTACGATTATAGCCGAACTCGCGACTCAATCTTTCAAGAACAATGAATTAATTAAAATTGATTTAGGGATCGTAACCCATTTAAATACATCAAAATGAAGCAAATAAAAATAGGAATCATCGGGATTGGGCGAATGGGACAGATCCATCTGGATAACCTTATGCAGAAATTTTCAGAAGTAGAGGTTGTTGCTATTTCAGATATTAATGAAGAGGCTAGACAATGGGCAGAGAAATATACCATATCTAAGTTTTATTTTGATTATCAAGATCTCATCTCTGATCAGGAGGTCAATACTGTGGTCATTTGTTCTCCAACGAATCAACATGCAGAAAACATCATAGCTGCGGCTCAAGCAGGTAAAAATATTTTTTGTGAAAAGCCCATGGATTTGTCAATACAAACCGCAACAAAGGTTTTGCAAATCGTTGAAAAGGCTGGCGTCAAATTTATGTTGGGATTTAATCGTCGATTTGATCCGAATTTTATGAAGATAAAAGGCTTAATAGAAGAAGGGAAAGTAGGGGATCCGCAAATAGTTAAAATCACGAGTCGAGATCCTGCACCACCACCGATTGATTATATAAAGTCTTCTGGAGGGATGTTTCTAGATATGACCATTCATGATTTTGATATGGCTAGGTTTATGGTCAGTAGCAAGGTCATATCAATTTTTGCAGTGGGTAGGAACCTCGTCGATCCTAATATTGGCATCGCAGGAGACATCGATACTGCGGTAGTAACGATCACTTTTGATAGTGGCGCCATCGCCACTATAGACAACAGCCGTCAAGCCGTTTATGGGTACGACCAAAGAGTGGAAGTATTTGGTTCCGAAGGTATGGCTGGTACCGAGAATAATAAATCAGATAATCATTACTACTACAATAAAAAGGGTCAATCGGAATCCTTACCGCTTCATTTTTTTATGGATAGATATATTCTCTCTTATTTTAATGAAATAAAGGCCTTTATTGATTGTATTGTTCATGACGAAGTACCAAAAGTAGGAGGTCAAGATGGCTTAATTTCATTGGCTATGGGATGGGCAGCCAATACATCTATGCAAGAAAATAGGGTAGTGATGTTAAAAGAGATGCTTAATTAAGATAACCAATAAAAAAGTCAGTATAAAATTTAACTTTTAGATAAAACAGAACATGTATACTTTCATAACTTTCTTGGCATTCACCTTGTTTGTCGCAATTTATTCTTGGTATAAATTGCGAAATGAAAAGTTAGATTCTCAGGATGGATATTTTCTGGGTGGAAGAAGTTTAACCGGTCCTGTAATTGCAGGATCTATGTTGTTGACTAATATCTCCACAGAACATTTGATTGGTATGAATGGATCTTCTTACAAAAATGGATTCATCATTATTGGCTGGGAAGTCACTTCGGCACTTGCTTTAGTGTTGGCAGCCATATATTTTGTTCCAAAATACTTAAAAATGGGTTTAACTACGATTCCCCAATATCTAGAAAATCGATTTGACAGCTTGACTCGAACCCTAGTCGCCTTATTTTTAATTATTTCTTTTGTAGTAACTCTCTTACCTATAGTACTTTATACCGGAGCCATTAACTTAGAAAGCATCTTTGATATTTCAGGCGTTCTTGGTGTAAGCAAGACGGAAGGCCTTTGGGTAACCGTAGGGTTAGTTGGCTTATTGGGATCTATATATGCCGTTTTTGGAGGTTTAAAGGCCGTAGCTATTTCCGATACTGTCAACGGATATGGCTTATTGATAGGAGGGACTGCCATTCCGATACTGGCTTTGGTGAGTATCGGTGATGGAAATCTGCTCATAGGTTTGGAAAAAGTATTTAACGCCGTTCCAGAAAAGTTTAATGTGATCGGGGCTAAAGATTCGGTTATGCCTTTTGAAACCTTATTTACCGGATTGATCATCAATCAAATTTATTTCTGGTGTATGAATCAAAACATTATTCAACGAGCATTAGGTGCTAAAAACCTTATAGAGGCCCAGAAAGGCTTACTTTATACGGGCGTTTTAAAAATATTTGTACCTATCATCATCATACTACCAGGGGTTATTGGATTTTATTATTTTGGAGATAGTTTTTATGATCAGCAAGACATGATCTATCCAGAGTTAATTAAAAAGGTTATGCCCAAATGGTTTACGGGTTTATTTGCGGCGGTGGTGATGGGTGCGGTGCTGAGTACATTTAACAGCGTCCTCAATAGTGCGGCCACAATTTTTAGTGTTGACGTGTATAAAAGACATATCAATCCATCTTCGAGCGATCGAAAAATGGTGAAAGTAGGGAAGTCAGTATCTGCGATATTGGCCTTATTCGCAATCATTAGTGCACCGATGGTAGCCAATGCATCAGATGGATTATACCAGCTTTTACAACAGCTGAATGGTATTTTCTTTATTCCAGTGGCTTCCATAATGCTCGCAGGTTTCTTTTTACCTAAAATATCAGCCATGGGAGCAAAAGCTGCTCTTTTTTCGGGTTTATCATTTTATATTACCTGCATTTTTATTTTAGAGGTAGATCTTCATTTTATTCATATTTGGGGTATTGAATTTTTATTAAACATGGCTATTATGTTTGGTGTTTCCTATTTCTATCCAAATCAAAAAAGTTTAGATATCGGTGATATTAATTTATTGGACTTAACCGAATGGAAACATACTAAAAAACTGTCGATAGGTTTGTGTATAGTAACCCTTCTAATTTATATTGTGTTGGGTCAAGTTTAAATTAGAATCCCATTGCCAAAAGGGCAGAGTATGATTTCTTACTGACATTGCCCTGTTTTTTTATCATGTAAGGAAATAATAAAGTCTTGAGACAAGACCAAAACAATCTTTAGGTTTTCGTAGCGCTTCATGAAAGGTATCCAGCCAAGAACTGATAGAGTAATTCACAATAGTTCTTTATAAATGTATTCTTTAACGTCAATTGCTTTTCAAACTTATAACTTAACATAATATAAATTATATAACAAAATTATAGATTTGTCGTAATCCGAAAATGGCGCGTATTCCAGTATCTGCGGCAAGCGATAAGATCAGATATATATGTGTTGGCACTAGACCGGCTGAGTTGTATATGATAAAATCTAAGTAAAGGCAAATACATAATTCGTGATTGCAAATCTATCGTGGACGACTAGTCTAGCCGCACACGACGCAGATCTATATAATTGATATTATGTCTGTGCGAGAAATCCAGCCCTGCAAGCTGAACTCTAATTAAAATGATCTGCCAGATCAATCTTAACATTTGTGTCTCTCGCTTGACTTCGCGGCAGACGCCTATTCCAAAGCGCTCAAGTAAATAGTACACCGTATCGGTGGAGTGACAAGCCAGCTCAATCTTTTAGATTGACGATTCGATTCCTGATATATAATCCGTTTACTACTTTACTCAGTGTATCTTCTCTAATGCAAACCATTTTCTTACATTATAGAAAAAGTCTTTATTCCTAGTAATGACAGACATGAACTAATGCATATTATTTCTAAGCTATACTATCTCATTATCAAATACTTATGTTACCATTACAACCTCTTTTAACTGATGTTTAGGAGTAATCTGCTAGAAATTTATCAAAGCCTCAGTCAGTCATCAAAGTGCAATTGGTCCTTATTCCTTCGGCAGCATATGTATGTCGTCAAATAAAAGTGGACTTTTTCAGATATAAATTAAGCGAGTGTTGATACTAATTTAAATAAATATTTTGATTCTGTTTTTTTCGTTCAATTAAAGTTTGTTGT
>Ga0114997_10000639_pt1 | contig 29065 bp, 30 predicted proteins | sample ArcticOcean_MG_C_2_FD_87045 | JGI IMG/M metagenome (GOLD analysis project Ga0114997, IMG submission 87045) | Marine microbial communities from western Arctic Ocean - ArcticOcean_MG_CB4_136 | ecosystem: Environmental > Aquatic > Marine > Oceanic | place: Arctic Ocean: Canada Basin | collected... | reverse complement strand
TTTTTCTTGTGCAATCTTTTCTGCCTGTTTCATTGTGATTGAACCTACAACAACTCTACCTGGCTCTTTCGATCCACCTTTTAGTTTAGCAGCTTCTTTAATAAAATGTGAAGCTGGTGGTGATTTAATAATAAAATCAAACTTTTTATCTTTATAGACAGTTATAACTACTGGTACTGGCTTGCCCATAAAACTTTTTGTTTTTTCATTAAAAGCTTTACAAAATTCCATAATATTTATTCCTCTTTGTCCCAGCGCTGGTCCAACAGGAGGAGCTGGATTAGCTTGTCCACCTTTAATTTGTAATTTAACGTATCCTGTAATTTCTTTAGCCATAATTAAAATTTTTCAACCTGGTTATATTCTAAATCAATTGGTGTTGGTCTACCAAAAATAGAAACAGAAACCTTTAACCTCGATTTTTCCTCGTCAACTTCTTCGACTAGGCCACTAAAAGAAGCAAATGGTCCTTCACACACTTTTACTTGTTCTCCAATATCAAAACTTACTAAAGTTTTAGGCACTAGAGATCCCTCTTTAATACGTCCCATGATTTTGTCAATTTCTTTTTCAGAAACAGGAGCGGGTGTGCCAGTAGTCCCAAGAAAACCAGTAACTTTTTGTATATTTTTGATCATGTGATACCTGTCTTTGTTCATATCCATTTTTACCAAAACATAACTTGGAAAGTATTTCTTCTTTATTTGAACTCTTTTTCCCCTTTTAACTTCTGTTACTTCATGCATAGGCACCAATACATCATCAAAAAACTCAGATAAATCTTGTTTTTTTACAATATCTTTAACGGTATCAGCAACTTTTTGCTCAAACCCAGAAAATGTCTGCACTATATACCAATTTTTCATATTAAAAATTTATTGTTAAAATTAGATCAAGAAGAGATTTGTATATCTGATCCAAAAGCAGAAAAAAAATAGCTGCAACACTTGCTAGCACAAAAACCATTAATGAACCTAAAAGGACATCCTTCTTATTTGTCCAAGTAACTTTAAAAGCTTCCTGCTTGACGCTTTGTATAAATTTTAATGGATTAATCATTTTTTTTCCTCATTTTGGCAGGAGCGGAGGGAATCGAACCCACAACCTCCGGTTTTGGAGACCGGCGCTCTACCAATTGAGCTACGCTCCTAGTAGCTTTACTTAATAATTTTAGTGACTACACCAGCTCCAACTGTTTTACCACCTTCCCTAATAGCAAAATTTAATTTTTCATTCATTGCGATAGGTGTAATTAATTTAACATTAAACTTTGAATCATCACCAGGCATTATCATTTCAGTTCCAGATGGTAAAGTTACTTCTCCCGTTACATCTGTAGTTCTAAAATAAAATTGAGGTCTATATTTTGTGAAGAAAGGAGTATGTCTTCCACCTTCATCTTTTTTTAAAATATAGGCTTGGGCTTCAAATTCAGTATGTGGAGTAACCGAACCAGGTTTAGCTAGAACTTGACCTCTTTCTATGTCAGTTCTTTCTACACCTCTAAGCAAAGCTCCAATATTATCTCCAGCCTCACCTGTATCTAAGATTTTTCTAAACATTTCTACACCGGTGATAACAGTTTTTTTAGTTTCTTTGATGCCAACTATTTCAAGTTCTTCTCCAGTTTTAACAACACCTTGCTCAACACGACCAGTAGCTACTGTTCCTCTTCCTGATATAGAAAAGACATCTTCTACAGGCATTAAAAAAGGTTTATCTTTTGGTCTTTCAGGTTGTGGAATAAATTCATCAACAGCTTTCATTAATTCCAAAATAGAATTTTTTCCAGTCGCTTCATCTTTTCCCTCTACAGCATTTAATGCAGAACCTTGTATTATTGGAGTTTTATCTCCTGGGAATTTGTAAGCTGTTAAAAGTTCTCTAACTTCTTCAACAACTAAATCTAAAAGTTCTTTGTCTTTAACTTGATCTACTTTATTTAGATAAACAACAATAGATGGTACACCTACTTGTCTAGCTAAAAGTATATGTTCTTTTGTTTGAGGCATAGGACCATCAGCAGCATTCACTACTAATATTGCTCCATCCATCTGAGCTGCACCTGTTATCATATTTTTTACATAGTCAGCGTGACCTGGACAGTCAACGTGAGCGTAATGTCTTTTCGCAGTTTCATATTCAACGTGCGCTGTTGAAATAGTTATTCCTCTTTCTTTTTCTTCTGGAGCTTTATCTATCTGATCATAAGCAACAAACTCTGCTCCACCGCTTTCTGATAACACTTTTGTTATAGCTGCGGTTAATGTAGTTTTGCCATGGTCCACGTGTCCAATTGTACCAATGTTACAATGAGGTTTATTACGTTCAAATTTTTTTTTCTCAGCCATTTTATTTTATCCTTTTTAATTTTTTATACTATTAATTGGAGCGGGTGAAGGGAATCGAACCCTCACAACCAGCTTGGAAGGCTGGTGTTCTACCATTGAACTACACCCGCATACATCCAAACATACATACCACACTCTTCAGTCGTCCAAAACTTTATTGATTTTGGTGGAGGGGGAAGGATTCGAACCTTCGAAGACCGAAGTCAACGGGTTTACAGCCCGCCCCATTTGACCGCTTTGGTACCCCTCCATTAGTTAGGAGGTTACCTATACAATAAAGCTTTATTCAACAAGGTTTTATAAGCATTCTAATGGATAAATGCAATAAATGATTTAACCTTAATATGTGCTATTAATCGTCATAAAATAAGAAAAAACATGAATAAATCTACTTTTTTAATTGCTGGTAAGCATGCTGTGACAGAAGCTCTAAAAAATAAGTTCAGAAAAGTTCTAAAGGTCTTTTTAACTGAAGATTCAAAAAAGAATCTTAATAAAAATAATCAGGACGCAAGTCTTTTAAAGGATATTAAGATTTTCTACAAAACTAAAAAAGAACTAGATAGATTGTGTTCAAAAGATCAAATATCTCATCAGGGTTTAATAGCTGAAGTTGAGCCTCTGGAAAAAATTAATATAAAGGACCATATAAACGGTTTGGAGAATAAAAAAAATATAACTTTTGTAGCTTTAGAAGATGTTACAGATCCAAGAAATATAGGTTCTATAATAAGAAGTGCAGCATCTTTTAATATAGATGGGATTATTGTCAAAGAAAGATCTTTTCCAAATGATAGTAAACTTTTATATAAAAGTGCAAGTGGCTGCATGGAAAATATAAGTATTTTTGAAGTTTCAAATATAAGTACGACTTTAAAATATTTAAAAAATAAAAATTTTTGGATATCCGGTTTTACTAATAACAGTGAAAAGGATTTTACTAAACATGATTGGAAAGGAAATAACGTGCTATTATTTGGTTCAGAAGGTTATGGTCTAAAGTATCAAACATTAAAAAATGCTGATTTTTTATTAAAAATTAATATAAATAAAAAGACAGAAAGTTTGAATATTTCAAACTCAGCTTCAGTGGTTTTTCATCATATTGATTATTTAAGAAAAAAAAAATTATAAACCAACTTTTTCAGCAAAATTTGACATAAGAGGTAATCTTTGTCTAGCACTTAAACCGTCTTCACGTGAAATTTTTCTTCTTGTTCTTGAAAGATAAAGTCTACTAAAAGCAGATCTTATATAATTGCTATCTTTATTTAAATTAAACCCAAAACTATTCCAAATAGTTTCTTTTGGGAGATTTGAAAACTTTGTTTCTTCAAAAAAGTATGTAACTTCTTTTTTGTAACTTTTTATATCTTTATTAGATTTTTCTTTCATCCAAGATAAAATGTCATAAGAAAATTTTTTCTTTATTATAGTTTCTTTATCTTTATTGTGCTTATGTAATTTAGATTGTTCAAAATATACTGAAAGAAAAAATTCTTTTAAAGTTAATAATTCTTCTATACATCCTTCTTTTTTTTCAAAAATTACATTCAAATTTTTAAAAATCCAATCTATCATAGCATCAAAATGATCAATCCATAATTTTTGAGAATATCTAAGTAAGTCTCCTCCTTTTCTACCAAAAGCGTAGTCTTCACCATATTTTTTCATATATTCAAAAACTTCTTTTTCAGTATCAAAAGTTTCAGATAAAACTTCATCAATATATTGATTAAAACATTCCTTTATTTCATTTGGTGCTAAATTTACATTATTATATAAAGACATAGTCAAGGTACTACGTTTAATTCCTTTAGTATCAAGATAATAAAAGATTTCACCAAAAGGTTCTTCCCTAAGCATTGCATCTAAAAGGACCACATACTTCCTTCCCTTAAGAACATCTTCAGCGCTCATGGTTGATGTTGCAACTATATTTCTTTCAGTTTCAGAAACTAATTTACCTGCGACCCAACCAGTTTCATTTTGGTGTTGTCTATAAGTTACTTTTAATTTATTTGTTTCTAAAGTTTCATCATCATTCATTTGTGTATTGCTGAGTAACAATGCATTACAAACACTTAGTCTTACGGGTGCTTTTATATCAACTAATTTACTTAACCCATCAACAAATGTGTTTAATGTTTCTTTTGGTAAAGGTAAAATAATGTCCGGTTCAGAATATTTATCCAATTCCATTATTGACTCTTCTAAATTATTTGCATTTTTTCTTTTTATTTCATCAAGAACGTCATTATTAAGTGATTGAACAGCATTGGTTATCATTAATGCTCCATCAAGAATTTCAGCTACATGTTTAATTCTTGGTAATTGCTTTTTCCAGTACTAACGTGAATATATTGAGGCCAATTATATTTGCTTTTCAATTCTTTTAGAAAATAAGCCACCTCAACATCCTGTTTGTACATTCCAAAATTTGAATCTACTATAAATAAACCAACAGCAGGGTTAACTCGTTCAGCTATATAGTTTAATTCTTCTTTTAAATAATCTAAAGAATGATAATTAATTTTATTATAATAGCCCGACCCTTCTTGGCAAAAAGTACATGAATAAGGACATCCTCTATTAGTTTGGACTAAAGGTTGCCAATTTCCTCCATCAATAAATTTATCTAAAATTCCCGTTAGGTATGGTGAAGGAACTACATTTAAGTCCTTAATTCTTGGTATCTTTGGTCCAGAAATTATTTTATCATCATTGCTTATATAAAAACAATTTCCAAGTTCTTGAATTCGGTTTCTTAATTTTTCCTTATTACGATTTTCTTCTAAAAAAATTTTAATTATATTATAAAAAGCTATTTCACCTTCATGCTCTACCAGAATATCAGCTTCTTTATATTTAGAAATAAAGTTTTTTGGATCAACGGGTTGATGATTTATCTCAGGACCACCATACACAATTAAAGTCTCTGGATTCAATTCTCTTGCATAACTTGATAATCTGTTGGCCATGTTAGTGTTCCAAAGATAGTTACAACTACCCAAGACATCAGGTTTATTAATTCTTATATAATCTTCAATATCACTGCTTGATTTTAAAACACAAACATCAACTTCATTTATTTTGCTTTTTAGATAGCTGGCAATAAGTCCTACCGAAAGAGGTATTTGAATATTTGATATACCCCTATCCGAAAAACAAGGGTCAATTAAAAGTATTTTGATTTTTTTATTTATAATCATTATTTAATGTAAAATATATTTAATTATATGTGAATTCAAGTAATAACTTGAAGAGCAAAAAATCAAATAATGATTGATTTATATAATGTTTAGCGGTAAATAAATCTCATGCCCTTATAGCTCAATTTGGTAGAGCAACTGATTTGTAATCAGTAGGTTCGCGGTTCGAGTCCGTGTGAGGGCACCATTAATAAAAGTATTTATCTAATTTAAAAAAATCTAATCAAATTCGTATCCGAAATGGAAGAATTTAGCTGGATATAAACATCTTTCTTTTAAATGTTCTTTCCATGAGTCTTTAATAAAATAATCTTCTTTTTTATGAGCTGAGTAATTTTGATAGAAAGAAAAGGGTAATCCCGCATGTTCCCAAACTTTAAAATATAACGATTTTGATACTTTTTCAAAATTAATCATATAATCTTTGATTATTTTTTTTTCCATTTCGTGTAAACAATCAATAGCAATAGACATATCAAAAGTTTTTTTTGAAAAAAATTCAATTTGATGAGGAAAAATAAACAAAATATCGTATTGTTTAAACACATTATCCAGATCTTTTCCTTCTAGGTTAAAACATTTGATAATTTTCTTTTCTGGAAAAGTTGATTTTAAATTGTTGTAACTTACCTCTATAGCAGGAGGCAGATCTGCAATTACATATTTAGCTTTCTGGTTAATTGATAAAATTACCTTTGCCGTTCTACCCGCTCCAGCCCCTATCTCTATAAATTTTCCTTCAGATGAGTTTATTTTGTTCAATAAATCTTCTATTTTTTCATACTCCATTTAATAATTTAAATCGTCCTGAGTTATTTCTAATCCATTAATATTCAATGAATTTTCAACAAAAGAATTGCCTCTTTTTATTTTGCTTAAATATTTAAATATTTTTCTATTTTTAATATCTTCATATAAAAGTAACAAAACCAAATTATGATTTATTGATCCTGCCCAATCCAAATTTGATTGTTTTTTAAATAAATTTATATTTAAATTAATTTTATTATTTTGTACTTTCTCACATGAATTTTTTACAAGATCATTATCTATTTCAGTCCAAGTGAAATACAATCTGGACATTATATTTTCATAATTTTTATACTTACCGCTTGCTATCAAATCTAAATGCAGCATTGAGACATGACGCCAAAATTTAGAAGACCATTTATAACTTGGCGAATCCAAATACAAATTAAAAGTGTCAATTAGTTCTTTTGGTAAATTATCTTTATTTAATTTTTTCCAAAATTTTTTAAGATTTCTTTGCCTCAAATATGCATTTTTAAAATTACCCCATAAGGATTTTTTTTTTGCTTGTAGATTCATAAATTATTTTTTTTTAAGTTTTTCAGCTTTAATCTTTTTATTTAGACTATTATTTTTATCGTAAAGAAGTTTAAATTTAATAGAGTTGTTAATACTAACTCTTACCCTCTTTATATTTCTGACTTCCACATTATCAGCCACAACACTAATTGGTCTTTTTTTTATATTTAAATTATATATATTTATTATCGATCTAGAACTGACTATTTTACCTTTCCATCTTCTTGGCCTAAAAGGACTTATTGGAGTTATAGCTAATTTTTTTGAATTTAAAGATAGGATTGGTCCATTAGCTGACAAATTGTAGGCAGTGCTGCCAGCTGGTGTTGAGATCAACACTCCATCGGAAACTAATTTTTTAATTATAACTTTATTATTATTTATAATTTTCAATGATACTGTTTGTCTGCTTTGTCTTAATAGGGAAATTTCATTAATAGATATTACTTTCTTTTTAATATTATCTTTTGTAGTAGCTATCATTTCTAGCGCAGAAATTATAATTGGTTTGGAATTAAAAATATTTTTATATATATTTTTGATTTTATATTTGTTCATTAAGAAACCAAAACTACCTCTATTTATTCCATAAAATGGCTTTTTATATTTTTGGTATTTTTTTAAAGACTGGAGCATAAAACCATCACCTCCAACAACTACTATTACATTTGATTTTTTTGGCGAAAAATTCTTGTATTTTTTAAATAAAATTTTTTTTGAACTTTTTCCTTTAGGCGTGTTGTCTATTGCAAAATGTATTTTATTTAATGTCATATTTATTTTATTTAATGCCATATTATTGGTGCCCTCGGCCAGACTCGAACTGGCACTCCCAAAAGGGCAAGGATTTTAAGTCCTTTGTGTCTACCGATTTCACCACGAGGGCCCTATTTAATATTAAGTATTTATGTAAAATTTGCAAAATAAACAACAAAAAAAATCAAAACATTTTTATACTTATAAACCATATCGCAAACTTTTTTCTAATTCTTCTCCTTCTACAGTTTTAATGCTTATTTTAACTTCTTTGTTTACTCTCATATCATTTCCATCTTTCCACAATCCGGCCGCTAAATGCATAATACCAATTTTATTATGCGGCAAAAAAGGTTCTACAAAGGTATTTTTAGTATTATCAAATTTGGGCAAAACATTGCTTGCGATCCAATTGCAATATAAGGGTAAAAATTCTACTTCTACATTTTCAGTGTAAACTGCTATATTTATTGCTAAACCTTCAGAACCGAAAATCTTTCCTTTCGACAAAGATTTTCTTAAAATTTTTTGCCAAAGCCCCCAGTATTTTGAATTATTTTCTAAAGAAAAAACTCCGATATTTATATGAGGAGCAAATGCAATTTTTCTGCAAATTTTTTCTGAAAAGCCAGATTTTTTAGCATGTTTGTAATTCTGAGATTTAATAATTGCAAATTTACCTAAAATCCATTTTACCTTTGAGGTAATTCTATACCCAGATCCTATAGATTGTGTAATTCCTAGTTTACCATTATCACATGCTTTAAAATATAATTCTATTGCGTCCCATGAGTTTACCCATGCATCACAATCTATCCAAAGGTATTTTTTAAAATTAGGAAAATACTTCGGCAAAAATGCTCTAGAAACTTGACTCTTTAACCATTCCTTTCCAATAGTTTTATACGAAGGAACAGCAATATCCCATTCAGCTTTTTTAATTGAAAAAACTTTATTTTTTAAAATATTGCATTGATCTGCAGTGAGACCAGCATCTAAAATACAAATTGAAACTGTTTTGCTTTGATGATGACTATTAATTGAATTAATTAATTCTAAAAGCAAACCAAAATAATTACTATCTGCCAATGTAACTATAGCTCTTGACGTCATATAAAAATCCTTAGTCACTTAATTTTACAATATTTAATAAAACTCTTTCATAAATACTATCTATATGGAATATGTTTTAACTGTGACAAAGCTTTATTTAAGCTTTTAAAGCTAATTTTGCAATCTTTGTAACCTTGTTTAATGATATTTAAGTATCTAGTTGTTGGTGGAACTAATTTTGTTTTTTTTACCATGGTGTAAGTCATCACTTTTTTATCTTGATATTTAAAATACATTTTTTTATAGATAATTGGATAATCTTCATACTTGTCTAGCCTGGTTTCAGCATGTTTGGAAATTGTGTATAAAGCTCCATATACTTTTTGACTATTTTTTTTTTCTATATCAGCCCATCCACCTTTATTTCTAAAAGTTAATTGAAAATTATTTAAAACAAATTTTTTTATATAACGACATTTAGGACATCTTTTTTTCATTTGAAGATGATGTAAATTGCTACCATAGGCAAAGTAATAGATCATTTTATTTGTTTATTATAATTTGAATTTTTTTCTTTTTTATAAAGATCATAATTTCTTTTTTACATCTTTCAATTAATTTTAATTTATCGGATCTAATAACTAAAGAAACTCCTAGTCTACCTTGTTTAAAAAAAGGATAACTTCCAATCTCTAAATTTTTATATTTATTTTGAACTTTTTCTAATGGGACAGATATTTCACTTTCTACAGTCCGTAAACTTAATGTTTTGCTTATAATTTTTTTACCTCCAATTATTTTATTATTTAAACCACCGAGCATAGATTTTAATATTGACGGGACGCCAGGCAAACAATAAATATTTTTAATAAAAAAGCCTGGTGCAGCGCTAGAAGGATTAAAAATTAAAGATGCACTTTTTGGCATTTTTGCCATCTTTTTGCGACCTATATTAAATTTTCCTTTTTCATAATAATTTTCTAAAATTTTGTAAGCTTGTGGATGATAGCAATATTTTACCTTAAAAGCTTTTGATATAGATTTTGCTGTTATATCATCGTGTGTAGGTCCTATTCCACCTGTAGTAAAAACATACCTAAAAAGATTTTTAATTTCATTAATTGTACTTATTATAGTTTTTTCATTGTCAGGTATAATTCTAACTTCTTCAAGTTTAACACCCAGTTTATTTAACCAATTTGCTATATTTAAAACATTAACATCTTGGGTTCTCCCAGACAAAATTTCATTACCTATAACAATAATAGCAGCGTTTAATTTTTTATTAGCTTTTTTCATATTCTGATAATATTTATGTCTAATGAAATTTAAAAAGACATTATTACAGGGTGTTTTAATTAAAAGATATAAAAGATTTTTTGTTGATATTAAGTATAAAAGCAAAATTTTAGTTGCACACTGCCCAAATACTGGTTCCATGCTTGGGTTACTAAAAAAGTGTAACAAAGTTTGGTTTTCCAAATCTAAAGACCCCAAAAGAAAATTAAAATACACCCTAGAAATTATTGAGATTAATAATAAAAAGATTGGAGTTAATACTTTAATAGCAAACAAGATAGTCCTTGATGCTTTGTATAATAAAAAGATTATTTCATTAACTAAATTTAATAATATTAAATCTGAGGTAAAGTTCTCAGACAAAACGAGATTTGATTTTTTAATTTCCAACAGTAAAGATAAATGCTTTCTAGAAGTAAAAAATGTTACGATGTCTAGAAAAAACCAAGTTGCTGAATTTCCTGATTCGCCAACTTCTCGAGGAGTTAGACATTTAAATGAATTAAAGCTTGCAGTTAAAAAAGGTTTTAAAGCATATATATTGTATTTAGTTCAAAGAAGTGACTGCACATCTTTTAAAATTGCAGATGATATAGATCAAGATTATAAATTTGCTCTTGATGATGCTAAAAAATTTGGCGTCAAAGTACTTTGTTACGATTGTAAATTATCAAACGAAGAGATAAAACTAAATAGTAAAATTAAACAAATTTAATTATGAATACAGATTATAAAAAAAATTTTGATATGTTGAGAGTTGCTGGAAATCTCGCGGCTAGAACTTTAGATGAAATTACTTCATACATAAAACCAGGAGTTCTAACTGAAGAATTAGATAATATATGTTATGAATTTATACGAGATAACGGAGGCTACTCGGCGCCATTATATTATAGAGGATTTCCAAAATCATGCTGCACTTCTGTTAATCACGTAATTTGTCACGGAATTCCTTCTTCAAAATACTTAAATGAAGGTGATATAATTAATATAGATGTGACTGCGATCGTAGATAAATGGCATGGCGACACTAGTAGAATGTTTTATGTAGGAGATGTTTCTGTTAAAAGTAAAAATTTAGTTAAAACAACTTATGAATCTATGATGAAAGGTATTAACACAATTAAAGATGGTTCGCGCTTGGGCGATATAGGGGAAGCTATACAAACATACGCAGAAAAAAAAGGATTTTCAATAGTAAGAGATTTTTGTGGTCACGGTATAGGAAAAATTTTTCATGAACCGCCTAATATTTTACATTATGGAAAAAAAGGTGAAGGAATTAAATTAAAGACTGGAATGGTTTTTACAGTTGAACCAATGATAAATGAAGGTTCTTATAATTCTAAATTACTCAATGATGGATGGACAGCTGTTACTAAAGACAAAAGTTTATCAGCACAATTTGAACATACAATTGGTGTAACTAATACTGGTTTTGAAATATTTACAAAGTCACTAAAAAATTATGAATTACCTCCATATACAATATGATTGAAAGATATGCTAGAAAAGAAATTAAAGACATTTGGAGTGAAAAAAATAAATATAAAATTTGGTTAGACATAGAAATAGCTGCATCAGAAGCTATGGAAAATTTAAAAATTATTCCAAAAGGAGTTTCTTTAAAAATTAAAAAAAAAGCAAAAATTAATGTTAAACGTATACATGAGATTGAAGACAAGGTTCACCACGATGTAATTGCTTTTCTGACCTCTATTACAGAAAAAGTTGGACCTGAAGGAAAATTTTTACACAAAGGAATGACCTCATCAGATGTACTAGATACTTGTTTTAATGTTCAATTATTAAAAGCTAGTAGAATATTAAATGAAGATATTAATGAAATTTTGAAAGTTTTAAAAAGTAAGGCTTTAAAATATAAGAATACTGTATGTATTGGAAGAAGTCATGGAATACATGCTGAGCCAACTACATTTGGATTAAAACTAGCGAGTTTTTACCAAGAATTTAAAAGAAATAAAAAAAGACTTGAAAATGCTACTAAAGAAATTTCTACTTGTGCTATCTCAGGTGCTGTAGGAACGTTTGCAAATATTGATCCAAAAGTAGAGGCTTTTGTTGCAAAAAAATTAAATTTAAGCATTGAGCCTATATCTTCACAAATTATACCTCGAGACAGGCATGCTTATTATTTTTCTGTTTTAGGAATTATAGCAAGTTCAGTTGAAAGAGTTGCTACAGAAATAAGGAATTTACAAAGAACAGAAGTGCAAGAAGTTGAGGAATTTTTTGATAAAAAACAAAAAGGATCTTCAGCTATGCCACATAAAAAAAATCCAATATTAAGTGAAAATTTAACTGGGTTGGCTAGAATGGTGAGAAGTTATGTTGTTCCGGCACTTGAAAACGTTTCTTTGTGGCACGAAAGAGACATATCTCATTCTAGTGTGGAGAGAAATATAGGCCCAGATTCTACTGTAACGTTAGATTTTATCCTTTTCAGATTAAAGAACGTTATAGCTAACATGAATGTATATCCTAAAAAAATGTTAGAGAACCTTAATATTACAAAAGGTTTAATATTCTCACAAAGAGTTATGCTAGAACTTACAAAATATGGGTTTTCTAGAGAAAAAGCTTATGCAATAGTACAAAAACATGCTCAAAATTCGTGGAAAAAAAAAATATCTTTCTTTGAAAGCTTGTCCAATGACTCGTTGGTTAACAAAAGAATATCTAACAATAATTTAAAAAAAATGTTTAACCTCAATTATCATACTAAAAGAATTAATATTATATTTAGAAGGGTTTTTAAATAATTATGAACAAGGGTAAAAAACTTTACGAAGGTAAAGCAAAAATATTATATGAAGGACCTGAAAGTGGAACGGCTATTCAACATTTCAAAGATGACACAACATCATTTAATAATTTAAAAAAAACAAATGTTGAGGGAAAAGGTGTGCTAAATAATAGAATTTCCGAACATATTTTAAAAAATTTAAATCAAATTGGAATAAAAACCCATCTTATTAAAAGATTAAATATGAGAGAGCAGCTAGTCACTTTAGTTGAAATAATTCCTGTAGAGTTTATTGTTAGAAATATTGCAACTGGTTCTTTAACTAAAAAACTTGGAATAGCTGAAGGAACAATTTTATCAAAACCATTAATAGAATATAGCTACAAAAATGATGATCTTGGGGATCCTCTTGTAGCAAGAGAACATATTATTGAGTTTAATTGGGCAACAAATGAGGAGTTAGATCTGATTAAAAATCTTTGTTTGCGAATAAATGATTTTATGCAAGGAATGTTTAGGGGCGTAGAAATTAAACTTGTTGATTTTAAACTAGAGTTTGGAAGGATAAACAGAGTGGGTAAGAAAGAAATTATATTAGCAGATGAAATAAGTCCTGACACTTGTAGATTGTGGGATGCAGTTAGTGAAAAAAAATTAGATAAAGACAGATTTAGAAAAGATTTAGGAAATATTATACAAGCATACCAAGAAGTTGCAAGAAGACTGGGTATAATGCATGAAGAAGCAAATATAAGCGAAGTAAAATTTGGCAAACCCAAAGCAGTTAAAACAAAGAATATAAATTGAAAATATCAGCCACAGTAACTTTAAAAAAAGACGTTCTTGATCCACAAGGTAAAGTTGTAAATCAAACATTAAAAAATATGGATTATGATAACATTACAAATGTAAGGCAGGGAAAATTTTTTGAAGTTGAATTGAAAGAAAATAATTATGATAAAGCAAAAAAAATAAAGAAAAAGTTTGTAAAATTTTAGATAAAAATAGTGTATACTTTGAAACTATTGGAAAAAGACAGAAAGGAAATCTCGAATTCAAAGATAAGTTTAATCTTAAGGTGTCAGATTTAAATACATTGAATTCATTTTGGTTTAAAAACCATTTTAAAGATAGTGCATAAATAATTATGGCCATAAAGCTAAGTGAAATAAATAAATTGATTAAAGAAGCTATACCAGACGCAGAAATTGTAATCCAAGACCTTGCTGGAGACGATAACCATTACTCTGCGACAATTAAATCAAAAGTTTTTTCTGGTAAAAGTAAAATAGATCAGCATAAACTTGTATATAAAGCTTTGAAAGGCAAAATGGGAAATGAGCTTCACGCTTTACAATTAAATACGAAAGAAAAATAAATTATGAATGAAAATGTAAAAAATAAAATTGATGATTTGGTAAAAAAAAATAATGTTTGTTTGTTTATGAAAGGAACTCCAGACGTTCCGCAATGTGGTTTTTCATTAGCTGTATCAAATGTCTTGAAACATTTAAATGTTAAATATACTGGAATAAATGTTTTAGAAAACCAAGATATTCGAGATGGAATAAAAGAATATAGTGACTGGCCTACAATACCTCAATTATATGTAAAAGGTGAATTTGTTGGAGGTTGTGATATTGTTAAAGAGATGTTTGAAAAAGGCGATTTGCAAAAAAAATTTGCCGCTAAAGAAATTGATTACAAGTAATTTTATTTTTTATCTATCTAGAATAATATTCAATAACTAAGTTTGGTTCCATTATAGTGGGATATGGAACATCAGCAAATTTTGGAATTCTAATAAATTTTGCTTTTTTGCTTTTTTCATCCATCTGGATGTAATCAGGAACTTCTCTCTCTTTATTATCTAAAGCAACAGTAATAGTTACAATTTCTTTGGATTTTTCTTTTACTTCAATAGTATCTTCAGCTTTAACAGCATAACTAGGTATACTTACTTTTTTCCCATTAACTTTAATGTGACCATGGTTAATTACTTGTCTAGCAGAAAAAACTGTTGTTGCTATTTTTGCTCTGTAAATTACAGTATCAAGTCTACATTCTAGTAAAGCAATTAAATTTTCTGATGTGTTCCCTTTCTTTTGCATAGCCTTACGATATGCATTTCTAAATTGTCTTTCATTCATATTTCCATAATAAAATTTCATTTTTTGCTTAGCTTCAAGCTGAGTTCCGTAATCAGATAATTTTCCTTTTCTGCTTTTTCCATGTTGGCCTGGTGGATAATTCCTATTATTAAACGGACTTTTAGGTCTGCCCCATAAATTGACTTTTAGTCTTCTGTCGACTTTATGTTTAGATGATAATCTTTTTGTCATATATAATTATTTGTGATTTATAAACAATGAATTGCATTTGTCAATTCAGCTTTTGTTGTTAAAACCATTCAAAGTAGTGAAAATTCCAAGTAATATACGTATTTCTTGTTCTGATAAATTTAATCTGTGAAATATATTATTGATATTTCTAATCATACTTTGTCTTTTATGCTTTGGTTGTAAAAATCCCTTTTTATCCAAACCATTGATAATAAAGTTTAAAAACTTATTAACCTCAGATTTGGGAGCTAGAGAACTCTTATAAGTGGATTTAAATGTAAATTTATTTTTTGAAAAGTGCTGAAAGAGGTGAAAACAAAATAAAATCACACTATGTGATAAATTAATTGAACTAAAACCAGTATTGGTAGGTATTGTGACTAAATAGTCGGCACAATTAATCTCATCATTTGTTAATCCAGACGCCTCTGGTCCAAAAACTATTCCTATTTTTTGATTTTTTTTTATTTTTTTAACAAAATCAGTAATAGAAATTATTTTTTTATTAACTTTTCGAACTCTTGATGTGCTTGCAAATATTACATCTAAATCACCAACAGCATTTTCTATAGTTTTGTAATTTTTTGCTGAGTGCAAAATATTTTTAGCTCCAACAGATGTTGCTTCTGCTTTTGAGTTAGGCCAAGTACACCTTGGGTTGACCATTCTTAAATTAGGAATATTAAAATTTTTAAGAGCTCTTGCTGTAGATCCAATATTTTCACCCAGTTGAGATCTGCATAAAATAATATAAGAATTTTTTAAACTCATTAGCTGTTTGCTGGAGCATTATCTTTGTAAAGTTTATAATCTAAAGAATCTATTAATGCTTTAAAAGAAGCCTCAATAATATTTGGCGAAACCCCAATTGTAAACCAGCTTTTTCCCTTACTGTCCGTGCTCTCTATAGAAACTCTAGTAGTTGCATTAGTTCCTGTATTTAGAATTCTAACTTTATAATCAACTAATTTTAAGTCTTTTAAATATTTAGAATACTTACCAACTTTATCAACGTTTGACCTTATGGCATTATCCAATGCATTGACTGGGCCATTACCAAAACCTTCACAAACAATTTCCTTGCCATCTACTAGTATATGGGCTTTTGCGAATGAACTTATTTTATCTTTTGACTCTTTTTTGACAGAAACATCATATTTAGAAATTGTTAAATATTTTGGAATTTCATCTAAAAGTCTTCTGGCAAGTAATTCAAAGGATGCGTCTGCACCATCATAAGAATATCCAACAAACTCTCTATCTTTAACTTCTGTAAGTAAAGTTTGAACCTTTGGATCATTTTTATTAATTTTAATTCCATATTTTTCTAATCTTGACATTATGTTTGATTTGCCTGCTTGATCTGAAACGATTATATTTCTTATGTTTCCAACTAAACTTGGGTTTATATGTTCATAAGTTTTTGGATCTTTTGTAACGGCAGAAACATGCAAACCTCCTTTATGGGCAAAAGCTGAAGGTCCGACATAAGCTGCGTTCCTGTTTGATTTTCTATTTAATATTTCATCTAATAATCTTGAGCACTCTGTTAAGGTTTTAATTTTATCTTTATTTATTTTAATTTTAAAATAATCAGAAAAAGATTTTTTTAAAACTAATGATGGTATCAAGGATATTAAGTTTGCATTTCCACATCTCTCACCCAAACCATTTATGGTTCCTTGAATCTGACGTACACCAGCTAAAACGGCAGTTAAAGTATTTGCTACAGCATTTTCTGTGTCGTTATGAGCATGAATGCCAAGATTTTTACCTGGAATTTCTTTGCTAATTTTAGAAACAATTTCTCCAACTTCATTAGGTAATGTTCCTCCATTTGTATCACATAAAACAATCCATCTAGCTCCTTCGTTAAAAGCAGTTTTAATACAGCTCAATGCATAGTCTGGATTATTTTTATACCCATCAAAAAAATGTTCAGCGTCGAACATAAATTCTTTTTTATTGCTAATAAATAGTTTAGCTGATTCTTTAATATTTTCTAAATTTTCTTCTTTAGTTATGCCTAAAGCAACATCAACGTGAAAATCCCAAGATTTTCCCACTAAGCAGATTGCTGGTGCCTTTGAATTTAATAACGCTGAAAGACCAGGATCATTTTTAGCACTTCTGCCGGATTTTTTAGTCATACCAAAAGCTGTTAATTTCGTATTTTCTAACTTTGGTGGATTATTAAAAAAAGTTGTATCCAGGGTATTAGCTCCAGGCCACCCCCCTTCCAAATAATCAACGCCAAGTTTTGATAAAGCTTTTGCTATTTTAATTTTATCATCTATAGAAAAATTAACACCTTCTGTTTGGGCTCCATCTCTAAGTGTGGTGTCAAAAATATATATTTTTTCTTTGCTCATTTATACTTCCATGTAGTTTGTTCTTGTTTGTCTTCAATTACTATACCTGAATCTTCTAGTTCCATTCTTAAAATATCTGCCAATTTGTAATTTCCTTTTTCTCTAGCTTCATTTCTATCTTTAATTTTTTTATTTATATAGTTTTCATCAATTTTTACTTTTGATTTTTTAAAATTTTCCCATGTTTTTTTATCTTCATAAAGTAAACCGATTTGGTGACAGGCAGATAAAAATTTAATTTTCGACGATTTATTTCCTCTTGATGAATCTTCAAATAATGAATGTAGTTTAGTTATATACTCAGGTGTATTTAAGTCTTCTTGGAGCGGTTTAAGAATGTCATCATCTAATTTTTCAGGTTTAATTTTTTCATATTGAGTGTACCACTTATCTAAAGTGTTTTGACTTTCATTGATTAACTTTTCATTCCAATCTAATGGCCTTTTATAATGAGAACTTAGAAGAGCAAGTCTTATTACTTGACCATTTATTTTTTTACTTAATTTATTTATAGTTACAATGTTTCCTGTAGACTTTGACATTTTTTCTTTATTAAAAGTAACAAATCCATTATGTAACCAATAATTTGCAAAGTACTCAGTATTATTTGCACAGCAAGACTGAGCAATTTCATTTTCATGATGTGGAAAAATTAGATCAAGACCTCCAGCATGTATATCAAAATGTTTACCTAAAAATTTTTCTCCCATAACAGAACATTCTAAATGCCAACCAGGTCTACCTCTGCCCCATGGAGAATCCCATCCTGGGTCTTCTTTATCAGAAGGTTTCCAGAGAACAAAATCAAGTGGATCTTTTTTATATTTAGAGACTTCAACCCTTGACCCAGAAATTAGTTGTTCAGGATTTTTATTAGATAATTTTCCATATTTTTCAAATGAAGAAACTGAAAAATAAACATGTTTATTATTTTCATACGCATGATTATTTTTTAATAAGCTTGATACCATGTTTATCATTTCGTTTATGTGTTCAGTTGCTTTAGGTTCAAAAGATGGATTTAAACAATTTAAATACCTGCAATCTTCATGAAAGCTTTTGCTTATAGTTTCTGTTAATTCTTTGATGCTTTTTTTATTTTTTTTAGAAGATTCAATAATTTTATCATCAATGTCAGTAATATTTCTTACATATGTAACTTTACTCTTACCGTAAAAGTTTTGTAAAAGTCTAAACAAAACATCAAAAACAACTAATGGTCTTGCATTTCCTATATGTGGAAAATCATAAACAGTTGGTCCACAAACATACATGCTGACTTTATTAGCATTTATTGGGAAAAATTTTTCCCTTTTATTTGATAAAGTGTTAAAAAAAAATAAATTTTTATTCATCTTTAATTTTGCATACTGGAATTGGGTTCATTTTATGCAAATTCCTTTTTCTTATTTCTAAATATTTTTTATGATTTTTGTTTGAAGTATCTTTCATGGCATCTTCTAATTCTTTGTATGACATTTTTAATTGACTTAAATCAGTTCTACCATCATCCCATAAACCATCTGTAGGTTGAGCTTCAATAATTTCTTTTAATAATCCTAAATCTTTACCTATTTCCCATACTTGAGATTTGGTACAATCTGCTATCGGTGAGATATCTACGCCCCCATCTCCATATTTAGTATAAAAACCAACACCAAAGTCTTCTATTTTATTACCTGTTCCGACAACAATGCCGTTATTTGATGCTGCAACTTGGTAAAGAGTTAGCATTCTTAACCTTGCTCTTGAATTTGCTAAACCATGATCATTATTAAATTTATGTAATAAATCTTTAAATGACTTAAATACACCATCTAAAACGATTGAATCACTTTCTACATTTCTAAATTTACTTTTAAGCCAGTTCTGGTGTTTTATGCTTAAATCATGCTGGTCTTTTATTTGATTTATGGGCATTGACAAAGCTATTGTTTTTTTTCCTGTAAGAGCACAAAGAGTACTCGTTACAGAAGAATCAATTCCACCTGAGATACCAACTACTAAAGTTTCAGCTTCTTTAGGCATTGATTTACAATAGTCTAGTATCCAATTTTTAATGTATGTAATTTTTTCTGATGTGTTCATAAATATATTAATTTTCCATTCCTAAAATAGATCTTAATAATTAAAATTCAATTATTAAGATGCTGCTTGAATAATATTCTTTGAATATTGGGAGTTTTTCTTAATTTCATCTGAAATCAAAAATGCTAATTCTAAAGCTTGATTAGCATTCAGCCTTGGATCGCAGTGTGTATGATACCTGCTAGATAAATCTCTTTCAGATATTTTCTGAGCACCGCCTGTACATTCAGTCACATTTTGGCCAGTCATTTCAATATGAAGACCACCAGCAAAAGTACCTTCTGACTGATGGACTGCAAAAACATTTTTAACTTCTCTTACAACATTATTAAATGGTCTTGTTTTAAATCCGGTTGCTGATTTAATAGTATTACCGTGCATTGGGTCACATGACCAAACAATATTTAATCCTTCTTTTTTAATAGCTCTAATTAATTTTGGCAAAAATTTTCCAACATTATCATGTCCAAATCTTGAAATTAATGCAATCTTACCTTTTTCATTATTTGGATTTATTAAATTGCAAATTTTTATAATCTCATCTGGTTTAGATGTGGGTCCACATTTAATTCCAATTGGGTTTTCAATACCTCTGCAAAATTCTACGTGTCCACCATCAAGTTGCCTTGTCCTATCGCCGATCCATACAAAATGTGCTGATGTATCATGATATTCTCCAGTAGTTGAATCAACTCTTGTCATAATTTGTTCAAAAGGTAGCAAGAGAGCTTCATGGGAGGTCCAAAAATTAACTGTTTTTAATCTTCTGTTAAAATCTGAATTTATTCCACAAGCATCCATGAAAGCTAATGCATCTGCAATTTTATCTTCAAGTTCTTTAAATTTTTTATCCTGTTGACTCTTTTTAATAAATCCTAAATTCCATGTGTGGACCATTTTTAAATCTGCAAAACCACCATGAGAAAATGCTCTTATAAGATTTAAGGTAGAGGCTGATTGCGAATAAGCTTTAAATAATCTTTTTGGATCTGGAATTCTAGATTTCTTTGAAAATTCTATACCATTAATATTATCACCTAAATAGCTAGGTAATTCTATTCCATCTTTTTTTTCAATAGGTGAGCTACGAGGTTTTGAAAATTGACCAGCAATTCTTCCTATCTTAACAACTGGTAATGATGCGGAATAAGTTAATACTAAAGACATTTGCAGCATAACTTTAAAAGTGTCTCTGATATTATCGGGGTGAAACTCAGCAAAACTTTCTGCACAATCTCCACCTTGAAGTAGGAAAGCTTTACCATCAACAACATCTGCCAATTGCTGTTTTAAGTGTCTTGTTTCTCCAGCAAATACTAGAGGGGGAAACTTTTTCATTTTCCCAAGAACCATATCTAATTCTTTTTTATCCGGGTATTCCGGAATATGTTTTGTTGGGTAATTTCTCCAACTATTTAAAGTCCATTTTTTCATATTCAACCTCTAGTATATATAATATATACAGACTAAAAAACCAAGTTGGAATATATTGTAATCTTAAAATATGGCTAAATTTTCAGAAATAATAACAGAAAAAGACGAAAATCTTTTAATAAACAAATTTATAGAAAAATTTGAAGCTCAACTAGCAAAAAAGGTAAAATTATCAAAAAGATTCAGTTTTGTGCTTGCTGGTGGGAAAAGCCCTAAAAAACTTTACAAAAAACTTATTAAGGCAAAAAAAATACAATGGTCTAAAGTTGATTTTTTTATTGGCGATGAAAGATATGTAAAAGAAAATTCAAAAAATTCAAATATTAATTTATGTAGAAAATATTTCTTAAATAAATTGAAAATATCACCCAAACAAATATTTATAATAAAAACAGAAACTAACTCTTTAAAAAAAGATACATTAAATTATGAAAAGAAAATAAAAAAATATTTTTTAAAAAAAAAAATTTCTTTTGATTTAATACTATTAGGATTGGGGGAAGATGGTCATATAGCTTCATTATTTAAAAAAAATATTAGTTTAAAAAATAATAAAATAGTTGATTTTGTTAAAAAAAAAGATTTTTCTAGAATTACATTAACAATTAATTGCATTAATAAAAGTAAATTAATTTACTTGTGGGCTCCTGGTAAAGAAAAAAATATAATAATTGAAAAGGTTATTGATGATAAAATTTTAAAATACCCCGCTTCATATATAAGAAAAAAAAATACCTTTTTATTCCACTGTTACTGACTTAGCTAAATTCCGTGGTTTGTCTATATTGCAATTCTTAAGCAAAGCCACATGATAAGCTAATAACTGAAGTGGTATTGTAATCAAAAAAGGCATTAAAGAATCTTCAATCTTTGGTATCTCTAAAGTAAATCTAACATTCTCACTAATGATACTATTATTTTTATTTGATATTAAGATAACTTTAGCGCCTCGTGCAATTACTTCTTGCATATTAGAAATTGTTTTCTCAAAATATCTATCTTTTGGAGCTAGAATTACTACTGGCAAACCTTCTTCTATTAATGCTAATGGACCATGCTTCATTTCACCAGCAGGATATCCTTCTGCATGTAAATATGATAATTCTTTTAATTTTAAGGCTCCTTCCAAAGCTATTGGAAAAGATAGGCCGCGACCTAGGAACATGGCTCCTTTTGCTTTTAAAAAATCTTTTGCAACAGTTTGTATTTTGTTCTCACACATTAATGTTTCCTTAATTAAAGTGGGTAGTTTTATGAGATTATTTATTTTCTTTTTATAATTTTCTTTACTTATTTCATTTCTCATCTCAGAAAGCTTGATTGACAAAATATATAAAACCAACATTTGGCCAAGGAAAGCTTTGGTAGAAGCTACTCCAATTTCTGGACCAGCATGAATTGGTAAAACGAAATCTGATGATCTTGCTATGGAACTTTCGATGGCATTAACGACTGAGCAAGTTTTAACACCATTTTTTTTACACATGTCTAAAGCCGCAAATGTATCAGCGGTTTCACCTGATTGAGATACAAAAATATATAAGTTTTTTTTATCAAATTTAATTTTTCTGTATCTAAATTCTGATGCAATATCAGCTTCTACTGATATATTTGTCAATTCTTCAAACCAGTACTTTGCTGTTAAACATGAATGAAAAGCTGTTCCACATCCTACTAAAATTATTTTTTTAATGTCATGTGGTTTAATAGGAAAGTTATAAAGATTTATGTCTTGTCTTATATGATCAACGTACTCATTAATGCATGTTTTGGTAGTAATGTTTTGTTCATTAATTTCTTTTGACATAAAATATTTATAGTCACCCTTTTTCGCAGTCTGTTTATCTTTCGAAAGGGTAAGGATTTCTTTGTTTACTCTTTTATTTTTTGAATTATAAAACTCCACTTTATCTTTTTTTAATATGCATACATCTCCGTCATCTAAGTAAGTTATTTTGTTTGTCATTGACTTTAATGCATATGAGTCTGAGCCAAGGTAGTTTTCGTCAGGACCATATCCAACTGCAAGGGGGCTTCCTCTTCTCGCTCCAACAACAATATTGCCATATTTTTTAAAAATAATTCCCAAAGCAAAACTTCCATTAAGATTTTTTAAAGTGTTATTAATCGCATCTATTAAATCAAAATTCTTTAAATAATCAGTCAGTAAAATTGTGATTACTTCTGTATCTGTTTGTGACTTAAATTTATAACCTTTGGTTTCTAAGTTTTTTCTTAATTCAACAGAGTTTTCAATTATACCATTGTGAACTACTGAAACATCTTCTGAAGAATGGGGATGAGCATTAATTTGGCTTGGCACACCATGGGTAGCCCATCTTACGTGGCCTATTCCTAAACACCCTATTGAAATATTTTTAAGTAATATTTTTTCAAGATTTTCGACACTGCCAGTACATTTTTTTTCATCAATTAAGCCATTTGAAATTGTCGCCAAACCGGCAGAATCATATCCTCTATATTCTAATTTTTTTAAAGATTGAATTATGTTAGAGGCTACAGCTTTATTACTTGCGATTCCAATAATTCCACACATTTTTTAATTTTTTTTATAATTTTTAACTTCAACTTGTTTAGCTCGCGTTAATGCTAACGACTTATCTTTTACATTTTTGCTAAGTGTAGATCCTGCTCCAACTACAGCATTTTTACCTATTTTAATAGGAGCAATCAGTGAAGTGTTTGATCCGATAAATGCACCGTCTAAAATTTTAGTTTTATTTTTATTTTTTCCATCATAATTACAAGTAATAGTGCCTGCTCCAATATTTACTTTTTTTCCAACGATTGCATCTCCTATATAAGATAAATGATTAATTCTTGAATTTCTTCCAATGTTAGTTTTTTTTATTTCAACAAAATTTCCTATCCTTGAACCTTTTGATAAATAGGATCCTGGTCTTATTCTTGAAAAAGGTCCAACTTTTACTTTTGATTCTAAAACTGCGTTTTCTATGTGAGTAAAAGGCATTATTTCTACATTATCACCTATTTTAGTTTTTTTTCCAATAACGACATATTGATTTATGATTACATTGTTTCCAAATTTTGTATCATTGGATAAAAAAACTGTCTCAGGTGACTTTAAGGTGACTCCCATTTTCATTGCATTATTTCTCAATTTCTCTTGATTAATTTTTTCTTTTAGAGCAATTTTTTTTTTGTTAATTTTTGTCATTGATATTTGTATTTACATTAATATAAAGATTATAATAACTCACGATATATTTCTTTATAATACTTAAATAAATGACTCAAAAATTAACAATTTTATTTGATTTAGACGGAACCTTAGTTGATACGGCTCCAGATTTAATGAATGCACATAATCATGTGATGAAAAAATTTGGTTATGAAACAAAATCACCTAAAGAAATTAAGTCTTTAATTGGAAAAGGTGCTGCAACAATGATCAATAAATCTCTCTGGGGTCAAGCTAAAGATGAGATGAAAAAAGTAAAAGAAAAAAAAGTTAAAGATAAAATGGTTAAAGAATTTGTTAAATTTTATGGAAATAACATCTTAGTAGGTAGTAAACTTGTAAATGGAACTAAGGAAATTTTAGCTTGGTGTAAAAAAAAAAATATTTCGATGGCTGTATGCACAAATAAGCAAGAACATTTAGCAATAGACCTATTAAAGAAAATTGGAATCTTTACATATTTTGAATATGTGGCAGGATGTAATACTTTTGATTATTGCAAACCAGACTCAAGGCACTTAACAAGTGTTGTGGAAATTATGTCTGGTGATATAAAAAAAACTATAATGGTAGGAGACAGTGAAGTTGATGCGCTATCTGCCCAAAATGCAGCTGTACCTTTTGTTCTTTTAGAAAATGGTTATACGGATAAAAAAGTAAATCAAATAAAGCATGATTATTTAATAAAAGATTTTATTGGATTTGAAAAAATTATTAATAATTATTTATGATAGAATTAAAACTTTTTTTTGCTTTAATAAGTTATTACTTTGTCATGTTTGCAACACCTGGACCAAATAATGCAATGCTTACAGCATCTGGTATTAAATTTGGTTTCAAAAAAACATTACCACATCTTATTGGAATACCATTCGGTCATACTATACAAATAACACTAGTTTGTTTTGGTTTAGGAAAAATATTTCAAAAATATCCATTAATACAATTTTATCTTAAATGGGTTTGTTTTATATATTTGCTTTATTTGGGTTGGAAAATTATTGGCTCCTTCTCAAATAAGGAGAAAGAAACTGGCCGTCCTTTAAAATTATACGAAGCTGCTCTCTTTCAGTTTATCAACCCAAAAGCTTGGGTTGTTGCATTGACTGCAGCTACAGCTTTTTTTCCTAGTGAAGAAGGTTTTATTATTGGAACAGCATTTGTCGCTATTACTGCCCCATTTGTTTGTTTTCCTTCTATTTGTCTGTGGGCGTTATTTGGATCATCTATAAAAACTTTTATTCAAAATGCTAAAATTAAAAAAATTGTTGAATATTTATTAGCTGTATTATTATTTATTACTGCTGTAATAATTGTTATTGAATAATTAATAGTTCTATGCATTTTACTAAAAAAAACTCTTCTCAAAAGAGAAAAGAATTAATCAATAAACTTAGAAATAAAAAGATTTTAAAATTTCCTGGAGCATACAATCCGCTAACAGCAAAACTTATTGCTGAAATAAATTTTGATGGTATATATATATCAGGTGCTGTAATGGCAAACGATTTGGGTATTCCCGATATAGGTTTGACAACTTTAAAAGAAGTTAGTTATAGAGCAAAACAAATTGCAAGATCAACAGATTTGCCTTCTATTGTTGATGCTGATACCGGTTTTGGTAACTGCGCAAAAACTGTTGAAGTTTTTGAAAACTTAGGATTATCTGGATGTCATATTGAAGATCAAATAGAACAAAAAAGGTGTGGGCATTTAGATAATAAAGAAATTATTCCATTAAACGAAATGGTAAAAAAAATTGAACTTGCAGCAAAAGCAAAAAAAGATAAAAATTTTTTAATTATTGCAAGAACAGATGCAAATGCTGTCGAAGGTATCGAAAAAACTATTGATCGTATTAAAGCGTATGAAGATGCTGGTGCAGATATTATATTTCCTGAGGCTATGAAAGATGAAAAAGAGTTTGAAAAAGTAAGAAAAATTACATCATCTTTTTTATTAGCTAACATGACTGAATTTGGTAAAACAAAGATTTTGTCTGCAAATGTGTTAGAGGATTTGGGTTATAATATAATTATTTATCCAGTCACAACTCAAAGATTAGCAATGAAAAATGTTGAAGATGGCCTGCGTGTTATTATGAAGGATGGACATCAAAATAATATTATTGATAAAATGCAAACACGTAAAAGATTATATGAGTTAGTTGAGTATGAAAAATATAACACTTTAGATAAAAAAATTACTGATTTTAAAAAAGATGGACATGAATGAGTGGTGATATTAAAAAAGGATTATTAGGAATTGTTGTAGATGAAACTACGATCTCTCAAGTAATGCCTGATATTAATTCTTTAACTTATAGAGGTTATGCTGTTCAAGACCTTTGTGAAAAATGTGTTTTTGAAGAAGTTGCTTATCTTATTTTAAATAAAGAACTGCCAAATAATAATCAGCTAAAAAAATTTAAAAATAGTTTGGAGGAAAATAGAAAAATTTCTGCTAATCTTAATAAAATTATAAAGCACATGCCAAAAAAAGCACATCCGATGGACGTCTCTAGAACAGTTGTTAGTGTGATGGGGCTTGAAGATCAAGATTCAAACAAAAATTCTCAAGAAGCAAATATGCGAAAAGCAATTAGGATATTTGCTAAAACCCCCACTGCTTTAGCGGCCTTCTTAAGAACGAGAAAAGGAAAAAAAGTTTTAGCTCCAAAAAGAGGATTGAGTTTTTCTGAAAATTTTTTTTATATGTGTTTTGGAAAAGTTCCGAGCAAAGAAATTGTTAAAGCATTTGATGTTTCTTTAATACTTTATGCAGAACATAGTTTTAATGTATCAACCTTTACTGCAAGAACAATTACGAGCAGTCTGTCGGACATTCATAGTGCCATTACTGGCGCTATAGGAAGTTTGAAAGGTCCTTTGCATGGCGGTGCTAATGAAGAAGTTATGAATATGATGAAAAAAATAAAAAAACCAGAAAATGCTTTAATATGGATTAATAATGCTCTTAATAATAAAGATGTAGTAATGGGTTTTGGTCATAGAGTTTATAAAAAAGGAGACTCAAGAGTCCCTACAATGGAAAAATATTTCAAAGAAGTTTCTAGAATATCAAATGATAATAAATTTTATAAAATTTATGATATTGTTAAAAATGTAATGATTAAAAGAAAAGACATTTATCCTAACGTTGATTATCCGACTGGACCTACTTATCATTTAATGGGTTTTGATACAGATTTTTTTACACCAATCTTTGTATTATCAAGAATAACTGGATGGTCCGCTCACATTATGGAGCAGCATGCTGCTAACAAATTAATTAGACCACTTTCAAAATATAGTGGTAAAAAACACCGTAAAGTAATACTTATCAACCAAAGATAATATTATTTTCCTGGAGCTTTATATTTTAGAAAGTTAAATAAATATTAAATTTAAGAGAATGCTTCAGACCAATTACCTTTGGTTGAAGCTTTAGAGTATTCTGTTGCTCTACCCTCAAAGAAATTCATATGCTCAACCGCATTAAGCATTGTGTCTAACCATGTTAATGGATTCTTATCTACTTTATAAATAGGTTCTAATCCTAGTTGAACTAATCTTCTATTTCCAATCCAACGAATATATTGTTTTACTTCATCTGAAGTTAAGCCTGTAATTGGACCCATTTCAAAAGCTAAATTTATAAAAGCATCCTCATGTGAAATTATCGTTCTGCAAGCTTCATAAATTTCTTTTTTTAATTGTGGCGTCCAAATTTTTGGGTTTTCTTCTATAAAAGTTTTAAATAATTTTATCATTGAATTACAATGCAAAGTTTCATCTCTAACAGACCAAGTAACAATTTGGCCCATACCTTTCATTTTATTATGTCTTGGAAAATTTAATAAAATAGCAAAGCTGGCAAACAATTGTAATCCTTCTGTAAAAGCACTAAACACAGCAATGGTTTTTGCAATATCATGATTTGATTTAACATCAAATCCTTGCATATAATCATATTTATCTTTCATGGCTTTATACTTCATAAAAGCTGAGTACTCAGATTCTGGCATCCCTATCGTATCAAGTAAATGTGAATAAGCTGCAATATGTACTGTTTCCATAGAAGCAAATGCTGACATCATCATTAATGTTTCGGTAGGTTTAAATACATTCATATAATGTCTTATGTAACAATTACTTACTTCAACATCTGCTTGTGTAAAAAATCTGAATATTTGAGTGAGTAAATTTTTTTCGGGTTGGCTTAAATTTTTTTGCCAATCTCTAACATCATCGCCTAAAGGAACTTCTTCAGGCAACCAGTGTATTCTTTGTTGTGTTAACCAAGCATCGTAACACCACGGGTACCTAAAAGGTTTATATACAGGGTTTCCTATTAGTAAACCTGACTTTTTTATTTCTTTTGGGTCGTTTTTAATTTTAGCTACTGGCATGATAGACATTCTTCATAATCTTTACTTTCATTCGATTCATTTTTTGTCACATTTGTTGACAAGCTGTTGTTAACATTTTCTGCTCTTTGTATTGACTTAGACCTACAATAATACAGGCTTTTCAAACCTTTTTTCCATGCTTGAAAATGAATTTGATGTAAATCTTTTTTATGAACATCCGCTGGTAAAAAAATATTAATAGATTGAGCTTGAGAAATATAGGGAGTTCTATCAGCGCCAAGTTCAATGATCCATCTTTGATCTAATTCAAAAGCAGTTTTAAAAACATCTTTTTCATTTTGTGTTAGAAAATCTAAATGAATAACTGATCCTTGATTCGTTGTGATTGATGACCACACTTCGTCATTATCTTTTCCATATTTTTCTAAGATTTTTTTTAAATATTTATTTCTAACATTGTAAGATCC
>Ga0114997_10000635_pt1 | contig 29217 bp, 25 predicted proteins | sample ArcticOcean_MG_C_2_FD_87045 | JGI IMG/M metagenome (GOLD analysis project Ga0114997, IMG submission 87045) | Marine microbial communities from western Arctic Ocean - ArcticOcean_MG_CB4_136 | ecosystem: Environmental > Aquatic > Marine > Oceanic | place: Arctic Ocean: Canada Basin | collected... | reverse complement strand
TAATAAAGAGCCTCAGAAATTTTATCCACCCACAAGACTTAACAGGGTGTTATCTTTTTTTGGCCTTCCTACAAAACATGACTACACAAATAAAATTGTTCGTGGGCTTCTACTTGTTAGAGAGTGATAATTTATATTAGTAAAATATACTTAGTAGTTAAAATTAATTTTTTGAAGATTTGTAATGGAGTTTAAAAATGACTTGTAGAGCTTGTGGTAATGAAGTGCTGGATTCAAAAGTAAGAATGACCTTAACTGACAGATATTCTGAAAATAAAAGAAAGGTTGATTTTTTTGAGTGTCTGGAGTGTGGTAATTTTTCTGCTGATCCAATATTGGATGAAAAATATCATCTTAATAGGTATAAAAATAATCATTCCTGGGGTCTAACATCAGATGAGAAGTGGTATAAATTTTTCTCTATGCGTGAAAAAAGCCAATATAAAATTAATAAAAAAATAGTTAATAACTTTGGTAAGCATTTCAATAAATCTTCTTTTATCAAACACCTAGATGTTGCTTGTGCTGAAGGTGTTCTTGTTACTTCAGTTTCTAGCAATACCTACTGGCTAACTTCTGGAATTGAGATTGACAAAAATGCTTCAAGTTGGGGCTCTTCAAGAGGAAGAAATATAACTAATCAAAAATTTTCTTCAAGTGTATTTAAAGCTGGGGAGTTTGATCTAGTTTCAATTCATGAAGCATTGGATCATTTTAATAGTATTTCAAAAGTATTAAACCAGATTAATGAAATAACTAAAAAAGATGGTATGATTTCTCTAGTTCATACTTTCTATAACTTTGAGCATGAAGAAAAGAATGATAAATTTCACCATTCCACATATTTTACAATGGATGGAATCAAAAATATATTAACAAAGCACGGGTATAAATTTATAAAAGCCTATCGTATGCCAAAGCCAGGCAAATTTCCACGTAACCTACTTAATAAAAGATTGATAAATAAATATCAAATCATAGGTGTTAAGCTTTAAAGTCATATATGGCTTTACAAAAATATATGTCCAATCCACTCAATAGTTTAGCAATAATTAGAAAAACAATTTGGAGTAATAAAGATTTTTATTAAAGTGCTACTAGATAGATGATGTTTGGAATATTATCTTCCTATATATTAATAGGTTTTTTTGCTGTTAATCAGCTATTTATTAAAAAAAATTCTAAATTTATTTTCCTACCATCCCACATGTTATTTTTTATAATTTACTGCTCTGGTTTAGTAAATTTTATTCTTTTTATTAATACAGATTTAATATTAGGTAATTTTTCAGATGCAATAACTAGCCGACATATATCAACCTTTCTAATTGAAGACAACATTGATCAGTCTTTGTTCTACGAAATCCATATATTTAATGTTATTTTTCTTTTTGTGTTGTTAATATTTTTTTTTAGTAACATTTATACAAGCAAATTATATTTTAACTTTACTAATTTAAATATAAAAATTTCAGAAATATATGATAGAAATAAGAGAATTAAAATATTCCTAACTTTCTTATTTTTTTTATTATTAAGCCCAGTAAAACTTATTTTTTCATTCTTTTATGACGCATCTTTTTTAACTTTGAGTCTTATTTGTATTGAGTGGATTGGAAGGGTTGAAACAAAAATAAATTTTAATTTTAAAGTTACTATTTCTATATTTCTTCTTCTTGTTATTACAGTTTTATATCCATCTCTAATCAGTATATTTAATGAGGGTTATTCCCTTGAAATTCCTAGAGGCTCTTTTGTTAAATATATTATAATTATTCTATTATTTTCAAGTTTGAATCAATTATCTAATTTTAAAGTTGATCCGACTAAACTGATAAAATATCTTATATTTGTTTTTATCATTGTATTTTTTCTTGATGTAATCCAGGACTTAAGTGCCTTCTCTGAGCACTCATTATTCGAGAAGTTATTTAGAATTTTATATATTTTTGAGCATACAATCTTTAGAAATGCTGTCGTAGTTCTTAATAATGTTAAGGATTCAAATACTTACCTATATGGAGAAACATATCTTAATGCGATTCATGGATTAATCCCTTTTACTGGCGTTGAGCGAGGATTATCTAAAAGCATAGTTTTGTTGTATGAAAATTTATTGGAAGAAAGCTTTAAGGGCAAAGGCTTTGCTTCAGGTTATATTTCTGAAGGGATATTAAATTTTGGTATTTATTTTGGTGCTATCTTCACAGCAGTTATTATTTCCACATTGTTATTTTTTACAGATTATATTTTTTCTATTTACAAGCGTTCATTTTTACATTCTTTAACTGCTATTTATCTCACCTCTTTATTATATTTACTGTTTAGATATGACACTGCAGTTATTCTCCGTAAAATTGAATATGGATTGATTTTGTTGTTGTTGTTGGTTATTGCATATTCAATAATTGGGTTCATTAGTTCTAAGCTGTCTAGTAGGCATAATGTCAAACATTAATTAATACTATATTTTTTCAAGTTATAATTTTTTTAGGAGTACTTAAAGCTTGTACAAAAAAAGTCCCACATTTGCTATTTATTTATGCTCTCTAATTTGGTTTGTACTGGTGTTATTTTTATATTTGATACCATTTATTTCCTTTATTAATAATGTACTCCTGGTATTTAAATCATGGATATTATAAAAACTATCCTGCTTAGTTTATCTTTTGTTGGTATAGGGTCAATTGGCCTCTATCCAATAAGAAATTTGATAAGCAAGTATGGTATTTCTTTTTATGTAGTCAATTCTTTTATTATTGGTTTTGGCTTTATTGGCTGGATAAGTTATTACGCTCTATTGACTGGGTTATTTGGGTTTAATTTTGTTATTTTTTTTACTTCTGTTGGTTTATTTTTATTAATTTTATTAATATTATTTTTTAAAAATAATTCACTCATTAATTTTTCTTTTGACCTTAGAAGTTCAATAGTTGAATACATCCTTCTTGGCCTAATCATTTGTTTTTCAGTTCTTGATATTATTATTTCGTTGGCTCCTCCATCTAATGCTGACAGCTTAGGCTATCATTATTATATTGCTAAAATTTTTAGTATTGAAGACAACTTAGTGTTTTTTCCAAGAGCTGCAACTGGAGCAGTCCCACTAATTATTCAAACTATCTATGCTTATGTGTATGAATTTTCTGGTGAGTTGGGTATGACTCTTATGGGTGGAATAACAAAATTAGTATTTACAATTTCTTTTTATTGCCTGTCTAGAAATTTGCTAGAAAGAAAATATGCATTAATGATAACAGCTGTAGTTATAAGCATTCCTGCAATTGTCTATGGTGGAAGTAATGGGGATGTTGACTTAAGACTCGGTCTATTTGTAATTTCTGCCTTTTCACTATTCTTTGTTTGGAGAAGTTTAGACTCACACAATAATTCTATTCAATATCTTTTATTTCTAATTTTTGTAGTTTCTGGTTTTTATGCAGCAGGGAAATATTATGGATTATTTTTTCTTTTTTCTTTTTGGCTATATTTTTTGAAGTATAAAAGGCCTCGCTATCTTTTTATTGCCTCAGCTGGTGCAATTCTTGCAGCACACCAGTGGTATGTTTGGAATTTTATTAATACAGGAGATCCATTTTTTCCGATTCTATTTGAATATATTGGACAAGAGCTTACATTTTGGAGTAATGAGCAAAATAGTTTCTTCAAAATGTTGTATAGGATAGAGCAACCAGTAAGTAATAATATTTTATGGTATTTATCATATCCATTTCGCGTTCATCTTATTCCTTTAGACGGATTTCATGCTTTAAGAATCGGCCCAGGATTTTTTCTTATGCTTATCTTTCCATTTTCCCTATATTGGTTAGCCAAGAACTTTAAGAACCCCAGATTACAGGATAATAATTTTTTGGTTTTAATACCTATAATTTTTTACACCTTATGGTTTTTTATTGGCTCATCCCAAAGATTTAGATATTTGTTACCTATCTATCCAATTTTCATGCTGTATTTTTTTTATTTGTATAATAATTTTGTTAATGAATATAATCTTAAGAAAAGGTTTTTTTATTTAATTCCTCTATTCTTTGTTTTATCTCTTCAATCTGCAGCATATGCGCTTTATAGTGCGCAACCAATAAAATATTTTTTTGACAATTCCTATGAAAGAAGCCAATACGTGGTTAATAATGTCCCATGGGTGTCAGTAATTTTTTGGGCAAATCAAAACTTACCAGAAAATGCTTTTATTTATTCAGATATTAGACAGCATCGCTATTTCTCTGACAGAAAAATCTTTATTGGGCAGCCAATACTTCAAGATCAAATAAAAATTAGACCCACCTCTTCTTTAGAAGATTTTTTAGATTCTACAAGATTATTAGGAATAACTCACTATCTCACTAGGCCTGCCTTGTCTGGTCTTTTCTCACCTAAAGGTAAAAAATTATCATCATATGAGTCACATATGGTAAAGCTTTTTGAGGGAAATTGTTTAACTGAAGTTGAAAGGGTTCAGGTCAGAGATTTTGGCTCTCGATCCTTAAAAGTTGACTCAAATGAATATAGTATTGAGATGGGTGTCTATACTTTAATTGATGATTGTGCTAAGTAAATATGTCGAATAAAAAATGCACTATTTTAATGTGTGCTTATAATGCTGAGAAATATATTTATGATGCTATACATAGTTGTTATACATCAGATGAAGACTCGCTTTTTGAGCTTATTATTGTTGATGATTGTTCTTCAGATAATACTAATAAAATTATTCAAGATTATATTGAGAAAGAATGTAGAAAAATACTTGTTATTAAAAATAACACAAATATTGGACTAACAAAATCCCTTAATATAGCTATTGATTATGTCAAAACAGATTTAATGGCACGTCTTGATGCTGATGATCAGAATGCTTATCAAAGAATAAAGAGACAGGTAGAAGTTATGGAAAAAGATCAGAGTTTATTTTGCTGTTCTTCAGATGCATTTCTGATTAATGATAATGGGGATTTGTGTAAAAAAACAAAATTTCCAAAAATAAAATCTAACATTAGTGATTATCTGTTGAATTATGGCAATCCATTTATACATTCTTCTCTAATGTTTAGAGTTGAAAAGCTAATTGAAATTGGTAAATATTCGCCGGAATTTAGTTTTCGACAAGATTATGAGTTATTGATTAGATCTTTAAAATATAATTTAAAAATTAAGCATTTAAACAAACCTTTGATACATCATAGGGTTTCGAGTATATCAATTTCATCTAATTCTTCAGCCCTTATCTATGGTGAGTTAATAAGGTTTTATATGTTTACTCAAAAACAATCATTAGATAAATCCTTGTCTTTCAATTCTGTCAAGAAAAAGTATTTTAAGAACAGATCATTACTAATGGAAGAAGTACTCCTAAATGAAAGAAGAATAAGCGTTTTAAAAAATAATTTTATTTCTAAGTCTAGATTTGGTTATCTTAATAATTTTTTGTTTGAATTGTTAATTAGGGCTATTCTTTATTTTTTAGTTTATCCCTTCAAACCATATTTAGTAAAACTTTTAAGAAAAAAACTAAATCATTAATTCTCATATGTTTAAAAAAAGTTTTTATATAAATAGAGCGAATAATTCTGGTGGCCCTGCAATTTTTGGCTCAAGATTAAAAAATTATCTAATTTCTAATGGATATACATGGAATAAAGTTCTCCCTGCTTATAACATGATTTTTTCCTATGGAATAAAGAGACCTTATTCCAAAAATATTCTTCGTATGAATGGAATATATATTGATCAAAAAATTAAAGATGATAAAGGAGGTATTTTAAATAAAAAATTATCTAAAATTTATCACTCAACAGATTTTCATATTTTTCAATCTATTTTTAGTAAGAACTTATATGAGGAATTCTTTGGCTATTCTGGATCAAAAAAAGAAATTATACATAATGGTGTTCCAGATGAATTCAGTCCAATTGGAGATTCTTTCAATTTTGGATTTGAAAAAGTCTTAATTACTTCTGCTCGTTGGGCAGCCCATAAAAGACTTGATTCTATTATTAAAGGGTTTGAGTATTTCAAGCATAATTCTAACATCGATCTAGGTCTTGTTATTCTAGGTGATACTTCAAATTTTGAAATACCTAATAGAAAAGATATTTTTAATCTTGGAAAATTTTCTCCGCATGAATTACCCTATTATTTAAGGGGTGCGGATGCATTTATTAGCCTTTCATGGCTTGATAATTGCCCAAATTCTGTGGTTGAAGCCTTAGCGTGTGGATTGCCGGTTCTTACTTCTCATAATGGAGGAACTAAAGAGATTGTTCGTGACAATGGTATAGTTATGGAGTTTGAATCTGATTATCAATATGATTTTGTTAATCTGTATAATCCCCCTCAATGTAACCCTTCATTAGTAGCTTCTGGAATTGATCAAATTTTAAAAAAATCATATGAACTTCATGTTAATCAGTTTAATATAAGTAATGTAGGGCTCCAGTATAAAAATTTTATTAACAAAATATAAAAAATCTTAAATACTATGAAAAAACATCGATTACTTGTAACATCTCCTATGCATTTTTTACCAAAATTGCAAGAAAAATATAGTAAGATTTTTGATGTAGATTTTATCTATCCTTCAAAGTACAGTGAAATTAAACAAGTAATAAGTCAATACCATGCTCTTATTCCTGATCCAGGAGCCAAGTATAGAATAGATTCTGAACTGTTAATTGATGCCAGTAACTTAAAACTTATTGTTACTCCATCAACTGGCTCAGATCACATAGATCTTAGTTTTTGTGTTGATAATGATATAACGGTCAATAGCTTGAAGGGGACTGGTTCGATTATTGAAGATATTCATGCTTCTGCAGAATTTTCCTTTCTTTTACTTATGTCAATGATCAAAAAATTTGTTCCTTCTGTTGAGGCCGCTAGATTGGGGAAGTGGCGTGAAATTGAGAATCAATTTCGTGGAATAGAGCTTTCAGGTAAGACTGTTGGTTTGATTGGTTTAGGAAGAATTGGAAAAAAAATGTCAAAATATTGTAATGCATTTGGTGCTAAAGTTTTAGCTACAGATCCACTAGGTGCCCAAGGGGTTGAAAATGTTGAAATGTGCAACTCTCAAGAGTATCTATTGAATAATTCTGATATAGTTTGTATGCATATTCATCTTACAAATGATAATTATGACTATTTTGGTGCAAAAGAGTTCAATCAAATGAAGGAAGGCTCTTATTTTTTAAATACTAGTAGAGGCGGACTTCTTGATGAGGTTGCTCTTATAAGTGCTTTAGATGCCAAAAAAATTACTGCTGCAGCACTCGATGTTATTAAGGGAGAGCAAGATAGTAACTTGAGTGATCATATATTAATTAATTATGCTCGCGCCAACGAAAATCTTATCATTACTCCTCATATTGCTGGATTAACTGAAGATTCTCAAGGAAAGGCGGCAAAATTTGCTTTGCAACAAGTGCATGAATTTTTTAGGAGTGTGTAAATGAAGTGTCCAATATTTATTGCTGAGATTGGTATGAATTCTGATGGTAATTTTGATCTCAATTATGAGCTCATAAAACAAGCTTCTCTTAGTGGGGCTGATATAGCTAAATTTCAACTTGGCTGGCGCTCAAATAAGGATGATATTAATTTTATTGATGAAGAAAGGCTTAAACTATTGATTGAATGGTGTGAATTTCATAGCATTGAATTTATGGCTTCAATTATTACCCGTGATGCTTTTGAACTGATTAAGGAATTTAATGTTAAAAGATATAAAGTTGCTTCAAGAACTTTAATTGATGATTATAACCTTGTAAAAGATATTGTTAGTGAAGGTAAAGAAACTTTTGTCTCATTGGGAATGTGGGAGAAGAAAAGTCTTCCATTTACTGAAAAAAATATAAAGTATCTGTATTGCAAATCACAATATCCAACAAGAATAAGTGATATTAGAGATTTCCCTAAATCATTTGACAGTAAGTTTTATGGTTATAGTGATCACTTTATGGGTATTGAGGCTTGTATCCTTGCGCTTTCAAGGGGCGCTAATGTTATTGAAAAGCATTTTACTTTAAACAAAAACTCAAGAGTTATTCGTGATCACTCCTTAAGTGCAACTCCAGAAGAATTTAAGCAACTAGTTAACATAGGAAAAATTTTGTTTAAACTCCAGAATAATTTGAAGAATTAAATTTTTGATGAAATTTTTTTTTTATTTTCTTGTTGTTTTAATTTCAATAATAACTATTACTAATCCTGATATTTTTTCGCATTATGCTGAATTACTTATTAAAAAATCACTCTTAGATATATCTAATTTAACTTTTGCGTTTATTTATATTTTTTTTATTATAGTCTTGGCCTTTTTTGGAGTGTCTGTTTCTATCTTAGTTTTTGGTTATTTTTTATTTTTAGATTTATATGTTGCGTTTTTATTTTCATTTGTAAGTATTATTTTATCTGGCGTAGTTGCATATTTTTTTCTGTCCAGGTCGGATAAAGAAAAACCTTTATTAATTAAATACAAAATTAAATTCCGAAAATTTAACTTATTTTCCCCATATTTTCCAATAGTGTTAAGACTCATTCCTGGTGTGCCTTTTATGGCACAAAATATAATACTTATTGAATTAAATCATAGCTTTCTAAGGTATTTCATATCATTAGTCATTGTAGCTATGATTAGTAGCTCTATTTTTACTTTCCTTGCTTATAGTTATGAGTTTTAAATTCAATAAGAATAATGAAATGTCTAGTGTAAATATTAATGTAGTTAATATTATTGAGGAAGGAAAGCTTGGTGGCCCCCAAGTAAGAATTTGTAGGGTTGCTAATTTCTTAAGTCAGAAAATTAACACAGTTGTTGTAATGCCAAAAAAAAATTCAGATAAATTTAAAAATCTATGTGAGTTGAATTCCATAATATATATTGATATATTTTTAACAGGAATTTCAAAGCAATTTTTTGTTTTGCTGCGTTATGTATTTTTATTTCCTTTTGAGATATTAAATTTAATTTTTATCTTAAAGAAAACTAAGTGTGATGTTGTCCATTTGAGCGGAGGTAGTTGGCAATACAAGGGTTTAATTTCTGGAAAATTATCCAATAAGAAAGTTATATGGCATTTAAATGATAGTTTTATGCCAAAACCAATCCTAAAGGTTTTTACTTATTTAAGTAAATATGCTGATGGCTTTATTTTTGCTTCTAATAGAACTATGGAATACTACGAGCCTTTGATTAAGAAAAAAGAATTTTTTTTCATAATTCCTGCTCCTGTTGATACTAGTTTCTTTAATCCATCTAACAATTTATTTATAAAGGACAAATACTTAGATAATATTGATGACAAATTAATTATCACCACAGTCGCAAATGTTAATCCTATCAAAGGACTTGAAAATATTATTAAAGTTGCATCAATTATTAATAAAAATATTAATAATATAGAATTTTTCATTGTTGGTGAAATTTCAAGTAGACAAAAAAAATATTTCTCTTTTTTGCAGAAATTAAAAAAAGATTTAAAAGTAGAAAATGTTCATTTTGTAGGCCCTAGAGATGATATTAGATATTTCTTGAAAATATCTGATATTTATTTATGCTCATCTCATGCTGAATCTTCGCCTTTATCAGTGTGGGAAGCTATGTCTATGGGTAAGCCAATTGTTTCAACTAATGTTGGAGATGTTCCTGTTTATGTTCAAGATGGACAGAATGGATTTATTTCGAATGTAAATGATTATGAAGATTTGTCTAGAAAAATTGTTAAACTTGTATTAAACAAAAAATTAAGAATTGATTTTGGAAAAATTTCTAGACTTACTGCTATAAAAAAACTTGATATATCTATATGTTCAAGTAAGCATGAACAGGCATATAAAATAATAAATAATATTTCGAATGTAAAAAAGTAGTTTAATTATTTTGTAAAGAAATTTGGTGTTGTACGTAAAATGAATAGTATTAAAATAAACTATTGTATAAATTAATTATCTGAGGATTAATTCTGAAGCAAATTCTACAAAATCTTTCTAATGGTGAGACTTCATTGGTTGATGTTCCTAGCCCTAAAAATATTGATTACAATTTATTAATTGCTACTAGGAAAACTTTAGTTTCAGCTGGCACTGAGAGGATGTTGATCGACTTTGGTAAGGGTAACTTATTGAGCAAAGCCAGGCAACAACCTGATAAAGTCAAGGTTGTATTGAATAAGGTCGTTACAGACGGCCTAATGGTTACAATTGATGCTGTTCGCTCTAAATTAGATCAGCCTTTACCTCTTGGATATTGCAATGCTGGAATTGTTCTAGAAAGTGGTGTTAATGGGTTTGAGCCTGGAGATAGAGTTGTTTCAAATGGAAATCATGCGGAAGTTGTGCGAGTTCCTAAAAATTTATGTGTAAAAATTCCACACAATGTTGATGATGAGTCAGCTTCGTTTACCGTATTGGGAGCAATAGGATTACAGGGTATCCGACTTATACAGCCAACAATTGGTGAGTGTTTTGTGGTAACTGGCCTTGGACTAGTTGGATTGTTATGTGTTCAAATCCTTAAAGCCAATGGTTGTCGAGTATTAGGTATTGATTATGACTCAAAAAAGTGTGAAATTGCGCAAGGATTTGGTGCTGAAATAGTTAATTTATCAAAGAATGAAAATGCGATCATAGTTGCCCAAGGTTTTTCAAGAGGAAGAGGAGTTGACGGTGTGCTGATTACTGCAGCAACTGATTCAGACGAAGTAATTCACCAGTCAGCTGAAATGTGCCGAAAGCGAGGAAGAATTGTATTGATTGGGGTAGTTGGATTAAATTTACGACGTGATGACTTCTTTAAAAAAGAGATTACTTTTCAAGTTTCAGCCTCTTATGGCCCTGGTCGTTATGATGCATTTTATGAAGAAAAAGGCAATGATTACCCTATCGGTTTTGTACGATGGACTGAGCAACGAAATTTTGAAGCAGTATTAGATATGATGTCTTCAGGTACATTGAATGTTGAGCCTCTTGTGACTCATCGTTATGACATTAAGAATGCAGTTGAAGCATATACTTTATTAGAAGATCCTAATGCACTAGGTATAGTTTTAAATTACCCAAGCCAAGACCCAAAATATCTTACAGATTCTAAGATAGAGCTAAATCACAATATAAACACAGATATAAACCCTATAAGGCCTCGTGTTGGATTTATTGGTGCTGGAAATTATGCTTCAAGAACATTGATTCCTGCCTTTAAAGATGCTGGAGCTATTTTAGATACTTTGGTAACTAGTGGAGGAATTAATAGCGTTCACCATGGCAATAAAAATCAATTTGCCTTTGCCTCTACAGAAACTGAAGATTTGTGGAGTAATGATAAAATCAATACTATATCAATTGTTTCAAGGCATAATGCCCATGCGCAACAAGTTATTGATGCGTTAAGATCTAGAAAAAATGTATTTGTGGAAAAACCACTAGCTCTGACTTTAAATGAACTTGATGCAATTAATAAATCCTATCAAGAAGCAAACAAGTCTAATGCTATTAGATTAATGGTGGGTTTTAATCGTCGGTATGCCCCTCATGTGATCAAGATGAAAGAGCTACTAGAAAGTCATCGATCTCCTAAATCTATTATTATGACAGTAAATGCTGGCCCTATTCCAAGCGAGCATTGGGTTCAAGATTTAGAAATAGGTGGAGGAAGGATAATTGGAGAAGGTTGTCACTTTATCGACCTTATGAGACATCTTATTGGACATAAAATTGTTAATTTTACTGCTACTATGATTGGTAATGTTCCTGGTATTGAAGTTAGAGAGGATAAGGCATCAATTACACTTTCTTTTGAAGATGGGTCTTTTGGTAGCATCCATTACTTAGCCAATGGAGGCTCTGCCTTTCCCAAGGAGCGCATTGAAGTTTTTTGTGACGATTCAGTCTTGCAACTTGATAACTATCGAGTTCTTACTGGGTATGGTTGGCCTGAATTTAATAAAATGAAGTTGTTAAAACAGGACAAGGGCCAGAAAGCTTGTGTTAAGGCATTTATTGAATCTATAGTAAATGGAGAAGAGTGTCCAATTTCTTATGATGAAGTTATGGAAAGCTCACGAGTTTCAATTGAGGTTGTTAATTCATTACGAAACTAATGCTTAATAAGTGGCTTCTTTTATTTAATACTGCTAAATATTTAAAAATTAGTCAAATTTCAAATAGAATTAAGCGCAAATTTTTTAATCCAAGGTTTAGCTTATCTATTGCTCCCCAAGTTTCAAATCCTAATAATCAGCTTTCTGCTGTTATCAATTGTTCACAAAGTCTTTATGAAAGTTATAGTTTTGTATTTTTAAATAAAGAATTTCAAATCAAACACTCAAAAGATTGGAACTCCTCGAAACAAGATAAGTTGTGGTTATATAACTTGCATTATTTTGATGATCTAAATGCAGTTGGATTCGAAACAAGAAGTCCTTGGCATTGTGATTTAATTCAGAAATGGATTGATGACAATCATCCAGGATCTGGAAATGGATGGGAGCCTTATCCAACATCATTAAGGATTGTTAATTGGATAAAATGGTCATTATTAACTAATAATTTCAAAAAAGAATGGCTAGACTCATTAGCTCTTCAAATAAGATTTTTAAATCAAAGTTTAGAATATCACCTTTTAGGAAATCACTTGTTTGCCAATGCTAAAGCATTAATATTTTCAGGGCTTTATTTTAGTGGACATGAAGCTAATGAATGGTATAAAGTTGGAGCAGAAATATTAAATAAAGAGCTTCCTGAGCAAATTCTTTCTGATGGCGGTAATTTTGAATTATCACCCATGTACCATGCAATTTTTCTAGAGGATTTATTAGATATTATTAATATACATCAGGTTTATGAAAAAAAATTACCAAAAAATATATTACCTATAGTGATGCAAATGCTTAGATGGCTAAAAGTCATGAGTCATCCAGATGGCCAGATAGCATTTTTTAATGATGCAACTTTGGGTGTGGCTCCAACTTTACATAATCTTCTTAGTTATTCTAAGAGGCTTAATATTAATTATACTTATAGTCAGGAAGATCAATTGATACACCTTAAAGAGTCTGGGTACATTAGAGTTAATAGAAAGGAATTGGCTATTATTGTAGATATCGCTGAAATTGGGCCTAATTATTTACCTGGACATGGCCATGCAGATGTGCTAAGTTTTGAGCTGTCTTTATTTGGTAGAAGAGTTATTGTTAATTCTGGAATATCAACGTATGAATCTGGGGGAGATAGAAACATACAAAGAGGAACACTCGCTCACTCAACTATTGCTATTGATGGCGAAAATTCTAGTGAAGTTTGGAGTGGTTTTCGAGTAGCAAGAAGGGCAAAAGTTTTTAATATAATAAATTCTAATGAAAGTGGAAATATTAAATTTTCAGCTTGCCATGATGGCTATAAAAGGCTTAATGGAAAGATCATACATTGCCGTGAATGGAATGTATGCGAAAATTTGTTAGAACTTGAAGATCATATTACTGGGAGCGGTAAGCATATAATAAGTTCTGTGTTGCCATTACACCCAGAGGTTAAAGTGAGTATGGTTAAAAATAACAGTGTTATCCTTGAGGTTGATGGAAAGAAAATAAAAGTTTGCTTTAAAGGGGAGGGTGAGCTTTTGGTTAAAAAGTCCCAGTACCACCCTGAATTTGGCTTATCAATTGATAATAAAAAACTTATTTATAACTATAATGGCAGCTTGCCTTTCAAGACAAATATAAAAATATCATGGTAAAAGTATTAGCAGTATTTGGTACTCGTCCGGAAGCTATTAAAATGGCACCAGTAGTTCGCGCGCTTAGAAGTAGGACAGATGTTAAGGTGTGTGTAACAGCTCAACATAGGGAGATGCTTGATCAAGTATTGGATTTGTTTGAAATTACTCCTGATTATGATCTCAATATTATGAAGTCTGAGCAAGATCTGTTTGATATAACTAGTAAAATATTGTTAAGAATTAAAAAAGTTTTACAATCTGAATCTCCAGATGTAGTTCTAGTTCATGGAGATACAACTACCTCTATGGCTGTTGCTATGGCAGCATTTTATTTAAAAATTCCAGTAGGCCATGTTGAGGCAGGACTCCGAACTCATAACATTAGCTCTCCTTTTCCTGAAGAATTTAACCGTCAGCTTGTATCAAGAGTTGCTACTTTTCATTTTGCACCAACTAAGATTGCACGGCAAAATTTATTAGATGAAAAAATACAAGATAGTAAGATTTATATAACGGGTAATACTGTTATAGATGCCCTACTCTCTATAGTTGAGAAGGCAAGAGCTACCAAATTTCCTGATTTTTTTTTAAATACTTTGCCGTTTTTAAATCAAGAGAATGAAATTGCGCCTATTATTTTAGTCACTGGACATAGGCGTGAAAATTTTGGGCAAGGTTTTGAAGAGATTTGCCAAGCATTAAAAATTATTGCAGCTGAAAATCCTGAGGTCAATATTATTTATCCAGTTCATTTAAATCCAAATGTTCGTGAACCAGTTAATAGAATTCTATGCAAAATAAATAACGTTCATCTTATTGAGCCATTGGAATATTTGACATTTATTAAATTAATGGATCTCTCATATTTAATTTTGACAGATAGTGGTGGAATTCAGGAAGAGGCTCCTAGCTTAGGTAAGCCAGTTCTAGTAATGCGTGATACATCAGAACGCCCAGAGGCACTTGAGGCTGGAACTGTAAAATTGGTGGGAACAAATAAAAAAAAGATTGTAAGTATGGTCAATAAGTTGCTAAAAGATTATAAATTTTATGAGCAAATGTCCAGGGTGCACAATCCTTATGGTAATGGAAATTCTAGCAGTTTAATTTGCGATATATTAGTAAGTAAGGTTGGTTTGTGATTATATCAGTATTAGGTTTGGGTTATATAGGACTCCCAACTGCAGCAATCCTTGCCTCAAAAGGAGTTGATGTAATTGGAGTTGATATAAATCAGCAAACAGTGGACATTATTAATAAGGGAGAAATTCATATTATTGAACCAGAATTGGATATTTTGGTTAGTGAGTCGGTGAAAAATGGACGATTAAGGGCAACCAGGACTCCAGAAAAAGCAGATGTGTTTATTGTGGCAGTACCAACACCTCTTAAAGGTAATCATGAGCCTGACTTATCTTATATAGAGTCTGTAGCAAAAGCAATTTCACCTGTTTTGGAAAAAGGAAATTTAGTTGTTTTAGAATCAACTTCATCTGTTGGAACTACAGAAAAAATGATTAAATGGATTAAGGAGAAGAGGCCAGATCTATCTTTTCCCAAATTTGGTAGGAATGATTTAAATTATGATATTGCAGTAGCATATTGCCCAGAGCGAGTATTGCCAGGTAATATAATTCGTGAAATAGAAGGAAATGATAGAATAATTGGCGGTGTCACTATTGATTGTGCAAAGAGAGCTCGCGACCTTTATAAGATATTTGTTATGGCTGATTGTATAATTACTGATTGCAGAACAGCTGAGTTAACTAAATTAGTTGAGAATTCATTTCGTGACGTTAATATTGCTTTTGCTAATGAATTGTCTCTGATTTGTGATAAGTTGGGTATTAATGTTTGGGACATGATTAAATTTGCCAATCGACATCCACGTGTTCATATCTTGAAACCAGGTCCTGGAGTTGGAGGGCATTGTATTGCAGTCGATCCATGGTTTATTGTTGATTCAGCACCTGATGAAGCAAAATTAATCCGAACTGCTAGATTAGTTAATGATATGAAGCCTAAATTTGTTCTGGATAAAATTGAGAAAGCTGTTAACTCTACTGGAAGAAAAAAATCAGATTTGAAAATTGCTTGCTTAGGTTTGGCTTTTAAACCAGATATTGATGATTTACGTGAAAGTCCTGCGTTAAATATTGCCAAACAGGTAAGTTTAATGAATTTTAATGAAGTATTATTAGTTGAGCCAAATATTGCTCGGTTACCTAAAGAGTTTAAAGTTGGTACGAAAATACTATTAATTGATAAGGCGATAAAATTAGCAGACATAGTTGTGCTTTTAGTTGATCATGTTCAATTTAAAAATATAGAATTAGATCTCTTAGCTGGCAAGCAGATTGTTGATACTCGTGGTATTTGGCCAGTCTGATTTTTTAAACTTTAAGAGAAAATTTTGCAAAACAGTAATAAAACATTTTGCTTTGTAACCAACTTATCATTTGGTAAAGAGCCTACAGTTAAAAATCGTTTAATACCTTATATTACTCAGATAATAGAATGTGGATCTAGTGTAATTCTTGTAACTTCAGATTCAGAAGTTTATAAAGATATTGATAGTAATTTGTTTACCCATATATTAAATCCATCTAAGAAAAATAAACCAAGTTCTTTTTTTGGACGCACTATATTTGAATGGATTGAAGCTAGAAATATACTAATGAGAGTAAAAAAAATAGATGCTGAAATAATAATTTTGACCATACCTTCGATGTTTTTACTTTTCAACGCCTACTTGTTAAAAAGTGAAAATATGTATTTAGATGTCAGAGATCTCACTTGGGAGTACTTATCAAATAAAAATTTAATTCATCGAGCTTCTAAGTTATTTTTTAGATTACTTGTAAATAGATCAATTAAATTTTTTAATTCGATAATAGTTTCAAATGATGAAGAGGCTGATTTTTTTAAAAAAAGAGGTGCTAAAACCCAGCTGTACCCAAATGGTGTAACTCAAATTCAATTTGAAAATTTATCTTCTCTGTTAGAAAAAAAAAATTCAAACTTTACAGTTTCTTATGTTGGAAAAGTTGGTTTGGCTCAGAATTTAGAAACTCTTATAGGTGCCGCTAAGATTATGAATGATATAAAATTTAATATTATTGGGTATGGCTCTGAATATAGTAGGTTGCAAAACATTGTTTTATCAAAAGGTTTAACCAACATAGCATTTTATAAAAATGCAAACTGGGAGGAGGTTTTGCATTTTTATCAAGAAAGTGATGTACTTTATGCTCAATTGCAAGAAAATTATTCAGGTGCAATGCCTTCTAAATTGTATCAATATTTAAATACAGGTAGGTTTGTTATTTATGGAGGTGGTAATCAAGCAAAAAAAACATTATCTAATTTTTCAACAAATATTGTAATTCCTCCATGTAATATTCATAAGTTAGTTGATGCAATTAAAAAGGTGAGAGAGTTGCATATTCAAAAAATAGATATTAATAATAATTTAAAAATTATTAAACAAAACTATATTAGAGAAAATAATGTAAGAAAAATTATTAAAGAATGCTTTAAAATTTAATTTTTAATATATTCTAAATTTTAATAACTACAGGAAGTATTGATTTTTTGAATGAAGAAACTGATGGACATATTGTTAGCTGCAATTTGTATTCTATTATTTATAATACCAATTTGTATTATATTTATTATGGTGAAATTGACTTCGAGTGGCAAGGTAATTTATTGGTCAGATAGAGTTGGAAGAGAAAACATCATTTTCAAAATGCCTAAATTTCGTTCTATGTTTATTGATACGCCTACTATAGCAACGCATTTATTGAGCAATTCAAATAGTTATTTATCTCCAATTGGTAACTTTCTTCGTCGTTCAAGTCTTGATGAACTTCCACAATTATTTTCGATACTAAAAGGGGATATGAGTTTTATTGGCCCTCGCCCTGCACTTTTTAATCAGAATGACTTAATTGCTCTCCGGACAGCAAAAGGTGTTCATAAACTGTTGCCTGGAATTACAGGCTGGGCACAAGTTAATGGCCGTGATAATTTAACTATCTCAGACAAAGTGGCTTTTGATGTGGAGTATCTTGAGCATCAATCGCTCTGGTTTGATTTAAAAATATTATGGATGACACTTTTAAGAGTTATAAAACGAGATAATATTTCATATTAGTAGTCCAATCTCCCCCTTGAAGTATTTAGCTTTATATTTTTTTTGATATTTATAAGTGTTAGGGTTGTTAATATCTATATTTATTAAAGTAAATACACATGCAAAATACTCTTATTGATTAGTATTTCCAAATAATACTTAACTATAATAATAGGTATGATTCATTTGATACTTAAACTCCCTAGAATAACAAAGCAACTTCTAATGTTATCTCTTGATACCACTGTCATTATTGGTAGTTTATTTATAGCATTTTATGTTCGTTTGGGTAATTGGTCTTATCCTCCTACTGGGAGTGAATTGCAGATTTTAATATATGCTTCACCGCTATTAGCATTACCAATTTTTACTTACTTTGGTCTCTATCGAAATGTGACTCGTTATATAGGCTTTAATGCGCTTTTGCGTATTGCTCAATCTGTTACTTTGTATTCGATTTTATGGGGTTTGATAGCCTTTATGGTTGTTAATTGGGAGGCTTTTCCACGTTCAGTGATTCTGATTAATTGGTTATTAGTTATTGCAATTATTGGTGGTTCGCGTTTGTTTTCTCGTTGGCTCCTATCAGAAGTAGATTCAAGCAAAGTTGAAGTAAACACAACTAGGGTGGTGATATATGGTGCTGGGTTAGCAGGTAGACAATTGTCAACGGCCCTAAAGGAATCACGGGAATATAAACCAATGGCTTTTATTGATGATGCTAATGAAATTTACAATTATTCAATTAATGGCCTAAATGTATTTTCTCCAGCTGATTTAATGAGTTTAATTGAGAAAAAAAATATTAAAGAAGTTTTCCTTGCTATGCCTTCATTAACTCGTGTCCGGCGTAATGAGATTATAAATTATTTAGAGCCCTTTCAATTAATAGTTCGGTCACTGCCAAGCATCTCTGAATTAGCCCAAGGCAAGGTAACAGTTAATGATTTATTGGAAGTTGATATAAGAGATTTATTAGGGAGAGACTCAGTCACTCCAAATAAAGATCTCCTCAAAATAAATATTAAGAATAAAGTAGTTTTAGTAACTGGTGCAGGAGGCTCAATTGGTTCAGAACTTTGTCGTCAGATTGTGTTTCTAAAGCCCAAAATACTTCTCCTTTTTGATATTAGTGAGTCTTCTATTTATCTAATTGAGCAAGAATTGATAAGTCTTAAGATACCTGATGTAGAAATTAACCCTCTTATTGGTTCAGTTTCTGACTTGCATAGAGTGAAAGTAATTCTTGATTGTTATAGTGTACAAACAATTTATCATGCAGCAGCCTATAAACATGTGCCATTAGTTGAGTTTAATCCATCGCAAGGGGTGCTTAATAATGCAATAGGTACAATGGTATTAGCAGAAGCGGCAATCTATTCAAATGTTGAGATTTTTGTTTTGATTTCAACTGATAAGGCTGTGAGACCTACTAGTGTAATGGGGGCTAGTAAGCGTATTGCTGAACTAGTTTTGCAATCATTTTCCTGTCAAAATAATAACACCTGCTTTACTATGGTTCGTTTCGGTAATGTACTAGACTCTAGTGGTTCAGTAATACCACTGTTTAAAAAACAAATAAAAGCGGGTGGACCTGTAACAGTAACACATCCTGATATAGTGCGTTATTTTATGACTATATCCGAAGCAGTAGAATTAGTTATTCAAGCAGGGGCGATGGCAAAAGGTGGAGATGTATTTCTGTTAGATATGGGTGAACCTATTAGAATTTATGACTTAGCGGTAAAAATGATAAAATTAAGTGGCTTAGTGGTGATTGACGAAAATAATCCTAAAGGTGACATAGAGATTAAATATACTGGTTTAAGGCCCGGTGAAAAACTTTTTGAAGAGCTTTTGGTTGGTGGTAATTTTGATTACACTCAGAATAAGCTTATTATGCGAGCAGAAGAAGAAATGATAGGTTGGGATAAATTAGAGCCGATCTTAGTTCAACTAAAAGATGCTGCTACGAAGTCCGACACGGAAAGAGTGTATAAGTTACTTCTTCAACTTGTACCAAAATTTAGCCCAATAATTAACCTTAATAAGAGTGATGTAACATTTGATAATAGTAAAAAAGATATAAAGTAATACTGAATTTAAGTATGTTGGGAGTTGATGCCAAGATTTTTAGCAAAATAATTAGTCGCCTCTATAAAACCTTCAACGCTTCCGCAATCAAATCGCCTTCCTTTGAATTTATATGCCACAACCTTCCCTTTTTTGGCTTGAATTCTTAAAGCATCAGTGATTTGTATTTCTCCATTCTTACCAGGCCTAATATTATTAAGAATATTAAAAATATCAGGAGTCAGGATATAGCGTCCAATGATGGCCATGTTGCTTGGGGCTACTATTTCTTCAGGTTTTTCCACCATGTCTGTAACTCGATAAGTATTATTTGAGTTATCGAGTAGATCTCCAGCAATAATTCCATATTTTTTAGTTTGATTCATAGGTATTTCTTCGATAGCTACAATTGAACATTGGTGCTGGTTGTATATTTCAATCATTTGAGAGATCACACCATTCTTGTCACAATCACACAGATCATCTGCTAGCACTACAGCAAAAGGCTCATTTCCAATAAGAGGTTCGCCGGATAGAATAGCATGGCCTAATCCCAACATTTCCTTCTGGCGAACATAAGTAAAAGTAGATCTTTTAATTATCTCCTTGATTTCTTGAAGATAGTGCTCTTTTGAAGTTCCATTTAGTTGAGATTCAAGTTCAAATGCATTATCAAAGTGATCTTCAATTGCCCTTTTTCCTCGACCTGTAACAATGGACATATTAGTTATGCCAGCAGATAAAGCTTCTTCAACACCATATTGTAATAAAGGCTTGTTGAGTATTGGAAGCATTTCTTTAGGCACTGCTTTGGTTGCAGGTAAAAAACGGGTCCCATATCCAGCAGCAGGGAAAAGGCATTTTCTAATCATTCTAGTATTATATTTAATATTAATTTTTTAAAGAGACGTTATACCATGATTGTCCCTAGTTGAATAAACCTATAAGTGAATGATTCTATTATTTGGACTTACAAAGGAGTGTAAATCAAGAAAAAAATCTATAAAAAAACTAGTTATTGATAGTCGATAAGCTTTCGTTGAAAGAAAATAATGAGTTCTTATTAGATTTTTTCACCATATCTGCAATATGCAACATTAAAATTGTTGAATCAACAACTTCATTCCAGTCCCTAGAATATTTTTCATCGAATGGTTGGCAAATAGATTTACTGTGACCAACATCTTTAGGTCGATATTTATTTTTAATTAGAGTGCCATTTTTCCATATAATGCTTGATCTAAAGTCATCAATCTTACATATTACTTCACCCTGTTGAAAATTTATTGTTTCATTGATGCCTTCAAAAGGTTCGCCTCTTGAGGTTATCACAATTACTATTAAGTCTCCTCTTGAGCTAGTTAATGAAATAGACATATCATCATCAGTTTCAACAAGATCGCTATATGAAATCTGAATATCCCATTTATCGGGTAATTTGGACCATGACAATATATGCACCGCAAGATCTAGCCAATGACCAACATTACCACAAATTCTAGTACCTTCATTTATATCCCTATACCAATGATTTGAAGGAAGTTTGTGTGCGCTAACAAAGCAATTTAGCGTAATAGGCATATCAAGATTGCGATTGCTTAATACTTGAGTTTTTAAATCTAAAACAGCCTTAGAAAATGGCCTATTATATCCTGCATATATTGGTTTGCTAGAGCTATTTACACACTTTATAAGCCTTGACAATTGATTTTTATTGACTGCAATTGGCTTCTCAACATATACGATTTTGTCTTTAGATAATGCTGAAATTGCATAATCTGCATGGGATGAATGATTAGAGGCTATAAAAATATATTTTATTTGTTCATTATCAAAAATAGATTTACTATTTAAAGAATGATGTTTAATTTGATAAAAATCAGCAAAAGTGTCTGAAGCTTGGGAGTCTATGTCATAGCAATCCAAAAATCTATTTCCATATTTGCTAGTTATAGCATATCCTAAAGTCGAATATGTAAACTGCCCACAACCGATAATGCCTATATTAGGGTTCTTTTTTTTCTTTCTTAATAAAATTGTTAAAAGTTTAAATTTCCCTCTTGACCTTCCTGAAACTTTAAATAATGTTTTACGAATTCCATATATTTTAAAAAATCTAAATATTTTTAATATTCCTAGAGAATATCCATTATTATTAAAATATTTCATCTGTTTTTAAATTAATTTTTTTATATAGGGGCTTATTGTTAACTTAATAAGATGCATACTAAAACCACTCATCAATAGTGCAATAGTTTTCCAATTGACCACTTAGATTCACATTACAATAATCTTTAAATATAACATTAAATTTGAAAATCTATTATCAAATAAGGATACAGTATTATAAACTTATGTTTTTCTTATACTGTAACTTAAATCAAAAACATGTTAATCATAAATTTTTCAACATACTATTTGAAATTTCAATCTAAAAAGCTATTTTATTAATGTCCAAAACTAGCAGCCACATTCAGACTGAAATATCTTCAGAAAAATCTTTTGGTATAGTATTCTCATTTGTATTTTTAATTATCTCTCTTTATCCCTTAATCAACTCAGAAGATATACGTGTTTGGGCTTTAGTTGTAGCGGTTATTTTTTTCTTATTAGATATTGTGGTACCTCTAGTATTAGTATTTTTAAATAAACTTTGGTTTAAGTATGGATTACTTCTTTGCTCTATTGTAGCCCCAATTGTAATGGCTATTGTTTATTTTGTTACTGTTCTTCCTGTGGGAGTAATATTGCGACTTTTAGGAAAAGATTTACTCAATCAAAAGCTAGATAGTAGTGCAAAGTCATATTGGATTCAGCATAGTGAGCCAATAGGTTAAATGAAGAATCAATTTTAAGGATTTAAATTTATGTCTTTTATTAAAGAATTATGGAATTTTATAAAATTAGAAAAAAGTTTTGGAGAATCATTCTACCTCTTCCCTTTAAAAGGGTTCATTCAAAACTACTCTCTAAAAAGGTCCATCCAAGTTTCATTAAATGGCAACAGAAGAGAGTTGTGTGTTAGTGTTTTTGACCATATTTTTTAGTCAACAGTCGCCGCTGATACACTTACCATCTTTGTACTTTTTCTCAGACTTTAAGTGGCCAGTGAAATAACTATATTTGAATATAGTTTTGTCAACCAAATCATTATCTTTATAATTTCTCTCTTCATCATTCTGACCATTCTTATGCCAAAAAGTCCACTTGCCATCTGGTTTACCGTCTTTGTAATTTCCATCAAAAAACTTCTGACCATTCTCATACCACAAAGTCGTCTTACCATTAAATCGGTCGTCTTTGTAATTTTTCTCTGACTGTATTTGACCAGTGTCATAATATTCGAATCTACTACTGTCAACCAAATCACCATTTTGATAATTGTTCTCTGAACTTTTCTGACCATTCGCGTACCATGAAGTCTTCTTGCCTTCCATCTTATCGTCTTTGTACTTTGACTCTGAGCTTATCTGACCATTCGCATGCCATGAAGTCTTCTTGCCTTCCATCTTGCCGTCTTTGTAATTTGACTCTGAACTTTTCTGACCATTCTCATTCCAATAAGTCCACTTGCCTATATAATTTTCGTATACTAACGCTTGATGCATCTTACCATTTTTATGCCAATTAATAAACTTGCCTGTTCCATCTTTGAATTTTCCCTCACCTGACTGTTTTCCATTCTCATGCCAAGAAGTCCACTTACCGTCTTCGTTGCCGTTTTTGTAATTCCGTACCCACTCTATCTGACCATTTTTGTACCATGTAGTCCACTTGCCATCTTTCTTGTCGTCTTTAAAATTTGACTCAGAAGTTATCTGATCATTCTCTAACCACCAAGTCCTCTTACCATCTTTCTTACCATCTTTATAATTTTCCTCTAACTTTTTCTGACCATTCCCATACCATCTATTAAATTTGCCATCTAACTTACCATCTTTGTAATTCCTCTCCAATTGCTTCTGACCATTTTCATACCATTTAGTCCAATTGCCATCTTTCTTGCCATCTATGTAATTTGCCCCTGACTTTATCTGACTATTTTCATATTTACATAAGTTTTTACCGGTAAATGGTTTGATCTCATTTGGTAAGTAAATAATGCCATTTCTATCTTGAGTATCTGTTTCAACACAAACAGTTTTCTCAAACAAACTATAAGAGTTAAATGAAATCAGTATTGAAAATAGAAGTACGAGTAGTTTTTTCATAGTAGAGTCGTTTTTGAATTATGAGTTAATTCTCCTATTCAATAGAACCAGCTCATTTATCAAAAAGAATACACTAAACTAAAAGAGGTCATTTATGTTCTTATTCAACATCTTCATGATAGAGGGGGTGGTGTTAGAGAAAGGTCAAAAATTGACCTTTAAAGGGGAACGCCCAAATATCCCGACAGTAAATCATGTGGACTACTCAGCAAGAATACAAACCGTACACAAAAAAACCAATCCAAAATATCACGCTTTAATTACTAAGTTCAAAGAAAAAACTAATTGTGGAGTATTAGTTAATACATCATTTAATGTTAGAGGTGAGCCAATCGTATGCACTCCAGAGGATGCCTTTCAATGCTTTATGGGAACGGGGATTGATCTGTTGGTAGTGGGGAATTACCTACTCAGGAAGGAGAAACAGAATCAGTCATTAATTGAAAATTACAAAGAAAAATATGAACTGGATTAAAAGAGTTAAAAACGCAAAAACATCCATTAGACTGATAATTAAGTCTAAAATTAATAATGTTGATGACTTTTATAAGACAACCCCTAATTCTATTGTTAATTTGAGCTTGAGTAATGAAAAAAATTATTGTACTTAACCCTACTAATGATGCGAGAGAAGTATCTAAGCAACCTTTCGGTCTTCTAACAATTGCCTCAAAGTTCATGGATAACGGTTTTGATGTTGTTTGGTTGGATGGGGATCCTAATAGAGGTGAGGATCTGGGCGTTTCATATATTAAGGACAATCTATCTAAACATACTGATGCCAGTTTGATTTGTACAGGTGGATTGAATACTACATATCGTTTTATTAAAGATCTATTTTTATATATTGAGGAAAGTGAAATTCAAATTCCTATTCTTGTAGGGGGAAGAGTTGCTAAAGATATTGATTATTTATTATGGGAGACAATCTCTAATCTTAAGTATATTTGTAAGCAGGAAGGTGAGCATGTCGTTGATTGGCTTTGTGATAATAATCTGGATTTGACTAATGCACCAGGAATTATTCACAGGGAGAATGGTGAGATATTTGAGCATGATGATGCACCCGAGATAAAACACTTAAATGATTCGCCTGTTCTAAGATGGGATTTGCTAGATCCTATATATTTTAAAAATGGCTGGGGGAGCATCTTAACATCTAGGGGTTGTCCATTTAGATGTTCATTTTGCCAAACAAAAGGTAAAAAATATCGAATCTTAGGCCCAGAGCGTATAGTAGATGAAATAAAAACAATTGTCAAAAAATTCGATGTAAAAAAGATAACCATAGCAGATGAGTTATTTCTTGTGCAGAAGGATCGCGTAGCTGAGTTATGTGATTATATCAAGCCACTTGGAATAAAATGGCGATGCTCTTCAAGAGGAGATCTAGTTACATTGAAAGAGTTTCCTCTTTTAAAGAAAATGAAGGATAGTGGTTGTGAACGTATAGTCATGGGAATAGAGTCAGGAAGTAACGTTGTTTTGCATTCAATGAGCAAAGGAGAAACAATTGAGCAAATGGAAGTCGCAATTCGATTAATAAACTTTGCAGGAATGGAGGTCTCCCCCACTTTTATTTTTGGACATCCTGGGGAGACTAGAGAGACGGCATTAGAGTCGGTAAAATGGCGAAAAAAAATGGGTTTTTACGGCGGATACTTCTATGCGACACCTTATCCTAATACTCCCCTCTATGAGAATTACCGTAAGGATCATGATTTAAGTATTCAAGAAGAAGTCGATTATATTCAGGCTTCACCATACATTAAAAATCTAGAAATCAACTTTACAGATATGAGCATGAAGGAGTTAAAGGATCTTGACAAGGAATGCCGTATAATGCTGAAAGATCCAATGCCTTTTTATCTGAGAAGGCTTTTACGTAAACTTATGGTAAAGATAGTGCTTCCTGCTTTCGCACCTTTTTTCATTAATAAACTAGCATTTAAACGTGGTTCTATGAAAATTTATAACTCAAAGTTAGATGGAACAGTTAGTGATGATATACATATAGAGCTACAAGAAGAATAGTAGTGATTATACAAATCGTGAGCTTCACTAAAATATTTACTACTAAGTATTAAGGTAATCTAATGCACGTCATATCGATTACTGATTCAGTAATGTCAAATGCTTGAGGTAATAAAAAAAGGTGTCAAATATACATATAGTTATGTTTTCGTTCAAAAAATATTACGCTTTGCACAGATTCTGATTCTGGCCCGTTTGTTAACTCCATATGATTTTGGATTATCAGCGATCATTATTTTGGTGTTTGGCACTGCAAACACATTGCTTCAATCAGGAATAAAAAAATCAATAGTTTATCATCAATTAACGGATGTAGCATCCCTTAACACCGCTTGGAGTTTTTCCGTTATTCGTGGTGTATTTCTTTTTGCGGTTTTATTTTTTATGGCTCCTTATATTTCGGAATTTTTTGATCATAATGATATGATTTTTGCTACTCAGTGTTTAGCATTTAACTTTATTCTAAGTGGATATACAAATATTGGAATGATGGTTCACACTATTAAATTTAAATTTAAAAAAATAGTAATATGGGAGTTCACTGGGTTTTTATTAGGTGTTCTAGTAACAATAATAACCGCATATCTATTTCGCACTTATTTGGCTATCATTTATGGATTGATAACTGAACAGGCGACTCGAACTATATCTAGTTACTATTTTTCGAGTTACAGGCCAAAATTTAATCTAGATATAGATATCTTTCTAAGGCTATTTAAATATGGTAAATGGATGGCTGCTGACAAGATTGTCTCGTTTGCTTCCGCAAACCAAGATAAGGTCTTTATAGGTAAGGCTCTTGGTGTTCAAATCCTAGGCTATTATTCTATAGCAAACCAGCTAGGTGATTTCTTATCTTCCATTTACTCAAGTTTATCAAAGGTATTTTTTCCTGTATTCAGCAAAATTCATAAGAGTTCGAATGTTAATCCAAAACAGATTGAGTTATATCTATTTTTTATCATCGCAACATCAATACAATTTGTTACAGTAATTTCATTCTATTCGGAAGTTATTGTAAAAATATTGTATGGGGAAAAGTGGGCCATGATTGGTCCATTTCTACAAATATTGATTTGGGCGTCACTAATTAAGATAATACAAAATGCTTTATCCCCATATTTCAATGGAGTAGGAAAACCAAAATATGTTTTGTTTATAAATATCTTTCGTATCATTTTATTGATTCCATCTTTATATATCCTCATTGATTATTATGGAATATTTGGAGCTATTTTTGCATTAATTTTAGTGCAGATTATGTCATTACTATTAATACTCTACTTTTTATATAAAATTACCAGATTTTCCTTTATTAGGCTTATATATGTCACTATTCCATTATTTGTCTCAATTATGGTTTGTTTTATCTTTGAGGCAATTTTTATAACAACATCTAATTATGTGGAAATTGCTAAACCAATATTAAGTATTGTGGTTTTATTTCTAATAACCATATTGTTTTTGAGAGCAACGAAAACAAGAAAATATATAAATGGAGTTTTTGGTACTGGTATTTAATTATAGAGTAACACTAAAATTACCTCATATTTTTACAAACACTTTTAACATGGAGTGAGGAAGCCTATTGAACTAGGCAATGTATTTGTTTACTACCACCACACATCAAACGAAATTTGGACTTTGACTAGGCTCAAATGAAATATAATTTAAACACGAAAAAAAACTTCCCCTACTCAGGAAGGAGAAACAGAATCAGTCATTAATTGAAAATTACAAGGAAAAATATGAACTGGATTAAAAGAGTTAGTCAAAACGAAAAAAGTGATTCAATCTGCATCTGGTCTTTCTATACAAACGAACAAAACATTGATTGTATTTTTTGTATTTCTTGTTAGTTTTGTGATGAGTATATTAATTGCTCTAGTTATGAATGCGTTACAACCTGAGGAAATGTAATACACCTAAATAAACTATGTCATTTTTAAGATCAATTATCACCTTGCTGGATAGAAAGTTGATGGTCATAATGAATTTGTAATTTGAATGAAGATTAATATTCTAGATATCTTTATAAATCTCTAGAAAAATATAACATTAGAGCTATTTCCAATAGGTAGAAGTCAGATACAAGTCAGCCGTAAGAGCTTGTTTTGAATTGTTTTCTTATACTGTTCCCTAAATTTATTATTCAGTTTCAATCCAATGAACCAATCTACAATAAAAGATTCAGTAAATGACAACAAGTGATTTATTATTCATAATAGAATATTCCATTCTTAATTCATTACCTGCTCTTACTTCGTACATTAACTCACCAATCCTACCTCGATAGGGTTCCAAGTAAACTCACTCTAAAGTAATGAAGTAGTATTGAGGACATTCTTAAAATTATCAATAATTTAGTATTAAGTCCTTATGTAATTCTTGCATTTTTTTTTGAAAAGCAATTTTTCCTTTACTTATATTTTTTTCCCAACTGTCGGATGCATTTTTGTCTGCATTATTAGATATAAATTTAAAGCATAAAAAATTAATATTTTTCAATAGGCAAACTTTTGCAATAGCATATGCCTCCATATCTACTAAATCAGTGACTATTGTTGGTTGCTGACTTACGAAATTATCACCAGTGCCAATTGACAAACCACCACCTCCAAAAGAGATATTTGAAATATTGTCAAAGGGTGTCTCACCAATTTTAAAACCTAATTCAGAAGCATCCATATCTCTCTGAAAATTTTTTGATACCTCATGAAGACCAGTTAAGTTGTCTTTTAAACTTCCAGCAGTTCCATAATTTATAATCAGTTTTGGTGAATATGCATTAATCACCTCAATTGCTTTAAAACATGCGTTGATTTTGCCAACACCTGTGTATTCAACATGAAATTCTTTTAATGAATCCTTAGGAAGTTCTTCTTCAAGTGCAACTAATATTACAATATCTTTCATTTGCTAATTAATTATAAGATTATCCTTTTAATATTAAAGACTTGTAATGTCCTCAATACTACTCCACCGTTACCGACTGAATTTGGATGGACCCTTTAATGAAAACGTTATCCCAT
>Ga0114997_10000634_pt1 | contig 29230 bp, 27 predicted proteins | sample ArcticOcean_MG_C_2_FD_87045 | JGI IMG/M metagenome (GOLD analysis project Ga0114997, IMG submission 87045) | Marine microbial communities from western Arctic Ocean - ArcticOcean_MG_CB4_136 | ecosystem: Environmental > Aquatic > Marine > Oceanic | place: Arctic Ocean: Canada Basin | collected... | reverse complement strand
ATTTTATCATATCGCAATTAATTATCAACTAATTGCATGCAAAGATACAAATTTATATCTAGTCTATTTATAATAAAATCACAAGGCCAATAATGATGAAAACAAAAGTTTTAAGATAAGTTATACTATGTGAATGAGTATCTGCTTTTAATAAAACTATTATTTTATTTGATATAAGAGAAACGGTAAAGAATACAACTAAAGCTTGCATAATAAATATTATACCTAAAATCAAGAATTGAAAACTTATAGAAATCGAGTCTGAAAAAAGAAAATTTGGGAAATAAGCAATAAAAAAAAAGAATACTTTGGGGTTAATTAAGTTCATATATAAACCTCTTAAGAACAAACCTTTATTTGTGTCTTTATGGACTAATTTATCTTTAGTTCTTAACTCAGTATAAGCAAGGTAGAAAAGATACAAAGCTCCAAAATATTTAAGATATAATACTAGATTTTTATTGCTCTCAATAAAAACTGATAATCCAAAAACTAAAATTAATGTGTGTATTACTAGCCCTGAGCAAAGACCTATTGAGATCATAAAACCAGATTTTTTGTTTCCTAGACTTTGATTTATTACAAATAATATATCCGGCCCAGGCATTAGAGTCAAGACTAATGATGATATAAGAAACAATAATATTTGATCCATTCAATGAATTTAATTATTATTTATATTTGAACCCAAATTATTACTAATGAATAGCATAACCCAAAATCTTGAACCACTAAAAGATAGACTAAGAAATCACTCATTATACAGTAAAATAAAAGATGTTGATGACTTAAATATTTTTTCAAATGCACATGTTTATGCAGTATGGGATTTCATGTCTTTACTGAAATTTTTACAAATAAACTTAACATCAATTTCAATCCCTTGGTTTCCAAGTAAAAATACTACTACTGCAAAACTAATTAATGAAATAGTAGCTGGAGAGGAAACTGATGAAGATCAAAAAGGACAACCAGTCTCTCATTTTGAAATGTATATTGACTCAATAGAGGAATTTGGTCTTAATACAAGTGAAATAATAAATAACCTAAATACTCTTAATAATATTGAGACTATTGACAAAGACATTGAAAAATTAGATATTAAAAGTTATGTAAAAGACTTTTTAAAGTTCACTTTTTCTGTTATTAAAAGAGGTAAAATTCATGAAGTAGCTTCTGTATTTACATTTGGAAGAGAGGACTTAATACCAGATATGTTCATTCCTCTAATTGAAGGAATAAATTCAGAAAATAATGATTTGAATAAATTAATTTATTACTTTAAAAGACATATTGAGGTTGATGGGGATATGCATGGACCAATGTCAATGGAAATGTTGTCATATTTATGTAATAATGATCCATCTAAAATATCTGAATCAGCTTTAATTGCAGAAAAAGCCCTTCTTGCTAGAATTTCCTTATGGGATGGAATTGAAAATGAAATAAAAACAAAAAAAAACAATTATGAAAAAGCTTAATATTTTTATATTAATATTATCAATTTCAGTCAGTTGTTCTGAAGAAAACAATTCAGAGAAATATGCTGAATCAATAACTTCTAAAGAATTAAGTGAATTATTATATGAGTTTGCATCTGACGAGTTTGAGGGAAGAAATACTGGTGAGCCAGGTCAAAAACTTGCAGTTAATTTTATTAGAGACTTTTATAAAGCTAATGATATCATTAAAGCTAACAACACTGAAGACTATTTCCAAAAATTTTTAGTTGACTTTTCTAAAAGACAAGTGGCTAATCCTAATAATATTAACCCCCTAGAATCTTCATCTATTGATGAAGAAAATATTGACTGGGTTAAAACAGAAAATGTTGCTGCAATTATCAAGGGAGATGTTTACCCCAATGAATATATTGTTCTTACTGCTCACCTTGATCATGTAGGAATAGAAGATGGAGAAATTTATAATGGTGCAGACGATGATGGATCTGGATCAATGGCTTTATTAGAAATTGCTCAAGCATTTAAGCTAGCAGAGTTAGATGGAAATAAACCAAAAAGGTCTATTGTTATTCTTCATGTTTCAGCTGAAGAAAAAGGTCTCTTAGGGTCTAAATATTATGCAGAAAACCCTCTATATCCTCTTAATGAAACAATTACTAATTTAAATGTTGACATGATCGGAAGGACAGATCCAACTAGAGAGTCAGATAATGATAACTATATTTATTTAATTGGTACGGACAGATTAAGTTCGATGCTTCATGAAACATCTGAAAAGGTTAATAGCAGAACAGTTAATCTCGAATTAGACTACAGATTTAATGCTTGGGATGATCCCAATAGATTTTATGAAAGAAGTGATCACTTTAACTTTGCTAAAAATAATATCCCTGTAATTTTTTACTTTAGCGGAACACATGAAGACTACCATGGTCCTGGCGATACCCCTGATAAAATTCGTTACGATCTTTTAACGCAAAGAAGTAGACTAATATTTCATACAGCATGGGAACTAGCAAATATGGATAAAAGGATTGAAGTTGATCAAGAATAGATGCTAAGACATAAGCATTAGATATATTAAAATCATATTTCGTAAATTTAAAAAAACTTAAAGTTGAAAAAGTCGGCTATCTTCTTATTATGTTCTGTTTTATTTTTGGGCTGTGATACAGGTATTAATAATAATAAAAATGTTTCTGATTTAGAATCCTTACAACTTAAAGCTTTATTTGTAGATTTAAATGAAAAAAATTTAGACTTGTCAGTCTATAAAGGAAAAAAAATTGTAATTAATTACTGGGCTACTTGGTGTGGACCATGCATAAAGGAAATGCCGAGCATAAAAAGAGCTGAAGAAATATTAGAAGATTTTGGCTATACTTTTTTGTTAGTATCTGACGAAACAATTTCCAAAATATCTAAGTTTAAAAATGATAGAAATTTTGACTTCAATTTTTTGAAATCTATTAAATCATATGAATCACTTGGAATTTATTCTATGCCTACGTCATATATTTTTGATGAAAATGGAAAAATGATTGAAACTATTGTTGGTGCAATTGAATGGGATTCGGAAGAAATGATAAATAAATTAAAGGTTCTGTAATATGAAAAGGTTAATAATAATTATATCCTTCTTGAGTATTTTTTCTTGTACATCTAAAGATGTCAATATTGAAGAAATTTCTTTTCTACACAATAATAGTAATGCGCAGCCTAGTCTGGTTTCTAATGATGGTTCCTTGTCATTGACTTGGATTTCCTCTAATAAGGACGAGAAAGCTACTTTAAATTTCAGTCAATTAAAAGATGGTGAATGGACTATTCCCTTAGAAGTGGCAAATGGTTCAGACTGGTTTGTTAATTGGGCTGATTTTCCAACTCACGCAATTAGTGGGGATTTAATTCTAACAAGCTACCTAGAGAAATCTGCTTCTGGTACTTATACTTATGATGTTGTTTTAAGTCTACAAAAATTATCTGGAGAGAAAGTAAAAGAAGATTTTGTTTTAAACACTGATGGTGTCAAAGCGGAACATGGTTTTGTGAGTATAGTTGCAAAAGATAACGAAGGATTCAATGTTACCTGGTTAGATGGAAGAAATACAGTAGAGAATGACCCAGACGGAAATCATAAACCAATGACCATTCGCTTTGCAGAAATAACCACTTCTGGAGATGTAATAAATGAAATAGAACTTGATTCATCTGCTTGTGATTGTTGTCAAACATCAATAACATATACAGATAAAGGACCTTTAGTTGTTTATAGAGACAGAAGCGAGAAAGAAGTTAGAGATATTTATATAACCCGAAATGTAAATGATATTTGGGAAACTCCAATTCCTGTTCATAATGATGGATGGGTGATATATGGATGTCCTGTAAATGGCCCTAAAGTTATCTCTAATTCAAATAATATAGCTGTAAGTTGGTTTACGGTGATCGACGGAAAGCCAAGGGTAAATTTATCATTTTCAGAATCCTATGGAGATTCTTTTGGTGACCCAATTAAAATTAACGACTATGATGCAATTGGCCGAGTAGATGTTGCTTTCTTGAACGATCAGGAAGTGCTGGTTAGTTACATGGAAGGTGATTATGATAGCACATATTTAAGAATAAAAAAAGTTTCAGTAGACGGAAAGGTTTCAGAGCCAATTACAATTTCTAAAATTGATGGTGGAAGGAACACTGGGGTTCCACAATTAGAAATACTCAACAACGAGGTATTTATTGTTTGGACTGTTTTTGAAAATGAATCAAATCAACTTAAGACAGTCAAACTAAGTTCTAAAGATATTTAACCCCCAAATGAAAAGTATTAAAATTTTAATAGCCTTACTATTATTATTCATTCCTGTAATCTCATTTAGTCAGTCAATTGACCAAGTTGCTGAGTTACCTTCGCTAAGACTTAGTGATAACTTTTCAAAACCATACAGGGTTTTAAATACAACAATCTCTAATAAATCTTTATTTCGACAATATTATAAGAATACTAACCTAACACTTGATTATGTTATTAGGTATCATTTTTACACCTCAATTAATTTAAATTCAGAAAAAAATCAATTAATTAGTATGGATGGTACTAAATTTAATCTTTCCTCTAAAAATGCTATAGATTTGACTGATGAAATTATCTCATTAGTTAGCAAAATGTATGAAGGTAGAAAAGAGTTTAAGGAGTTTAAAGAAAAAACCCCTCATTAGCTGAAGGGTTTATTTTAAACGTGTAATGTAACGGTTAACTTGGGTGGAAGACCGGACTTGAACCGGCGACCTCCTGAACCACAATCAGGCGTTCTAACCAACTGAACTACAACCACCATTTAGGTGGCAAAAATAGACTTTTTGGAAATTATATTAAAGGAATTATTAAAAAATTATAAGAGATCAAATATATTATTTATAGCAATATTTTTTCTAGATTGAAAAGCCTCTGCATAGTCCTTATCAATCAATCTTCCATAATTTTTAGCTCTGTATTTGATACTTTCAATAAAATTCTCAGAATTAATTTTTGTAGACTCTGTAGAAGAATCCTTTAGCACTTGACTTTTAAAAGCTAAAATTGAGTTTTTTTTAACCTCTATAAATTCTGATATGTCAATCAATACATCAGGTTTAAAATCATTCCATTGCTGATAATTAAGATTAACTCTGGGTCTCCATGGATTTTGAATTTTGCCTTCAAATTCAGTTTTTAATTTAGATAAACCACTAAGAAAGGCAGATTCATAAATTAGATCAGATGCTTTACCGTGGTCAGAGTGTCGATCTAATTGAGTTGGTGAAAGTATTATATCAGGTTTATAATGTCTGATTACCTTAATAACTTCAATCTGATTTTCTTTATTATTAAAAATAAAACCATCTTCAAAACCAAGATTTATTCTAAATTTCGCGCCAATTATTGAAGCAGCTGAAGCAGCTTCTTTATCTCTTATTTCAACAGAGCCGTTAGTGCCTAACTCTCCCTTTGTAAGATCAACGATACCAACAGTTTTTCCTTGTGAGGTTGATTTAGCAATAGTGCCTCCACATCCCATTTCTACATCATCTGGATGGGCACCAAATGCAAGAATATCTAATTTCATTTTATGGATGATTTTATTGCTTGGTCAAGATCACTATATATGTCTTCATGAGACTCAATACCAACTGATAACCTGATAAGTTTATCACCTATTCCCTGAATGTCTCTTTCCTGTTGGGTCATTAACCCATGAGATGTTTTCATTGGAAAGTTTACAGTTGTTTCAACACCTGCAAGGCTCATACCAGGTTTTATTATTTTTAACGATTTAAGAAAATCATAGACATCTACGTTCTTATTTAAATCAAAAGACATCATTGCTCCAAAATCATTCATTTGAGATTTAGCAAGTTCATGTGAAGGATGAGATTCAAGTCCTGGATAATATACCTTTGATATATTATTGTTTTCTTCTAGCATTTTAGCAAGAATCTTAGCATTATTAGTCTGTTCTTTTACTCTTATTAAGAGTGTCTTCATACTCCTTTCTAATAACCAAACTGTGTAATCACTTAAATTTCCACCAAAATTTTTAGCAGAGGCAAGTATTTTTTCTATTCTCGATTCAGAACTAACAACTGCTCCTGCAGAAATATCACTATGACCTCCAAGATATTTTGTAGCACTATGTAGAACAATATCAATTCCATGATCAATTGGATTTTGATTAACTGGACTAGAGAAGGTATTATCAATCATTGTCCAAATACCTTTTTCTTTAGCTATCGAAGAAACTGATTTTAAATCAATAATTTTTAAAAGAGGATTACTAGGAGTCTCTACGTATATACCAACTGTATTATCTTTAATTTGATTAGAGAAGTCTAGGGGGTCTAAACCATGGGTAAAAGAATACTCTATTCCAAATTTGTCAAACTCTGTTTGAATAAAGTTTCTGGTACCTCCATATAAATCATTTTGAAATACAATATGATCACCAGTTTTTACATTAGCCATTATAGAGGTGCTAATGGCTGCCATACCTGAAGTAAAAATTAAAGCCTTCTCACCATTTTCTAGAGAAGCAATTTTTTTTGATAAAAATTCTTGATTTGGTGTATTAAAATATCTTGGATAAGGCTTTTTTTCTGCATCACCACCATACCACGGATAAGTAGTTGACATGAATAAGGGAGAAACAATTCCCTGATACATTGTGTCTTTAATCTCACCTTCGTGAACACATCTAGTTGAGAAACTTTTTTTAGTCACCATTAGTAATCCAAGATACAATTTCTTCAGAATCTGGTCTAGTCTTGGGAGCAATTATTTTTTCAACCTTACCATCTTTGTTTATGAGATATTTTTGAAAATTCCATGTAACTTTTGAGTCTTTGTAGTTGTTCTTTGATTTTTGAGTAAGAAACTGATATAATGGATGTTTTTTTGAACCTTTCACTGAAATTTTGCTCATCATTGGGAATGTAACCCCATAGTTTTCTTCACAAAACTCCGCAATTTGTTCGTTTGATCCTGGTTCTTGCCATAGAAAGTCATTAGACGGGAATCCAATTATTACAAAATTAAAATTCTTGTACTGTGAGTAAAGCTTTTGAAGAGATTCATATTGGTAGGTCAAACCACATTTAGATGCAGTATTGACTATCATAATTTTCTTTCCCTTTAATTCTGAAAAATCAAAAATATTTCCAGAGATATCAGCTACTTTAAATTGATGTATAGAATTATCAGCAGCAACTTGAGAATTTGCAGTTAAACACATAAATAGTAGTATAAGAGTTATAGATTTTTTTAACATAATGAGACAAATATAGGTTTATATGCTAGTGACTCTTCATAATTAATTGTTAAATAGAATTAACTATACCGAGGAGTTGATCAATCTTTGTTGATGCTCCACCCACCAATACACCGTCAACATTATTAGTGTTTAGTATTTCTTTAGAGTTTGAAGAATTAACACTTCCACCATATAATATGGGTATTTCTTTAAGCATATTCTCTTCTAATGTTTTTTTAACTTTAGTATGTAATTCTTCAATATGATCAATTGATGCTGTTTTACCAGTACCAATAGCCCATGTAGGCTCATATGCAAGGGTTAGTTTTAATTTAGAATTATCTTTAAGATTTGTTTTTAATATATCAAAAGGTACCTGCTCATATGAATCAAAACAGAATATGACATCTAAATCTGAATTTAAAATAATTTCAAGTTTATTATTAATTTGTTCATTTGATTCATTAAAATTTGATCTTCTTTCTGAATGACCCAAGATAGTCTTATTAACACCTATTTCTTTGAGTTGGTCTAAACATATACCACCGGTAAATGAACCTAAATTTTGGAAATCAAAATTTTGACTAATAACACTAATGTCAGAATCTTGAAGAATCTCTGCAATTTCAGCTAAATACAAACTGGTTGGAGCAACTTCAATGTTCAAGTTGTCTTTGTTATTGATTAATTTGATATTATGAGCTAGTTTCAATGAGTCTTCTTTATTCAAGCTCATTTTCCAGTTACCTACGATGTGAAGTTTTTTCATATTATTCTTTCAATAAAATTTGAGCAAATACTGAATAGTTTAAAATATCTTGAAAGTTAGCATCAATCCCTTCACTAACATTTGTTTTACCATCATTCTTTAAAATACTTTTCATTCTAAAAAGTTTTTGTATTATTAAGTCAGTTAAACTAATTACCTCCATTTCTCTCCATGCTTCACCATAATCATGATTTTTAGCAAGCATTAACTCAAAAGTCTCGTTTACATTCTTGTCATAAAGGTCAATAATTTGGGTTGAATCAAGATCTGGTTCATCAACTACACCTTTGGATAATTGAATTAAACCCATAATAGAATAATTAATTATTCCATAAAATTCAGATGATTGATTCTCTTCAATTTTATTATCTATGTTATTTTGTAAATTTCTAATTCTCTGAGCTTTAATATTAATTTGATCAACTAAAGAAATTATTCTCAAAACTCTCCATGAAGAACCATAATCAGAGTTCTTATCAATAAATATTTGTCTTGATTTACTTATTATTTTATGATATTGTGACTTTGTATCTTCCATATGAGATTTTAGCATAAATTTGGAAAAGAAGAATAAAAGTATGACTTTAAATTGTAATGGAAAAATAATAGATTTCTCCACTAAAAAAATCATGGGAATTGTTAATATTTCTGAAGATTCCTTTTATGACGGTGGAAAATTTAATACTATTGAAAAAGTAAATTCTCATGTTTCAAATCTAATATCTAATGGGGCAGATATAATTGATTTAGGAGCTGCTAGCTCAAAGCCAGGGTCCAATTTGATTAAACCAGACGATGAATATAATCTAGTTTCTAAATATATTAATGAGCTAAGTTCAAATTTTAAAAATGTATTATTCTCAATTGACACATATAATTCATTAGTAGCAGATTTTGCTCTTTCTAAAGGATTCTCTTTGGTTAATGATATTAGTTCTGGAAGATATGATAAAAAGATGTTTGAAGTTTTAAAAAAATATAATGCAGGATATATTATGATGCATATGCAAGGAGAACCAGTAAATATGCAAGAAGATCCTAGTTATCAAAACATAATTGAATCATTAATTTCATTTTTTAAATTAAAAATTGAGGAACTTGAAGATTTAGGTTTTTCAAATATAATTATTGATCCAGGATTTGGATTTGGTAAAAATATCGAGGATAATTATGAGATTTTAAAAAAATTAAATCATTTTCAAACCCTAGAGAAACCAATTATGGTTGGTCTATCAAGAAAGTCCATGATTTATAAAGTATTGAATGTTTCACCTCAAGAGGCTCTTAACGGGACAACAGTTTTAAATACATTAGCATTAGAGAAGGGTGCTAACATTATAAGAGTTCATGATGTAAAAGAAGCTATGGAGTGTAAAAAAATTTTAGCAAGACTACACTAATTCATTTTCAATAAATTGTTCCCTGTAGAGCTTTTTAAACTTACCATTATCAATACTTAATAACTCCTTATGATTACCATATTCTAAGATTTTACCATTTTCCATATAAATAATTTTATCTGCAGATTCTACAGTAGATAATCGGTGAGCAATAATAATTGATGTTTTATCTTGTGTTATTTTCTTCGTAGCTTTTTTAATTAAATCTTCTGAAAAAGAATCAATTGACGAAGTGGCTTCATCTAGTATTAAAATATCAGGATTGTTAACCAAAACTCTTAGAAAGGCCAGTAATTGTCTTTGACCTGATGAGAGTGTACCTCCTCTTTCGGTAACATTAAAGTCATAACCTCCTGGAAGAGATAGAATAAAATCATGAATTTCTAGATCTTTAGCCGATCTTTCGACATCTTCTATTGAAATGTTCTTATTAAATAAAGTTATATTATTGAATATAGTGTCTGCAAACATGAATACATCTTGAAGTATAACACCTACTTTATTTCTAATATTATCTAATTTAAATTCATCAATATTGTTTCCATCTAAATAAATAGTTCCAGAGTCAATCTCATAAAACTTAGTAATTAAATTAATAATTGTACTCTTTCCACTTCCTGTTGGACCAACAATAGCAAGTGTCTCGCCAGGTTGAATCTTAAAAGAGATATCATCAATCACTATTTGATTTTCAACATATGAAAACTTAACATTCTTAAATTCAATAAGACCATTAAAAGAAGTATTATCAATTCTACCATTATCCTTTATTTCTGAATCATCTTCAAGAATTTTAAATATTCTTTCTGTAGAAACCATCCCCATTTGAAGAGTATTAAATCTATCTGCAATTTGCCTAAGAGGTCTAAATAATAATCCTGACATTGAAATAAATAGGAATAATGTGCCTAAGGAGATATTTTCACCATTTAAATTATTAAATCCTCCATACCAAACTAACAAACCAATACAAATAGATGTAGAGATTTCAGCAAGAGGAAAGAAAATTGAATTTATCCAAACAGTCCTTAACCATGAATCTCTGTGTTTGATGTTTATCTCATTGAAGTTATTTATTTCTAATTGTTCTCTATTAAATATTTGAACAATTTTTATCCCACTTATTCTCTCTTGAACAAATGAATTTAGGTTCGCCACCTCTCTTCTTACTTTTTCAAAAGCTACTTTCATGGATTTTTGAAATACTCTTGTTGCATAAATAAGAAATGGAAATATTGACACTACTACTAGAGTTAGTTCAAAATTAATTATTGTCATTACAGTAAGTACAGTTACCATTTTTAAAATATCTGCAATTATCATAAACAATCCTTGAGAAAAAATACTTGCAATTGTTTCAATATCATTAACAGTCCTTGTAACTAGTCTTCCAACTGCATTTTTATCAAAAAAAGACATCTTGAACTTTAAAATTTTCTGAAATACATCTACTCTAAGGTTTTTAATAACCTTTTGACCTAGCCAGTTTGCATAATAAGTAAATAAATACATAAAAATGACTTCGAGAAAAAGAACAATCATCATTATCATAATTATTGTTTGCATTCCTTCATAATTCTTTAAAAGAAGGTAATCATCAACGACTATCTTTAGAAGATATGGTGTAAGGGTTGAAAGAAGAGAAATCAAAATCGCTGAGGTTAAAACTCCGTAAAAAGTAATATTATATGGCTTTACAAAAACCAATAGCTTTGTAAATAATTTAATATCGAGAATATTACCCTTTACTTTTTCCAAATCTCTAAAATTATTTCCTCATATTTAATGTTATTCAAGAATAGTCCTAATGCAGGAACTGAGAGACCTGCTTCACTCCTATTTCTAGAATCTAATATTTTTTGGAAATCTGTCTGTGAAACTTTTAATCTACCTATATCTATCATTGTACCAACAATAGATCTAACCATATTTCTTAAAAATCTATTAGAAGTAATTGTAAATTTGTAACCACCTTCTATTACATCCCATTTAGCAAAAGAAATATCACAATCAAATGTTTTAACGTCCGTATTAGATTTTGAAAAGCATTTAAAGTCAGTGTGATTTAGAAGTTTTGAACAACTTTTATTCATTTTTACAATATCAAGTTCATCTCTAATGTAATATGCTAATTTATAATTAAAAGGATTCTTTTTTGAATTAATAAAATATTCATATGTCCTTGATATAGCATCAAATCTAGCATGATCATTCTCATTAACTAAAGATAAGGATTCTACACATATATCCTTTGGCAACATCATATTCAATGATCTACAAAAATTATCTTGATTAAAGTCTATATCTATATCAAAATGGGCAAACATCTGTCTTGCATGAACCCCAGTGTCAGTTCTTCCAGCTAAAGTCAGATCAATACTTGAGCCAATAAATTTAGACATATTAAATTCAATACATTCCTGAATTGTATTAGAATTAGGCTGTTTTTGGAGACCATGATAAATAGATCCATCATAAGAAAATTCAATGAAATACCTTGGCATTGATAGTTAAATTAGATATTTGCTGAAATTAAAAATAAATTCGTAAATTTGCATTAATATTTCTTCCAAGAAATACTTTTCTATTAACATTCAAATCAAAACTTTCTATAAACATGTACGATATTAAAATGCTTAAGGCTAAAAAAATAGCTGAGCTTATTGAAATTGCTGAACAAAACGGATTGAAAAATCTAAAAGGTCAAAAAAAACAAGATATAATTGATGCTATTATTAGCAATCCTGGAGATAAAAAAACAGTAGAGGTTAAATCAGAAACAGATAAAAAAACAATTGAGATAAAATCAGAAACAGATAAAAAAACAATTGAGATAAAATCAGAAACAGATAAAAAGCCAATTGAGATAAAATCAGAAGCTGATAAAAATAGAAAACCACCAGGATACGGAGAGAAAAGAATCCCTAGAACTCCTGTCAACAAGAATCATCACAATAAAAATTTTTCTAACAGAAAAGAAGATAATTTTAATAAGGATACAAGAAGAAAATATAAAGAACCAGATTTTGAGTTTGATGGAATAATAGAATCAGAAGGTGTTCTTGAAATTATGCAAGATGGTTACGGGTTTCTTAGATCTTCAGACTACCATTATCTTTCGTCCCCTGATGATGTATATGTATCCTTGTCTCAAATTAAACTTTTTGGTTTAAAAACAGGTGATACTGTTCATGGTACAGTTAGACCTCCAAAAGAAGGTGAAAAATATTTCCCTTTAATTAAAGTTAATAAAATTAATGGGCTAGGTCCAGAAGTTGTTAGAGATAGAATCTCATTTGAACATTTAACCCCATTGTTTCCTGAAGAAAAATTTAATTTAGCAGCAAAAGAGAGTACAATTTCAACAAGGATTATTGATCTATTTTCACCTTTAGGAAAAGGTCAAAGAGGTATGATTGTCTCTCAACCAAAAACTGGTAAAACAATGTTACTTAAAGATGTTGCTAATGCAATTGCTGCAAACCATCCAGAAGTTTTTCAAATAATTTTATTAATAGATGAAAGACCCGAAGAGGTTACTGACATGCAAAGGAATGTTAAAGGAGAAGTTATAGCTTCTACATTTGATGAACCAGCTGAGAGACATGTCAAGGTTGCTAATATGGTTTTAGAAAAAGCTAAAAGATTAGTGGAGTGTGGTCATGATGTAGTAATACTTTTAGATTCAATTACAAGATTAGCCAGAGCATATAATACAGTTCAACCAGCATCTGGTAAAATTTTAAGTGGTGGTGTGGATGCAAACGCTCTTCAAAAACCAAAGAGATTTTTTGGAGCTGCAAGGAATATTGAAAATGGAGGATCATTATCAATTATATCTACTGCTCTTACTGATACAGGTTCCAAAATGGATGAAGTTATTTTTGAGGAATTTAAAGGAACAGGCAATATGGAGCTGCAATTAGACAGAAGAATATCTAATAGACGAATATTCCCAGCTATAGACTTAGTATCATCAAGTACAAGAAGAGATGACTTACTTCTAGACGAAACTACAATTCAGAGAATGTGGATAATGAGAAAGTATTTAGCGGATATGAATCCTGTTGAAGCAATGGAATTTATCAATGATAGATTCAGAAAAACAAAAAGTAATGAAGAGTTCCTTATTTCAATGAACTCCTAATTATTTTAGTTTACTAAGCTTTGATTTAAGATTAGATGCCTTGTTTTTATGAATAACGTTTTTCTTAGCTAGCTTATCGATTAATGAAACTACACCTGGAAAAAGTTTACCTGCCTCCTTCTTAGTTTTAGATTCTTTTAATTTTTTAATAGCATTCCTAGTAGTCTTGTGCTGAAGTTTATTCAAAGACTTCTTTGTTTCATTTGAACGAATTCTTTTTAAAGCAGATTTATGATTTGCCATAATTTTTAATTTTGTAGCCCGTAGGGGAATCGAACCCCTCTTTCCAGGATGAAAACCTGAGGTCCTAACCGATAGACGAACGGGCCTTTCGGGTGCAAATTTAATTTAAATTTTAATATTTCAATAAGATTTTGAAAATATTACTTTATAACGTGCTGGCTTACCAGAATAAATACATGTCACCCCTTTAGAATCAAGGTTTTCAGGTATACATCTAATTGTAGCTTTTGTTTCACTTTTAATTGCTTCCTCTGTCTCATTAGTTCCATCCCAACCTGCAATAACAAAACCACTTTGATTTGATATTAATTCTTTAAACTCATCATAAGTGTTTACTTCATGAGTGTTTTTCTTTAACCTTTTGTTTGAATTAGTAATCATTTCAGTCTGAACAGTAGTTAAAGATGAACTGACAATGTCAATAAGGTTATCAAAGTTTGAGGATATTTTTTTAAGATTATGTCGATAAAACAATTCAAATTCATTGTTGTCAATTTCCTTTTCACCAATAACTATTCTCATAGGAATTCCTTTAACTTCAGAATCATTAAGCTTAAATCCTAGACTAAAATTTTCTCTATTATCAATTTTGACTTTAATTCCTTTAGTTTTTAACGATTCAAATAGTTCGTTTGTTTTATCTAATATTTTTTTAGAATCATCTTTAGACTTAATCAAAGGAATTATAATAATTTGAATTGGAGCTAGTAACGGAGGGAGTACTAACCCGAGATCATCACTATGAGTCATGATTAATGCACCCATCAACCTAGTTGAAACTCCCCAAGATGTTGCCCAAACATATTCAAGTTTACCTGATTTATCGGCAAACTTAACATCAAATGCTTTTGCAAAGTTTTGACCTAAAAAGTGAGAGGTACCAGCTTGAAGAGCTTTACCATCTTGCATTAATGCTTCAATACATAATGTTTCTTCAGCACCTGCAAATCTTTCAGATTCAGATTTATAACCTTTCACTACAGGCATAGCCATGTATTTCTCAGCAAAATCAGAATATAAGTCATTGATCAATTTAGTTTCAATAAGTGCTTCTTCTTTTGTAGCATGAGCAGTATGACCTTCCTGCCATAGAAACTCAGCTGTTCTCAAAAATAATCTTGTTCTCATTTCCCATCTTACAACATTTGCCCATTGATTAATAAGAATAGGTAGATCTCTGTAAGATTGAATCCATTTTTTGTACGTCTTCCATATTATTGCCTCACTTGTTGGCCTTACAATCAACTCTTCTTCTAGCTTTGAGTCTGGATCAACAATTAATTTACCCTTTTTTTCAGGATCATTTTTCAATCTATAATGAGTTACTATTGCACACTCTTTAGCAAAACCTGCAGCATTTTTTTCTTCTGCTTCAAATAATGATTTAGGAACAAATAATGGGAAATAAGCATTTTCATGACCTGTCTCCTTAAACATTATATCAAGCTGAGATTTCATTAATTCCCATATAGCAAAACCATATGGCTTAATAACCATACATCCTCTTACATCTGAAGATTCAGCAAGTCCTGCTTGTGAAACTATATCATTATACCACTTAGAATAGTCTTCCTCTCTAGAAGTTATCTTTTTTCCCATAAACTCAAATTTGTTTAGAATTATAAAAAATAATTGGCATAATTATTGTATTATATATAAGCAAATGTAAAAGTAGTAATATTAGTTTAATAAATTATTTATAAATTTATATAGATGGGAAAAATAATAGTGTCTTTTAAAATTTTTATATTTTCTGCATTATTTGTTAGTTGTTCTTCATATCAACTAGCATCATATTACAGTGATAATGATGGTATCTATGTATCAAATGAAAGAGGTACTGATTATGAAGTTTTATTTAAAGATTTAGCAGATGAATCTCTTCTAGCTAATTCTAGTGATACTGATTCTGGAAATTTACCATGGGGAGCTAATCCTGATTCAAGAGAGGTTGTAAATAATTTCTTTCCAAGTTTTGGAAGGTTTTATCTTGATCCTTTTTCTTATAATATGGGATATAATCCATTCTTCTCTAATAATGGATCATTTATAAATTATGGGTTTAGATCACCTTTTTTCTATAATAGCTTTGCATATAATTTAGGTTATCCTTTTTATGGACCTATGAATTTCTATTTTTCTCCATATGCAACTTCAATAGGAAATTACTATTGGTATATGATGAGACATTCTAGAAATTATCCTTGGTATAATGGAGGTATGTATGAAACTGCTTATAAAGATCAATACGGAAATGAAAAGGCTAGTTCAACTAGAGTAAGTTTTAGTAACTCTGCTTCAAGAAGAGGTGAAGAAAACTCAACTAATGAAAGCGCAAGAAAAAGAGATGCTCAAGGAGTAAGTGTCTCAAGTCTTTATTCAAGGCTTGGATCATATGGAGGAGTATATATTAACAGAACAGGAGACTCAGACTTTGATAAAGTTAATAAAAGTCCCAACCTAAGACAGGTTAGGGATAATAATCTAATCGGAGTCTATTCTCGAGGTAGCTTATATCAAAATAACATCAACAGAAATAGATCTATTCCTAACTTAAGTGCTATTAAAAATGATTACGTAAGAGAAGCATATAGACAAGTTAGGTCTACTAATCCAAGTCAAAGAGGAAACTCCTTCAGTAGAACCTCTAGTTATGATAATATAGGTTCTACAAGTCGTACTCAATTTAATAATTCTTCTACTAGATCAAGAACTAACTCATATTCTGGAAGTTCTTCAAGATCATCACAAGGAGGAAGCTCCTACTCCTCTGGTGGAGTAAGCGGTGGAAGTTCAAAAAGTAGTTCTTCAGGTTCAAGAGGCGGAGGGGGAAAGATAAACTAGATGTTTAAAAAAGCTTTTCTGCTTTACTTATTCTTAAGTATTAGTCAATTATCTATATCTCAAACATATGAAGATGTGTTGAGATATAATTCATTTAATCATGAAGGAACATCTAGATTTAACTCTATGGGTGGAGCTTTTGGAGCATTAGGTGGAGATCTTTCTGCAATTTCAATAAATCCAGCTAGTTCTTCCGTTTTTCTTGATTCAGAAATAGGAATTACTTTAAAATATAAGAATCAAAAGATTACTAATAATTTTAATAACTCTAATTCTAATTCAAAAAATGATTTGTTTTCATTTGGTGGATCTGGAGTTGTATTAGTTTATGAAAATAGAACGTCTAAATTTTCAATAGCGTATAATCTGAGTGTGCTAAGTGATTTTAGTAGTTCATATAATTTATCAGGAAACAACAATAATGGAATAGATAGCTACTTCTTACATTATGCTGATGGAATTCCTTACGAAGATTTACTAATTTATGATAACGAAACAACACAAAGTGTCTATAATTATTTAGGAGATAATTATGGTTTTGCTGATCAACAAGCTTTTCTTGGATATCAAAGCTATATAATCAATCAATCGGGTGAGGATTATACAAATTATATTTCTAATTCTAAATATGATAATCTGAATCAAGGCCTTGAAATTAATAGAACAGGAGATCACTTGAAACATAGTGTCAATTTTGGCACTTCCTTTAACAACTATATCTTCACTGGTATAAATATTAACTTTCATGAGACAATATTTGAAGAAACTAAAGTATTCCAGGAGAGTGGTTATTCAAATGATTCTAATGTAAATAGAGTTCTTTTTAAGGAAGATTTATTAGCTCTAGGAAATGGAGTGTCATTTCAAATTGGAACTATAATTAAAATTAAACAGTTAAGATTTGGACTTTCTTATACTAGTCCCACAAATCTTAAAATTGAGGAGGAGAATACACAATTTGTTGAAACTGATATTAATGAAAAGGAGGGTCTGGCTAAATATAGAATAGATCCAAATACTGTAAATATTTATGATGAGTATAAACTAACCCTTCCATCTAAGTCCTTATTCAGTTTAGCATATATATTTGGTAAAAAAGGTTTGCTAAGTTTTGATTATGAAATAACAAAATTTAAAAATTCTAAATTTGATGATAATAATGGCAAAGATTCCTATTTAAATTCACTTAATTATTCGATAGAAAATAAGTTAGCTGGTTATTCTGAATCTCTTAGATTTGGCGGTGAATACAGAATTAAAAATCTTAATTTAAGAGCTGGTTATTTTTCATATAAAGGACCAGACTCTAGTCTAGATAATAAAATAAATGGCGTGTCAGCAGGCTTAGGATTAAACTACAATTATATGGAATTTGATATAGGGATAACCAAGTCTAATAATTATAATCAAAATAGACTATATAGTAAAGGTTTAACAAACAAATACTCTATTGATGAAAATATTTTGTCACTATATGCTTCATTTACTATCAAAATTTAACTTCTATTTAACGACATAATAACTATCTTTGTGCAACTCAAATTTTATTTATGAAACCTCACGATATACTTAAAAATGACACTGATACCTTAGGAGATGACCACCTTGGTTCAAGCATCAATAATCCAATAAGAAAAGATGCTTTCAATATCTCCAACTCGGAGAAAATCAAGCTCATCCAGGAAAAAATGCATGATATCCTCGAGATAATAGGAATGGACATGAATGATGATAGTCTTAAGGGGACCCCTAAAAGAGTTGCAAAAATGTTTATTAATGAAATCTTTGGAGGTCTTAATCCAGAAAATAAACCTGTTGCATCTACTTTTGATAATAAGTTCAAGTATGGGGAAATGTTAGTTGAAAAAAATATAACACTTTACTCAACTTGTGAACATCATCTTCTCCCAATTGTTGGTCTTGCTCATGTTGCATACATATCAAGTGGAACAGTTGTAGGTCTTTCAAAAATGAATAGAATAGTTAAATATTATGCTGATAGACCTCAAGTTCAAGAGAGGCTTAATATTCAAATTGTAAAAGAATTAAAGGAAGTTCTTAATACAGAAGATGTTGCATGTGTAATTGATGCAAAACATCTATGTGTAAACTCCAGAGGAATCAGAGATTACAATTCAAGCACTGTAACTGCTGAGTTTGGAGGTAAATTTAAGGAGACTAAATACAAAAGAGAATTCTTAGACTATATTAAATTAGAAACAGATATTTAATGATCTTAAAAGACTTACATATATACAATTCTTTAAGTAATTCTAAAGAAAAGTTTAAGTCTATTGAAAAAGGGTCTATTGGTATGTATGTGTGTGGACCTACTGTTTATAGTGATGTTCACCTTGGAAATTGTAGAACATTTATTTCTTTTGATGTTATATACAGATATTTCATTCATCTTGGTTATAAAGTAAGATATGTCAGAAATATAACTGATGTTGGTCATTTAGAGGAAGGTGGAGAAGATAGAATATCAAAAAAAGCTAAACTTGAAAAGCTTGAGCCAATGGAAGTTGCTCAAAAGTATACTAACGATTTTAAAAATACACTTACTAATTTTAATGCATTAGATCCTAGTATAGAACCAATTGCATCAGGTCATATAATTGAACAAATCTCTATTATTCAGGATTTAATAGATAAAAATCTAGCCTACCTATCCAACGGTTCAGTATATTTTGATATAGAAGAATATGATAAATTAAATGATTACGGAATTTTATCTGGTAGAGATCTTGAAAATCTAAAGTCAAATTCAAGATCATTAGACAATCAAATAGATAAAAAAAATGAATTTGATTTTGCATTATGGAAAAAAGCTGACAACAATCATTTAATGAAATGGAAATCTCCTTGGAGTGAAGGGTTTCCTGGTTGGCATCTTGAGTGCACTGCGATGAGTAAAAAGTATTTAGGTGATTATTTTGATATTCATGGAGGTGGTATGGATTTAAAATTTCCTCATCATGATTGCGAAATTGCTCAAAGTAAAGCTCATACAGGAAAAGATCCAGCTAAATATTGGGTTCATGCAAACATGCTAACCCTTAACAATAAAAAAATGTCTAAATCAACAGGCAATAATATTTTACCAGCTGAATTAATTACTGGCAAAAACAATATTTTTTCTAAACCATTTGATTCTAATGTTATTAGATTTTTCTTCCTACAAGCTCATTACAGAAATGTTCTTGATATTAGTGATTCTTCACTTATAGCATCTGAAAAAGGTTATAATAGACTCCTAGAGATCATAAAAAGAGTCAAGGAAGGTGTGTTATCAAATGAAAAAAATGATGTTTTATTTAACACAATTAAAGAGTGGGAAAATAAATGTTATGCATGTTTGAATGATGATTTTAATTCACCAATGCTGATTGCTGAATTATTTAATTCTACAAAATTTATTAATGATTCTGATATTAAAATCAGTAATCGTGAAAAAGATTATTTTCTAAACTTGATGAATACATTTTTAAATAAGATTCTTGGGATTAATTTTGATGATTCTACTGTTTCAAAGAATGACTCAATTCTTGAAGTACTTAAAGAAGTGAGAGATGAAGCTAGATTAAATAAAGATTATGATCTTTCTGATAAGATCAGAGATAAACTTGCTAATATTGGAGTAAATCTAAATGATAAAGATTAGTCAGCTTCTTGCTTATCCTTTTATTCTCTTAATAAAATTTTATAGGTTATTTATATCACCTCTAATTGGAGGAAATTGTATTTACTCTCCAACATGTTCAGAATATGGTATTATTGCTTTAAAGAAATATGGAGTTTTTAAGGGTTCTTTTTTAACTGCTAAAAGAATACTGAAGTGCAATTCATTATTTAAAGGAGGGTATGACCCTGTTCCATAAAATATATTTATATTTAAGAATGATAATTTCTCAAATAAAATGGTCTCCAAGTGAAACACTTTTTGAAATTGGTGGCTTTTCTATATACGTGTATAGTCTAATGTTCATTCTAGCTTTTCTTATAGGTTATAATCTAGTAAAGTCTTTCTTTATAAAAGAAAATGTAGATGAAAAATATCTTGACCCAATGCTTATTTATATGGTGATTTCTGTTTTTCTTGGAGCTAGGTTTGGTGAAGTTTTTTTCTATCAATGGGGCTATTATCAAAATCATATTATTGAAATATTACTACCTATTCAAGAGTCATCAAATTCTTCAATATTAGGATTAATTGATGGTTATAAGTTTACTGGATTCAGGGGCCTTGCAAGCCATGGAGCTGCAATTGGAATTACTATTGGACTCTTACTATTTAAGAAAAAATATAATTTTAAAAGTTTATTATGGATTTTTGATAGATTAACTATACCTATTGCAATTGGTGGAGCTTTTGTAAGAATAGGTAATTTTTTCAATTCAGAAATTCTTGGAAAATATACAGATAGTGACTGGGGTGTAATTTTTATTAATAGAGGTGAAACACTTCCAAGACATCCTGCTCAGCTATATGAATCCTTTGGTTATATCATTCTTTTCATTATACTCTATAAGTTATATCAAACATCTATAAGAGAAAAAGAAGGAAGACTGTTTGGATTCTTTTTGATTGGTTTATTTACAATCAGGTTTGTTGTTGAATTTGTAAAAGAAAGCCAAGGTGGATTAGAAACATTCTTGCCTGGATTATCATCTGGTCAGTGGCTAAGCATTCCTTTTATAATTACAGGAGTTATCTTTTTATTGATAAAAAATAAAAGATCTGTTATTTAATTTTCTTTATTATAAGAATCGAACATAATTGGAGTCGCAATGAATACAGATGAATAGGTTCCTACCAAAACACCAATAATTAGAGCAAACATAAATCCTCTAATTGATTCACCACCAAATATAAATATTGATATAAGTACAATTAGTGTAGTTAATGAAGTATTAAGAGTACGACTTAAAGTACTGTTTAAAGCAGTATTTACTATTTCATCATTTTTCCAAGATTTATGAATCTTAAAGAATTCTCTAATTCTATCAAACACAACTACTGTATCATTTAAAGAATAACCGATTACAGTAAGTAAGGCAGCAATAAAAGCTTGGTTAATCTCCATATTAAATGGCATTATTTTATATGTAAGAGAAAATATACCGAGTACTATAAGAACATCATGAAAAACAGCAGAAACAGCTCCTATAGAGTATTGCCACTTTTGAAATCTAAGTAATATGTATAGGAATACAATTATTAAGGATCCAAAAATTGCCCAAACTGAATTTTGCTTTATATCATCTGCTATAGTAGGGCCAACTTTAATACTAGACATTATACCCACATCTTCACCCACAGAAAACTGTTGAAATGTTAGTGGAGTAATATATTGAGAATTAAGATTCTCAAATAAAATATTTTTAATTTCATTATCTACCTCAAGACCTTCCTCGTCAACTTTATATTTAGTAGTTATTTTCAATTGATTTGATGCGCCAAATGTTTTAACCTCAGCACTTCCAAAAGCGTTATTTAAAGTAGATTCTATATCAGATGATTTTACCTCTTTGTCAAATCTAACTATATATGATCTTCCACCTAAAAAGTCTACTCCTTGATTTAAACCCTGGACAATAAGTGAACTTATGCTAATAAAAATTAAAACGGCAGAAATCACGTAGGTAGCTTTTCTTTTACTTAAAAATTTAATTTTAAGATTACTGAATAAATCTTTTGTTGATTTTGTAGAAAAAGATAGTTTTCCAGATTTAAACACTTTATTATCAATTAATAATCTTGTTATAAAAATTGCAGTAAATAACGATGTTGCTATACCAATTAGTAAAGTAGTTGCGAAACCTTTAATTGGTCCAGAACCAAAAATATACAATACAAGTGCAGTTAGACCAGTTGTTATGTTTGCATCTAATATTGAAGATAGTGCGTTATTAAAGCCATCATTAATTGATTGCTTCAACCCTTTTTCTTTTCTTAATTCTTCCCTAATCCTCTCAAATATTAAAACATTAGCGTCAACTGAAATACCTATAGTAAGAACAATACCTGCAATACCTGGAAGAGTTAGTACAGCACCAAGACCTGCTAGAATCCCAAATATTAGAACAATATTTAATATTAGTGCAATATCAGCAAAAATACCTGCTGGACCATAATAGAATATCATCCAAACTAGAACAAATATTAATGCAATTAAAAAGGAATAAATACCACTATCAATTGCCTCTTGACCTAAAGAAGGACCAACTACTTCAGATTGAATTATAGATGCAGAAGCAGGAAGTTTACCAGCTCTTAAAACATTTGCTAAATCTATTGCTTCATTCAAATCAAATTCACCTGTTATTTCTGACCTACCTCCACTAATTGCGCCTCTTGTAACACCAGGAGCAGAATATACAATATCATCTAAAACTATTGCAATATTAGAACTCTGACTGTATGCTGTTCCTGTTAAACTCTCCCATATTCTAGCACCTTGAGCATTCATTTGCATTGAAACTGCTGCAGCACCCATAGCATCATATGTTTGGGAAGCATCTACAACTACTCCACCACTTAAAGGTGACAAGTCATCTCTATTTGATTTTATAGCATAAAGACTTGTTAAACCATCTTGATCCTCTTTACCCCATAAAAATTTAGCATACCTGTAATCTCTTGGTAAAAGTTTCCTTACATCTGGAAGAGTTAGATATGAATTAACAAGTTCTTGATCTCTTGGTAAAAATCTTGCTATAATTGGTCCCCCTTGATAACTGTAAGCTCTTACAAGACTTAGAAGAGGATTTGACCTATTTTGAATTGAATCTGAAGTTTGCTCAACTTCTGAGAGAAGATCATCTATGTCAGATTCACTTGATTCAGATTTAAGATTTTCTAACTGAATTGATGATAAGTATGAATTAGCGGAAGAAATAAAATTAATAAAATCATCATTTTTATATGTTTCCCAGAATTCTAATTGTGCGGTACTTTGTAATAAATTTTGGATTCTATCAATATCTTTAGCACCAGGTAACTCAATTAATATTCTTCCTGACGAACCCAGTCTTTGAATATTAGGTTGAGTAACACCAAATTTATCAATACGCTTTCTTAAAACTTCAAAAGCAGAAATAATTGATTCATCAATCTTTACCCTTATAATTGACTTCATATCATCATCTGAAGTATCAAATGAAACGTCAGAACTTAATGTTCTGTTACCAAAAATCTCAGGAGATGTTAACTTAGTTGAATCAGAATTTGATTCAAATGCATCAAAAAAAGATTCTAAATATGTTTGATCAGATTGTTTTTGAAGCTCATCTGCATTATCTAGTGCTTGATTAAATTTCTGATTCATAGAATTCTCTGAAAGACCTTTCAAAAGGTCTCTAATAGAAATCTGAAGTATTACATTAATCCCTCCTTTTAAATCTAATCCTTGATTTAATTCTTTTTGTTTTGCATCATTATAAGATGAATACATTAGAACTGGAAAGTCTCCAATAGAATCGAGAAATCGGACCTCTTCACTTGCTCTTTTTTCTGCAAAAGAAATCTCATCTTCAGAGATTTTTTCAATAGCAGCATTTTTAGCTTTATTTTCAAGAGTTGAGGAAATAAAAGTAAATGATAATTGGTATACACTTACAATACCGAATAAAATTGCAAAAGTTTTAATTAATGAGTTTCCCTGCATGATAATTTTTTAACGCCAGCAAATATAACATTTGAATATTGAACAAACAACTTTATCTATATTAAACCATCAAGGGTTAGATTGGTTTGTTTAACAGCCTTAACACTATTATTAAACATTTCTAACTCCTTTTGATCTAGATCAAATTCAACTACCTCTTCGAAACCATTCCTACCAATAATAGATGGAACTCCAATACATATATCTTCAACATTATATTCTCCTGTCAAATAAACAGAACAGGGAAGAACTTCTTTTGTGTCATTTATTATTGCATTAACTAAATAAGAAACTGAAGCTCCCGGAGCATACCACGCAGAAGTTCCAAGCAGTTTAGTTAGTGTAGCTCCCCCAACCATAGTTTCAGATGCAATTCTTGAAAGCTCATCTTTTGAAACTATTTTAGATAAAAGCTCATCTTTACATTTAGCTAATGAAGTAAGTGGAATCATTGTTGTATCACCATGACCACCAATCACCATAGCATCAATATCATGTTGACTGTAATTAGTAAATTTAGAGATATAAGTTTTAAATCTTGAACTATCAAGAATACCACCCATTCCAATTATTCTATTCTTTGGTATGTCAAATGATTTATTTACAAGATAAGTCATTGTATCCATTGGATTAGAAACGACTATGATTACAGCATCAGGAGAATATTTTAATAGATTTTCTGAAACTGACTTGACAATACCTGCATTTATTCCGATCAACTCCTCTCTTGTCATTCCAGGTTTTCTAGGAATACCAGAAGTGATTACAACTACGTCACTATTTGATGTACTTGAATAATCATTAGTTACACCTGACACTTTAGATTTAAAACCTAAAGTACTAGTAGTTTGAGTGAGATCTAATGCTTTACCTTCAGCAAAACCATCTTTAATATCAAGAAGAACTATTTCTTCTACAATCTCTTTTAATAAAATGTATTCTGCACAGGATGCACCAACATTACCTGCACCAACTATAGTAACTTTCATATTTATACATCTATTTTAGCGTACTTCGCATTTTCTTCAATAAATTTCCTTCTAGGTGGAACCTCATCACCCATTAATGTAGCAAACCATCTTTCTGCATCTTGGGAATTATCTTGATTAAGTGTTATTAACCTTAAGGTTCTTGATTCAGGATTCATTGTAGTATCCCATAGCTGATCAGCATTCATTTCACCTAAACCTTTATATCTCTGAATTGAAACTCCTGTACCTAAATCTTTTGCAATATTATCTCTCTCATCATCATTCCATGCATAAACTTTTTTGTTACCCTTTTTCACAAGGTATAAAGGAGGAGTTGCTATATAAATATTACCTCCCTCTACAAGTTCCCTCATGTATCTAAAGAAAAAAGTTAGAATTAAGGTTGAAATATGACTTCCGTCTACATCAGCATCACACATTATGATTACTTTATGATATCTTAACTTTTCAACATTTAGAGCCTTACTATCTTCTTCTGTTCCCACAGAAACTCCCAAAGCAGTATAAATATTTCTTATCTCCTCATTTTCAAAAACTCTATGTTGCTGTGCTTTTTCAACATTAAGAATTTTACCCCTTAATGGAAGAATAGCTTGAAACTCACGGTCCCTACCCTGTTTTGCAGTACCACCTGCTGAATCACCCTCAACTAAGAAAACTTCACATAATGATGGATCAGTCTCCGAACAATCAGATAATTTTCCCGGAAGACCTCCACCTGTCATGACAGTCTTTCGCTGAATCATTTCTCTTGCTTTGCTTGCAGCAGTTCTAGCTTGAGCAGCTAATATTATTTTCTGAACAATAATTTTAGAGTCATCAGGGTTTTCTTCAAGATAATTTTCAAGCATCTGAGAAACAGACTGTGATACAGCAGAACTAACCTCTCTATTTCCAAGTTTAGTCTTTGTTTGTCCTTCAAATTGTGGCTCCGCAACCTTAACTGAGATTACAGCAGTTAATCCTTCTCTAAAATCATCACTAGATATTTCGAATTTCAGCTTATCTGTTAAACCTGATGAATCAGCATATTTTTTTAATGTATTAGTTAAACCTCTTCTAAATCCAGATAAATGAGTACCCCCTTCATGAGTATCAATGTTATTAACATAGGAGTGAAGGTTCTCTGAAAAGGATGAATTATATACCATAGCAACTTCAACAGGGATTCCATTTTTCTCTCCTTCCATTTTAATTATACTACTAATAATAGGAAGCCTTCCCTTATCTAGATATTGAATAAATTCACTTAAGCCTTCTTTTGAAAGAAAAGTTTCAGTAAATGCCTTACCATCTTTATCTTTTTTTCTATTATCAGTAATTGAAATTTTCAATCCTTTGTTTAAATAAGAAAGTTCTCTCATTCTGTTTGAAAGTATTTCGTAATCAAAATCAGTTACTTCTTTGAATATCTCTTTATCAGGCGTAAAAGTTACCAATGTACCTCTCTTATCAGATTTACCTATTTCTTTAACGGCCTCAATTGGTTTCCCTTGTCTATATGATTGCTCATACTCTTTACCATCTCTATAAACTTTAGCAATAAGCAATTCAGATAATGCATTTACACAAGAAACACCAACGCCGTGAAGTCCACCTGATACTTTGTATGAATCTTTATCAAATTTTCCACCAGCACCTATTTTAGTCATAACAACCTCCAATGCAGATACACCTTCTTTTTTGTGCATACCTACTGGAATTCCTCTTCCATCATCCTCAACAGTAAGACTAGAGTCGTTGTTTATTTCTAAAGTTATAATTGAACAATGTCCAGCCATAGCCTCATCTATTGAGTTATCAACAACTTCATATACTAAATGATGTAGACCTCTGGAACCTACATCACCTATATACATTGAGGGTCTTTTCCTTACATGTTCCATGCCCTCGAGGGCCTGGATACTATCTGCAGAATATTGATTTTTCGGGTCGTCTGTAGGCATTTTTTAGCTTAAATTATATTACTATAAATATACTAAAAAACGTAAGGGTAAATACGGCGAAACAGTCAGTATTTAAGCTAAACTTATCAACATGTTATTCATAAGATTTATTGTGAATATTTGATATAGATCTACCACTTGGATCATTCATGTTTTTAAAAGCTTCATCCCATTCTAATGCTTGAGGAGTGCTACATGCAACAGATGGAACAGATGGAACAGACATAGCTGCTGCATCACTTGAAAAGTGATCACTAAAAATTGATCTGTAGTAATACTCTTCCTTATTTCTAGGAGTATTTATTGAGAAAATCGTAGAAGCATTTTCAAGATCATGATCACTGACCTCTTTTGACACTAGGTCTTTTAAACTATCTATCCAAGAATATCCAACTCCATCAGAGAATTGTTCCTTTTGTCTCCACAGGACACTTTCAGGTAAATAATCTTTAAATGCTTCTCTTAAAACCCATTTTTCAATTCGACCATTTTTTATCATTTTGTCTTCTGGGTTAATATTCATAGCTACATCTATAAATTCCTTATCTAGAAAAGGAACTCTACCCTCAATTCCCCATGCAGCTAATGACTTATTAGCTCTTAAACAGTCATACTGGTGTAATTTATCTAATTTTCTTACGGTTTCTTCATGAAACTCCTTTGCATTTGGTGCCTTATGAAAATATAAATAACCACCGAAAAGCTCATCTGCACCTTCTCCTGAAAGAACCATTTTAATTCCCAAAGATTTAATTGCTCTAGCAATTAAATACATTGGAGTGGATGCTCTTATAGTTGTTATATCATATGTTTCAAGATGATATATAACATCTCTTATAGCGTCTATCCCTTCTTGAACTGTAAAATTAATTTCATGGTGAATAGTTCCGATATGATCAGCAACAATTCTTGCAGCTTTTAAATCAGGAGCATCCTCTAGACCAATAGAAAAAGAGTGAAGTTGAGGCCACCATGCATCCTGCTTATCATTTGATTCAATCCTTTTAGATGCAAATTTTTTAGCTAAAGCTGATGTTATAGATGAATCAAGACCGCCAGAAAGTAAAACACCATAAGGAACATCACTCATTAGTTGCCTTTTAACAGCAGCAGATAGTGAATCATGAATAGCCTTTATGGAAGTCTTTGATTCCTTAACATGATCATAAGAAACCCATTCTGGGTTATACCATTTTTTAAGATCTGTGCTACTGCTTTCAAGATAATGTCCAGGAGGGAAAAGTTCAATTTTATCACACACACCTTCAAGAGATTTTAATTCAGATGAAACATAAAAAACATCATCTTTATCCCAGCCCATATAAAGTGGTATAATTCCCATATGATCTCGAGCTATTATATATTTATCATTAGATGAATCATATAAGGCAAATGCAAAAATACCGTTTAGATCATTTAAAAAATTAATTCCTTTCTTTTCGTATAGCGCAAGTATAACCTCACAATCTGACTCAGTTCTAAAATTATAATCAGTAGCAAAACTATCCTTAAGGTTTTGATGATTGTAAATTTCACCATTAACAGCAATTACTTTTAAGCCATCTTCAGATAAAATAGGTTGTTTACCAGAGGTAGGGTCAACAATAGCAAGTCTCTCATGGGCAAGTATGGCATTTTCTGAAGAGTATATACCACTCCAATCTGGCCCTCTGTGTCTAACTTTTTGAGCCATTTGCAGTACGTTTCCTCTAACGATATCATTATTACCTTTTACATTAAAGGCACAAACTATTCCACACATATTCTAATTATATCTTCTATTAAAGACAAGTTCACCATTAATGAAGGTAGCTACAACCTTGGTTAGAGGTATTCTTGATTCTAATGATTCAATAATATCATTATCAAGTAAAATAAAGTCTGCAGATTTTCCAACCTCAATACTCCCTTTTTCGTCTTCCTCAAAGTTTACATATGCTCCAAAAATTGTCATTGCAGAGAGTGCATCT
>Ga0114997_10000632_pt1 | contig 29248 bp, 27 predicted proteins | sample ArcticOcean_MG_C_2_FD_87045 | JGI IMG/M metagenome (GOLD analysis project Ga0114997, IMG submission 87045) | Marine microbial communities from western Arctic Ocean - ArcticOcean_MG_CB4_136 | ecosystem: Environmental > Aquatic > Marine > Oceanic | place: Arctic Ocean: Canada Basin | collected... | reverse complement strand
TAAAAATGAAAACATAGAAATGATGATTCTTCTTTTTGCAAATGCACCAACGGTTACTTCACAAATGATAGATGAAGGTATTGAAATTTTAAGATCAGACACAAATGTAGATTCTGCAGTTAGCACTTCTGTTTATAATATGTGGAGCCCACTTCGTGCACGACGAGTTGATGAAAAAGGTTTACTCAAACCATTCGTTCCGCTTGAAACTTTTGGTGATCCAAAAACACTAAATTGCGACAGGGATTCTCAAGGTGAAGTTCATTTTGCAGATATGTCAGTCTCTGTAGTTAGACCGAGCTGTTTAGATAATTTATCAAGCGGATTACTTCCTCAAAAATGGATGGGCAATAATATTAAAGCTATAAAGTCATGGGGTGGATGTGATGTTGATTATGAATGGCAAATTCCTAGTGTAGAATATTGGCTTAAAAAAAATAAAGTAAATTATGAAAATTGAAAAAAGACCTTACGACAAAAGTAAAAGTTTTGTTAATTTTAAATCTCAAAAAAAGGATGAAAATTACTTAGATTCTATCTATAAAATAAAAAATGTATTAGAAGATAAATTTAAAATAAAAAAACTAGATAAAAGCAAAAAAGTAATAGTTAAATATTTAAAAAAAGATCTTATAGATAATAAAAAAACTGACAGACCTAAATTTCAATTAACACCTAATATAACTAAAGAGATAAGCCTTCTAGATAAACAAGATATTTTAAGATATCTACTTCATAGGTATAGGTATGATATATATCCATTAATACGTAAAATGGATAAATACCCTCCCTATTTACAAATAGAACCAACATCATTTTGTAACTTTAGATGTGTATTTTGTTTTCAGTCGAATAAAGGTTTTTCAAAAAGATCAAATGGTTATATGGGTCATATGAAATTTGAAACTTTTAAATTAATCGTTGATCAAGTGGAAGGAAAAGTAGAGTTTATTTCTTTAGCGTCTAGAGGGGAGCCGCTTATTTGTAGAGATATAGATAAAATGCTTATGTATGCTAAGGATAAATTCCTAAACCTTAAGATTAATACTAATGCTTCTGTATTAAATGAAAGAAGGGCTCACGCAATATTAAAAAGCGGTGTAAGAACTTTAGTCTTTTCAGCTGATGCAGCTGATAAAAAATTATACAGCAAATTAAGAGTTAATGGAAACCTAGATAAAGTTGTCGCAAATATAAAGTTATTTAATAAAATAAAGAATAAACATTATTCAAAAGCTAAAATTATCACAAGAGTTTCTGGTGTAAAAGTAAGTAAAGAGCAAAAATTTAACGAAATGGAAAATTTTTGGGGAGATTTAGTTGATCAAGTAGCTTTTGTTGATTATTGCCCATGGGAAAATGTTTACCAAAGTAAAATAAATACTTTAACAAAACCATGTTCAGAATTGTGGAGAAGAATGTATGTATGGTGGGATGGAAAATCTAATCCATGTGAGGTAGATTACCAGTCAGATTTAACTCCAGGAAATATTTTTAATAAGAATGTTTCCCAATTGTGGATGTCAAAAACTTATCAAAAAATAAGAAAAAAGCATTTAACAAAAAGTAGAAAAGATTTAGAACCATGCAAAAAATGTTTTTCAGTATAATTTTATGTTTATAAAAAATAATTTACATTTAAAAGAAATTAAAAGATTTAGAGTTTCAGAAGGCAGAGATCTAGAAAAAGGCCTGAGGCTCGATAGAAATGAAAAGGTGGATTTATGGCCTGATGATTTCATTAGTAAAGTTTTATCTAGCAAGCCAAAAAGTTTTTTTAGTACCTATCCTGAAATTTATAATCTTTATAAAAAAATATCAAATTTTAATAATGTTAATATAAATCAGATTTTAATAACATCGGGAATTGACGGTTCTATTAAAAACTTATTTTCAGTTTTATTAAAAGAGAATGATAATGTTGGAGTTTTTAGTCCTACTTACTTAATGTATAAAGTGTATTCGAGCATATACAAAGTCAATTGCTTCCAAATTGGATATTCAGAAGATTATAAAATTAATAATAGTGAACTAGAAAAATTCTTTACTTTAAATCCTAAAATACTTTTCGTCCCAAACCCCAATCAACCAATTGAAAGTTCTTTAAGTTTATTAGAATTAAAAGATTTAGCTGTGAAATGCAAAGCCCATAATTGTTTTTTAGTAATAGATGAGGCTTATTACCATTTAGGTTCTGATACTGGTATCTCCTTAATCAAGGATTTTGAAAATGTAATTATATTAAGAACATTTTCAAAAGCATTTGGAGTTCCTTCGATTAGAACTGGCTTCACAATTTCCAGTGAAGAAAATATGGATATTATATCTAAAATGAGACCAGCGCATGAAATGAATTCTGTGAGTATAGCTATAGCTGAATACCTATTAGATAATATTGATATGGTAATGAATTATTGTGAAAAAATAAAAAATTCAAGGAATTTAATTTTAAAAGACTTAAAAAATTTAGGTTTAAATGTAAGAGGTCAGCATGGAAACTATATTTTAATTACTTTTAAATCAGAGGAAATTGCGAAAAATTTAGTTAAATTTTTAAAAGAAGAACTTATCTACGTCAAAGGACCCTACTTAAAACCTTGGAATATGTGCATTTGTTTTACAGTTGGACCTCAAGAATATATGAAAAAGTTTTTATCTAGAATGCTAGAAGCAAAAAAAGAGAAAATTTTTTAATCAGATTTTATTTTTATGAAAAAAGTTATTGTAACTGGTGGTTTGGGCTATGTTGGGTCTTTATTGAGCAAAAAGCTCATTAAAAAAGGATATGAAGTAATTATATTAGATAATTTTTTTACAAATACTGAAAAAAAAATTGATGGAGCTAAAATAATTAAATGCGATATCACTAAATCGTCAAGTTTAGATAAAATTAAAATTAAAAATGTTCAGGCAGTCCTTCATTTAGCCGCACAATCTTCCGGACCAAAATCTTTTGAAGAGCCAGATTTAGATGTTCAAGTTAATGTATTAGGAACAGTAAATTTAATAAATTTTTGTAAAAAAAATAAAGTAAATAAATTTATCTATGCTTCTTCTTTTACTGTTTATGGAGATAACAAAAGTACAGAAATTTTAAATGAAGAAAGCAGTTGTAATCCAAAATCATTTTACGCTGTGTCAAAATATGCCTCTGAAAAGTATTTACAAATTCTTTGTGAAAAATTTTCCATTAGATGGAATATTATAAGAATGTTTAACGTTTATGGCCCAGGCCAGGATATGAATAGAGTAGATCAAGGAATAGTTTCTATTTACTTAAATTATATTAAAAATCACAAAATTCTTCCAGTGAAAGGAAGTTTAGAGAGATTTAGAGATTTAATATATATAGATGATGTCATTGAGGCCTGGATTCTCTGCTTAGAAGATAAAAGAAATTATAATCAAATCTTTAATCTTGGTTCTGGTGAAAAAACTTACGTTAAGGATATGATTAAAGAAATAATTAAATTGTATAAAAAAGAAAACAAAATTAAGGTTAAAGTAGTTGATTCAACACCTGGTGATATCAAAGGCTGTTATGCAAATATAGAAAAGATTAAACGATGCCTTTCGTTTAAACCAAAAGTTAAATTTAAAAGTGGAATAAAAACTTTTAAAAAATGGGTAGATGAATCTTAATTTTTATGGAAATTATAGAGTATCAAGATCAGCTCATAAAAAAAACTAAAAGATCCCTATATAAATTAAGCCAAAGTAATATTGATACTGACAAAAGCTCACTATCTTATTTTGTTGGTTGGGATATATCTTCTGGCTTAACAAAAATTAGATCACAAATTAATTTAAAAAAAATATTTACTTTTTTTAAAGCCTATTTAAGAGACTTAGCTGGAATAGGATATCAAAGCAATTATCAAATAATAAATTTAGAAAAAAAAAAGAATTATAAAAAATTATTTATTACATGGGCTAGCAGAAAAGATTTTAAAAAAGATGGTTCGTTAAATGATATATATTTCAAAATAAATTCAAAAAAGATTAGTAATACTCTCTGGATAGTTATTTATATGGACATTGAGCTACCAAAGAAATTAGATAAAAATATTTTAATTTTAAAAAATTTTAAGAAACCAAGTTTTAATTTGTTTTATTTTTTTAGAATAATTTATAAAATTTTAATTGAAAATAATTTTAACTTTAAAAAATTAGCACATTACTCATCATCACATTCAAATTTTGGTAATATTGTTTTAAATAATATTAAACCATATTTATTAAACAAAAATATTAAAAAAATTTGCATGCCTTATGAATCGCAACCTTTTCAACAAATGATAATTGCTGGGGCAAAGCTATATAATAAAAAAATAAAGGTAATAGGATATGTTCACGATTGCGAGCCATTAACACCAAATTTAATATATAAAAAAAATTCTCCAGATTTACTTTTGTTACCAGGAAAAAAAAGAGAAAATTATTTTTGCAAGTATCTTAACTGGCCGAAAAGTCGTTTAAAAACGGTAGCATCTTTTAGGTATTACAAAGATGATTTTAGAAAAATTTTAAAAAATCAAATATTATTACCTAGTGGTATTTATAATATAGAAAAAATTTCTACATATTTTGAAGATTTTTTGAAAGATTCTTCAAACAGAAGTTTACAACCAATTAAAGTAAGAACCCATCCCGCCGCAACAAATCAAAAGCTTCAAAAAAGATTAAAAGGAAAATTAGAAAAAATTATTAACGAAAACAAAAATAAATTTTCTAATAATTTAAAAAATAAAAATACAACCATAGTTATTGGGATTACTTCACTTTTAATAGTGGCCTTAGAAAATGGCTATAAAGTTATTCAAATTTGTATGGATCCAGAAATACAAACCTATTCACATTTTTTTTCACCTGATATAGAGTGTAAAAAAATAAGCAAAAATGTTATGAGCTACAAAATTAATAAATTTGGAGGCTGCCTTAAGTTTGGTAATAAAAAAAATTCTATTAAGAAGTTCATGAACTAAAGCTTGACAAATTTTTTTATTTTAATTAAAAGATTTATAATATTGATATGGTGGGGAACAATGTGAAATTCATTGACTGTCCCTGCAACGGTAAGAACTTTTAGTTTAAGTCCGAGCGCCACCCAATATAGCCCGCTGTTGAATGATGGCCAGGAAAAGTCTAGTTCTGCAATTTTAAATTAACAGAGGCATTAATTAACCAAAATTAAAGTAAAACTTTAATTTTAAAATGGAGAATAATATGCCTAAAATCCTGACAATATTAGTATTAATTTTAACACTATCTTTAAACAAGTCATTCGCTGCCGATATACCAGTAATAGTTATTTCTCCGGGTAAAACTCCTCAGTCTTACGATAAAGTTGGAAGCTCAGTTTCAGTAATTAATAGTGATGATATTAAAAATTCATCAAGCAACTTTATTGCTGATATTATCAGTGAAAGAATAACTGGTACCAATTCTTTTCAAATGGGAGGTCATGGAACCAACACTGGTATACAATTACGTGGATTAGAAAAAAGATACTCAACTGTTTATATCGATGGTGTAAAAATGTCAGACCCTTCATCAACAGATAATAGTTTTTACATGGAAAATATTATGAAGGATTCAATAGAAAGAATTGAAGTACTAAAAGGAACTCAAAGTTCACTATACGGTAGTAATGCAATTGGAGGAACAATAAATATAATTACAAAAAAAGGCAAGACAGGAAATCATTCTAACGCTGAAGTAGGAACTGGATCTAATAATTCAAAAAATTTGTTTTATTCTGTAGATGGAGCAAACGAAAAAATAAATTATTATTTAGGCCTCAATAGGTTTTTGACTAGTGGAATTTCTGCAATGAACCATAATGATGAAGATGACAAATATAGAAATGAAAGTTTAAATGGAACATTCGGTTATAAGTTTAATCAAAATTTTAAAATTGAAAATTCTTTAAGATATACAAACAGTGATTTAAAATATGATGAACCTTCAGACAGCACAACAAACGTAAATAATAGAAGCGATAATATCGAAGGTACTTATTCTCTGAAGTTAACACACGACAAAAACAAATTTAAAAACACATTATCGTATAATAAAACTTATAGTGAGAGGGCTGTTACTAGTTCTTCTAACACCTACACAAATTATTTTGGTTTTAGAGATGGCGTTAATTTACTGGGTGAATATAATTTTAACTTAGATAATAAATTAGTTTATGGTATAGATGCTGAATTTGACGAAGCAAGATACCCAGGAGACTATGCCCCAAGCGCAAGAGGATGGGCTAAAACATTAATGGATAAAAGAGCTAATGAACACACTTTCTCACAATATTTTGATTTCCAATTCCGACCTATAGAAAATTTATATTCTACGTTTGGCCTTAGAAGCGACGAACATTCAGTAGCAGGAAGAAAAACTAGTGGAAGAACTACCTTAGCCTACCAACTGGATAAGAAAACAAAAATTAGATCTTCATTTGGTGCAGGTATCAGATTTCCATCTTTATATGATTATCATTATGCTGATGGTAATACAGCATCTAGTGGCGGCGGTTTGGAAAGTGGAGATGGATACACAGGCATGACTTTAGAAGAGCTAAAAGCCGAGAGAGGTGTAAGCTATGATTTGGGATATGACAAATATTTTGATGATTTAGATTTGGATTTAAATTTAACTTATTTTAATGTTAAGCAAAAAAATCCACTAGTTTCTGATGCTAGAAATAATTGGAAAATGCAAAATGGAGCTGGAGTAAATACCAGCGAAGGTATTGAGCTATCAACCAATTGGAAACCTAAAGATAAAAAAGTTGGTTTAATTTTTAATTATACTTTTACCGATTCCTATGATTCAAACAATTGTGATGTGTCAGCAACTACTTGCAATCTTGAAGGAAGCAAATTAAAAACAGCCAAAGTTAGAGTTCCCAGACATGCAATCTCCACAAATATTGTTCATAATACAACGACAAACATGCAAAACTCTTTATCAATCAAATTTGCTGACGAAACAAGAGATTTAGGAAATACCAATAATTCTTTTAAAGATGTTGTGCTTGAAGATTATCTGACATTTAATTTTTCCAGTGTTTATAATTTATTTGATAGTTACAAACTAACTTTTAATGCAATTAATTTATTTGATGATAAATATGAACAAGCCCATCAATACTCAACAATGGGTAGGTCAGTAAATTTTGGTATTGTGAGAGCATACTAAATGATGATTTTCATTAGTAAATTATATAGTTATATGATAAATTACAAAAATGAATAATATCGTTAAAAAATACCAATATTATATATTACCAATTTCTTTGATTTTAGTTTTATCTTTTTCTAGGATAATTCCACATCCATGGAATTTTACTCCCATTCTGGCAACTGGAATTTTTTCTGGATTTTATTTTAAACAAATTTATTTAAGTTCTTTAATAGTAATTTTATCTATGTTTATCGGTGACCTTTTTCTTGGATTTCATAGCACGATGTTATTTACTTACATTTCTTTGATAGTTGGTGTTTTACTGGGGCTTAACATTAAAAAATTCAATTATTCCGAAATTTTATTTAGTGGGGTGTTAGGAAGTGTTAGCTTTTTTATAATAACTAATTTTGGAGCATGGGCAACATTAACTATGTACGAAAAGAATTTAAACGGTCTTTTTCAATCTTATGTTCTTGCAATTCCTTTTTTTCATAACACTTTAATTTCAACTCTTTTATATTTATTTATTATAAAACAAATTTTTAATATAGTTAAAAAAATAAAAATAGTTAAACATTCTTTCTAATAATAGCATTTTTAAAGTTGAAAGAATAATTAATCTTTCACTAGCAAATGAATCAAAAACTTCTAAAAAAAATTAAAGTTACACCATTAAAAATAATTAAATTATCAGAAGGCAATATAATGCATGCTCTTAAAAAAAGAGAATTAAAAAATTGGTCTTTTAAGGAAGCATATTTTTCAAAAATTAAATATGGAAAAATAAAAGCTTGGAAATTTCATTTAAAAATGACACTAAACTTGGTGGTTCCCAAGGGTAAGGTTAAATTTGTTTTTTACTCAAAAGCAGAGAATGATTTTAAAGTTGTAGAATTGGGTGAAAAAAAATACTCAAGATTAACAGTGCCTCCTAATATATGGTTTGGTTTTAAAGGAGTCGACAAAAACGAAAGCATTATTTTAAATTTAGCAAATATGCAACATGATCCAAAAGAAATTTTAAGGCGCGAAAAGAACAAAATTAAATTTAATTGGTAATATTTAATGAAAGTTATTTTATTAGCAGGAGGGTACGGAACGAGACTATCTGAGTATACAGATACAATCCCAAAACCTATGGTTGAGGTTGGTGGCAAGCCAATTCTTTGGCATATTATGAAATCGTATGCTAAATTTGATTATAATAATTTTATTGTAGCTTTAGGTTATAAAGGGCACGTAATAAAAAAATATTTTTCAAATATAAATGAAAATTGGAATATACAATTAATTGAAACAGGTGAAGATTCAATGACGGGAGGTCGTGTTAAACGCCTTCAAAATTTGGTAGGTAACGAAACATGCATGCTAACCTACGGCGATGGACTTTCTAATATTGATTTTAATCAATTATTATCTTTTCACAAAAAACATGGAAAATTAGTTACAGTTACAGCGGTACGTCCCCCAGCGCGCTTTGGTGCAATTCAAATAAATGAAGATCGAGTTACAAGCTTTAAAGAAAAAACTCACATGGATGAAGGATGGATAAATGGAGGTTTTTTTGTAATAGAGCCTGGTTTCTTTAATTTCATTAAAGATGATAAAACTTATTTAGAAAAAGAACCATTAGAAATGGCGGCTAACAAAAAAGAACTATTCGCTTATAAACATGAAGGTTTTTGGCAATGCATGGATACTAAAAGAGATAAAGATAATTTGGAAAAAGCATTTTCAAAAGGAGCTCCTTGGTTAACTTAAGTTTCTATTATATTTAAAACCACTTTATTAAAATTTATGAATAACACCCCTCTAGTAAGTATTATTGTAAATTGTTTTAATGGAGAAAAATATCTTGAAAAAGCTTTACAAAGTATTTTAGATCAAACCTACCAAAATTGGGAAGTAATATTGTGGGATAATAAATCTTCCGACAATAGTAAAAAAATTTTTTTAGATTATAAAGAAAAAAGATTTAAATACTTTTTTTCAGGTGATCACACTCCCTTATACAAAGCTAGAAATCAGGCTATAGAAGCAAGTAAAGGAGAAATTGTTGCTTTTTTAGATACTGATGACTGGTGGGATAAAAATAAACTTCAAAAGCAAGTTGTATTTTTTAATGATGATAGTGTCGGTTTGGTTTACTCTAATTGTAATTTATTTTACGAAGATATTAAAAAAGTTAAATTATTTAAAAAAAAAAAATTAAATTCTGGTTATATAACCAAACAATTGTTTAAAAGTTATGACGTAGGTATATTGACTATTTTAATTAGAAGATCTGCATATAATAGTATTTTAGGTTTTAATAATAAATATAATATTATTGGTGATTTTGATATAGTTATAAGATTAAGTTCTAATTGGAAATTTGAATGTATACAAGAACCATTGGCATACTACAGAATTCATAGTCAAAATTTTTCGTCCAATAGTGGATCTCTTGAGATTGACGAGTTAGAAGATTGGCTGTTAGACAAGAATATCAATTCTAATAAAAATTTCAAACCCCATTTACATTTTGTAAGTCAAAGAATTCTTTATTTAAAAACAGTTAATTTAATAAAAAATAAAAAGATATTAAAAGCATTAAAAAATATTTTAAATTATCCAATAGGGTTTAATAAATTAAAATTGTTATTTTATATAATTTTGCCCAGTAAAATTTTAAAAAAAGTAAAAAACTTTAAATAAATTAAATGAAAAAGCTTGATACAGAAGTAATTATAATTGGAGCTGGTGTAATTGGTTTAGCTATTTCATATTATTTTTCTAAAGCTGGCAAAAAAGTAATTTTACTTGAAAAAGAAAGTAATTTTGGAAAAGGCACATCTTCAAGAAATACAGAGGTTATACATGCTGGAATTTACTATAAAAAAAATTCTTTAAAAAGCAATTTATGTTTTAAAGGAAAAAATATGATTTACGAATTTTGCAAAAAATACAATGTTCCACATAAAAAAATTGGAAAGTTATTCATAGCTACCGGCAATAAAGAAATTGAACTTTTAGAAAAAATAAAACTACAAGCCGAATTAAATGGTTTATTAGATTTAAAATTTATAAAAAAAAATATAATTCAAAATATAGAGCCTGCATTAAAATGTGAGATGGCTTTAGCCTCTCCATCTTCGGGAATTATCGATTCTTATAGTTTAATGCAAAGCTTGCTGAGATTAAGTCAAGATAATGGGGTTATTTTTTCACCTGAAACTCCTTTTTTAGGAGCCAATTATAAATCCCAATACTGGGAAGCAGATGTAGGTGGTAAAGATCCGATAAAACTTAGTTCTAAAATTATTATTAATGCGGCTGGTTTAAATGCGATTGATGTTAGTCAAAAAGTTAAATCAAATAAAATCATACCATCCCCAAATCCCGTCAAAGGTTTATATTTAAGATATTCTGGAAAATCGCCTGTTAAACACATCATTTATCCAGCTCTTGTACCGGGTTCAATTGAAGAAAGAGCTGATGCTACACCAGACTTAAATAATAGTTTGCGTTTTGGACCTAGTATAGAAAAAGAGAATAACTTAAAAATTGATGATTTTAATGTTAACCCAAACATTAAAAATAGATTTTTACCACTAATAAAAAAATATCTTCCAAGCATTGATGTTAATAAACTTAATTTAGATATTGCAGGAATTAGACCAAAAGTTAAGTCAGAAAATTTAGGTGTAGCAGATTTTATGTTTGAATGGGGGGTAGAGAAGGGTTGGTTGGATTTGTGGAACATAGAATCTCCAGGGTTAACTTCCAGTCTAGCTATAGGTGAATACGTATTTGATAAAGTAAAAAAAAGCCATATTTTATAGTATAATCATCAATAAATTTAATAAACAAAATGATAAAAAAAATAATTTTCTTAAATAAAATTAAAAATATTAAATCTATTTCTGACTTTTTGTTAAAAATTAAACATTTTATAAATTTATTACTTACTTTTCCAAGAGGTGGATTTGCAAGGCATACAGTTGATTTATTTATGAAAAATATTTCATCAAAATTTCCAAGCAAAATAAAAGTATTAGACGTAGGAGCTGGAAATAAACCTTATGAAAGTTTATTTACAGATTGTTTTTATGAATCATGTGAACATGAAACCATTCACAAGGAAACAAATGTTAAGAATGATGATCATTCTTTTTATTGCGATATCACAAAAAAAATACCTAAATCTGATAACTGCTATGATTTAATTATTTGCAATGAGGTTCTGGAGCACATTAATGAACCATCTTTAGCATTAGATGAATTTTATAGGATATTACGTCCAGAAGGAAAACTTGTTATAACAGCACCTCAATGTTACGGCTTACATCAAGAACCGTATAATTATTTTAACTATTTAAGTTATGGTCTTGAATACTTATTAAAAAAATCAAAATTTACAAACATAACAATTAAACCATTAGGTGGTTCATTTCATCTTTTAGGAAAATTATTAAACAACTGCATTAACATACTATTTGTTAAAAAAAATAATTATAGTAAAATTATTTTTTATCCAATCGAATTATTTGTAAAAATTATTTTTTATCCAATTTTAGTTTTACTATTTTATCTTGATTTTTTTGATAAAAATAAAAAATGGACAATTAACTATGGTTGTATTTGTAAAAAATAATGAAAAATAGTAATTTCATTGAAAAAATAAAAAATAGATCTCCTAAAGATTTAAAAGTTGAAGAAGTTTATTTAAATACAGATTTAAATGATGAGTCTATAAAATATTTAAAAAAACAAAATTATTTGAAGTTTTCAAAAATAGAAAAAATATTACAAAATAATTTTATTTCAAATCACCCAATTGGATATGTAATTAAAAATCAGAATAATGATATTGTTGGTTTTATGGGAACAATTTTTTCATACAAGGAAGCAGATAATGAAAAAAAAACTTTTTGTAATATTCACACATGGATAGTTGATGATAAGCACCGCATTTATTCTTATTTACTTTTAATTCCATTAATAGAAAAAAAAGTTGTTTTAACTGCATTTACACCAGTTAAAACGCTTGTTGGTTTACTTGAAAAATTTGGCTTTAAAAAAATTAAAATGCAATACAGAATTATATTTTTATTAAATCTTTTTAATTTTATTAATAAAAATGATTTTACAATAGAAAAAAATAGTTCAGCGATTAAAAAAATATTAAACGAACATGACTTAAAAATATATGAAAATTATATCAATATACCATGTGAAAAGTTTACTATTTTAAATAAAAGAGATAACTCAAAATATATTTTTGTTGTAGCGTCTAAAGCAAAAAAAAAAATGTTTCAAGTTTTAAATCTTTTTTATGTATCAGACAATAATGAGATGAAAAAAAACTGGCATATAATTAAAAAAAAAATTGCAAATGAGTTTGACTTAAGTTTTTGTTGTCAATATTTTTTTGATGAATATTATAGCTCAATACCTAATAATTTTTTTTCAAAAAGCTTAGATAAAGAAATTTGTATTAAAAATTTAAAAAATCAAAATAAACTTGACACTCTATATTCTGATCTAATTGAGTAAATTTAAATGATAAAAAACATAAAAAATTTTATTAAGACAAATACAGGTTTTTTAATTCGCCTTGATGACATTGCTGAAAATATGCAATGGGATTATATGGATCAATTAGAAAAACTATTTGATAAATTTAATATCAAACCAGTTCTTGGAGTTATACCCAATAACAATGACCCTGAGCTTTTGTCTTATCCAATAAAAGATGCAGATTTTTGGAATAAAGTAAGGATGTGGAAAGACAAAGGTTGGGAGATTGGAATGCATGGAAATGACCATGTTTATAAGACATTTTGCAAAAAAGTTGACTATTTAGGTCATGGTGGAAACACAGAGTTTTGTGGTTTACCTATCGATAATCAACTGGCAAAAATAAAAGAAGGATTGAAAAAATTTGCAGAAGAGAAAATATCTATTAGAACTTTTTTTGCACCTAACCACACATTTGATGAAAATACTTTATCTGCTTTAAAAGAATCTGGTGTTTATGATGTTTTAGATGGTTATGGTATAATGCCTTACGAAGAAAATCAAATAAGATATATACCGCAGTTATTTTATAAGATTATAAAGTTACCATTTGGAATTCAAACAATTCAAATTCATTTAAATTACTTAAAAAAAAAAGATTTAAATGAATTTGAAGATTTTGTTGAAGATAATGCTAACAAAATTATTAATTATGATCAGGCTATATTAAAAATAAATAATAATTTGTTTTATAAATTTATTAGATTATTAACAAAAAAAATTCTTCAAGCAAAAAGACTAAAAATACGCAGAAGTTAAGTAACTAAGCGCTAACCACTCTAGGTTTGGGAAGGGGGATAATAAACTTTCCCTTAAACCCTTTCTTTTTTAAATTTTTAATAAGTTCTGAGGAAATATGCCAAGATAACAAAATTGCATATTCTGGTTTATCTTTGTATAGCATTTTTTCAGATACTATTGGTATACTTGTGCCGGGCATATAGTTTCCAATTTTATGAGATCCATCTATCTCACAAACACATTTTATAATTTCTTCTGTAATACCTAAATAATGAATTAAAGTACTTGCTCGTGATGGTGCTCCAATGCCATAAATTTTATGTTTTTTTTCAATGATATTATTTAATAATTTATATAATTGAAGTTTTGATTGAACTACGTTGTGTCTAAATTTATTAAAATTTTTTTCGTTAAAAAAATTTTTCTCATTCTGGATTATATTCTTTACTGAATTTAAAGTTTTAAATTTACCTTTTCTAGCAGCATAAACTCTTATCGACCCACCATGCGTAGGTATTTTTTTTGCATGAAATATTGATAAATTATATTTTTCAAATAAATATTTAAGACTTAACAAGGAGTAATAACGTAAGTGTTCATGGTAAATTGTGTCATACTGTAGTTGCTTAATTAACGGAACAACGTAATGAGATTCAGTTACAAAAACACCATCAGTTTTTAAAACTCTTAATATATTTTGCATCAAATCTTTAACATTTTCTATATGAGCAAACACATTAGTTGCAGTAATTACTTTTGCTTTCCCATTATTCTTTAAAATATAAATAGAAGTTTTTTTATCAAAATATTTAATTAAAGTTTTAATCCCTCTTCTAATACCTTCTTTACCTATATTTTCTGGAGTAACTCCTAAAACTTTATGATTTTTCATAAAATTACTTAATAAATTTCCATCATTTGAACCAATATCAATAATGAGATCATTAGGGCTTAAATTAATTAAGTTAGAACATTCTTTATAAAGTTCCTTAAAATTATCTCTTAATATTTTTGTGCTACTACTTGTGTATGGGTATTCTTTAGGAAATAATATATTTTTATCAACTAACGTGCTTAACTGAATTAGTTTTGAAGATTTTGAATACATTAAATCTGCCGAAAAAAAAATTTCTTCACTTTTTTGATCACCGATTTTTTGAAGTTTATTCACAGGAGGTAAAAATCCCAATGATATAATTTTTTTTAAATCTCTTTTTCCAGAGATTTGACATTTATCTATTTTTTTTGAATATTTTTTCATTTTTATGTTTATATTTTTAGTTCTTTTTTAAAAGAATTTTTTCTAAAAAACAATAAATTAAGGTAAATAGATATTTAGATCTTAACTCTTTGATATTAAATTTTGCTTTACCTTCTTTTCTATTTTTCCATTTAATGGGTATTATTTTATAATTCATTTTTCTTGAAATTATTTTTAGTGGCATTTCTAGAAAGATATTAAAGCTTTCCGATACTAACGGCATTGCATTTAATAAGGCACTTTTTTTATATATTTTAAATGCATTAGTAAAATCGTTGTAGTTACTTAAAAAGATTAATTTTGTAATATAATTAAATATACGATTTAAAATTAATTTTTTTAAAGGGTAATCTGACAAGCTAGATCCTTTGATAAATCTTGATCCAAATACTGCATCTAAATTTTCATTTTTGATTAAATTATAATATGTCTTTAAATCTGAAACATCATCAGACATGTCTGCCATCATTATACAGATTGCCCCACCTGTCGATTTTGTAATTCCTAAATTTATCGCACCTCCAAGACCTTTTTTATTATTATTAAATAATTTAATTTTATTATTTTCTTTACTTTTTTTATCAATAATTCCATATGAAGTGTCTTCACTAAAGTCGTTTATTACTACAATTTCATAATCGAGGTCAGCAATACTAGAAATGATTAAATCTAAGGCTCCCTTGATTCCGCCGCTTTCATTTCTTACAGGTAGGACTATAGATAGTTTCATAATAAAAATATTTGTGATAACAGAATACCAGTAAATTTTTTAAAGAAAATGAAAATTTTAATTACAGGAGGCTGTGGATTTGTAGGATCTAATATTGCGGTCTATTTGAAAAAAAATGTATCAAATGTACAAGTTGATTCATTGGATAATTTGAGCAGAAAAGGCTCTAATTTAAATTACATAAGATTAAAAAAGCATAATATTAAAAATTTTAAATACAATATTGATAATTATCGTAAAATAAAAAAATTACCAAAATACAATTTAATTATAGATTGTTGCGCCGAAGCAGCAGTAGAAGTTTCAAAAAAAGAAGTTGATAGAGTATTTAATACAAATTTGGTTGGTACTTTTAATTTGTTAAAAAAATGCACTGAAGATAAATCAAATCTAATTTTTCTTTCTTCAAGTAGGGTGTATTCAATTAATTTATTAAAAACATTAGGTGTAAAAATTAAAAAAAAAATTAAAAAAAAATTTGTTATAAATAATAAGTTAAGTACAAATGGACCAAAATCTATATATGGGTTTACAAAATTTAGTTCGGAAGAATTAATCAAAGAATATTCTTATTTATTTAAAATAAAATACATAATAAATAGACTGGGTGTAATATCTGGCCCTTGGCAGTTTGGAAAGCAAGATCAGGGATTTATTAGTTTGTGGATATGGAATCATTTAAATAAAAAGAATCTTAGCTACATAGGTTACAACGGCAATGGCCAACAAATTAGAGATGTAATACATATTAGTGATGTTTGTAAATTAATCCATGAGCAAATAAAAAAATTTTCTAAGTTGCATAATTTATTATTAAATGTTGGGGGAGGACCAAAAAATGCAATTTCATTAAAAGAACTTACTAAAAAATGTGAACTCATTACTTCAAATTCAATAAAATTTTCTAAGGTAAAAAAAACTTCTATTTATGATATACCTTATTTTGTTTCAGATAATACTAAGGTTTCTAAATTATATAAATGGAAACCTGAAAAAAGCATAGACAGTGTAATTTCTGACACTTATTTATGGATGAAGTTAAATATTAAAAAATTAAAAAGTTACTTTAAATGAGTATTGCGCTAATTACTGGATCATGTGGCTTAGTTGGGGCGGAATCTGTAAAGTTTTTCTGCAACAAAGGGTTTGATGTTATAGGTATAGACAACAACTATAGAAAACTCTTTTTTGGAAGAGATGGAGATACTAACTGGGTAAAAAAAAACCTAATTAAAAAATATAAAAATTATACACATTTTAATAAAAATATTGAAAATTATTTTTCAATTGAAAAAATATTTAAAAAATACAAAAAGTCTATTAAACTTATAATACACTCCGCGGCACAACCTTCTCACGATTTAGCAAAAATAATACCAATGCAAGATTTTAAAACTAATGCACTTTCTACCATTAATTTACTTGAGCTTACTAAAAAGCATTGTCCAGATTCTCCATTTATATTTATGTCAACTAACAAGGTGTACGGAGACAATCCAAATAAACTTCCGCTTATTGAAGGTAAAACTAGATGGAATCTTAATAAAAAAAATAAGTTTTTCAAGGGAATAGATGAAGGAATGAGCATAGATAATTGTATACACAGTTTGTTTGGCGTCTCAAAAGCTTATGCTGATTTAGCGGTCCAAGAATATGGAAAGAATGTCGGTTTAAAAACAGTTTGCTTCAGAGCCGGATGTATTACCGGCCCCATGCACTCAGGAGCAAAGCTTCATGGATTTCTCTCTTATTTAGTAAAATCAAGTGTAATTAAAAAAAAATATACAATTATTGGTTACAAAGGTAAGCAAGTAAGAGATAATATACACAGCTCTGACCTTATCCAATGTTTCTGGAATTTTTATAAGAGACCAAGAATAGGAGAAATCTACAATATAGGTGGGGGAAAACAGTCTAATTGCTCCGTGTTAGAAGCTTTAAATCTTGTAAAAAAGATAGCAAAAATCAATATAAATACAAAATACATTAAACAACATAGAGTTGGTGATCACATTTGGTATATTTCAGATACAAAAAAGTTTAAAAAACATTACCCAAAATGGAAACAAAAATATAGTAATTATAAAATTATAGAAGAGCTGATAAATAGTATTTCTATAAAATAAATCTTAATTATGAAAAGAAAATTAGATAACAAAGAGATTAGTGTAATAGGAGGGGCTGGACACGTAGGATTTCCACTAGGACTCGTTTTTTCATCAAAAAATTTTAAAGTTAATTTAATAGACTATAACAAAATTTTTTTAAAAATGATCAATTCTGGAGTTCCACCCTTTTTAGAGAAAGGAGCTAAAAAATTATTAAAGAAATCATTAAAAAAAAAAAAATTATTCACATATACTGGTTACGAACCTTTAAAAAGAAGTAAATTTATACTGATTTGCATTGGGACTCCAATAGATCAAAAATTAAAACCAAAAGTGAAAGAATTTCTAAATTTCTTTTATTTTTTAAGAAAAATAATTAAAAAATCACAAATAATAGTTATAAGAAGTTCAATTTTCCCAGGTGTTATTGATCAGGTGTGTAATATATTAAAAGGAAAAAATAAAAATATTGTTTACTGTCCAGAAAGAATTGTGCAAGGGAAATCAATTGAAGAATTGCCCAAATTACCACAGATTATAGCTGGGTATAATCAATCATCAATTATTGCTACTAAAAATTTATTTAAAAAAATTACATCAAAAATCATTGTAACTTCAGTTCTTGAAGCTGAATTAATAAAATTATTTTCTAATGCAAATCGTTACATTAATTTTTCAATAGCTAATGAGTTTTATATGATATGTAAGGAAAATAATTTAGATTTTTCAAGAGTTAGAAAAATTATGAGAGACGGGTATGAAAGAAATTTAAATTTGCCAATAGCAGGTTTTGCTGCAGGACCATGTTTACTTAAAGATACAATGCAACTTTCCTCATTTTATAAGAATAAATTTTCACTAGGTCATACAGCGATGCATATTAATGAAAATATACCAAAATTTTTAGTAGATGATTTAAGAAAAAAATATAATTTAAAAAAGAAAATTATTGGAGTTCTAGGTCTAACATTTAAGGCAGAAACTGATGACATTAGAGATTCGTTATCTATAAAACTTCTTCAATATTTGAAAAAATTAAAATTAAAAACATTGCAATCTGATGAATATTATAAAAATAAAAATAACGTTAATAAAGAAAACTTAGTAAAAAATTCAGATATAATTATAATTGCTGCTCCTCATAAAGTTTATAAAAAAATAAAGTTTCCAAAAAACAAAATACTTGTGGATATCTGGGGAATTAAAAATATTTAAAATTAGTTTTTATTCTTTCTTAATAATCTTGCTGGCGAACCAGCCACCACTTCAAAATTTTTAACATCTTTAACAACAACAGAGCCTGCACCTATGATGCAGTGATTACCAATTTTAATATTTTGTTTTATAGTAGTATTTGCCCCCACGTAACTATAGTCGCCAATTTTAACATTTCCTAAAATTACAGATGCGGGTGCCAAAGTAGCAAATTTACCCACTTTGCTTCCATGGTGAATTTGGCAATTCACATTAATTTTTACTCCATCATAAATTTTTACGTTTGGCATAATTTTTACGAATCGTTGAACAATAATTCCACGTTTTTTTGATAAAAATTTTTTACTACTGGGAGATATATATGAATTATCAAATATTAAATTACTATAATTTTTTTTGTAAATTTTTTTATATAAAAGCTCTCTTTCACGACCTTCGTCCACAGTAATATAAACATCAGGGTTAAATTTTTTTTTAATTATTATCCAATCTTTTAAAGTTTCAGAGCCAAGCTTCTTTTTTTTATTTCTATAAAATTTATTTTTTCTGGATGTAAAAAAACCTAAATAATTACTATAACGATCTGTGATTAAATCTTCAAAATCATACTCAACGCCCACTAGGCAAAATTTTTTTTTAATCATTTAATTTTAAATTCTTAAATATACTCTTTAAACTTTAAAGACGAGCTAAAATTATATATAAATAAACTTTTCGTGTAAATTACCATTAAAAAATAATGCAAAAAAATAAAATTTTATTCGCAGAACCTATTATAAACAGCAAAGAGACCGCTATATTAACTAAAAAAATACTAGATGATAATTTTCCTAACGAAGGTAAATTAACTAAACTATTTGAAAAAAAACTTTCAAGCTTATTGAGGGTTAAATATGTAGTGACAGCAACAAGTGGAACAATTTCAATTTTTTTAGCATTAAAAGCTGCGGGAATAAAAAAAAATGATGAAGTTATAATTCCTAATATTACTTTTCCAGCAACAGCAAATGCTGTAGTCCTTGCTGGGGCAAAACCTATACTAGTTGATATAGATAAAAATAGTTTATTAATTAACGAAAAAAGTTTGATAAAAAAAATTAATAAAAAGACCAAAGCTATTATACCAGTACATGTTTCTGGTAGAGGTTCAAATATTAAAAATATATTAAAAATTGCAAAAAATAAAAAAATATTTGTAATTGAAGATGCGGCGGAAGCACTCATGTCAAAAATAAATGGAAAATATTTAGGTACGTTTGGTGACGCTGGCTGTTTTTCTTTTGCTCCAAATAAAATTATTACAACTGGTCAAGGTGGAATAATTGTAACAAATAATAAAATTATATATAAAAATTTATGCAAACTTAAAGATCAAGGCAGAATAGGACCTACCACTGGCGGAGAAGATGTATATAATTCTGTAGGTTTTAATTTTAAGTTTACAAATCTACAGGCGGCATTAGGATTATCCCAGATAAAAACAATTAATAAAAGAATTAATGTATTAAAAAATAATTATAAGTTTTATAAAAAAAATTTAATAGAAAGTAAAAATTTTAAACTTATAGGTTTTAATCTAAAAAATGGTGAACTTCCTTTGTGGACTGACGCTTATTCACCTAAAAGAAATAAATTATTTAAATACCTAAAAAAAAATAATATTATTTGTAGGTATTTTTGGTATCCTTTAAATAGTTGTAAGCCCTTTAAAAAATCATTTTCTGATTTTAAAAACTCTAAATTACTCTACAAAAAATTAATTTGGCTTCCTTCGTCTCTAAAATTAAAAAAGAAAGATTTAACAAAGATTTGCTATTATATAAATAAGTATAACTCTAAATAAAATGGATAAAAAACTTTCTATAATTCTTCCTGTGTATAATGAAAAAGAAAGCCTTGCAATAATGGTAAGGCTTTTAAAATCTACACTTAGATTCGAAAATGAAATATTAATTGTTTATGATGACCTAAATGACAATTGTGTTTCTGAGGCAAAAAAACTTGAAAAAGAACTTTTAAATGTTCGGGCGATACACAACGACGTAAGAAGAGGAGTGAGATTTGCTGTAGAAAAAGGGGTAAGTGAAGCAAAATATGAAATTGTATTTGTCACCGCTGTAGATGAGATCTTCCCAATAATTGCCGTAGAAGATATGATTAATTTAATATTAAACGAAGGTTATGATTTTATTAGTGGCACAAGATATTCAAAAGGAGGACTCAGACTAGGGGGTTCATTTATCTCATCACTCTTATCAAAAGTAGCAAATAAACTTTTTTGTATTGCTACTAATTTTCCATTGTCGGACTGCACTACTGGAATAAAAATGATGAAAAAAAATGTATGGAAAAGTGTTTCTTTCCAATCAGAGCCAATCGGGTGGGCCTTTGCTTTTGAACTTACAATAAAAGTTTATTTAAAAAATTATAAACTAAACGAAGTACCTTTAAAATCTGTAGATAGGTTATTCGGAGGATCATCCACTTTTAAAACAATTCCTTGGGTTAAAGAGTATCTTAAGTGGTTTTTTTGGGGCATTAAATCAATAAGAAAATTAAAATCAAAATGAAAAATAAAAAAAAACATTTTTTTGTAACAGGTGGAACTGGCTTTATTGGTTCAGCAATATGCGAATTGCTTGTTAATAAAGGCCATAAGGTAACTGTGTATGATGATAACTCACGTGGAAGTGCCAGGAGAGTTATCCATCTAAAAAATAAAATAAAATTAATCAAAGGCGACATAAGAAATTACGAACAATTAAACAAAGCAATGGTAAATGTAGATGCAGTAATTCATTTAGCGTATATAAATGGAACAAAATTTTTTTACACTAAACCGGTACTGATACTTGATATTGCCATTAAGGGAATAGTTAATATTATACAACTATGTGTTAAAAAAAAAATTAAAGAGATTTATTTAGCCTCAAGTTCTGAGGTTTATCAAACTCCTAAAAAAGTACCTACCGATGAAAAAGAGTCCCTGAAAATTCCTGACATATATAATCCCAGATATTCCTACGGAGGTGGAAAAATTCTGAGTGAACTTATGGGTATTCATTTTGGAAAAAAATATTTTAAAAAATTAATAATTTTTAGACCTCATAACGTATACGGCCCAAATATGGGTTATGAACATGTTATTCCCGAGTTTATTAAAAGATTTAAAAATTTAAAAAATAAAATATTCAAAATTCAAGGAACAGGAAATGAAATTAGATCTTTTATTTATATAGATGATTTTATAAATGCTTTTAATTTAATTTTAAATAAAGGAAAACATTTAAATATTTATAATATCGGAACGAGTGAAAAAATAAAAATAAAATACTTAGCTTCTAAATTATCTAAACTATTTAACAAAAAAATAAAATTAAAGAGAACCTCAGTAAAAAAAGGTGGAACAAAAATTAGATTACCTGATATTAAAAAAATAAAGAAATTAGGATATGAACAAAAAGTTAGTCTTACTCAAGGTTTGAAAAAAATAATAAAAATTTGATATGGGATACAAAAAAAATATTTCAATATTATTTATTTTATTTATATCAATTTTCCTAATTTTTTTTTTTATAGAAAACAAAAGTTTTTTTAATAATATAGAAAAAACTTTATTATTTATTTTGTCTCAAAAAGATAAAAATTATCTTCAGTTTTTTATACTTATGATTTTTTTAAATTTTTTCTATTTTTTAACCCCTCTGCCAGTATTTCCCTTAATAATATTAAATGGTTTTGTTTTTGGTCACATAGGTTTTGTGTTTTCCATTATTTTTATAACTTTGGGGTCGGCTTTAATTTTTAGTTTTTCAAAGTTTTTTTTAAAAAAAAATTTATCTAATTCTGTATACGGAAAATTTATAAAATCAAAAATAAAAAAATATAAATTTATAAAAAAAAGTGAAAATTCTACTGTCTTTTTAAGTAGGTATATAATCCCATATTTTTTTCATAATATTTTTTTTGGTTTTTATAATTTAAATATAAAGTTTTTTTTATTGATAATTTTATTAGCTGAAATTCCTCTTACTTTTGCAACTAACAATATCGGAATGTCCTTTAATTCTTTTGTGCTGCTTACGAACTTCAGTATATATGATTTATTTTTAAATTATCAATTTATAGTGCCATTAATATTTATTTTGTTTATTGTCTTAATTTCTGGAACTTTAAAGAAGATTATTGTAAAAAAGTCTAATTAAAAGTTTATTAATTAATTTAACTATTCATAATATTTTAAATGTGTGGAATTTTCGGTTTTTCATATCAAGGTAACATAGAAGCTAATAAGTTTTCTGCTATAGAAGATGATATTAAGTTATTTACTCAACTTAGCAAAATAAGAGGATCTGATACTTTTGGTGTTTCTGCATCTAGTGAAAAAAAAAATTTTATTTATAAAGTTAACACAGATCCTGAAAAAGCAATTAAACGAAAAGATTACAAAAGTTTTTTAAAAGATAGTATTGATAAAATAAATTCTGATAATAATAATTTTTTAACTTTCATAGGTCAAACCAGGTTAGTTACAAATGGAACAAAATTTTTATACGTAAATAACCAGCCGATTATAGTAAAAAATATAATAGGTGTTCACAATGGCATTATTGTAAATGCGGAACGCGAAACAAATAAAAAAACAGTTAACCTTGAAGGTCATAATATAAAAAGTGATTCACTAGAATTTTATGAAAACTTAGATAAAATTTTCTATAAAAATGATAATTTTCTTAAAAATTATTTAAATTATATGAAATCAGTTATAGGAAACTATTCCATCGCTTTTAGAACATTAAGTTCATCTAAACTAATACTCTCTTCCAATTGTGGAGCTCTTTACTATTTATATGATGATATAAAAAAGTTTTTAGTTTTTTCTTCAGAAAAATCTTTTTTAAATAATTTTTTAAGTAAAAGTAAAATTTTTAAATTAAAATTCAATAAAAAAAATAATAACATTCATCAAATTTTAAATCAAACTATTGTATATGATGAAAAAGAAAAAACCTTTCATAATATTAATCATGACGGTGAAGAAGAAAAAAACATAAATTTAAATAAAATTGCTTTTTCGAATAAACAAGAATTTAGCACTAATAATAATTTTTTTAATGAAAAAGAAAGACTTAAAAATTTAAAAAAATGCACAAAGTGTATATTGCCAGAAACATATCCATTTATTTCATTTGACACTAATGGCGAATGTAATTTTTGTAATGGATACGAAAAACAAAAATATAAAGGAGAAAAAGAATTATTTAAAATTTTAGATCAATTTAGATCAAATAATAATGAGCCAGATTGTTTAGTGGGGTTAAGTGGAGGTAGAGATAGTTCTTACGGATTACATTTGCTAAAGAAAAAATTTAAAATGAATCCTGTTGCGTACACTTATGATTGGGGATTAACTACTGATATTTCTAGAATTAATCAATCTAAAATCTGCGGCAAACTTGGGATTGAACATATTATTCGTTCTGCAAATATTTCAAAAAAAAGATCATATGTAAGAGAAAATATTATGGCATGGTTAAAGAAACCTCACTTAGGAATGTTACCTATTGTTCAAGCGGGTGATAAAAGTTTTATAGATTATGGAAGAATACTGTCAAAAGAACTCAACTTAAAGCTGGTAGTTCATTTTACAGGATATCAATTAGAGCAAAGAGAATTTTTTTTAGGATTTGCTGGAGTAAATCAATTATTAAAAAACAATCAACGCATGGTGTCTTACAGCGCCTTTAATAAATTAAAAATGTTTTCATTTTATAGTTCGCAATTTATTCTTAACCCAAATTATATAAATTCAGCTTTATTTGATAATTTTAATGGTTTTCTTGCTAGCTTTGTCAGAAAAGAAAATTTTATGCATTTTTATAATTACATTGATTGGAATGAAGAGGAAATAAAAAAAGTTTTAAAAGAAGAGTATGATTGGGAGTCGGATATTTCGTATGGAAAAAATCAATGGAGAATGGGTGATGGACAAACAGCCTTTAATAATTTTATTTATTATACAGTGGCTGGATTTTCTGAGTATGATAACTTCAGATCTAATCAAGTTAGAGAAGGGTTAATTTCACGTGATGAAGCCACGAGATTAGCTGAAGAAGATAACAAATTTAAATACAACACACTTAAAAACTTTAGTGAAATTATAGGTTTTAACTTGGAAGATGTTCTATCTCAGGTTCAATGTATTCCAAAATTATTTTAAACTCCTGCATTTTAAAATTACTTTATATAGCTCAAAAATAATTAAAAAATTTTTTATATCAAAAATTTTAATAGAAGAGTCTTTTGAAATCTCATATTTCACAGGTATAAAGTGAATTTTTCTATTTTGATTAATAAATAAAAAAAATAGCTCTAAATCAAAGAAAAATCTATTAGAAATAAATTTAGTTCTTTTTAAAATAGGTATTTTTTTAAAACCTTTTAGTCCGGCTTGCGTATCACAAGCTTCAATATTTAGTTTGAGCAAATTTTTAATTACTTGACTAATAAATTGTCCAATAAAATGTCTTATAAACTGGTATAGAGAAAAAGTTTTATTGATTAACTTACTAGTTTTTAATCTTCTGTTAACCGCAACAAAGTCTATATTTTTCTTTAATAGCTTAATTATATGGTCTACTTTTTCAAAATAAGTTAAGTCACAATCAATTAAAATAACATAATTATGTTTTGAAATTTTTAATCCTCTTCTAATTGAGTAAGACTTCCCACTATTAATTGGATTTTTAACTATTACAATATTCTTTTTAGATGAAAAATTTTCTTTTAATTTTTTAAATGTATTGTCATTACTGCAGTCGTCTATAATAATAATTTGATATTTTAACTTATATAATTTAATTTTTTTAATAAGTTTATTTACTTTCTTAATTATAAGCTTTTCATAATTATAACAGGGCATAATAATTGATATAGATTTCATTTAGTTTATGACTCCAACAAAATAGATTTTAAAAGAATACCCAGTTTTCTTGCATCTGGACTTTCAAAAATTTCTAAAGGTGATATAAGATTTTCAAATTTAAACATGATAATATTTTCTTTTTTTAATTCGTTTTTTTTAATTTTTAAACTTAGCTCATTTTCACTTTTTAATGAACTTAAATTAATTTCTTTTTTTAAAATATTATTAAAAAAAACTTTCATACTAAAATTATTTTTTTTATTACTTTCGTAAGGTTTAAAATTAAGTTTTATATTTAATATTTCAGTGTTTACTTTTTCTAAATTAAGTAAAATAAAAGATATATTTCCTTCTGACCAAACTCCTTTACCATAATTATTATGACTCCAGCCAACACCCAATAGTTTATCTCTTTCGCTAAATATAAAATCGTATTTTTTATTTAATCTAAGCTCATCAAATTTTATTTCTGAAAATAATTCAGTATCTCTTTTCGACATATCTGATTTTTTATTTGGTAAAAATAACCAAAAATTATCTCTATAAAAAAAACCATTATTAGTGTCTTTTAATAACTTTTTCATAAGTTTTAAATGACCCAAGTTATCTACGACATAGGCAGTATTCTTTGAAAATTGGTTATTATATAATTTATTATTAAAGTCATATCTAGCTTTGGCAGCTTTTTCTCTATCCATTCCAGCCACTAAAACAATATCAGTTTTTTTAATATTACTTGTTCCCAAAAAATGACTTAATGATTTAAATAGTGGACCATAATTATTAAAAAGGTATGTAGTTCTGAACTCATCAAATTTTTTAGGAATTTCACTCCATATGTTATCATTTAATTTTATAGGCTTAGTAAAATGAGATCTTGTAAAAAAATGGTGCTTTAAAGCAGGATAAGTGTCTATAGCTTGAATGAAAAAAGAAAGAATTATAACTAAAATAGAATGCTTAATTTTTAAGTTTTTATAAATTAGAACAAGTGAAAAAATAATAAGAATATAATATACTGGCCAAAAAAATCTTCCAGTTGCAGCAAATATACTAAGTGCCCCAAACATATAGTTATGAAGCGGTATGTTTAATACCTCATTACCCATAAAACTTAAATTAGTAGTTAATGACCAAAAGGTAAAAAATAATAACATAAAAAAATAACCAATATTTTTTACAAACAAATTTTTAAAATAGAATTTTTCTTTTATATTTTTTAAAAAAATAATAACTATTGATGTTAAAAAAAGGAAAATATTGCCAAGACCAAAATAGTTAAAACCTTCAATCGATGTGCCTGGTATATTTTTTAGAATAGAAGACCAGTGTGTGCTTGTGGTACCCTCGTCAACTACGGGATCAAAAACACTCAATAAATCAAGCTTTAGTTCACCATAGCCACGTGAAACCGTACTCATAATAGGTGTTTCGAAATAGCCAAAAATAAACATAAAAAATAGCACAATTAAAATAGCTGTAGATACTTTGAAAATAACATTTAAAATTTTTCCATCTTTTAAAAATTGCTGGAGGAGAGGGGCAAAATATATTCCAAATAACATTATAGTAAAATAAAGATGTATAAGTGTTGAAAGTATTAATAATAATATCCAGTAAAAATTTTTTTTTTCAAAGTTTAATAAATTTAAATAAAAACCCAAAAGTATTAACCATTGCCCACCAAGAGATATATGAAAAGATATTCTATAAATTAATATAGGAGCAATTAAAAAAATAAAACTAGAAAATATTGAAAAAAAATTATTTTGAGTATATTTAAATATTATTAAATAAGATAAATATAACTGTAAAAAAAAACATAATAAAATCCACAAAGAAAAGTACTGAAACGATGTTCCTAAAAAGCTTTTAAATATTTTAAAAATAAAAGCAAAAAGAGGTATAGAGTCTGAGAATATAATAGAAGTACTAATATCTAGACCGTAATTGGGATTTTTACCTAATGGAAAATGCCACACATCATTTTTAAAAAAAGTCCACCCATTTTGTGCATTGCTTTTATCACCGCTCCCTAAAAGCCAATCCACTTCATTAAAGTAAATGTTTTCAACACCAACAAAACAAATAGTTAGAAAAAAAGATAAAGCTAAATAAAATAAAATTAATAAGTATTTTTTTTTATAAAATAGCATTTTAAAAGATTTTATCCCACCAAGAGTAAAAAGTGATATGTAAATACATTCTTTTTAAAATAAGCACAGATAACATTGTTGAAGCATATATAAAAATTAAATTATTTTTTTTAAAAAAATGGTTAAAATTTTCACTATTTAAGTTTGCTCCTAAAAGTGTAGATAATGAAATAACTATCCATACTGTAGCTCCATTCCATGTTGTAAATAAATCCCCGGTTGATTTTATCGGCCAAATTTCCATGAGCAGAGATATAATTACAGGTATAAGATAAATGTTATAATTTGTTTTTGTTGATCTTTTTTGCCTTAATTTCTTATATATTTTTAATAATATAGAAAAAACAAAAACTGATATAAGCAGATAACCCACCAACCCATAATCGTGCAAAATTTGCAAATGATAATTATGAGGGTGTGTAGAGCAATGAAAGTTTGTATTTTTACTAATAACATTTTGGCACTTAGATCTAAATGATTTGTGTCCTTGGCCTAGAATAGGTTTATTTTTCCAAGACTCTATTGCGGTTAAGTATATTCGATAGTGTAAAGAATTTGAAAGAATCACTTTCTTTTTGGTATTAGTATCATTATTTGTATTTATTGATAAATCTTTTTGAACCACTTCAGATTTAAAAAAAAATCTTTTATACAAATGTTGATATTTCTTCTTTAGTTGATCGTCATTATTTATAAGCACAGTGGATAAGGATGCAAATATAACTAAAGAAATAAAAATAGTAGGCCTTAAATTTCTATAAACAATAAAGAGAAGAAAAAAACTAACAATTAAAATTACTGTTGAAATTCGATTGCTTGCAAAAAAAGTACCAAACAAAATTAATAAAATAATCAGTAAGAGTAATTTTTTATTGTGATTTTTATTATTAAAAAAAAGAATAAAACCGAAGATAGAAAATAATGAAAATTTTTGAATAAAAGTACCTGCAATAGCTTCATGCTCAAAAGGACCGGCAATCATACCGTCCCAGGGCAAATAACCAAAGATATCAAAACCAAAGATGTATTGGAAAATTACGTCCGAAGAAACAAAAACAGTGCAGATAAGTGAAACTAAAAAAAAAGTTTTTAAGTCTAATTTATTTTTCTTCAGGAGCGTCTCTATAATTAGATATAAAAATAAAAACCTTAAAAGTAAAATTGATTTTATAGAATTTTTATAATTATTTGATTCGATATTTAATAAAGAAGTCAATATAATAAATATAAAAAAGGTAATTAAAAATATATTTGTATAACTAAAAGTAACACACAAATGCAAAGGTAGTCATATTGCTTGCGCAACGAACTGGTGTCGCGACACCCAAGTCATTACCCACAAAACCCAAAACACCTGGG
>Ga0114997_10000631_pt1 | contig 29275 bp, 30 predicted proteins | sample ArcticOcean_MG_C_2_FD_87045 | JGI IMG/M metagenome (GOLD analysis project Ga0114997, IMG submission 87045) | Marine microbial communities from western Arctic Ocean - ArcticOcean_MG_CB4_136 | ecosystem: Environmental > Aquatic > Marine > Oceanic | place: Arctic Ocean: Canada Basin | collected... | reverse complement strand
TGGAGTATTGCTATTTTTTAAGGCTAATTCCCAACACTCAAGTGTCTCAATTGTGTCAGCTGGTCTAAATACATTTAGGTTTGGTATCGCCCTAAGATGAGCAAGATGTTCTATTGGTTGATGCGTTGGTCCATCTTCACCCAACCCAATAGAGTCATGAGAAAATATATAAATTACTTTTAAACCCATTAAAGCAGACAATCTTAGCGAAGGTTTGCAGTAGTCTAAAAAAACTAAAAAAGTACCACCGTAAGGAACAATACCTTTATGAAGAGCCATACCATTCATTATTCCTGCCATAGCATGCTCTCTTACGCCGTAGTGAATATAATTTCCTTTAAAGTTTGATGGTTTAATTATAACTGAGTGTTTTGTATTAGTGTTATTTGATCCACTTAAATCTGCCGACCCACCAATTAATTCGGGTAAAATATTTGTAATTCCTTCTAGCACAGAAGCCGAAGATTGTCTTGAAGCTACATTAGGTTTTAAATCAAAAAATTTTTTCTTTTGATTTTGCATAATTTTTTCAAAGTTTTTTGGCAATTTGTCATTGATTACTCTAGAAAAGTTATCCTTAAATTTTTTATTTTTTTTATTGTAAATTGTATTCCATTTTTTTTCTAACAACATTCCTTTTTCTCCAATTTTTCTCCATTCATTAATAATTTCTTTTGGAATTTCAAAAGGTTTATGTATCCAATTTAATTTTTTTCTTACTAACTCAACTTCAGTCTCACCAAGAGCCGCACCATGTGCAGATGATTTTCCTGCTTTATTAGGAGATCCAAAACCAATAATAGTTTTACAAGATATTAAACAGGGTTTTTTTGAACTTAAACTTTTTTTAATGGCCTTAGATATTTGCTTTTCATTATGACCATTTATTTCTTGAAAAGACCAACCATAACTTTCAAATCTTTTTTTATAATTATCAGACACAGATAGACTTGTAGGCCCATCAATGGAAATTTTATTATTATCAAAAAAAACAATAAGATTTTTTAGTTTTAAATGCCCAGCCAAGCTCATTGCTTCGTGACTTATACCTTCCATAAAATCTCCATCTCCTGCAATTACGTATGTCTTATGGTTGACCAGGTTAGATCCAAACTTTTTTTTCATTATTTCTTCCGCGATCGCCATACCAACAGCATTTGACAACCCTTGTCCAAGAGGACCTGTTGTTGTTTCTATTCCGGTATTTTTTTCATACTCGGGATGACCTGCGCAAATAGAATTTAATTTTCTAAAATTTTTAATATCTTTAATTGAAATACTTTTATAGCCAGTTAGATAAAGCAAAGAGTAGAGAAGCATCGAACCATGACCAGCTGAAAGAATAAAACGATCTCTATTAAACCAGCTTGGGTTTTTAGGATTAAACCTTAGGTAGTATTTGAATAATACTGTAGCTACATCTGCCATACCCATAGGAAGGCCTGGATGGCCAGAGTTGGCTTTTTGCACAGAATCGATTGAAAGAAATCGTACTGCATTTGTTAAATCTTTGAAGACTTTACTCACCACAAAACCTATATAGACTTGAACGTATCAAATCAATAATATGATTTTAAGTTAAATCAAATGAAAAAATACGAAGAAGAAGAAAAAAAATTAGAGAATGTTCTTAAAAAATTGGACACAATGTCAAATAAGGTTGTTAAAATGAGCAATGACATCAGTTCTCTCAATAATGAGAAAAATCAATTATTAAGGGAAAAAGAAGAATCGGATAAAAATTATGAAAAACTTTTAAAACAGCATGAAGATTTAAAATTTGAATTAGAAAAAATTGATAAGGATACAGGCAACAAATTAGGTAATCAGAAAAATTTTAATAAAAAAATTGATGAACTTAACCAAGAAACAGAAACTTTAATAGATGAAATTGAAAAATGGCAAACATAAATATAAAATTTAACAACAAAGATTATCTTTTGTCATGCGATGATGGGCAAGAAGAGAATCTTAAAAAATTAGCTGAACACCTAGATTCAAAATACAGTCAATTAAAAAAAAATCTTGGAAACATAGGTGAAAGTAAACTTTTGCTAATAACCGCAATACAAATGGTTGATGATTATTTTGATTTGTTTAATAAAGTTCAAAGTAAAAAAAATGACTTTAAAGAACTGTCAATAAAATTTAAAGAATTAAGATCATTAGCAATAAATTATAAAGAAGAAAAAGATAAAGAAATTATAAGTTTGAAAGAAGAGTTAAAAAAATTTGAATCTATGGTAGAAAAAAATAAAAATTCTTACACAGAAATTTTAGAAAAAACAACAAAGTCGATTGAGAGATTTATTGAAAATTCAGATAGTAATGAAGAGAACATACAATAGATGAGTTGTGATAAAAGTTATTTAAGAAAAAAATTTCTTTTAAAAAGAAAAAAAAATTATTTAAAACCAGATAAATTTGATTTTAATTTAATATTTAAATTAATAAAAAATAATTTTCATAAAAAAAAAATAATTATTGCTAGTTACTATCCGTCGAATTATGAAGTTGATACTCTTAATTTCATTAAAGAGGCAGAAAAAAAAAATTATAAGATTGCTTTACCAGTTATAAAAAAATCTAGAAAAATGACTTTTAGATCGTGGGCTTTTAAAGAACCACTTTACATAAGTATGTTTGGAACATTAGAGCCTAATATTTTAAATGCAGAAATGATACCAGATCTAGTAATGGTTCCTCTTGTTGCTTTTGATAATGATTTTAATCGTATTGGTTATGGAAAAGGATATTACGATAGATTTTTGAAAAAAGTTGATAAAATTAAAAGAAAAAAAATATTTTTAGGTATTGCACATTCATTTCAAGAATGTCCAGTAATACCAACCAACAAGTATGATTTTAAACTGGACTATATTTTTACCGAACAAGGCATTATAAGTTCACCTTAATAAACTATGAATATTTTATTGTTAGGAGATATAGTTGGGCCAGTAGGTAGAAAAGTAGTGCTTGAAAAACTACCAAATCTTATCCAAAAAAAAAAAATTGATTTTGTAATTCTGAATGGTGAAAATGCAGCTGATACTGGCGTTGGTATTACGAAAAAAATTTTTAATGATTTTTTAGAAATTGGAGCTGATGTTATCACTACAGGAAATCATATATGGGATGAAAAGGAAGTTATAGATTTTATTCCAACTGAAAAAAGACTTTTAAGACCTCAAAATTTACCAGAAGGTTCACCCGGTAATGGATTTGGAATTTTTCACTCAAAAAATAAGAAAAAAGTTGCAGTAATTAATTTAATGGGAAATGTTTTTATGAAAAAATGTGATGATGTTTTTAAAGAAGCAAAAAAATTTATTGAAACAGTTAAACTAAAAAAAGATGCAGATTTTATAATTGTTGATATGCACGGTGAAACAACTAGTGAAAAAATGGCAATGGGGCATTTATTTGATGGCTATGCAACGATGGTAGTTGGGACTCACACACATGTACCAACTGCTGATTGCAGAATTATGGAAAAAGGAACGGCATATCAAACAGACGTAGGTATGTGTGGCGATTACAATTCTGTAATAGGAATGAATAAAGACAATTCATTAAAATTTTTTTTAAAAGATCCTTCTGCTAAAAAACACTATCCTGCTACTGGACAAGGAACTATTTCAGGGCTGATGGTTTCAGCAAATAATGAAACGGGTTTAGCTGATAAAATTGAACCGATTATAATTGGACACACACTTATGGAAAGAATTTAATATATGGCAGGTCATTCACATTGGGCGGGTATTAAACATAAAAAAGGAAAAGCAGATAAAATTAGATCTAAAATATTTTCAAAGCTTTCAAAAGAAATTACAGTAGCAGCAAAAATGGGTGCTAGGGACCCAGGCATGAATCCTAGATTAAGAACTGCAATTGAATCAGCAAAAACCGCAAACATGCCAAAGGACAATATTGAAAGGGCGGTTAAAAAATCTGAGATGAATCCTGATTTAAATTATAGCAGTATTATCTACGAAGGTTTTGGTCCAGAAAAAATAGCTATTATAGTGGAAGCTTTAACTGACAATAAAAATAGAACTGCATCAAATGTAAGAACTATATTTCAAAAAAATGGTGGAAATTTGGGGGAGTCGGGTGTAGCTGCCCATCAATTTAAACAAGTTGGGGTTATTAGAGTTGAGAAAAATAAAATTTCAGAAAATGATATATTAGAATTAGCAATAGATGGAGGAGCGGAGGATTGTTCATCAAATGGATCTTGTCATGAAATTATTACTTTAAAAGAAAATTTTTATAAAGTTAAAATTATAATAGAAAAAAAAATTACTGAATTTATTTCATCTGGCATTGAATGGCTACCTTTGAACAAAATTTTATTAAACGAAGAAAAAACTAAATCTGTACTAAGTTTTCTTGAAATGTTAGAAGATGATGATGATGTTCAATATGTTTACGCTAATTTAGAAATAGAAAAAAATCTTTCATTAAAAAAATCAACTGTATGATAATTATTGGTATAGATCCTGGAATAAGTGGCGCAATTAGCGTTATAGAAAATAAGAAAATTTTGGAGGTTTACGACACACCCACAATGATTGATGGCAAAAAGAATAAAAAACAAATAAATAGCGCACAAGTAACAAATATTATTAGAGATAGAATAAAAGATGGAAAAGAAATTATTGTGGTTGTAGAACAAGTAAATGCAATGCCTGGTCAAGGCGTAACTAGCATGTTTAATTTTGGACAATCTTTTGGGGTTATAAAAGGAATTTGCGCAGCTTTGTCTTTACCTATCTATTTTGTTAGACCAACTAAATGGAAAAAACATTTTAATTTGATTAAAACCAATAAAGATGCCAGTAGAACAAAAGTAATTGAAGCTTATCCCGAAATATCAAGCAAACTTCATAGAAAAAAAGACTCAAATAGAGCTGATGCAATTTTAATTGCTCTATATTTCAACGATACTCAGCTTTAAAATCAATAAATATTTAGCTTAATTAAGAATTTATCGATTTTATTGTCAAATTCATGACACATTTAAGTGCAAATTAACCTAAATGGAACAAGAAGTAGCAGCACAAGTAGTCGCTTTAGGCGGAACAACAGATTTTTCTTTGATACATCTTTTTTTACGAGCTGATTTTATTGTTAAGTCAGTTATTATCATTTTAATCGCTGCTTCAGTATATTCTTGGGCATTAATTTTTGAAAAATATAAGCTTTTTAAAAAGATAGAAAAAAGCACAACTATTTTTGAAGAAAAATTTTGGAAGTCTCGTTCTGCAGAAAGCTTTTATAATTCTTTAACTAATAAAGAAAAAAATCCTGTAGCCAATATTTTCCAAACTGCAATGGCAGAGTTAATTAAAACAAAATCAAAATCTTCATCTATTCAATTAGCAAGAGTAAGTAGAATGATTGAAATTTCTGCAGATAATGAGATTAAATCAATTGAAAAACATTTTACCTTTTTGGCTACTGTAGGATCTACAGCACCTTTTATTGGTTTGTTTGGAACCGTATGGGGAATCATGAATTCTTTTCAATCAATTGCTATTTCAAGAAATACTAGTTTAGCAATAGTTGCACCAGGAATTGCAGAAGCACTATTTGCTACTGCATTAGGTTTGCTTGCTGCCATTCCAGCCGTTATTGCTTATAACAAGTTTAACAGTGATTCAAAAAAGTTCAGCGCTAGAATAGAAAATTTTTCTAAAAGATTTTTATCAATTATATAAAATTATTTTATGGGATTTCAAATTAATCGTTCATCCAAAGAGCCAATAAGTGAAATTAATGTAACTCCTTTTGTTGATGTAATGTTAGTTTTGTTAATTATTTTTATGGTTACTGCCCCTTTGCTAACTGTAGGAGTGCAAGTCGATCTTCCAGAATCTTCAGCGGACTCTTTGCCAGATGATCAAGAGCCTTTAACTTTGTCAATCAATTCCAAAGGTGAAGTTTTTATACAAGAACATCAAGTTGCTTTTGATAAAATAATTCCTAAAATATTAGCAATTTCAAATAATAGAACTGATACTAGAATTTACGTAAGAGGAGATAAAACTATAAATTATGGGAGAGTACTTGAGGTAATGGGAATGCTTTCAGGAGGAGGGTTTTCAAAAGTGGCTTTGATATCTGAGCCTTACAAAAATTAACATGAGTAAAAATATAGTATTGTCATTAGTTTTTCACTCAATGATGATTGTTTTAACTGCATTGAGTTTACCTTTTATGATGAAATCTCCACTTGACCTCCCTCCCATTCTTTCCGTCGATTTAATTCAAATAACAGATACAACAAACATTCCTTATGCAGCTAAAGCAGCAAAAACTCTTGAGAAAATAAAAAAAGAAGAACAAGAAAGAATAGTTTCTGAGCAAGCCCCACCTGCAGAAAAAAAAAAAGAAAAACCTGATAGAATTCCATTACCAGATGATTTGAATAAAGAAAAAAAACAGTTAATAAAGAAAAAACAAAATCCAGAAAAAATTGAAGAACAGGTAAGGCAGACATCAGAATTTGAAAAAAAAGAACTTTTTGACCCAAATCAAATCGCAGCTTTAATAGATAAAGCAAAAGAAGATACCGCTGAAACTCTTAAAACAAATGATAAATTAACACAAAGTGATAAAAAAACTTCATTTACAACATCTTTAACATTAAGCCAAGAAGATGCATTAAAAGCTCAGATTTTTGGTTGCTGGAGTTTACCTTTAGGTTTACCATATCAAGAAAATTTATTAGTTAGAATTAAACTAAAATTAAAACCAGATGGAACTGTCATGAAATCAGAAATACTTGACCACGCTCGCATGAACCAGCCCGGACAAGGTTTCTATAAAGTATTAGCAGAGAGCGCCTTGAGAGCTATTAGGATATGTCAACCTCTTAGAGTTCCACCTGTAGGTTATGAAAAATGGAAAGATCTACAATTAAATTTTGATGCTAATGAGATGCTAAAGGGATAACTATGAATAGATTAATACTTATTATAACTTTTTTATTTACATTTAATAGTACAGCCTTTTCTTTAGTGGAGGTCGATATTACGAGAGGAAATCTTGAACCACTACCTATCGCAGTTTCGCCACTTTATGTTGAGCCAGGATCGAAAGATATAAAGCAAAATGAAAAAATTATAAAAAATGTTGGAGATGAAATTTCTAAAGTTATTGAAGTAAATTTTAGAAGATCAGGTTTATTCAACCCCTTAAAAAAAGAATCGTTTGTTCAAAACCCAGATATAGCCCATGTTAAACCTAGATTTGAAGACTGGAGATTAATAAAAACTCAAGCTCTTATAACAGGTAAAGTTTTAGTTACTGATGATAAAATAAGAGTTGAATTTAGATTGTGGGATGTAATTGCGGCAAAAGAAATTCTTGCCCTTGCTTTTTCCACTACACCAAATAACTGGAGAAGAGTTGCCCATATTATTTCTGATAAAGTTTATCAAAGATTAACAGGTGAAGAAGGTTACTTTGACACACGAATAATCTATGTTTCTGAAACTGGTGAAAAAACTCAAAGATATAAAAAACTTGCAATCATGGACCAAGATGGAGCTAACGTTAAGTATCTAACATTAGGAAATGAGCTAGTTTTGACACCAAGATTTAGTCCAAAAAATCAATTGGTAACTTATATGTCATATTTTAGAAACCTACCAAGAGTTTACTTGCTTGATATTGAAACTGGTGTTCAAGAAGTTGTTGGAGATTTTCCAGGAATGACATTTGCACCAAGATTTTCACCGGATGGAAAAAAAATTATTATGAGTTTCGCCAAAAATGGAAATTCAGATATTTATACAATGCATTTAGAAACTCGAGAAGTTGAAAAAATTACTGAACACACTTCTATTGATACTTCACCATCATATTCTCCTGACGGGAAATATATCTGCTTTAATTCTGACAGAAGTGGATTACAACAAATTTATGTAATGAGAAGTGATGGATCTAACGTGAAAAGAATAACATTCGGTAAAGGTTTGTATGGAACTCCAGTATGGTCTCCAAGAGGTGATCTTATAGCTTTTACAAAAGTCCACAGAGGAAAGTTTTTTATTGGAGTAATGAGACCAGACGGAAGTGGAGAAAGATTGTTGACTGAAAATTTCTATCAAGAAGCACCCTCATGGTCACCAAATGGAAGAGTTCTCATTTTTTATAGAGAAACAAAATCAGATTCTGAGGGAAAAGGTTTTTCAGCTAAGCTTTGGTCTATAGATTTAACAGGCTATAATGAGCGGCTAATAAAGACCGAAACTGATGGATCAGACCCATCTTGGTCTTCATTATTATCAAAGTAAGTGATTTTATTGCAAATTTCACTTGCAAGTTTAAACATAATTTGAAATATTACTTAAAATAGATATTAACGCAAATTAAAGGGAGCAATTAATAATGAAATTTAACATAAATTTAAAAAACACACTTATAGTTATCCTTGCTAGTTTAGCATTGACAGCGTGTGCTACACAAAAATCCGGCAAAATGACTTCAGACATTTATACGGGCTCTGATACAGTTGAATATTTAGCAACAGGTGTGAAAGATAGAGTTTTCTTCGCAACAAATAAATCTACACTAACAACAGCTGCAAGAGATAGTTTAAGAAAACAAGCTGCGTGGATGAGAAAGAAATCTAAAGTTTCAGTAACTGTAGAAGGTCATGCTGACGAAAGAGGAACAAGAGAATATAACTTAGCCCTCGGAGAAAAAAGAGCAAACTCAGTCAAAGATTATTTAATGACTTATGGTATTTCAGGCAACAGAATATCAGTAGTAAGCTATGGAAAAGAAAGACCAGTGAACTCTGGCTCAACTCCTTTAGCTTGGTCTCAAAATAGAAGATCAGTAACTGTTAAAGTTGACTAACACTAAAGAAAAATTTTAAAAAAAGACCTCTATAATTAAATTTATAGAGGTCTTTTTTTTGCCATTTTTTTACTTAAAAGTAATTAAATATATTATGAAAAAAAATATTACCAATTCTTTTAAAATATTAATTATTTTAATTCTTATAAGTTTTAATTGTTATAAAGCTAATGGAAATGAATTAGAAATAGTTTTGGAGCAATTAGAAATTTTACAAAAAGATATCAAAACATTAGAAAGAGCAATTTATAGTGAGGAGAGCTCAAATACTACTACCAGTTTATCTGCTAATGATAGCGATGTTTTAACAAATCATTTGCTTAAACTATCAGAGCTTGAGGAACAATTTAAAATTTTAACTAATAATTTTGAAGAAGTGAACTTTAAATTAGATAAGTTATCAAACAGAATTACAAAAATTCAAACAGATAATCAAGTACGCTTTCAGGATATAGAATCTTCAGATTTTACTAATTCAAGTAGCAAAAATTTAAAAAAGAAAAAAAAGCTTCCTGGTTCAGATGAACCACAAGATTTAGGTGGAGTGTCGGACACTGAAGTTGCGGCAGCAGAACAAATCCAAAAAACACAATCTATTGAATCTGTTGGAACAGTAATTACAGAAAATGCTGAAAATGCAGAAAAACTTCTTCCAAACGATACACCAGAAAAGCAATATGATTTTGCTGTTAGTTTTATTAAAGTTGGAGATTATGAAACTGCCGAAGTGGCATTAAGAGAGTTTGTTGATACCAATCCCCAGCACAAACTTGCTGGTAATGCCCAATATTGGTATGGGGAAACTTTTAGAGTTAGGCAACTTTACCAAGATGCTGCCACCGCTTATTTGAATGGTTACAAAAAATATCCAAAAAGCAGTAAGGCACCTGTTAATTTACTTAAATTAGGAGTTATGTTAGTTCAAATTGGAGAAAAAGAACAAGGATGCTCAATGATTTTAGGAGTTAAAGATCAATACCCAAAAGCAAAACAATCTGTTATTCAAAAAGCTGAGTATGAAAAGAAAAAATTTAATTGCGACAAAAAAAGTTAATAAAAAAAAATTATTATTTAAAGATAAAAAAATTATAAATTTATATAAAAAATTTAAATCAACAATATATAAAAATATCAAAAATAGAAGCTTTGCTGTCGCGGTTTCTGGTGGGTCAGATAGTTTGTGTTTAGCTTATTTAAGTCAAATCTATTCATCAGAGTTTCAAAATAAAATATATATATTAATAGTAGATCATGGACTTAGGAAAGAATCTTCAAAAGAAGCATTAAAAGTAAAAAAAATTTTAAAAAAAAAAAATTTAAATAGTCAAATTCTAAGTTGGACAAAAAATAAACCCACACGTAATATACAAAAAAGTGCAAGAGATATCAGATATTCTTTGATATCGACCCACTGTGTAAAAAAAAAAATTAAATATTTAGTTACAGCGCATCATGAAGACGATCAAATTGAAAATTTTTTAATTAGATTGACAAGAGGAAGCGGTTTAACAGGACTAGCATCCATGTCAACAAACACTAAATACAGTAATAAATTAAAAATTATAAGACCTTTTTTACAATTTAAAAAGAAAGATTTGAAACAAGTAACTTTAAATTATTTTAAAACCTATATTAACGATCCATCAAATAAAGATGATAAATTTTTAAGAATAAGAATTAGGAAGTATAGAAAAAATATGGAAAAAGAAGGTTTAGATACTAAGAAAATTATTAAAACTATTGATAACCTTTTTTCTGCAAATCAAGCTCTTGATTATTATAAAAATAAGTCTTTATACAAACATGCGTCTTTTCTTTCCAAAAAAAAATGTTTAATAAATAATAAAATTTTTACTGATGAAGCTGGAGAAATTGTATTTAAAACTTTTTCTCATATTTTAACTCTAGTTTCTGGAACCTATTACCCGCCCAGATCTAAAAAAATTATAGATTTAATAAATAGATTAAAAAGTGATAATTTTAAAAAGTCTACTTTGGGAGGATGTATTATAGAGTATAAAAATAATTTTATACTAGTTTCAAGAGAACTAAAGATTGGTAAAAAAATTAAGAAAACATACTTTCAGCCAAAAAAATAGTATTTTTATCACTAGAAACTGATAAAATGTCACTTGTTTAGATTAAAATAATGCTTATCTTTAAGCTTATATGAACGTCAAAAATTTAATGATGTGGGGAATTATAGTCTTACTAGTTGTGGGGCTTTTTCAATTATTCCAAAACCCAAATAAAAATTTAAGTTATGAAAAAACCCCTTTTTCAGAATTTTTAAAAAATATTGAAGATGGAAGAGTTGTCCAAGTAGAAATTATTGGTAATGAAATTGAAGGTATTTTAGCAGATGGAAGTGTTTTTAAAACTTATGCACCTAATGACCCGAACCTAGTTGAAAAATTAACTGCTAAGGGAGTTACTATAACGGCTTCACCAATTGAAGATAAAATGCCATCCTTATTAGGAATTCTTCTTTCATGGTTTCCTATGCTTTTGCTTATAGGCGTATGGGTATTTTTTATGCGTCAAATGCAAGGAGGCAAAGGTGGCGCTATGGGATTCGGAAAGTCAAAAGCAAAATTATTAACTGAGACCAGAGGTAAAGTAACATTTAATGATGTAGCGGGAATTGACGAAGCCAAAGAAGAGGTTGAAGAAATAGTTGAATTTTTACGAGATCCAAGAAAGTTTAAAAGACTTGGAGGAAAAATTCCTAAGGGCGCACTTTTAATTGGCCCTCCTGGTACAGGGAAAACTTTATTAGCAAAGGCAATTGCTGGGGAAGCAAATGTTCCGTTTTTTACAATTTCTGGATCAGATTTTGTTGAAATGTTTGTTGGTGTTGGAGCGTCAAGAGTTAGAGATATGATGGAGCAAGGAAAAAAAAATGCTCCTTGTATAATATTTATTGATGAAATTGATGCCGTTGGAAGAAGTAGAGGAGCAGGGCTTGGTGGAGGCAATGATGAAAGAGAACAAACATTAAATCAATTACTTGTAGAGATGGATGGTTTTGAAACAAATGAAGGTGTAATAATAGTAGCTGCAACAAACAGACCTGATGTATTAGATCCCGCTTTATTAAGACCTGGAAGATTTGATAGACAAGTAGTTGTTGCAAATCCAGATATTATTGGAAGAGAAGCAATTTTAAAGGTACACATTAAAAAAATCAATATTGGACCAGATGTTAAATTAAGAACTATAGCCAGAGGAACACCAGGGTTTTCAGGGGCTGATCTTGCAAATTTATGTAATGAGTCAGCTTTATTAGCCGCAAGGAAAAATAAAAGAGTAGTAACAATGACAGATATTGAAGAAGCAAAAGACAAAGTGATGATGGGTGCTGAAAGAAGATCAATGGTTATGACTGAAGATGATAAAAAATTAACAGCTTATCATGAGGGAGGCCATGCAATTATAGCATTAAATGAAAAAGCATCAGATCCGATACATAAAGCTACAATCATACCAAGAGGCAGAGCGTTAGGAGTTGTGTGGACTTTACCTGAAAGAGATAAATATTCTCACACAAGAGAGTATATGGAAGCAAATATATCTAAAGCAATGGGCGGCAGAGTTGCGGAGGAAATGATTTTTGGACATGAAAAAGTAACGTCAGGAGCATCTTCAGATATATCAATGGCGACTAAGTTAGCTAAAGATATGGTTACAAAATACGGAATGAGTAATTTGTTAGGACCTTTATCTTATGGTGATAACGAGGATGAAGTCTTTCTTGGTAGACAGATAGCAAGACAAACACATATGTCAGAAGAAACTTCAAAATTAGTTGATAAAGAGGTAAAAAAAATAGTCGATACTGGTTATCAACGAGCTAAGAAAATACTTACCGAAAAGTTAGAAGATTTGCATAAATTGGCAAAAGCTTTACTTATTTATGAAACTTTAAGTGGAGAAGAAATAAGAGATTTAATAACAAAAAATATTCAACCAAAAAGAACTACTGAAAAAAAAGATGAATATTTAGAAGAATCTTCAGCTTTAGGATCTTTAGATTTTAAACCAAAAACTGCACATTAGATTTTAATGCGTAAATATTACACAAGACCGTGTAATTTCTATTATGGAAATTACTCCAGAAATCTTATTAAGAAAAAAAAAGCATTTCCACTAGCAGGCAATCCTGAAATTTCTTTTGATAGTTTAGAAATATTTAAAAGACAAAATAAAGGAAAAACTCAGTCACATATCTATTTAGTCTCTGAAATACAAAAACTAGGGAAAGAATTAAAAATTATAATAAAAAATGATTTAAAAAAAATAACAAGTAAAAGAAAAAATATTTTAGGAGTTGCGTTTAATAAACCTAAAATTATAGGTGTACTTAATGTAACGCCAGATAGTTTTTCAGATGGAGGCTTATATTTAAAAAAATCAAAAGCATACACACATGCTATTGAAATGAATAAAAATGGGGCTGCTATTATTGATATTGGAGGTGAGTCCACAAAACCAGGCTCGCAAGTTGTAAATGAAGTAAATGAATGGAACAGAATTAAGCATGTAATAAAAGAAGTAAAAAAAAAAAATCCAAGAATTAAAATATCCTTAGATACAAGAAAGTCTTATGTTATGGAAAAAGGTATAAAATATGGAGCAAATTTTATTAATGACATTTCAGGTTTAACTTTTGATAAAAACTCTTTTGATTTAATTAAATCTAAAAATATTCCTTTTATTTTACATCATTCACAAGGCACCCCAGATATGATGCAAAAAAAACCTAGTTATAAGGATGCTATATTAGATGTCTTTGACTTTTTTGAAGAAAAAATAAAATTTTGTATAAAAAATAAATATAAAAAGGAATTAATTATAATTGACCCTGGCATAGGGTTTGGAAAAAATTTAAGTCACAACTTAAGAATTATGTCAAAGATTTCACTATTTCATAGTTTAGGACGTCCTATATTAATTGGAACTTCTAGAAAAAAATTTATAAAACATATTGTAACAAAATTTGATACACCCAAGCGATTAGGAGGGACTCTTGCTTCAGTGTTAAATGGACTTTCTCAAGGAGTTCAGTTATTTAGAGTTCATAATGTCAAAGAAATTAATCAAGGAATACTAGTATTTAAAAAAATTTTAGATTTGAATTAAGAAATGACTAATAAATATTTTGGAACCGATGGTATAAGAGGAACTGTTAATCAGGGTAATATTACTGGTGAAAAGTTTTTTAAATTTGGTTTAGCAACAGCCACTTATTTTAAAAATCAAAAAAAGAAAAAACAAATAGCAATTATAGCTAAAGATACAAGATTATCTGGATACACTTTAGAACCAGCGCTGGTTTCTGGTCTAACATCCGGTGGCATGCATGTTTATACATTAGGTCCATTGCCAACAAATGGCCTAGCTATGTTGACTAAATCTATGAAAGCAAATATGGGCATTATGATTACCGCATCTCATAACCCATATTATGACAATGGGTTAAAATTATTTGGTCCAGACGGAATGAAATTATCTGATAAAATAGAAAAAAAAATTGAAAAACTAATAGATAGTAAAAATACAAAACAACTTACAAATCCAAAACTTTTAGGTAGAGTAAAAAGGCATGAGGATGGTAATGACAAATATATTAAAATAGTAAAAAAAAATTTTCCAAGTAATTTTAAATTAAAAGGCACCAAGATAGTTTTAGATTGTGGAAACGGAGCGGGTTATATAGCTGCGCCTAAATTGTTTAAAGCTTTAGGAGCCCAAGTTATTTCAATTGGAGTTAAACCAAATGGTTTAAATATAAATGATAGATGTGGATCTACGTATCCACATAAAATCCAAGGTGCTGTAAGAAAATATAAAGCCAATATAGGAATTTCATTTGATGGTGATGCAGATAGAATTATTATGTGCGATGAAAAAAGCAAAATTATAGATGGAGATCAAATTATTGCTATGTTAGCTCGGAGATGGAAATTAAAAAAAATTTTAAAAGGTGGTGTAGTGGGCACACTAATGTCAAATTATGGATTAGAAATTTTTCTAAAGAAGGAAAAAATTAAATTTTTAAGATCTAAAGTTGGTGACCGATATGTTAAAGAAAAAATGAAAAAATTAAATTTTAATTTAGGAGGAGAGCAGTCAGGTCATATTATTCTTGGCAAATTCGCTACTACTGGTGATAGTTTAATGGTTGCTTTAGAAGTTTTATTTTCATTAAGAAAAGGTAAAAAAGCTAGTTTTCTATTTAATATTTTCAAACCCTTGCCACAAATTCTAGACAATATAATTGTAAAAAACAAAAATGTAATTAGCACTCTCAAATGCAAAACAGCAATTAAAAAAGCTAATGAATTAATGCATAAAAAAGGAAGACTTCTTGTAAGAAAATCAGGAACAGAACCAAAGATTAGAATCATGGGAGAGTCTCATGATAAGAGTTTAATTTTAAAATGTATAAAAATAATTAAAAAATCAATATAAAATAAACTATATTAATGTCTAATAAATCTTATATGAAAGTAAATAAAAATATTTATACGCTTGGAATATGTAATTGCGAAACCTCTTCAGCCTGTTTATTTATTAATGACTCTCTTGTTTCTGCAGTAAGTGAAGAAAGATTTTCAAGAAAAAAATACGATCGTTCGTTTCCAACCCAATCAATCAACTACATACTTAAAGAATATAATATTAAATTAAGAAGAATCGACAATATTTCCTACTCATGGTCCAAAGGTTTTCAAGCAAGTTTAAAAAAAAAATATGATAAACGTTTCTCTTATCTAAAAAAAACAAATGTAGTTGCATCTAAAATATTTTCTGACAGATATAAATATGATATTTTACAAGATAAAAATTACAGAAATGAATTTAATCAATGGGTTAAAGTATCATTAACAAAAAAACAAAAAAAAAACCTAAAAATTTTTTACCATCATGAAGCACATGCCGCTAATGCTTCTCTTTTGAGTTCTTTTGACAAAGGTATAGTTTTGACCGCAGATGGGAGAGGTGATTTTGAAGCACTAACAGTTTCGCTTTTCAACAGAAATAAAAAGTATCCATTAAAAAAAATATACTCATCAACATCTAGTGACTCACTAGGTTATTTTTATGGACGTATAACTAGTTTATTAGGATTTAAACCAATGGCACATGAAGGAAAAATAACTGGGCTCGCAGCATATGGGAATCCTAAAAAAGCATTACCATTAATGGAAAAAATGATTAAATTTAAAAATGGAGAACTTACAGCCTCGTTAGGAGATTTGTATAAACCTTTTTTCAAAGGGTATAGTAAAAATTTAACAAATGAATTAAAGAAGTATTCGCGTGAGGATATTGCTGCCGCCGCTCAACAACATTTAGAAAATTGTGTATGCGAAATAACAAAATATTATTTAAAAAAACTAAAATTAAAATCAACAAATTTAATGCTATCTGGCGGTGTTTTTGCTAATGTAAAAGTCAATTATCATTTAAAATCAATAAAATTTATAAATAAAGTTTTTGTTCAACCTCAAATGGGTGATGGAGGCTTATGTTTAGGAGCAGCAGCTTTACACTTGCACGGACAAAAAATTAAAATAAAGCAGTTAGATGATGTTTATTTGGGCCCAAGCATAAGGTTTTCAAACATTAAAAAACTTTCAAAAAAGTTTCCAACAATCAAAATTGTTAAGTGTAAATTAACGCATGATAAAATTTGTGAAGATTTAAAAAAAAATAAAGTTTTAGGTCTTGTGAGAGGAAAAATGGAGTTTGGCCCTAGAGCTTTATGCAATAGAAGTATAATTTATAAGACAAGTGATAAAAGTATTAATAATTGGTTAAATAAAAGAATGAATAGAACAGAGTTTATGCCATTTGCGCCAGTTATAAGACATGAAACAGCAAAACTTGCATTTGAGAAATATACTTTTAACGATCCAACATTTAATTTTATGACCTCTACAATTAAATGTACTAATGTTTTTAAAAGAAAATGTCCTGCAGTAACCCACATTGATAAAACCACAAGACCACAGGTCGTATATAAAAAGAAAGATTTGTTTTTGTGGACTTTATTAAAAAAATGGGAAAAACAATCTGGTGAAATGTCGTTGGTAAACACCTCATTTAATGCACACGAAGAACCAATAATTTGCAATGAAAAGGAAGCCGTCAATGCTCTTATAAGAGGCATGATAGATGTTTTGTATATTGAAGAATTTAGAATTACAGTTAGCAAACCTCCTTTAATTTATAGAAAGATAAAGATGTTATCAAAAAAAACTTCTCAATTATCTACCAAAGAAATTAAATCTGTTTGTTTGTTAAAAGATACACATTGGAAATACGGATTAAATTCCCAGTTAACCTGGTTTAAAAAAAATGTGAAATCACTTGATATTCACAACATGTTATTAATTAATAAAAAATTAGTTGGATATACGCTTCTTCGAATAAGAAAAATCAAATCTGATATTACTAGAAATTATTTTTTATTTGACACATTGATTATAAAAAAAGAACTCAGAAAAACAAAGCTGTCTAATTCTCTGATGAGCTTAAACAAAGATATAATTTTGAAAAATAAAAAAATTGCTTTTTTGAAATGTAAAAAACAACTAATCAAATATTATAAAAAGTATGGTTGGTCAAAACTTAATAATAAACAAATTAAAATTATAGATGGTAAACGTAATATGTATGGTATGTTTTTCAATTACAAAAAAAGTTATATCAAAGGATTTTTTAGCCTTCGGTTGCATGCTAGTAAATAAAAAATGTAATATCTTAATGGTAAAATTGATCAATAAAAAAGAATTAAAAAATAAATATAATAGTGAAACTTAAATCCAAAGTATTAATAATTGCTGGTTCAGATTCTTCAGGAGGAGCTGGCATACAAGCTGATATTAAAACTACAACTGCATTAGGTAGTTACGCAATGACTGCAATTACTGCAGTAACATGTCAAAATACAAAAGGTGTAAAAGTAATCACTTCAATTCTTCCAAAAATTATTCAAAAACAAATTACAATGGTTTTAGATGATATTGGGGCGGACGCTATAAAAATTGGAATGCTACATAATGCCAAAGTAATTAAATGTGTTCATAAAGTTTTGAAAAAAAATAAATCAAAAAATATTATTTTAGACCCAGTAATGATTGCAAAAGGCGGCGCTAGGTTAGTTAATAAAAACTCAATTAAATATTTAAAAAAATTACTTATACCTCTATGTAATGTTATTACACCTAATATTCCTGAGGCAGAAGTGCTAACAGGACACTCAATTTCAAATAAAGAAGATATGATAAAAGCTGCAAAAAAAATTATCAATATGGGAGCAAAAAATGTGCTATTAAAAGGCGGTCATCTAAAAAATAAAATGATTTTTGATATTTTAGTTTCTAAAAATGAGGTTAAAATTTTTCCTAAAAGAAAAATAAGGACTCGTAATACGCACGGCACAGGCTGCACTTTATCCTCAGCTTTAGCAACATGCTTGTCACAAAAAATGAATATATATAAATCCTGCAAAACTTCTCTCAGATATGTGGATCAAGCAATATATACAGCACCCGGCTATGGAAAAGGTCACGGACCATTAAATCACTTAGTTTCATTTAATTTGAAAAATATAAATGCCAAATAATATTGCCGTTATAGGAGCCCAATGGGGAGATGAAGGAAAAGGTAAAATTGTAGATTGGCTTTCAGAAAAGGCAGATGTAATAATACGATTTCAAGGAGGACATAATGCAGGCCATACACTTGTAATCGATGATATTACCTATAAATTAAAACTGTTACCCTCTGGAATAGTTAGAAAAAATAAAATTTCCATTATAGGAAACGGAGTAGTTATTGATCCCTGGGCTTTGCTAGAAGAAATAAAACAAATTGAAAAATTTGGTATAAAAATTACTAACAAAAATTTATATATTGCAGAAAACGCAATGCTAATTTTACCTTTACATAGTGAGTTAGATGGCATTAGAGAAGATGCCAAGAATACTGACACAATAGGAACTACTAGAAGAGGTATAGGTCCAGCATATGAAGATAAGGTTGGAAGAAGAGGAATACGCGTGATGGATTTAGCTAACAAAAAAAGCTTATCAAAAAAAATTGATATGATTTTATTCCATCACAATTCAATAAGAAAGGGATTAAAAAAAAAATTAGTAAATAAAAAAAAATTAATAAATAATTTAAATAAAATCTCTTCTAAAATATTAAAATATTCACAACCAGTTTGGAAAAGAATAAATGAATTTAAAAAAAGAAAAAAAACAATAGTTTTTGAAGGTGCCCAAGGTATGCTACTTGATATAGATCATGGAACTTATCCATTTGTAACATCCTCAAATACAGTGTCAGGATCAGCATTTGCTGGAACAGGATGTGGGCCAGATACAATAAATTATATACTTGGAATAGTTAAAGCTTACACAACTAGGGTAGGAGAAGGTCCATTTCCAACAGAGCTGAAAAATGAAATAGGAAATAAAATTGGAAGAAAAGGAAAAGAATTTGGAACTGTTACAAATAGAAAAAGAAGGTGTGGGTGGTTTGATGCAGTGTTAGTTAAACAATCTTGCATTATTTCAGGTATAAAAGGTATAGCTTTAACTAAAATTGATGTTTTAGATGAGCTAAAAAATTTATATGCTTGCGTAGGATATAAACTAAACGGGAAAAAAATTGATTATTTTCCTAGCTCTTCCCAAGATCAAAAAAAAGTGAAACCAATCTATAAAAAATTTGATGGGTGGTTAGAAAATACTAGTGGTATAAAAAAATGGAAAGATCTTCCAAAGAATGCAAAAAAATATATTAAATTTATTAGAGATTATTGTGATGTTGAAATCTCTAGTATTTCAACTAGTCCTAAAAGGGAAGATACTATTCTTTTAAGAAACCCTTTTAAAAAAAATTAATTTTTTGGAAATATGTTATTAAATTTTGCTTTATTTAATATTGCAGTTTGTAGCTTTTGAAAAGCTTTCGATTCAATTTGTCTAATTCTTTCTCTACTAATTTTATATTTTTTGCTTAAATCTTCTAATGTTATAGTTTCTTCAGATAGTCTGCGTGCTATCAATATTTCTTTTTCCCTTGTATTTAAAACTATCATTGCAGAGTTCATCAGTTTTTTTCTTTGATCTAACTCTTGCTGGTTTGCAAACGCAACTTCTTGTCCAATTTTATTATCTACCAACCAATCTTGTACTTCTGTTCCGCTGTCATCTTTTAAGGGGTCATTAAGAGATTTTTCTTTTCCTAACAAACGTCTATTCATTGAAATAACTTCTTCCTTTTTCACATTTAATCTTTTAGATATTTCTTCAGCATGTGCAATATTTAATTCTCCTGTATTGTTGGGAGACAATTGGTTTTTTATTTTTTTTAAATTAAAAAAAAGTTTTTTTTGCGCTGAAGTCGTTCCCATTTTCACTAGACTCCATGATCTTAATATATATTCTTGTATTGAAGCTTTAATCCACCACATAGCATATGTCGCTAGTTTAAAACCTTTTTCAGGTTCAAATTTTTTAACAGCTTGCATTAAACCAATATTTCCTTCAGAAACCATTTCGTTTATTGGAAGGCCATATCCTTTGTAACCCATTGCGATTTTAGCAACTAATCTTAAATGGCTGGTGATTAATTTTTGAGCAGATTTTGTATCTCCTCTTTCTTTCCATCTTTTTGCAAGCATAAATTCTTCCCCTGGAAGTAACATAGGAAATTTTTTAATTTGCGTTAGGTAATTTGAAAATCCTCCATCTATAGAAATTGAAGGTAAATTTATGTTGCTAGTTTTTGCTCTCATAATATTTATAGTATGTGATATGTATTCTTAAATTAAGGCAAATACAAGATTGTTAAATGCTATATTTTTCAAGGCTTTTAAACAATCTATCAAGATCACTGGGTCTTTTGGCTTCAAAAAAAACTTCTTTCTTTGTTCGAGGATGTATAAAGGATAGACTTTTTGCATGTAAGGCCTGTCTATTAAAATTATTAATTTGTTTTTCAACATTCGCAGCAATCTTCTTGAATTTTTTTTTAGTTTTTCCATAAGATTTATCACCTAAAATTGGATTGCCTTTAAAATTCATATGCACTCTAATTTGATGGGTTCTTCCAGTTTCTAATTTGCATTCTATATAACTAATTTTGGGAAGATCATCATTTTGAAAAATTTTTAATGTTTTGTAATTAGTTATTGCTATTTTACCTTTTTCTTTTCTTACTGACATTAACTGTCTATTTTTTACGCTTCGACCTATCTTTTCAGAAATTTTTCCATTTTGCGGTTTTAGAGAACCCCAAATCAAAGCTTCATAAACTCTTTTTATTGTGTGATTACTAAATTGATTAGATAAATGTATATGAGACTCATCATTTTTTGCTACAACAATTACACCACTTGTGTCTTTGTCTATTCTATGAACAATTCCGGGTCTTAATTTTCCTCCTACACTAGAAAGGTTTTTTTTATATTTGTATAAAAGTCCATTTACAATCGTTTTTTCGTAATTACCAGCACCCGGATGAACTACAACATTAGGAGCTTTGTTAATAATAATTATATCTTTGTCATCATACAAAATATCTAAATTAATTTTATTTGGTTTAATTATAGTAGCTTTAGGTGGTGGAAAATTAACTTTAATTTGATCTTGTTCTCTAATCTTTTTTGATGAATTTTTAATTATATTATTATTTAATTTTATTTCACCATCACTAATTAGCTGTTGCAATCTAGTTCTGCTAAAATTACTTATTTGTTTTTGTAAAAATTTATCTATACGATATCCATCGCAATTTTGTGATACAATTAAATTTAATATATCTTTTTCCATAATTTGTATTATATACTATTAAATACCAAATTTAAGAAGTCGTAGCTCGTATTTCAAAGTAGGATACATTCTTTTTAAGCACACTTATTACGAGTTTAGTTGTCAATCAAGGTACTAAACACATTATTAAGAATCCAAATAGATTAAAGCTATATTTTAATCTAGATGTCTAATACCGCCTAAAAAATAAAAATTATAATTTTTAATATCGATTCATCACCAATTATCCTATATAAAATAAATATGGACCTGTGGCCCAATTGGATAAGGCGTTTGGCTTCGGACCAAAAGATTCTAGATTCGAGTTCTAGCAGGTCCACCACAAAATTTTTTAAAAAATATGTTTAAATTAAAACTTATATATTGAATGAATAGTAGCTATTGATGATAAAATTATTTCTTTAATTTTAAAATTCCGATTGATGGAGTATATTCAAAGATTAAAAAAAATACGTTATTTTCCTTGTCAAACATAATATCTCTTATTCTTTTTGAATTAAAAAATATTCTATCTTCATTAATAACTTTATTAAAATTTTTATCAGTTTTAACTATATATACAGATCCAGCTCTTAGGGACGTAACATATAAATATTCTCCTTTTTCGTAATTTAAATTTCTAGGCATATATACCATTTGGCTTATGCCAATAGCAGGAGTATAATATTTTAAAGGTTCAATAAAACCATATTTAGCATGAGATTTTTTATAAGGATCTGGACCACTGTATTCAGTTCCATATGAAGAAATATCCCATCCAAAATTAGAAATTTTTCCATCTTCTTGAAAATTTATATTAATTTCGTCACCACCCTTCGGACCATGTTCAGTGTTAATAATAATATTTGATTTTTTAATGTAGAAAAGTCCTTGAGGATTTCGGTGACCCATAGAAATTATTTTGTGTTCTTTTGTTGATTTATCAATAGATATTATTTTTCCTAAAAGAGAATCTAATTGTTGCGAAACTTTTTTTTCATATGAATAACCTATAGTAAATAAAATCTTATTATCTTTATATGTTGAAAATCTACCTCCTGAAAAAACGTTATACTGTTTCCAATATTCATTAGATTCAAAAAATATACTAAAATTTAATTTTTCTAGATTAATGTCAGCTCTGTAAGCATCTATAGTAATTCCTTTGGAATTCTTAGAAATAAGAGATATGAACATCTTACTATCCTCTACAAATAAATCTCTGATACCTATTAATTCAGAATTATTTTTTTTTAAGATTTCATCAATATTATTTACAATTTCTATTTGATTAAGTTTATTTGTTAAAATATTATTTTTATTAAAATAAATAGTTTTACCTTCTCCAGAAATAACAATCACATCTTCATTAACAAACGCAAAATGATGGGCTCTTTGAGAATTTTTTGTACTTCCCCAGCCCAACCTTGTATCCATTCTTGGAAACGGTAAAAAAAATTCTTTTATTAAGTATTTTTTTTTATTTTTTTTTGATATTATAACCTCTTCATTAAAAAGTTGACCTTCTAAACCTTGTTCATATTTATTTACCTGTGTGCTTAAAAATTTATTTCTTTCTTTAAGATTTGGGATTATAAAAACAATATCTCTTACTTTTCTAGATATTTTTGAAGGAATAAATTTTTTAATAAAAAGTGTTACTTTATTCTGTTTATCGTAACCTCCGCTCACAAGATTCCACATTCCACCAAATATTAAAAATACAAATATTAAAAGTATTACAACTAGCTTTTTACTTTTAAAAAAATTGAAAATTTTTGACATAATATTTAAAAAAGATACTTTATAAATAACGCTGAATCAACTTATAGAATATTAGATTATTTAATAAGAACGTATTTATCTGATATTCCAATATATGTGTACGCTCATAACTCAACTTAATAAAACATCTGACTTCATATAGGAAGATCGAAGATAGAACTCTTTCAATACACTAAAATTTATTTTTTTTATTTTTCCTAATATATTTTTTTTCAAAATTTTTCATTAATTTATATAATTTAAAATTTCTTAAAAAATTTTTAAAGTTCTCTTTCTGCTCATAGGCATCATTTTCTACACCTAATCGACTTTTAAAATTAGTTCTATTTTTAAGATGTTTTCCTTGAACTTCATTTTGTGGCCTGCCTGAAGAAAAGTAATAAAGTGCAATTGACTTTCGAGAAACATTTTCTGGACAATTTAATATATTTGGATGACCATGATTGCTAAAATCAGTTGTAGAAAAAATAGCCATTTTGTTAAACACGGGGGCAATTTTTTTTTCACATTTAGATATATCGTTATTCCATAATTCCAAATGACCTCCATAAGAATCTTTCCAATCTTTGTTCAAATATATAAGAACGTTTACTCTTCTGTCTAAATCTAACAAAGGGTGGCGATTAAAATCAGTATGAATTTTTAAAACACCACCTTTTTTAATTTCATGAAGACCACCGCCTTCAAGATATGGATCAGCTTTCAAATCTTCTTTAATAGACGTTAATTTTTGTAAAAAATTTAAAAAAGCAGTTGAATTAAGAAAATCTATAAAAGATTTTATAATTGTGGGAAATTCATTATAATTTTTATTTGATAATTTTATTTCATTTTTCCCTTTATAGGCTTGTGATTTGTTTAATTCTTTTAAATCAGGAAATTCATTAAGAACTTTGGTCAAAAAACTTTCATTAAATAAATTATTTAATTCAATATTTGGAAAAGGTTTTGCTTTAAGATAATTTATCTTCTCTTTTTCTGCTAATTTATTTAAATCTAAAAAATCTTTCGATATTATGTGGTCATAATTTGTCATTAAATTATCCACTTTTTATATTTTTCTTTATTTTCAATAATATATCTAGGAAAAGAGTCATCTAATTCAATCCTCTTGTAATCAAACCCTAAATCAAAAATATTTTGACGATTTTGAATTTTTTCTTCTATGTTTTGAATATTTGCAAATTCTGGTTTATTTCGTTCTCCGTGAGAAAATGAAGTTATTTTTTCAATTATTTTATCTGGGCTTTGCAAATAAGAAAAATGCCATCCACCATTTTTTATAATTTGGATATTTTTGATTTTATCAATTCTCCAGAAAGGATATTTCTTAAACTTTAAGTCCCTAAGCCATTGTGGGGATTTTAGAAGTTTTTTTAGACATATTTTTGATCCATGCCAATCTCCTTCAGTTTGATTTAATAAATTTAATTTATAATCAAATTTTTTTTGGGAAAAAACTGCATATTTTTTTTTGTCTAAAAGATTAAGTTTACTTAAATCAGGTATTTCATCAACATCTGAAATAATAATTAAATCATTATCGTTACTTTTTATCAGGCCTTTCATAATTGAATTTCTCTGATGTCTTTCAACTAAAGAGTTCTGACCTATATGTTTTTTTTTGATAATTTGAACGGCATCTTCTACAATTGTATAAATAATCTTTTTTTTAAATCTTTTAAATTTATCAATTTCAAAATTTAACTTTTTTGGATTTCCTTGATGATCTGTTGTTGACTCAACAATTACAAAAAAATCTACGTATTTATCTAAAATATTAAGACGTAAATCTAAAATATTTTCTTCATTGAAAAACTGGACACAATCATATATTGCCATATTATTTACTCTCCAATATTAACTAATGTACCTTTTTTTCTTGCTTTATGGAAAGCTGAGTAAAATACATAAACTGACAATACGAAATAAAATAAATTTAATATTAATGCAGACATAATATTTGAATAATTTACTACATTATTTAATAAAATAGACCTAACTTCCTCAAATATATAAACCAAAGGTAAAGTTTTAGCTAATATCTGCAGCCATTCTGGTAAGATAGATAATGGGTAGTAGATGCACCCAAGTGGAGCCAATAGAAATAGAGAAGACCAAGCTACATTTTCAAAAGCTGGTCCATACCTGAGTAGCCCTGAGACCACAAGCAAACCTAATGTCATTCCAAATGCATATAGGCTAAATAAGAGCACTATTAATGTAGGTCCTAAATTTAATAAAGAAACACCAAAAAAAGGTGATGCCAGCAACACAGCAGGAACTATTCCAATTAAAGTTCTAATCAAGGCTGTTGCTGTTAGTGCTGTAATTATTTCACTTACTTTAAGAGGGGCAATAAATAAATTTGTAAAATTTCTGCTCCAGATTTCTTCAAGAAATAACATATTGAAACTTATACTAGATCGAAATAAAAAATCATAAAGAATTGCAGCCGTTAAGATTATGCCTACCGTATCATTATAAAAATCACTATGCATTGTAAAAAACTTTGAGATAAATCCCCAAAGAATAATTTGTATAGTAGGCCAATAAATTAAATCTAACAATCGTGGAAATGAACTTTTAATTAAATAAAAGTGCCTAAGAAATAATGCATAAATTCTATGAAATTTCATTTTTTTCCCTAACAATTTTTAAGAAAAAATCCTCTAAGTTTTTTCTTCCATGTTTTTTAATTAAATCTATACTTTTTCCTTTATCAATTATTTCACCGTCTTTCATCATCATTACTTCATTACATAATCTTTCAACCTCATCCATATTATGTGAAGCAATTAAAATAGTTTTTTGTTTATCTGAAGAAAAATTTTCAATAATACCTCTGACATAATCACCAACATCGGGATCAAGACTAGCCGTTGGTTCGTCTAAAAGAAGTATTTCAGGATCATTAATTAACGCTTTAGCTAAAGAAACCCTATTTTTTTGTCCAGATGATAATTCTCCTGTTTTTCTTTTTTTAAAATCATTTAAATTCAACATTTCCATCAATTCTATAATTTTATTTTTTAGATCTTTTACACCATACATTCTTCCATAAACGTTAAGATTTTCTTCAATGGTTAATTTTTTCGGAAGCTCAATGTACGGAGAAATAAAATTCATTTTTTGTAATAGATTTGTTCTATTATTTTCCATATTTTGTTCATTAATTATAACAGTGCCAGTTGTTGGTTTTATTAAACCCAAAAGCATACCAATAGTTGTTGATTTTCCGCACCCATTTGGTCCTAATAAGCCAATTGTTTGACCTTTAAAAATTGAAAAATTAATATTTTTAACAGCTAATGCATTTTTGTATTTTTTAGATACATTACTTGTTTTAATTACTGGTACGGTCATTTATTAGATGCTTTTTTTAACCTATCATTTATAGCCAAACCTATTTTCTTATTAGGTATTTGTACTACAGCTATTGATTTAAAATTATTTTTTTTAATTTTTCGCATTATTCTATATAAGTTAATTGCAGCTTCTTTCAAGCTACCTTTATTGCTAAGATTAAAATGATTTTTTGCTTTTTTAAAATTTTTACCAAATCCTATTAAAGCTTGATTTTTTTTAGCTTTTTTTTTATTTAGATACACAGGAATTCCAGGTGAGTAATGTAATCTAAATTGACCTGGTGACTTAATAGTTTTAAATTTTTTTTTTATTTTAATTTTTTGTTTTAAAATTTTTTCTATATTTTCAGGAGTGATATAACCAGGTCTTAAAATAATAGGTTTTCCTGTTAAATCTATAATTGTAGATTCTAATCCTATTTTACATTGTCCACCATCTAGAACAAAATTAATTTTTTTTCCAAATTCTTCAATTACATCAATTGCTGATGTAGGGCTTAATTTTAATGATATGTTAGCGCTAGGTGCTGCAATAGGAAAATTCAACATATTAAGTAAATTTTTAGCCACATTGTGCTTTGGTATTCTAATAGCAATAGTTTTTTTTCCAACAGTTGCTATTTTAGAAATTTTTGAATTTTTAGTTTTATTTAATATAAAAGTAATTGGACCAGGACAAAAAGCCCTATAAAGCTTTCTAAAGTTTTTATTTATAATTACGTCATTTTTTAAACTACTTGCATTTTTAAAATGAATTATTAGAGGATTTAAATTCGATCTTTTTTTTAATTTAAATATTTTTTGAACTGCTTTATTAGAATAAGCATTGCCTCCTAAACCATAAACTGTCTCCGTAGGTATTCCTATTACATTATTATTTTCAAGGTTTTTTTTTGCTTTTTTTATATTTCCTAAATTTGGCTTAAATATATTTAAATAGATATTTTTCATAAATTAATTAATATATGGATATAATATGAAATCAAAAAATATACCAGCTGATATAAGATCAAAATCAATAAAAGAGGCTCAGAGCGAAATCAAAGATATTATTGAAAAATTAGAAAGTCCAGAAATAAGCCTAGAAAACTCACGTGATCAATATGACAGAATGATGCAACTAAATTTTCATATACAATCTATATTTAAGCAAAAAGCTGAGGAAATTAAAAAACCTACTTTTGTAGAGAAAAAAACTGTAAATAAAAATAAAATAGTTAAATGAAAACCTTTTTAAAAAAACTGAATATTAATGCAACAAAAATCGATAGTTATTTAAAAAAATTTTTAGTAAAAAAAGAAAAGTCTTATTTCTTACAGGTACCCATGAAATATGGTGTCTTTTCTGGAGGAAAAAAATTTAGATCATCAATAGTTATAAGTATGGGAAAAATTTATGGGATAAATTTTAAAAAGCTAATTATAATAAGCGCAGCTATTGAATGTATACATTCATATTCATTAATTCATGATGATTTACCCTCAATGGACAATGATGATTTTAGAAGAGGAAAATTATCAGTACATAAAAAATTTAACGAATATACGGCAATACTAGCAGGAAATTCTTTACTTACATTAGCATTTGAAATTTTAACAGAAAGTGATTTTAAAGCTTCCCAAAAAAATAAAAATGAACTTATTAATACTCTATCAAAATGTGCTGGCTACTCAGGATTAGCTGGAGGTCAATATTTTGATCTAACATATGAAAATAAAATTGTTTCGCAAAAAAATATTATTGAAATGCAAAAGAAAAAAACGGGTGAACTATTTGGATTTTGCTGTGAAAGTGTTGCTATTATGAAAGGTTTAAATTTAAAAAAAAGAAAGAAATTAAAAGAGATAGGAATTAATATTGGATTACTATTTCAAACTGTTGATGACTTAATTGACCACAAAGGAAAAAGTTCAATAGTCGGAAAACCAACTGGAAGAGATAAGAAAAAAGGGAAAGCAACACTTATAAGTTTGTGGGGTTATAAAAAAACTCTAGATTTTGCAAAAATTCTTAAGAGAGATATATGTCAAGAGATTAAAACATATGTTCCAAAAGCAAATGACTTACTGGACTCAGTTGAATTTATATTAGAAAGAAAATTTTAAATTTATCTCATATTTTTAACAATCTTATTCCAAGCTATTTCATATAAAATATAAATAAAAATACTCACGATCACGACTACTATACTAAAAGTTAACGATCTCGTCCAACTACCAAACCATACATAAGATAGTATTGAAATCCATAAAAAACCTATAATTTGCCAAACAATTGCTTTGTAAAATAATTCTTTCTTATTCATAAAAACTCCTTTTTAATTTTTAAATTACGTCTAAAAAATAAAAAGATTTTTATTGATCGGTACTGTAGATAGCTTTAACGAAGAGAGAGCAATTCCAATTACTATG
>Ga0114997_10000630_pt1 | contig 29297 bp, 18 predicted proteins | sample ArcticOcean_MG_C_2_FD_87045 | JGI IMG/M metagenome (GOLD analysis project Ga0114997, IMG submission 87045) | Marine microbial communities from western Arctic Ocean - ArcticOcean_MG_CB4_136 | ecosystem: Environmental > Aquatic > Marine > Oceanic | place: Arctic Ocean: Canada Basin | collected... | reverse complement strand
TACTTTAGGAACTTCTACTTTAGGAACTTCTACTTTAGGAACTTCTACCTTAGGAACTTCTACTTTAGGAACTTCTACTTTAGGAACTTCTACTTTAGGAACTTCTACCTTAGGAACTTCTACCTTAGGAACTTCTACCTTAGGAACTTCTACCTTAGGAACTTCTACTTTAGGAACTTCTACTTTAGGAACTTCTACTTTAGGAACTTCTACTTTAGGAACTTCTACCTTCTCTTTTTCTTCTAAAATTACAGTATTTTTGACTTGTTTTTGTAGATAAGCCCTTATCCTATCCTGTTCTTCCTTTATTTTTTTCTTCATTGCGGACATTTGCTCTTGACGAGAAAAATTAGCAGAATTTGTCGCAGGTACTACTGGCTGTTGCTTTAGTACTTTTTTGTGAGCTTTACTTGACGCATCAGGAGCAAATGGGTTGAATGGTTCCCTTTTATTACGCCGTGCCAAATAATTCCTCCGTTGGGGGCCTCTTAAGTCTCCCAATTAACACTTACCATGATATTAAGACCATAATATCGGAGTTTGGTCGGTTCTTAGGTACTGTAATACTGAACTCTCATTTAAATCTGTAAGATCATCATGTAAAAGATGTAATTTTCCTAAAACTGCAATCATAGCACCATTATCGACACAAAATTTCCTTTCGGGAACAAAACTTTTAGCATTTCTTTCTGAAGTCATTACTTCACTCATAGACCTTAAACGATCATTACAGGCCACCCCTCCACCTAGCAATAATTCTATTTTTGAGGTGTGTGCTAATGCTCTTTCGGCAACCTCAATACATGCTGCAAATGTATGCTCTTGTATACTCCAACATACAGCCCCTAAAGGTGCACCTTTTTTTATCAAATTACATGCTGCATTCAAAACACCAGAAAATGCTAAGTCCATTCCCTGCACGGCATAAGGCAATGAATAATCACCTAGCTTAGCATTAGGGTTTTCATCAATCCATTCTTTTGCCAAGGACTCTATTTTTGGACCACCAGGAAATGGGATTCCTTGTTCTCTAGCAAATTTATCTAGCATGTTTCCAATTCCAATATCGAGTGTTTCTCCAAGAACCCTATAACGTCCATCCATTTTAGCAATTATTTGCGTATTTCCTCCAGATACATATAGCAATACTGGATCCTTACATCCACAAGTTTTTCTTCCTACTTCTATATGAGCAACACAATGATTAACACCCAACAAAGGTATATTCCATTTTTGTGAAATTGTTCTTGCTACAGAAGCACCAATCCTTAAACAAGGCCCTAATCCTGGGCCTTGTGAAAATGCAACTGCTGCAAAATTTTTTGAATCTAAGTTATTGGAATTAAGCAATTCTTGTAGTACATCAGCACTTCTTTCAGCATGGTGATCAGCAGCCTCTCTAGGATGAATTCCACCCTTTAAAGGCCGTACTGCCACTGAAACTGAATCTAAAGGATAACCGTTTGAATCAGCAAGTCCAATAGAAAAGGTATGCGCCGTAGATTCTATTCCCAAAACATATCCGTTTGGATTTAGTTCTAAATTTTGAACTCCCATATTAAACACCCCGAAGTGGTGCACCTTTTCATACATGATGCTTGTCGAGGTACATGCACCACCTAGTCATTGGCATAGGAGAGTTGGCGCACTTAGATGATGGTACCAACGGTCTAATATGTGGAGAAAAAATGACAAATGAAGAAAACCTTATTTCAAAAGGGATGGGATTATTGATTAAAAATGGATTAATCTCAAAAATATCACCTGAAGAAGAAATGATTGAAGAGTTTTTACCATCATTTAACTATAATGAGATTTCAAAATATACAAATAAAGTAACTAATTTCAACATAGAAGGCATTAATGTCACACATACGGGAGGGCATTCTGTCATCCCAGGACTAATTGATGGGCATACACACCTACTCTGGAGTGGTGACCGATCCAATGAAGTCAGTTTACGTATGAAAGGAATGAGTTACAGCGATATTTCTGCTGCAGGAGGGGGTATTTCTTATACTGTAAATGAAACTCGGAAAGCAAGTGATGAAGTCCTAAAAACATTAGGTGAAAGAAGATTGAAAGAAGCATTAAGAAATGGCACCACAGCAATCGAAGCAAAATCAGGATATGGGCTTAGTACTGAATCAGAATTAAGATTAACATCAATAATGAACGATTTAGCCGTTAATAAAAATAATCCCTCAATTGACATTACTTGGATGGGTGCGCACGACATACCTCCCGGAAAAGAAGATAAAAATAAAATAAAATCAGATTATATTGAAGACATTATTAACGCACAAATACCCGAAATTGTAGAACAAGGATATGCAAGAAGTTGTGATGTTTTTTGTGAGCCTGGTTGGTTTAGTATCGAAGAAACTGAACGAATTATTGATACAGCATCTAATGCAGGATTATCAATAAGATTACACATAGATGAATTTATGGACGGAAGTGGAGCAGATTTAGCTGCCATTAAAGGTGTCGATACGGCCGATCATGCACTATACAGTAATGAAGAAGGGAGGCATAATATGGCCAAGTCAAATGTTATTCAGGGTTTTTTACCTGGAGCAGCATATACCATGGGTCTTAGTAAATGGCCACCAATGAAACATTGTATTGAAAATAATCAACCATGGACTATTGCAACTGATTTTAATCCAAATTGCAGGATCTTAAGTATGCCTTCGATAGGATCAATATGTGTACAAAAACTTGGTATTAATCCCTTAGCGGTCTTATGCGCAGCCACCAGAAATGCAGGAGAATCCGTAGTACATCGAACAGAAAAACCACATGGTATTATCAAAAATGGGTATGTCGCAAACCTCAATATTGTAAATGGGAGCAATTGGGAAGGTTGGTGCTTACAACAAGGATCATCTCCATTCAAAGCTACAATCTTAGAAGGAGAGACTGTAATTCATTAAATAAGTATTTCAAATGGCTAATAATATTAAAGACGAATGAAATGGATAGTAATAAGGAATCAGTGATGACTATGTTGATGGAAACAATTGTGTGCTCTGCAAAGGAAGGAAAAGAAAAAAGGTTAGAAAAATTACTAAACACAAGAGTGGCTTTTCGGAAAAGATCAAAAAAGTGTGAAAAAGCATGGGTTTGCAAATCGGCTGATGGAGCGGGAACATTTCTAGTTCAGGCAATTTATGTTGATGAAGAGGGATGGAGAGATATTTCAGAGCGAATTCAAACACAGCTTGATACTCAAGACGGAGGGATTGAAACGTGTCTAATCGGCCCCCCCCTTGTAGGGATGTTCCTTTTTGAAGGGGAAATATAACAATATGATGTAGAGGGGTATCTGAAAAGATGCACTAGTGGGCGCATAATGTATATTATACGCCAATTATATGGGAATTAGAACAATTTAAGTAGATTAATTAAACACTACATTGGAGAGCAGTAAAGCGTTTTTAGACAAAAAAGGTAGTATGAATAAGGGTTTTTATTCTATTTCTCATTAATAACCCCCCTTATTTATCTCTTTAATATAAAAATTATGAAATGTTCATAATAAAGAATTGTTTGTCTGTGTTTGGGGGAGCATTATGGAATACGAAGGATTCTGTTTAAAATGTAAAAATTATGGTGCAATTAAAAAACATCAAATTCACACAATGAGTAATGGAAGAAAAAGAGCTGCAGGATTTTGTTCTAAAGATGGATGCACTGGAAAAATATCTAAGATCATCGGATAAGATAAAACCGATTTTAATAAATATATTTGCAATTACCCCATACATATCGGGCTCGTGGTCTAGGGGTTATGACGTCGCCTTGACATGGCGAAGATCGCCAGTTCAATTCTGGCCGAGCCCATCCTTGTATATCTATTAATTTTCAATTGATTTGGCTATTAATGTACTGCCCGAATTATTCTTCTTCGGTATTTTTTTCAGCGGGGTCATTATTGGATGAAATATGTTGAGGTGGATCGGTACTTTCTTCATCGTCATCTGACATACTAAAATCTGCACTCCCGCCACCCCATGAAACCGTATTGTCTTCGACTTCAGTTTCTTCCTGCTCATCATCAGGGATTTCTGAATGGGGATTTAAACTATACATACCTGGATCGATTGGCTTTGATTTGATTTCTATGTTCTTTGGGATTGGACTTGGCTCCCGTTCTTCTAGGATTTGAGAATTATGAAAGATTCCACATTCAGGGCATCTGGATAAATTTCTCGGATGTATTGCTCCACATGTTGGGCAAATCTCTTTACCTTGAAACACATCCAAGGGATCTTGTTTCATGTGACATCAGTCCAGGAATAAATCATCTTGAGATACTATTACCTCTTCTCCTGTTTCTTCATCCTTAACTACCACTTCATTATTATCGTCATCAAATTCGATAATTACTCCATAGAATTCTTCTACCTCTCCATCTTCAGTTTCTGTTGAAATTCCAACTCTTGAGCCGACATCAATGTCTTCTTCTGATTCGCCATCTTCCGAATCATCGTCATTGTCTGAATCATCATCACCCTCGTCTGATTCATCATCACCCTCGTCTGATTCATCATCATCTGAATCATCTCCCTCATCTCCCTCATCTTCCGAATCGTCCTCATCAGAAGTTTCTGATTGGGATTTCTTCATATCTAAAATTTGGGATCTCCATCCTCTTGCTAAAAGATAACCAGATAATGAACATGCAAAACCTACAAGACTTAGCAGCATAATAAATGTATTAAAATGGAATGACATTCCTGTTTCCTCAGAAGTAAATCCGTCAGCAATACCCAAGTGTTGTAGAATCATAACTGAGCGAGATTCTGCTGCAGTAGCTGCATCCCCGTCCATATCAATAGGAACTCCAATAAATTGATTTACTGCTGTCCCAAGTAACAATATACCAACTGCTGCTAATAATAATGGGAAGAATATATCAATCCATTTTTTACCAGATAGCATTGTTTGCAAGGAGGTAGGGAAATCGTTTTTATCTGGGAAAATTCTTGACATAAAGCCATCCTTAGATTGAACCATTGTATCTACCTCTTCTTCTGAATCATCATCTTCGGAATCAGTATCGTCCTCTTCTTCTTCTGAATCATCATCTTCGGAATCAGTATCGTCCTCTTCATCTTCTGCTTCTGCTTCTGCTTCTGCTTCTGCTTCTGCTTCTGCTTCTGCTTCTGCTTCTGCTTCTGCTTCTGCTTCTGCTTCTGCTTCTGCTTCTGCTTCTACTTCTGCTTCTACAGTTGCCTTCTTTTCATCTGAAAATGATGTGTCTGTGGAAACTAAATCTAAATCTCCATCGCCATCAATGTCTTCAAGTCCAATAAACATGATATTGCATCTCCAGCATTGCTTGGAAGATAATAAATTCATTGCACCGCAAGCAGTACATTCTCCCATAGGTTCTGTATTTAATCCTGAAAAGGATACGCCACAATCTCCGCATCTTTTAGAGTCTATTGGCAATAATGAACCACAGGCACCACATGCAGCCATTTGTTCTTCTTCTTTTGTAGATACAGCATCATCAACCATGTCAATCTTACAGGACGATGTGTAATTCAGTTATAATCCTGCTTAATTTCGACATATAAAAAAAACAGCCTAAACTGGCATGAAAATCAGTATTGAAGCGAATCTGTCAAAAGCATTCTTTGCAAGGGGGTGGATAACGATGATGATTAAGATTCCAAAGGCTGGAAGAGTTGGTACTCTCATATCGAGTTCTGTAAAGGATAGTTTCGGCCATTTTTCAAGTATTATCCAGGAATTGGACAAGATCGTAGTAATAACAAGACTATCCCCCAGGAGATTAATAAGACATGTTAATCTTGAAAATGTAGTCTTTCGGTGGTTGACAATGCAAGAAAGTCCTCATTCAATTGATCCAAGTCTTGAACACGTTAATCATTTAGTAAATTCTACAATCGTAAATAATGAAGGAATCATATGGATTGATGGGCTAGAATACCTTGCTGATAGGCAAGGGTTTGACGCTGTCCACTCTTTTGTGAGGAATATTGTTGACTCATTGGGAGATTCAAGGTGGTCAATCATCATTGCTATAGAACAGGGCACATTTAACGAAATAGAACTTGCCCAAATTACTAGAGAAGCAGAACAAATAGAAGTAAAAGAACAATTAGAACAAGAAGAATTCAATCAAAGCCCTGAAACTAGTGAAGATTTAAGATCTAAAGGAGAACAGATAGAGCCAAAACAAATCAAAGTTTCGGGATTAAAACTATTAACAAAAATTACAAAAGAAGGTTTTAGTCAAAAAACCTTGAGAGAGAGAATTATGCAATGGAGAGGTATGAACTTAGACGTTAGTATCTTAGAACCTGCATTAAACTACCAAAATCCTGAAGAGGCATATGGCCTATATACTGATGTTGAGGAATTAGTAAGAACAGCCGTAGAGCTTGATAGTAGACTAGATCTTTTGAAAGAACGTGGAGAAACAGCAAAGGCATATGCCTACAGATATAGAATCAGACAATTAACTGGACTTGATGAAATAAGCCGAATCGTAGATTCATTACTTGCAGAATAAATTAATTGAAATTAGGAAGCAAATTTTCTACTAACTCTACTAATTTACCAGATTTAAGTAGATCCTTCATACTGTCATTATCTGTGAAAAGAGGCCTATCATCATCTAAGTGAGGGATAATCTCCCTAATACAATCTCTGACAGCAGAAATTACAGGAGATGGTTCTATCCCGCGAATATCTAATGCTTGTGCAGCAGCAATCATTTCTATTGCCAAAACACCAAAGCAATTATCAAGTATTTTTCGTGTTTTTTGTGTTGTAGTCATACCCATTGAAACAAAGTCCTCTTGATCTGCTGCGGCAGGAATACTCTGATTTGCCGCAGGATGAGACAATATCCTTGTTTCAGCAACAAGAGCACAGGCAGTATATTGTGCAACCATTAAACCTGAATGTAGACCTGGCTTTTCAGTTAGAAATGGAGGTAGTCCTGAAGATAATGCGGGATTTGTTAATCTATTCAATCTTCTTTCTGACAAAACAGCAACCATTGAAAGCCCTGTGCCAACCATCTCCATCGGTAAAGCAACAGGCGAACCTTGGAAATTTGCACCAGTAATTACCCTTGCTTCCTCGGGAATAAATATGGGGTTGTCGCCAACGCCATTTAATTCGATTTCAACTTGAGACTTTGCAAATTTTATTGCATCCCTTAAACTACCTGCAACTTGGGGTGTGGATCTTAATGAATATGCATCCTGTACTTTTTTATCAGTCTGCTCCATTATTTTTGAGCCTTTAATCAACATACGAAGATTTTCAGCTATATCTATTGAACCCTGAAAACCTCTTAATTCATGTAATTTAGAATCATATGGCATCATATTAGCATTTAAGGCTTCTAATGTCATTGCTGCAGCAATATCATGAGATTTTACCCATAAGTTTGCATCATGTAAGATTAAAGCAGCCATTCCAGTTAACATATTACTACCATTAATTAATGCTAAACCGTCTCTTGCTTGCAAAACTAATGCCTCAATATTACATTTCTTCAATGCCTCCATAGAAGACATGATTTCTCCTTCATAGAAGGCTTTACCTTCACCCATTAAGGTCATGGCCATCTGACTCATTGGACTTAAATCACCACAAGCACCTACAGAACCTATTTCAGCACAAACGGGTGTTATTCCAGCATTAAGACATTGAATTAATTTTTCAGTAATTTCGCTTCTACCACCACTATTGCCATTACAATGTACATTTATTCTACCACACATTGCGGCACGAACGACTTCTTCATCAAGGGGTGCACCAATGCCAGCGGCGTGTGAATATATCAAAAACTTCTGAAAGTCTTCCAATTGCTCAGCATCTAGAACTACTTCACTAAATTCTCCGATTCCTGTGGTAACTCCATACATAATTTCATGAGAATCGATTTTAACTTGAATCATATCTCTGCATTCTTTAATTCGTTTCCATGAATCATCTGAAACACCTAAATCCGTACGAACCCTAGCCACTTTAACTACATCATCAATAGTAAGACTTGAGCCATCTAAAACTACCGTCATATTAACCGCTTTAGGAATAAAGCATATAACGATATCATCTAATTACGTTGTTTGAATGGTAATGGGGTAGACACTCCTTTGACATTAGCGACATCATTAGCCTCCTTATAACCCGCATCTAAATGTCTGTAAACTCCAGTCAATGGATCTATAGTAAGTACTCGTTCAATTCTTTTTGCCGCTTCTGGAGTACCATCCGCAACAATAACCATTCCTGAATGTTGAGAGTAACCAATTCCTACGCCACCTCCATGGTGCATAGAAACCCAAGTTGCACCACCACAAATATTCGCCATACCATTTAACAAAGGCCAATCTGCAACTGCATCTGTACCATCAAGCATACTTTCAGTTTCTCTATAAGGTGATGCAACAGAACCACAATCCAAATGATCTCTGCCAATTACTATGGGCGCGCTAATAATTCCCTCTGCAACTAATTGATTTAATGCAAGACCAAATTTTGCCCTTTCACCTAATCCAAGCCAACAGATCCTACTTGGAAGGCCTTGAAAGGAAACCTTACTCTGAGCCATATCTATCCAATTTTCTAATGCCTTATCTTCAGGAAATAATTCCTTTACTAATTTATCTGATTTGTATATGTCTTCAGGGTCTCCTGACAATGCAACCCATCTGAAGGGTCCTTTTCCTTCACAGAATAAAGGCCTAATATATGCAGGGACAAAACCAGGAAATTGATATGCTCTCTCCCTCTCTAAGCCTCCTAATACTGCTTGTTCTCGGATATTATTCCCATAATCAAAAACTATTGATCCAGCATCTTGAAATCCACACATGGCATCTACATGTTTTGCCATAGATTTTTGAGATTCAATAATATAATCTGCTCTAATCGAATGCCTTTCGGATTTTGACAAACCATCATTTCCTAATGATACGTACCCATCTAAGGGATCATGTGCACTCGTCTGATCACTTACTAAATCAGGCTCAAAACCCATCTCTAATAATTGTGGGAAAATCTCTGCAGCATTACCCAATAAACCTATAGATAACGGTATTGAGTTAGATTTTGCTTCCAGGCATAGTTCTAATGCCTCATGAATTGATTCAGTTTTGACATCCAAATATTTTGTTCTTAATCTGGAATCTAATCTTGCCGAGTCTACATCAATAATTAAGCAAACACCACCTAACATAGTGCAAGCTAATGGCTGAGCACCACCCATGCCTCCGCATCCTGCCGTAAGAAAAATTTTCCCAGTTAAATCCGTGGCATTGAAGTGTTGTTTTGCTGCTGCTGCCAAGGTTTCATAGGTCCCCTGTAAAATTCCTTGAGTACCAATATAGATCCATGATCCTGCTGTCATCTGACCATACATCATCAAACCCTCCGCCTCTAATTCATCAAAATGATCTTTTGTAGCCCATTTACCTACTAAATTAGAATTTGCAATTAATACACGAGGTGCATCTGAATGGCTAGGGATCACTCCCACAGGTTTACCTGATTGCACCAATAAAGTCTGATCTTCCTCCAATACCAATAATTGATCCCTTATTGCCTTCCATGATTCCCAATCTCTGGCACATTTACCTGTCCCTCCATATACCACAAGTAGTTCTGGTATTTCCGCAACATCTGGATGTAGATTATGATGCAACATTCGATATGCTGCTTCAGTAGCCCATGATTTACAATTTAATTCGGTACCCATCGGTATTTCCAATGGATGTAAACTTCCAGATTCAACGTCTGGTTCACTAGAGCCTTCCATGCTACACGGACTAAACCATGGGTGATAGAAATTACGATAAAATATCAGAATAAGGAGGGTAAAGAGTAGTTTATGTTCGCAACTATTCTAATTTATGCATCTTAGTTAATGCATCCTTTAGAATTTCAAGCTCGCTTGGCACAACTATATTCGAAATTGGAGAATTTAAGGAGATTCCTGAATCTTTTTTCTCCTTCCAAACATCTCCATTAAATGACATTAAAAACGGAGTCATATATCTCAATAGTTTTCCTTTTTCAGTATCTCCAAATTCTTCCACTGGTATTCCTGGAAACTCCCTAACATCTACTGCAGAACCCCCATACAAGGTTGTTGAAAGATAGTCTGTGAAAAAGGGGCATATTGGACTAAAAAGAGTGAGTAAATCTTTTACAATTCGATGAATTGTCCAGGCTGCATTTTCATCCCCGTCATACAATCTTGTTTTTGCCATTTCTAGCCAATGACTTGGAAATATCCCCGTTGAGAAATGTTTTATAGACTGGGCTGCTGAGTATATGTCGATACGCTCCCAAGCAGATTTAACAGTAGTATTTACTTCTGAAAATTCAGCTAAAATCCATGCATCAGCATCACAAATACCCTCAGGTTTTTCTTCTAAATTAGAAGGTACTTCAAATTGACTAGCAAATCTTGCAACATTGAATATTTTTGTAAGAACTCCAAAATATTTCTTCTCTATTTCCTCAGGATTAATATGAAAGTCATCGCCAACCTGTGCATCACATGCCTTCCATAAACGAAAGCATTCACTACCAATCTTATTTGCTTTTAATTGTACTGATTTTTCTGGTCCTTTGATTTTCCATGAACCTGTTCTTCCACCTGCTCCACATTCTAACACACTATCAGCATCAATCCCATTACCTAGTGATTTTGACATCTTGCGCCCCCACGGATCCATTCCAAGTCCATCAATCCAAACGTTCTCAAACCCTGGCTTTTCAAATAATAAAGCACTTTTCAATAGTGTGTAATAAAGCCAAGTCCTTACAATCTCTTTCCCCTGTGGACGAATTCCAGTAGGGAATGCTCTCTCAAACATTTTTGGGTTTGATAAATAACCTGAAACAAAGAGATTAGAATTTGAAGAATCCATCCAAGTATCAAATACTTTTTCTTCACCATAGAATTTACCTAAATCCTGTTTTAATTTTGAAAATGAACCCAAAAATTCCCTTGTCTCTCTATCTAAAACTTCACTCCCATCTGGAGGTGATTCATTCCAAGGTTGAACATAAACTCCTGAAGGTGGGACTATTACTTTAGTTTCATCCTCTGAATACCATATTGGTATTTCTGTATGATACCACCTACGTCTACTAATTGGCCAATCAATACTAATATTCTCCATCCAATCTAAAAGATATTGTTTGTTTCGCGGAGGTATGAAGTTTATTTCATTTGATAATTCAGAGACTTTATCTTGCATCTGTGTTTGTCTAATATACCACTCTTTCAATAATATTATTTCAACTGGATTTTTACCTCTTTCTGATACTGGGATTTCTTGCTCACGAACATCAATCGATTCAATTAACTCTTGTTCTTGAAGAATATTTATTGCTAATTCTCTTGCCTCTAAAACAGAAAGCCCACTTAATGGCCCTGATATCTCTGTCATAGTTCCTGACAAATCAATAGCCTGGAATGGTTTTATTCCCATCTCTCTGAATACGGATACATCGTTCTGATCTCCAAATGAACATACCATCAATACACCAGAACCAAATTCGCTTTTTACTGAAGCGTGCGTTTTAATTTGCACGTAATTATCTCTATTTTTTGTGTCCAAAGGGAGTTTTATATTCATTCCAACTAAATGTGAATATCGTTTATCCTCTGGATGTACAACTACCACTCCGCAAGCACAGATCAACTCTGGGCGAGTTGTAGAAATTATGACTTTCTCGCCAGTCTCTGTAAACCAAATTACATCCACTAACTTCGTTTTACGTGCTGTTCTTTCTACTTCTGCATCTGCAATTGTCGTTCCTTCTATGGGATCATAGATATTAGGGCGTAAATCTTCAATAATATCTCCTCTTTTGAATAAATCAACAAAAATAGATTGAGTTACTGCACGATAATTAGGTGCATCTGTAAGATATTCATTTTTAAAATCACAAGAAAGCCCTACTCTTCTAGCTGTTTTCCGCATAGCTACAGTATACTCCTCGATAGTTTCTTTACATAAATCTAAAAACTCTGATCGGTCATATGTCTTCATTTTTTTTCCTGTTTTCTTCTCCACTGTAAATTCAATATTTATTCCATTGCGATCTACACCCCATGGGAAATATACTTCTTTACCAATTAACCTTTGAGATCTCGCAATGACATCAATCATAGAATATTGTGCCACTGCACCAATATGCCACGTTCCGCTAGGATAGGGAGGAGGAGTATCAACAACAAATAATTCTTTTTTACTTTCTGGATTAAATCCATACCTAGAGTCATATTTTTTCGAATCTTCGTAGTGTGCTTCTTGAATACGCTTTTCAAGGTCAATAGACCATCTTTTATCCGTAATTTTCGCCTCACCCATCTTTAAAGACGCTCCTTATTGATTTATCGTGTTGGATTGAATATTTGACCATTGCCTTCAAATCATATCATCAAAATCTAATAAAAAGGTAGCGGTTGGTTTAATGCCTAATTTATCAGACGCACCCATGAGCATCGTGAGTCAAGCCGGCAGCCAGCCTGAAAAGGACACCACAGAAGGTGAAAATTATACTGTTTCTGATGTTATTTCTAATCAAGCAAATACAGGTTGGTTAAAGATAAACCGATATGGCCGAATTGTAAGACGTAAAGCCGCTTCAGGCATTAAAAATTTTGATATGTCTGCTGCTGCAACAGGTGTTGCGAACTTACCAAAAAATATCAAAAGAGACATAGATAGAATTGGCGCTATTGGAATGTTGACACGTTTTCCAATTGCCACTGTCTCTTTTTTCCTTGCAATTACAGTTTATTTGACCCTTTATAGTGGTTTTGTCGACATTAATGAAAATGCTCCAATGCCATGGCAATATAAAACGGAGCCCTCATTAAAGGTTAATGGAGATTTAGAGGTCTACTTACCAGATGATGATGACCCCAACAGTATAAAAAATCAAATTGCAGAAGTTAAAAAAGATTGGTCAACAAATGTAATGATCATTTATGTTGAATTAGGGCAAGGAAGAAACATTACAGATGAGGAAATATTACATCAATTTCACAAGGTTGAAAAAACACTTAACCCTGCATTATCTGATCCTTCAGATGATTTCATTTATGCACTTTCACTATCTACTGTTATTAAAGAAGTTAATTCAAGTGCCCCAAGAGTCACTAAAGCAATATCTTCCGAATTAGGGGCATTATTCCCTGGTGATCTTGGAAATGATGCTGCGGAACAATTCAATAATCTAATTGACGATGCAGAAATATTGGGAGAATATTCCATACCAAGTCAAGCGACTATTGATCAGATTGTAGGTCAATTATATGAAAAAGAAGATTGTGAAGATGGCGAAGATGATTGTAATGAAACTAAAGAAGTCGCATCACCTGCATTAGATAAACTTGCAAGAGATACTGATGGTGATGGAAATTTAGATCGTGCAGTTATTATCGTTGCTGTAAATGAAGATTTAGATGCAAAAGATATCATCAAGAATACAACAATTGCTTTAGAATCTCTTGCAGAAGAGAATAATTGGAAACAACTAGAATTAAAAATGACTTTAACTGGACCAGTCCCCATTACTAACGCAGTTACAGAATATTCATTCATATTATTCTGGAAAGTATTCCCATTAGGGATTGTTTATGTTGCTTTAACTCTATTTTTATTCCATTCTGATTTCCTACAAACTTTCACAATAAGACCTATTCAGGGAATTAAAGTAGTTATTATTGCAGGTTTACCTACTCTTTGCTCGGTTTTCTGGACATTAGGCATAATTGGCCTAACTGGTTTTGAAGTGACGATGACCGTCATCATAGTAGGACCAATATTACTTGCGCTTGGGGTTTCATATGGACTTCATATTACTAACCGGTATGCCGAAGAAGAAGGTACCCCCGATGAAAAAATGAAAAAAGCATTACAGTCTACAGGTAAAGCAGTAATGCTTTCGGCAATTACTACAGTCATTGGTTTTATTTCATTAGCATTTACTCCGATGGCACCCATAAAAACAGTAGGATATGCATTAGCTGGAGGTATAGTTGTAGTATATATTTTGACAATGGCAATGGTACCTAATTTAACAATGATTTTAGATCTTAAAAAACCAAAACACCCTCCACTAAAAGCGTTTGAATATTTGGTGGATATCCCTGTTAAAAGAAACTATGCAGTAATCATCGTATTCCTTATTCTATTACTAAGTTCATTTACACTTGGAAGGACGAATGTAGAAGAAAATATCGATTTATTGGGGATGGCCCCTGCTGATGAAGATGCTGTAACTACAATGATAGTATACAGCGATGAATTCAATGCGGGTCAAATAGGGATGTTAATGGTTGATGGAGCAATCAAAGGAGATAGAACAGATGACGAGATTAGAAATGATCGGCCTGTGCAAAATCTCCAATCCCTAGAAGCCCTAACAAATGATGTAAATCGATTAGAGAATACCACCGCAGTGTCGATTGTGTTCCTAATGAAGTCTGTAGGTGTATCACCGACTGTAGGAGGAAATAGCATATGGGAACAAATTGAAGATGCGGAATGGATGCCTGAATCAGTCAGAGACGTTGCAGAAGAGATATTAAAGCAAGAAGTCGATGGAAGAGTCACATTTTGGGATGTATTAATCGCTTTAGATTCTCAACCAGATGCACAAATATTTTTACTAAATGTATTCTATTCCAGTATCACAGATGAAACAAGACATTTGTTTACCTCAAGTAATTATGAACGAAGTTTGATTTATGTAGATATGCCATTTATACCAATGAAAGATACTGAGAAAACAGTTTCAAACATAAATGAGTTTGCTGAAGAAGCACCAGGGGACATTAAATCATCTAATCTAATTGGTGTAGCGGCTGTATCAATAGCTGTTAATGAATTGATTATTGAGTCTCAATGGGGTAGTTTAGGGGCTGCAATTGGACTAACTGTACTTACTCTAGCTATAGTATTTAGAGACCTTAGATTTGCAATATGGACCACAATCCCTGTAATGGCAACTGTATTTCTTCAATGGTTAGTTATGTGGCAAATGGATGTTTCATTATCTCTAGTCACTGTGATGATCGGTTCAATCTTGGTAGGAGTGGGGGTTGATTTCTCAATTCATATTGCCAATAGAATTAAAGAAATGGGAGGAGGGATTGAAGCGATACGTTCTTCCTGTGTTTCTACAGGAATGTCCCTATTTGAAGCAGCAATGGTGACAACAGCAGGTTTAGCTGCTGCATATCAAATACCAATACCAGAATTAATTCCTTTTGTAAAAGTAGTCATAATATTACTTTGGATTGCTGCAGCAAGTTCTTTGATACTATTGCCAGCAATATTTGTGACTTTGGAAAAAACTGGAATCGGCACTCATGGAGGTTCTAATGCATTGGCAAAAAAAATAGGATTAAAGAATAAATCCGAAGAAATGCTAGATGCTCAACTTATCATAAAAAATAAATCACAGCAAGATGCGTGGTAGTAAACATGAAAGAGGTTGACGTGCTTGTAGTTGGCGCTGGCCCAATAGGTGGATATTTCTCTAAACGTTTATCTGAATTAGGTTCTAAGGTACTGATTCTAGAAGAACATCTTGAAGTTGGAAAGCCATTTCAATGTGCAGGGTTGGTCAATCCATCTTCAATGGAAAAAGTAGGGCTATATGATACGGTATTATCTGAAATTGACGGCGCTATAATGCATAGCCCCTTTGGCACAACTATTGAAATCGGAAAGCCGAATCAGATTCGAACATATGCAGTCTGCCGTAAAAAATTCGATCAAGCAATAGTTAAACAATCAATGGAAGAAGGTGCAGAATTATGGTTAGATAGTAAACCAATAGATACTGAATACCAAGAAGATTCAATAATAGTAAAAGTATCAAATAACGGCCGTATAATTGATGTAAAAGCGAAGTTATTAGTTGGTGCAGATGGAGCACATAGCTGGGTTCGTAGACAGCATAGAATGGGATATCCCAAAGAATTCATGATAGGGTACCAAGTTGAAGTAACTGGATTTCAAACTAAAAATAGAATGCTAGAAATGTTCACGGGAGATGATATTGCTCCAGGCTTTTTCGCTTGGGCTATCCCTAATGGTGACACATACCGAATAGGAATGTGGAGTCGTCCTGAAGATCTAGATGGACGAAGTTGTGAAGAATTACTCAATTATTTGATGACTAAATCAAGATGGGCCAATAAATTTGTAAATTGTAAGGAGATAGGGAGATTCTGTGGACCAATACCTGCAGGGGTTGTTACTAAACCAGTCAAAGATAGAATATTACTAATTGGAGATGCAGCGGGACTAGCAAAACCTACTACGGGTGGAGGAATAGGGCCAGGAATGGCTCAGGTAGACCTAATCGTTGAAGAATTGAATGATGCCATTATTGAAAATAATCTATCGCAAAAAAAATTACTTAAAGTTACAAAAGGATATTCCCAAGCAAAAAAAGAATTTGAAAGAATACGCTCATTACGTGATTTTTTTGTATCATCAAGAACAGATGAGGAATTAGAGGAAATATTCCGGATTTTTTCTAAACCAAATGTCATTAAATTAATTAATGAAAAAGGAGACATCGAAAAACCATTAGCACTTGGAATTTCAATGCTGAAAAATGTACCTGAATTTCGTATGATGGCGATAAAAGCAGGATTCATAGTAATGTTTTCTAACAAATAATATTATTTATCTTATTGTTTTACGTTGTTTATGGGATTAAAGCATAATGTTTTGGTTTTGATAATTGCATCAAGTATTTTGCTTTCTGGTTGCACATTTCCACTTGAAAATTCTGAAGAAGAAAAAACGGAGAATGACATCAATGAATCTGAGATTGATCTTTTCCCTCAACTCTTTGTATCAGACACACAGGTAGAGTATAATGAATATGCTAGCATTAATGGTTCGGTAGTAGATGAACAACCAAGTAAAGTTACAATATATATTACATTAATGCCAAGTGAGGGTAGTACTGAAGATCTCGAAGCTCTAATGCCATTTAATGTTAAAAGTGATGGCACATGGACAAGAGCACTTCCAATATATGAACCTGGGACGTGGATTATAGGGGTATCTGCAACAGATATTAATCAACAATCTACAGACATAGAATATCTTACACTTGAAATGTTGAAACCCAATGAAGGATTACCAACAATAAATACTGATTCATTTGGCCCTTATCAAAAAGATGAAATTGGCTATATATATGGCACAATTGAACACATGTTTCCTGAAACATGTATTGTTAGACTATTATTAGAAAATGGATATGAAGAAGTAGTAGAAACTGAAGGGAATGGAGATTTTCAAATAGAATTAGAAATATTAACAGATAATACTACTGCTATTTTAGAGGCTTACTGTGGAAAATGGAGTGATTCCAGTACAGTGCTTGAAGTACCACTTATCTTAATTGGTGCAGACGACCAAGATGGCGATGGAATAAATGATGAATACGATTCTTGCCCTCAAGGATCTACAGATTGGAATTCAAATACTGCTTTAGATTATGATTTAGATGGATGTAGAGACATTGATGAAGATGATGATGATGATGAGGATGGAATCATAGACTCTTTAGATTTTTGTTCAAAGGGAGTCATGGGTTGGACATCTAATCTTGAAAACGATTATGACTATGATGGTTGCAGAGACATTGATGAAGATAATGACGATGATGCCGATGGGATTATGGACATATTTGATTCATGTCCAAGAGGAGAGAAAAATTGGAATTCAAATATGTATGATTGGGATTCAGATGGATGTAAGGATGATACAGAGGATATAGATGATGATGATGATACAGTTCATGACAATATTGATTCTTGTATGAAAGGAAAAATTGGATGGGTTTCAAATTCAGAAACTGATTGGGATGGAGATGGTTGTAGAGATAGTGATGAAGACACCGACATAGATGCAGATGGAGTCATTAATGGAGATGATAAATGCCCTTGGACAACAGATTATACTTCGGTTGATACTGACGGGTGTGATGATTATCAAAGAGATAGTGATGAAGACGGAATTAGGGATTTAGATGATGATTGTGAAGATACACCGGCAGGCCTAGTTGTATTGCCTAATGGCTGTGGAGACAGAGATGGAGATGGCATTACATTTGACCAGGACTTATGCCCTAATACCCCAAACGATTTGAAAGATGAAGTTAATGAAGTTGGCTGTTCTGATACAGACTTCGATGGGATTACTGAAGACATAGATCTATGCCCTAACAGTCCTACTGAAAGATGGACAATTGATCAAAATGGGTGTTCTATAAATCAAGTCCCAGTTACTTGGAATGCAGGACCATATGGAACAAATCCAATGGATCATGTTAAGAATTTTAATTTTGATACACTAAGTGGAACTAATTGGGGTTTTCAAAATGAATGGACGGGACATGATAATTACTTGTTTTTTGGGAAGTATGCAGCAAGTAGTTATAACGTAGGATTATGGAATCAAAATGTAGGAGATTTAATTGATAAATTACCAGATGAAGGAACTCATTTTTTCTTTGCATCATTTGATACCACATTCCATTCAGATGTATATGCAAAAAGAACAGATGTGAATTCATATCTTTCTACATTAATTGCAGAAGAAGAGGCATATTGGATGGATCACATACACTATATCGATGAACGTTTTTTCCTTATGAATGGAGGTCTTGGAGAGGTTATAGATGATTGGTCTGCATTCTATTACGGAATAGATAACTTTCAAAGATGGAGAGAAGTAGGAAGTATTTATGATTATAATTCTAATAACTATAACTTAGATTATTTAGCACATGAATCTCAGATGTATTCTAATGAATTTAATGTAGAAATACGTCAACAAGATAGCGCATTAACATCTGTAATTATATTTGATCAATGGCACAATGGAGGGTGGGGTTCTGGCTTCAATAGTTATTCCAATGCAACGTTCCCAAATTCAACCGTAATGTCAACATTTAACACATTGGAATTATATTTTTACCATTCATGTGATGAACATAAAACACGTTATGATTCAGATGGAGATGGAACATCTGATTCTGGATGCCATGAATGGGATTATCTTGAATATCTAAAAATATGTGATGAAGTAAATAATCATTCAACATGTGGCACGGAATTTTCTAGATATATCACAACATATGGAAGGGAGGGACAGTGGCTAACTGACATATCTCCATTCCTTTTTATGATTAAAGATGGAGGCACTCATGAATTTAAATTTTCAGGTGCGAATAAAGGTGGATTGAAATTAGTTGCGTTGCTTTCTAATTGGAATGATGATGGAATGAGGCCTACATCAGGAGAATTTCTCTTCGGTGGTGGTTCATTCCGTGGTGATTACAATAATGAAGATATTTACAAAAGACAACATAATCTTACAATACCTCAAGGAGTGGATAAATCAGAGTTAGTTGCATTAATTACAGGTCATGGATTTAGTGATGATAATGCTAATTGTGCAGAATTCTGCAATAGTGAACATAGGTTTTTGATGAATGGTTATGATACTCAACAAGATTACCCGCATGCAGGAAATTCCTCAAAGTCACTGGATCAAGAGGGTTGTATGGAACAAGTAAGTAATGGAACTGTTGCAAATCAGCTTGGTACATGGCCATATGCAAGGGCAGGATGGTGCCCTGGGATGGATGTCAAACAATGGAGATTTGACATGACCACGTGGATAGGTCCTTCAGGAGGTACAAATAATATTCAATATCAAGGGTTGTATAATGGCATTGATTATCAACCTGTTAATGACGACGGAGGTGGAAGTCAAAGGATAGAAGTCGCATCATGGATTGTATATTACGAAAACAATAGTGGCGGAGCAGCAATAACATCGATTAATATTGATAAAACAACGTGCAACTACAATATCGAAATGTCGAATTCCGTTTTAGACTCTAAGCAGTACCAATCAAACTTTCAATTTCATCCAAATTCTTTGGACATCTTGAGGATAGAACGTCAGGACCTGTTTCAGTGATTAGAACATCATCTTCTATACGAATTCCAATACCTGCCCATTGTGGATCTAAATCGTTTAAGTCAGGTCTCCAATCTCCAAAATATAATCCAGGTTCTATTGTAATCACCATACCTGCTTCAAATTTTCTAGGTTTACCTTCAGGTTTGTAAATTCCAACATCATGTACATCTAAACCAATCCAATGCCCTGTACCATGCATAAAGTATTTCTTTAATTCCCCGTTTTCTAATGCTTCCTCAGGACTACAAGATATGATTCCCAATTCAACTAAACCCTCTGCTAAAACCTTACTTGCAGCCTTATGTGTTTCCAAATATTCATTGCCAACTATACACTGTTTAATTGCTGCAATTTGTGATTTCAGTACCAAATTATATATTTTCTTTTGTGCTTCTGTAAATTTTCCATTTACTGGCCAGGACCGAGTAATATCCGCAGCATATCCTTCATATTCAGAACCTGCATCAATTAATACAATATCGCCATCTTTACACTGCTGATTATTAACATGATAATGTAAGATTGTGGCATTTTCACCACATCCAACAATACTTGGATATGCCCAATTACTAGCACCTAAATATCTAAAACAACCTTCAATTAATCCCTGTATTTGCCATTCTCCAATTCCTGGAAAACTATTTTTCATAGCTTCAATATGGGCTAATGATGAAATTTCTGCTGAATGGCGCATTAATTCTATTTCTGCTTCAGATTTAATTAATCTCATCTCAGCAATTAACCCTGCAGGGTCTATTCTTTGAGTCGGCCCCTCTCCAATTTGTTGTCTTGCTCTTGTTTTCGAATTTATTGATTGCTCAACTAATGAATCAACATTCTGATTTAATCCTACTGAATGATATACAAGATCTACATTTTCTAATTCCTTAATTAGTTCATCATTTATTCCTTCAATGGATGATGCTGCATCAATTGGCCATCCATCCAAAGCCCCTTCAATTCCAGGGCGCCTACCTTCCCAAATTTCTAATTCAGTATTTCGTGGTTGAAGAAATAATTTGGTCTGCCATGAATCTTCTTTTTTTACTACCAGCATCACGGTATCAGGTTCACTCCAACCAGTGAGATATAGTAAATCGCTATTTGTACGATATGGATGATGTACGTCATTACTTCTGATTTTTGATGGTGATGAGCAAATAATTAATGCTGATGACTCAGTTAATTGAGAGTATAATTTTTGCTGTCTACCTCTGTACTCAGATTTACTAATAGGTGCGGGGCTTTCCCCAAGAGTTGTGGCTGCAGTTCCGAATGCCATAATACCCGGAAGCAGTACCAAGAAAAAGAGTTACTGCTTCTTATTATATTTTGACCACTTTGGCAAAGGATTCTCTTCAATAGATTTTCTCTTAACAAATAATAGAATTATTGTGCAAAAAAATGCAGTAAGTAATACTAGATTTAATCCATTCATAAAATTAGTATTGGAATTCTCAACATTAATAGAATCAACAGAAGTGGCATCCAACTGATTAAGAGATATTGAAATTGTATCTGAATCTCCATCTGAATCTCTTACAACTAATTTTAATTCTGCATAAGCATTTAAGTCCCCAATCGCAATGAAGGTATTAATGTCACTAGAATATAATACTCCATCTAAATACCAAGCAAATTCTAAGGCTTCAATTTCATTAATGGAATCAAGAGATAACTCTGCGCTGAAATATATTCCCTCGTTTTCACTATGATTATAATCATAAACGGCACCTTCTCTTATTTCATCATTTGAAATTGAAATAATTCCAATTGGTGCTATATTTTTTACATTAATAACCTGTGAGGTTTGATTTATATTTCCTGCTTTATCTGTAATATAAACAGTAAATGTATAATCTCCATCAATCAAAGGTAAGAATTGTAATTCATAAGGGCTTAACATCATATCATTATTAGGCACTCTTATTACTCCATTAGGTTCCTCAAAAGTCCACCAAGGGATTAAACCATCTCCCTCATCATAATTATTAATTAATAGATCATAGGCTGAAGAGGGGTCAAAACTTGCAGAAGCATTCACAAATACCCACTCTAAACTCTCATTTACAGAGTCAGCAGCATTAATTATAGGAATTGGTAATGTCCTATCTATTTCAAAAAAATATGTGATGTCCCATCTAGAAATAATTTCAGAATTAAAATCTAACCAATATAAGCCCTCAGAATAACTTTCAAGATTCATAGAAAAATGAATTTTGAATCTACCATCCAATACATGTGTTAGTGAGGTATTTATCTTGGACTCATTATCGATATAATTTATCTCAGATGAAACGTAATCAAAAATACCTACTGGAATACCTTCATCAAAAGTAGTATTAAATCCCATAGATTCTAATGGGTAGTATATGTCTGCATAGATATTTAGTTGATTATTAAACTCTAATGGTGAATTATCTACTGAATCAGAGGTTCGATAGTGATTATCCTCAATGAAAATAGGATATGACAATTCCTCATCCATCTCGTTCTGAGATTTTATCCAAACTGCTAAACTTGCAGATTCTATGACTTCAAAAGTACTGTCTAATTGAGATATATGAATAATACAACTACATTGGGAATAGATATCAATTAAAATTCTCCACTCCCATAAATCCGCATGTGGATTATTGACTTGATGAAGAGATTCAGACATTATACTTTTAGTAGTTCCAAAAAAGTAATTACCTGTAACATCAAATCCTTCAACTCTATATGTAAAGAATGGTGATTCATGAGGTGAAATTCCCTTAACTTCACTAAAATCTTCAATGCTGTAAATCTCTCCTTGTTTCTCTATTAAATGAAAATCACTACCATCATTCAGGGAATGGTTCTTTGATTCTGCATTTACTCCATCACTAAAAATAATTAAAAATGATGATGATGTCAGGATAAAAACAATAAATAATGGTCTTAATCCTACTACCTGCACAATTAGTTGGTATTAGAAGTGCTTATTGAATGTTCGATACTTATGTGTAATTAAAAACTAACACAATTGACCTTGTCCTGGGAAACTTAATGCATCTCTGGGATTAGTATTCCACTTAAATTCACACCAATTACGATGCCCATCAAAGTCTTCATCTCCATTTTTATCTGCTTCATTAAAGGGATTGTAATCAAAATGGTACTCCCACCCAGTAGCCATGCCATCATCATCATGATCTTGGTAAAATACTTCAGGGCCATCTTCCCAACCATCTCCATCGGTATCATTAAGAATTGGATTTGTTCCATTCACATACTCTTCATAATTTGTATAATTCTCTAAATCATCATAAAATTTCTTACCGGGATAATTTCCAGAGATTTGAGCTGGATCTATGTGACATTCACTATTTTGACTATTATCCCATCCAGGACAATATTTGTTTAGTAAACTTGTTCGATTTAATCCATCATTGTCAATATCTTCATCTCCATCTTTGATTCCATTATTATTACTATCAACCAAAGCTGGATCTAATACTCCTCTTGCACCAAATGAGCCAAGTGTTTCATTATCAACCATGCCTAATTCCATTGCTTGCATACTATATTCAACTTCCCACCCATCAGGTAGTCCATCTCCATCTGTATCTTTTACAACAGGGTTTGTATCCCATCTATCTGGACCTTCTACTGAATTCATTAATGTATCATTATCGACATCATATAATGAATCTGATAATGAGCCAAACATGGGATCTAATGCCCATCTACCCCTACACTCACATAAATCCTTATTTGGAATATTAAAATTAGTGATATTTATTTCCCATAATTCATAGGTTGGTGAACTTGGAAATCCTGTTTTTTCATCACCGGATTTAGCATCGAAATTAGCCCATAAGTATGCCCCTGGCAACCGACTGCACTTATTCTGAGGTTCATTAAGTTCTACAGTACACTGTGGATCATCCCACGAATCTTTAGAAATCCATAGACTATGTGAATTCGTATTTTCTTCTACTGAATATACTTGCATTTCCCATCCATCTAACATTCCATCACCATCAGTGTCATTGTTTAATGGATCTGTATACTCTAAGTTTCCATGGAATGGGCGAGGTGTGTTAAATTCAGCACCATCCATTAATCCATCATTATCTGTATCTCTGTCACTAGCGTTAGTAACAAATTGATCCTCACCCAAGATTACTTCTTCTCCATCACTAAGTTGGTCATTGTCTGTATCAAACATACAGGGTGATGTGAAATATTTGCCATTCCCATAAATATCAGGGTGACCATTTACTGCTTCAAAATAATCATCTAATCCGTCACTGTCTGTATCTGCATCTGAAGCATTTGTACCTTTATTGCAGACTTCATTTCTATAATTAAATTCAGCAAAGTCGCTCAATCCGTCACCGTCTGTATCCTGTAATCCTGGATCGCTGACTGTCAACTTTGTTACTGTTCCATCTGTCTCATCAGCAGTAACAATCTCTATCCACCATCCATGTACTTCTGTTCCGTCAGAAAGAAGATCACCATCAGTATCCCAATCATTAGGTTTGGTGGATCTAGTAACAATCTCATCCCCATCTAAATATTTAGCATTATATTCATCAATATTAGTAAACCTCTCATGAGATTCAACAATTACCATCCAGACATCCTGTCTAGATTCTATTACGGATGCAGGTTTGTCTACATCAGTCGAATCTCCTGTTGTAACTAATATTTGATAAACAAAACCATCTACAGGGGAATACAGTTTTGCTGTTCCCGGTACACCACCAGGAAGGGTGTAAAGCCCTCTAGCAATTTCTTCGTTCTTTGATACTTGTTGACCTAACTCTACTCCTATTTCAGTAACTGTAGTGGTGTATACTAACTCAGAGTAGGTTACTGAACCATCACCATCCTGATCCCAACCATCTAAGTCAGGATCTAAATTTTTGTCTCCTGCCCATGCAGGATGTAATCCATTTTCTTTTTCCCAACCATCTGGCATTTCGTCTCCATCAGTATCAAGTAACCAAGGATTTGTAAAGTTTTCATCACCAAGAATTAATGCTGTTTGAAATTCTTCAATATTGCTTAACTCGTCAGAATCCCAATCATAAACTGCATCCGAATTATCTGCAGGATCTAGTAGATTAGTTGTTTCGGAATCAGAGGGATGATCGAGAGCACTAGCAAAACAATGCTCAAATCCATCTGGCATTCCATCACCATCAGTATCCCAATCTGAAGGTCCATTTAAATATCCATCACCATCCATATCTTCTAAAAACCAATCTATGCTGTTATCTGAAACATGTGTAAATGGTGCTAATCTATCTTTGGGTTCAGAAGATTTGCCACACCACCTAGTCCAACTTAATACGCCATATTTGGTTTCTTCATTATCGGATAATAAATCATTATCACTGTCAGAACTTAATGGATTTGTACCAAATTTCTCTTCTAAGAAATTAATTAATCCATCAGAACCATCTAAATCAACATCTAACACCGCATCACAACTATATCGGCCATTAAAGTCCCTTCCGAATTCATCTGCAAACTGAAATAGATCTCCTGTTTCAGATAATAATTCATCAACTTCATCTTCTCGAGATTCTGTAAGTAATTCACAACCCCAATTACCGTCTAAAGGATTGAATAAATCAACTGTAACTCCAGATGCACCTGGAACATCCTTAGTAATTCTATGGTCTGCTTCCCATTTGTCTCCCAAACCATCAGCATCAGTATCTCTTAGATTTGGATTCGTCATTAATTCAGCTTCTTCAGCATTGGTTAATCCATCTTTATCTGGATCTCCAGTAGGCCCATTATCAGGATTGCCTCCATCATCAGGCAATGCTGTTCCAGTACAATATACGAGAGTAGTTCCCGTAATAATGAATTTTCCATCATCCAACTCATAGATTCCGTTTTTAGGTATCCACGGTTCAGGTTCCTCTATTGTTTTCTCAATTCCGTTAGGTAAAGTATATGTTAAATATGTCACATTATATGTTGTCTCTATTCCATTTACAATTGTAGTTTTTTGTTCATTTGACTCTTCAGAAGTAAAACTAATATCTTCATCTGTACAATCTGAGTCTACTGTTTCTTGACTTGCTGTATCATCTACTCCGGCATCTCCTGGGTCATTAGGATCTAAACCATTCAGTACTTCCCATCCATCTGATAATCCATCTCTATCAGTATCCCATACGGCTGGATCAGTCCCATACTGAGTTTTTTCAATTTGGTCGGATAATCCATCCCCATCTGAATCTTTGATTATTTGTGTGACGTCCTGATCATCAAGTACATCACCACCTGCATCTTCATAGCGAATAGTAGTATCCATTATGCCGGAAACACCAACAAATAATGAGCCAAAAATCATAGTTACAACAATTGCTGCGTAAGCCATTTGATTATGCGACAAGACCATTTTTTTCACTTCGTAGCCCTTCGGACTATTAACTCGAATCTTTTGAGTGAAATAAAGATTGAGGATTTATGAACGTTTGATTTGTGAATATTAATTGCTTGCAATCTCTGATTTTGAGTAAATTCGCAAGTATCCTTGCCCATTTTGCTCAATCCATGAACCTTTGGCATCTCTCCCTTCCGACCTAGCCCAACATCCAAGTAAAACTCCTGTCACAATAGCTGGATGAAATACATTAGAAAACTCAAGTTCTATACCCCCGTGAGCATCTATTTTTTTTGAAGATATTACTGCACCTAATCCATGTTCTGCTAATTCTGCTTGAGTCGCACCAACCCAATGTTCTGGTTCTGCAACTAGGAATAATTCTTCACCCTCTCTAAATAGATCACAAGAAGATTTTGCAATCGCATTCCATACTTTTGTTTCTGTTTCTGAAAGGCGATACATGGACCAATCTACATCAGTTGTTACCTCTGCACATTCAGATGCATAAGTAGTAATATTTTTGATTAACCTTAGTATAAAATCTTGATAAAATAAAACATGCCTTTCGCCCATTAAATCCCAACCACCATAACTTAATTCAGATGGTTTTAACAAGGGGTTTTTTTGAATATGTTCTACAGAGGAGTTACTAAATGACCATGTAGTATCTATCTTTTTAGGTTTGGCAACGTCTATATCATCTAACTCTAAATGCACTAATGCAATATCTTTTCCTCTATCTTCCCATCTAAATCTATGTCTCTTCTTAACTACCCATTCCCATGCTGCATTGGCTAGTCCAGAAGAATAACTTGATTGAAGTCTACCATGTACTTCAACATCTAATATTGCTAATTTAAATGATTTAGCGGGAACCTTCAACGACCCTAAACCTCTGATTCTCCATTCCTTATTTACTGAAGTCACTGATTTCTTGTTTATGCTAAATAAGCCATTGGGACGCTGTATTAATTGAAATCTTAATTCTTCACTATCTGCGGCTGCATGAGCAAGTCTTCTTCCAAGAGTTAATTGTAAATTCTCCTGTAAAAGTTCAAACCATCGATTAAATGCAGAACTTGATACTAACCATGTAGGTTCGTTAGAATATAAGGTGTCATAAAACATCCCTGATTCCCAAGTATATCGCTGAATTAATTCATTAGCAAGGCTAGAAGAAATCTCATTTTCTTCTGTTCCAATGATGGGCATTGTACATCCGACATCGTAGCACCTCAAGAGTTTATTCAGTATTACTATAATCCGATTTAACAAGCATAGCATGTGTCCAATACAGAAAATGAATTTCCAGCACCAAGAAAAATGCCTGATTCTACCTCAAATGGAAGAGAAAGTTTGAATTTCTTTAGAGAACAAGTTGAACAACATCATTCTCGATTTGAAGGGAGTATCCCACTCATTGCGAGTGAAAATTTAGTGTCAAGGGCTGCAATGGATATGTTCACAACTGATTTACATAACAGATATGCAGAAGGGTTACCGGGTTCAAGGTATTATGAAGGTAATGAAGATTATGACCCTATTGAATCTCATACTGAAGATTTAGCAAAAAAACTATTTAATGCTCCATTTGCAGATGTAAGGCCTGTTTCGGGCACCTCTGCGAATATTTCTGCATTATTTACACTGTCATCACCAGGAGATACAATTATGGCTCCAGAATTAGCTGCTGGAGCACACATCTCAACACAAAGATTTGGTGCTGCGGGATTAAGAGGACTCACCACAATCACATATCCCTCGATTCCTGAAACAATGTCTATTGATACAGATTTAGCAGTTAAGGCTATTCTTGAAGAAAAACCAAGAATCTGCTATGTCGGTCAATCGGTATATCTTTTCCCAAACGATTTGAAACCTATTGTTGAAGCTGCTAAAGAAGTTGGTGCAAATACTATGTATGATGGAGCACACGTCCTTGGATTAATAGCTGGAAAGCAATTCCAAGACCCACTTGGAGATGGTATGGATCTAATTACTGCATCCACACATAAAACATTTCCAGGGCCACAACACGGAGTAATACTTGCTAATCACGATGTAACATTACCTAATGGAAAAAGCCTACATAAAACAATCAGAAGTAGGGTCTTCCCTGGTGTTCATTCAAATCATCATTTACACAAAGTAGCAGCATTTGGAGTAAGTTTAGCCGAAGCATTAGAATTCCAAGAGGATTATGCAAAAGATATGATCTCAAATGCAAAAGCATTAGCTGAAGGACTCTGGAATCGAGGCATGAAAGTTTTTGCTTCGGAGCAAGGATTTACTGAAAGTCATACAGTACTTGTTGACGTAACTGAAAGAGGAGGGGGAGCTGATGTGTCCAAAAGAGCAGAATCTCAGGGCTTAGTAATGAATAAAAATATGCTTCCAGGAGATACGTCCGCGGTAAATCCATCAGGGATTAGATTAGGTGTTCCAGAGATGACTAGACTAGGTATGAGCAAAGACGAAATGGATGAAGTGGCTGAATTAATTCATTTAGCATCACTTGGAGGAAAGGAATCAGATGTTCGTAAACGAGCAAGAGTATTGAAGGAGGAATTCTGTGAGATTAAATACTGTTGGTCTTCTAAAGATAAAGCATATTCAATACCAAAATGGTCTGAACTATTGTGAATTGACACTCTGAACACAAAGGGACACTCTTATGAAGATCGCTTAGTTGAGAACACAATCCTCTGAATCAATCGTATGGGTGCCTAAGCAAAGGATCTCCCTTCGATTTCAGTTCAAATCTCTGATTAATTCGTTGACATCAACGTTCCCATTATAGATTAAGAACCCACACACCAAAACAGTTACAGTTGCAAATAATAGAAGTCTATTGATTATTC
>Ga0114997_10000628_pt1 | contig 29328 bp, 27 predicted proteins | sample ArcticOcean_MG_C_2_FD_87045 | JGI IMG/M metagenome (GOLD analysis project Ga0114997, IMG submission 87045) | Marine microbial communities from western Arctic Ocean - ArcticOcean_MG_CB4_136 | ecosystem: Environmental > Aquatic > Marine > Oceanic | place: Arctic Ocean: Canada Basin | collected... | reverse complement strand
TGTTGTTGTAATTGATTGATGACCCAACATTTCCTGAACAGCCCTTAAATCTGCTCCTCCTTCAACCAAATGTGTTGCAAAAGAATGTCTCAGAGTATGAGGAGAAACATTTTTTTTAATACCAGCCATTTCAGTTAGTTTTTTTATGATTTTAAAGATCATTACTCTAGATAGTTTTTTGCCATTTTTATTAATAAAAACATGATCAATAAATTCATTGCTAAGTTTTTGATGAATTCTAACCTCTTCTAAATATACTTTTAAATGTTTGGAAGCAACTTTTCCCAATGGAATAAGCCTTTCCTTATTCCCTTTGCCAATAACTCTGATAAATCCTTCCTTCCAATATATTTCTGAAATTTTCAGTTCAATTAGTTCTGTTACTCTTAATCCACACCCATAAAGCACTTCAATAATTGCCAAATTTCTTTCCCCTTCAGATTTAGATCGGTCAATCTGTTTTACTAACTCATCTACTTCATTTATAGTTAAAAATTCAGGAAGTTTTTTTCCTGTTTTCGGGTTTTCTAATAAATCCGATGGGTTTTCAACAACAATTTTTTCTAAAATCAAATATTTAAAAAAAGATCTTATGCTGGAAATCACTCTCGATTGTGACCGTGCATTAATTTTTTGTTTATTTAAAAACGCCAAATAGTTTTGAAAGTCTTCATAGGATAGTTCATTTATTTTCTTAGTAAATTGATCGTTATTAAAAAACTCATTGAGTTTAATAATGTCTCTACAATAGGCATCTACAGTATTATTAGAAAGTGATTTTTCTATTTGTAGATAATTTTTAAATCCTCTTATATAAATGTTCCAAGACATTTCACAAAAATAGTTATAATAATTTCTTTAACTTATTTTAAAATAATACTTGCTATTATAATGTTTTTTCTATTTTTGCCCAGCCTACGGAGAGTTGGCAGAGTGGTCGAATGCGGTAGTCTTGAAAACTATTGTGCAGCAATGTACCGGGGGTTCGAATCCCTCACTCTCCGCTTTTTAAAATTAAACCTCGATTTTCGGGGTTTTTTTTTGTCAAAAATTATTGCTAAATTTTCTTTTAACTCTAAAATCTTATAAAACAACCATGAAAAAAAGAAATTTTTGGTTTAGAATTGTAATTGTAGTAATTCCTGTTTTTATTATTTTATATACTTTTAATTCATTTTCAAAAAGTGCTATTATTGGTGAGAAAGCACCTGAATTCAATCTCGAATTAGTTAGTGGCGAAAACTATTCACTTTCCAGTTCCAAAGGAAATTATGTGCTATTATATTTTTGGGGTTCTTGGTGTGGGCCATGCCTTAGGAATGCTCCAGAATTAGTAGCTATTAGTGAAAACTATAAATCAACGATTTTTGATAAGGAATCTAAGCTTAGTATTGTTACAGTTGCACTAGAGAAAAAAGGAAAGAAATGGAAAAGAGTTGTAGATAAGTTTGGTTTTGATTGGGAATTTCAAGTGATCCAGTACCATAAAATGGTTTTGAACTCCTCCGTTGCTAATAAATATGGTGTTTTAGAAATTCCTTCAAAATTCTTGATTGACCCCAACGGAAATATCGTTCTTTCAAAAACTTCTTTTTTAGAAATACAGAAATATTTAGAGAAAAGAAAAATTAAAATGTAATTACCAGTATTGTATTTAGCTAATTGCAAGTTATTTGTATAATTTCATACTTTTACAAACATGCAAAAACCTTCTATACCCAAAGGAACTAGAGATTTTTCACCCTCTGAAATAAGAAGGCGGAACTTTATTTTTGATATTGTAAAAGTGAAGTTTGAAAAATTTGGGTTTTCTCCAATCGAAACCCCTTCAATGGAAAAGCTGTCTACCCTTACTGGAAAATATGGCAGTGAAGGAGATCAACTACTTTTTAAAGTTTTAAAAAGAGGCGCAAAGTTTGAAAAAGCTTTTGCAGAATCAGATGTTGAAAGTCTAAAGGACCATAATTTTTCAGATGAGGCACTAAGATATGATTTAACAGTTCCATTTGCTAGATATATAGTTCAACATCAAAACGATATTTTTTTCCCATTTAAACGATACCAAATCCAACCTGTATGGAGAGCAGATAGACCTCAAAAGGGAAGGTATCGTGAATTTTATCAATGTGACGCAGATATCGTTGGTTCTGAATCATTGGTTTCTGAGGTTGAGCTAGTTTCTCTAATTCAGGAAATTTTAAATGAATTAAGTCTCAGTAATCACACCATAATGATTAACAACAGGAAAATTCTGGCGGCACTAATTGCCTCTTGCAATGCAACGGATTTTTTCAATTCAATTACTGTAATAATTGATAAAGTTGATAAAATAGGAATTGATAAAGTAGTTCAAGAGCTAAAAACAAATATACCGAACAATGAAATTGCAAAATTATTCCAAGAATTATTTAAGCTTTCAGATTCTCAAAATGATATTCTTAATTGGTTAGAAAACAAACTCCTAAACAGTGAGTTGGGTCGAAAGGGAATACAAGAATTGAAGTACGTTGTTGAAAGTTGTAATATTTTGGGAGTTAATAACCTTAAAATAAACCTTTCATTAGCTAGGGGACTAGACTACTACACAGGCTCAATATTTGAAGTAGTTTTAAATGATAATTCAATGGGAAGTATTGTCGGTGGAGGTCGTTACGATAATTTGACAGAAGTTTTTGGTCAAAAAAACTTATCTGGTGTTGGAGTTTCTTTTGGAGCGGAGAGAATCTATGATTTAATGAAAGATTTAAACCTTTTCCCCGATAATTTAGATAAGCCTTCCAAATTCATGATCGTAGATCAGTCAGAATCTACTATTAATGGTCTTCAGTTGTTAAATTTCTTAAGATCCAAAAATGTAGAATGTATACTTTATCCAGATAATCACAAGTTGAAAAAGCAACTTAAATATGCTCACTCCAATAAGATACCTTTTGTTGTTTTTATAAAAGAGAATTTTGCTGTTGAGATGAAAGTAGAGTTGAAAAATATGGATTCTGGGGAGCAGAATAATTCTTTATTAAAGGATATTATCTAGAAAAATGAAAGAATTAGAATTTACTATATCACCAACCAAACTCACTCTTAGTGATGTAAAAAAAATACTTCTTGAAAAGCTTAAATTAAAACTTTCCAAAGAGTCTATTGAAAGAATTAATAAAAATAGAAAATACCTAGACAAGAAGCTGATAAGTAACGACCATGTTTTTTATGGTATTAATACAGGTTTTGGGTCTTTGTGCGATAAGAAGATATCTGAAGAAGATTTAAAGAAATTGCAAGTGAATTTAGTAAGGTCCCATGCTTGTGGTACAGGTGAAGAAATAAATTCAACCATTGTTAAATTAATGATTTTAATAAAAATCAATGCTCTTTCTTTAGGTTATTCAGGAGTTCATTTAAAAACAGTTGAGAAATTAATTTTTCTTTTTAACAACGATATTCTTCCAGTTATTTTTGAATCAGGATCCTTAGGTGCTTCTGGTGACTTAGCTCCTCTTGCTCACCTATCTTTAACACTCATTGGTCAAGGTGAAGTCAATTTTAAAGGACATAAGATGGCTTCTAAGGAAGTTTTTGATTCTTTTGGCGAATCTGCTTTAGAATTAGATTCAAAAGAAGGCTTAGCGCTTTTAAATGGCACACAGTTTATGAGCGCACATGCAACATATGCTTATTTGAAACTAGATTCTTTATTTAAATGGATTCATAAAATATCTGCACTCTCAATAGATGCTTTTAATTGTAGATTGTCTCCATTTGATTCCAAACCACATGCTTTAAGAGGTTTCAAAGGGCAAAGTCATTGTGCTAATCAAATTTTAGATTTATTGAATGAAAGTGATTTACTGAAAATTGACAACAAATCTGTTCAAGATCCTTATTCTTTTCGTTGTATCCCTCAGGTTCATGGAGCATGTTTGGATGTTTTAAAAGATTTTGAACTTAAAACTACTATTGAAATTAACGCAGTTACAGATAATCCTATTGTTTTTGATCAAGAAGATGAAATAATTTCTGCAGGCAATTTTCATGGACAACCTATTGCAATGGCGATGGACTTTATGGCAATTGCAGCAGCAGAGCTTGGTAGTATTTCAGAAAGAAGAATCTACAAACTAATATCTGGGACAAGAGGTCTTCCTGCATTTCTTATCGAAAACCCTGGGCTTAACTCAGGATTTATGATTTCTCAATATACTGCTGCTAGTCTAGTAAGTAAGAATAAAATTTTCTCGCACCCTGCATCTGTAGATAGCATTGAATCTTCTAACGGTCAAGAGGACCACGTTTCTATGGGCTCAATTTCAGGGGTTAAATTGGTTGAGGTTGTTAAAAATATTCATAGAATATTAAGCATTGAAATAATGACTGCTGCACAAGCAATGGAATTTAGAAGACCAAGAAAATCTTCACCAGAAATAGAGCAAATGCTTTCTAATTTTAGAACTAAAGTACCTTATATCAATAAAGATGAAGTGATGTATATTCTTATGAGTAAATCTGAAGATTTTATTTCCGAAGAATTTTAATTATTTACCTTTTATTTCCGAAAATGTTTTTCTTTTAAGAAAAAAATAATTCCAAATTGCAGATTTATTTGTGTATCCTTTTAAATCATGGAAATTTAATTTTGAATATTGTTTTCTTTTAAAATTCAATTCCCCAATACTTATTATATAGCTAAAATGGGCTTTTACAATAGACAAACATCCCTTTAAATCCCCGGAAAGCAGTAATTTTAATCCAGAAATTTGGTCTAGAAAAATTCTTATTACTATAAACAATAATAAGGGTATTTTACCCTTAAAATTCTTGTGAATCATCCATAAATTATTTCTGTAATTCAAGTAAGTTTTTTTTGGTGAGCTATATTCTAAAGTTCCTCCACCATAATGATAAACAGTGGACTCGCTTGTGTAAAATATATGTTTCCCTAAATTTTTTAATCTCCAACATAAGTCAATTTCCTCCATATGAGCAAAAAAATCTTTGTCAAAACCTCCAACAACATTGAAGTCCTTGGATTTAATTGCCATACAGGCTCCAGATGCCCAGAATATTTCTGAATAGGTGTTGTATTGTTTTTCATCTAACTCTACATGGTTAAAAACTCTTCCTCTGCAAAAAGGGTAGGCTAGTAGGTCAATAAAACCTCCAGCTGCACCAGCATATTCAAAATAATCTTTATTGGTGAGTGATAATATTTTGGGTTGAATAGCTGAAATACTATTATTATTTTTCAGGACTTCTATAAGTGGTGGGATCCAGTTTTTAGTTACTTCTATATCTGAATTGACAATAATAAAGTATTCTGCATTAATTTGCTTTAATCCCTCATTATATCCTCCGGCAAATCCTAGATTTTTTTCTAAAGAGATGGTTCTAATTTCTAAATGATTATTTTTCAAATAAGTTAGAGAATCGTCTATAGATCCGTTGTCTATTACATAAATTTCAGCATCTTTTACAGAGTGAGTTATGAAATTTGGTATGAACTTTTTAAGCCAACTAACTCCATTATAGTTTAATATGACAACTGCAGTTTCTATGTCTTAAGGGTTTGCAAAGAAGGTATTACTATTACTTCCCCATTGGCTATCATTAGGGTTTTGCATATTGTCCACACTTCTTCCAGGTGTATTTCTTCTGTGTAAATCTGTTTTCCAATTTCTATTAAAATACTCTCCTTGAAGAGTAGAATGAAGCGTAGTGTATTCGTTAGAACCTAAATCAGGCATGTAAAATATAAATCTTTTGTTATTAAACTTCCCGATTTTATAATAGTGCCATATTTGATATGGGTACGCACTTGGTTCGTTGGGTCTATCTGTAATTGTATTAGGTGGACCATATTTAAGAAATGTTCTTCCCATATCAGTTTCATAACCTCTTCTAACTTTGGTAGAAAAAAGTTGATCGCTTTTGCTCACCTCTGCCTTATAATTCATCCAACCTAGTTCAGGATTTTCAGGTTGTCTATTTAGCCAAAAGCTGTATAAAAACTGTCTTTTTAAAGTGTCATTAATATCTTTATTTTTTTTATCAATGATATTTAATTCTAATCTAGTAGCAATAGGCGATAAAGAGTTGATAGATTCTGTAAGTGAATCTACTGGAATTTTAGATACAAAAGTATTGTTGATTTGAACAGCATTTAATCTATCTAGTCTCATGCTGTTTTTTAGGTTTGTTCTTTGAAAATCAATTATTCTTTCGCAAAGAAGTCTATTTTTTCTATCATTTAGCTGAATGCATAGCTCGTAATTTCCTGTAGGTAAATTGTTTATGTCAAAGATGTTTAAAACAGGGTAGATAGCTTTAGTAGGTACTTTTTTAATTTTATTGAATTGACCTGCTATCTTGTTGGTGCCTTTAATTCTTATGAATTGTTTTAATAATAAGGATTCAGAGCTATCTACATTATTCATATTGTATACTTCTAAGTAGTAAGCTAGTTTTTCAAATTCATCTCCAAAGTAATTAGTAACCAAGGGAACCATATGATATCCAGATTTGGTTAGTTCACTTTCTTTGTTTTCGCCATCTTGTTCTTTCCAATAGCTATCCAGTAACTCTAAATCAGAAAAATAGGGTTCTTCAGAATCGGAAATAGAAAATTCTTCTTGGTATTTTTCGATATTATTTGAATCATTTATGTCATTTATTTCTAAAAAGATAGTGAATTCCCCATTTGAAACAGGAAATCTTTGAAGGTCCATAATACCCTCTTTTTCAACATAATCTGATTGTTCTTTAATTATATATTTTTCATGAGCTACTATATGTTTTTTATCATTTTCAATATATTGAAGAACCTCTACTCCTTTGTCTTTAAAATTAGAGTCTTTGTTTTCAAAAAGAGTGTTTCCATATATGAATAAATAGGTTTCAATATAGTTGCTTTCTGATGAGTGAAATTTTTTTAAATCAAAAAGGGCTTCAATTTGAGAATGTATAGGGCTAACTAAAAATAAGATGAATATTGCAAATACTGTTTTCATTGTTGCAAATTTAAACTTTAATAAGTTAAAATTTATTAAAACTTTATTTCATAGTCAATTACAATTAATAAATTGTACCAATGAAGTTTCACATAGTATTAATATTTTTTTTATTTAATTTAAATCTCTCCTCTCAAAATTTAGGTTTAGAGAACAAAGATTCAGTTCTTTTTGGTCAATATCTTCCAGATTTAGAAATAACTGCTTCAAGTGCCGATTTTGTAAAAAAATGGAATAGAACTAAATTTTATGTTAAAAGTGTCTATGATTATGCTAAAATTTGTTCTGCTATGTTTATCTCTTTTGAGGATTCTTTGGCTCAAATCTCAGGGAAGTATTCAAAGAAAAAATACTTGTCTAACTGTAACAAAATCCTAAAGAAAGAATTTGGAAATGAGATTAAAGAGATGTCTGTTAAAAGAGGAGTTTATTTGATGAAGATGATTTATAGACAAACAGGTCTTACAACTTATGAGATTGTCCAAAAGTATCGTGGTGGTGGAACGGCGTTTTGGTTTCAGGCATTATGTTTGGTAAATGGACAAGATTTAAAACGTGAATATGATCCGGAAAATGAAGACTTATTGATGGAAAGAGCTATTAGGTTAATTGACTCTGGAAAGATGACTTATTACAAAAGAGTTCCACTAACAGATGAAGCTAGAAAAGCATTGAAAAAAAACCGAAAAGAAAAAAGAAGAAACAAAAGTAAATGATTTAATTACCGTGTTCTCTTTTATTTTTCAAAGTCTTATTAATTTTAAACTCTTGTTCTTTGGAGATAGATTCGTTGTCAAACGCAAGGTCATTTAAAATTGGTTGTCCAGCGTTAATCCATGCGGTATACCAAAATGAACCCACTGCTTTTATAGAGGCTTTAAGTCTACGCTCTTGCATGTTATTTAACCTTTTGCTATACTCTTTACTAAAATCTCTACTGTATACTTTCATGGTAACTCGACCTCTTTTTTCAAATGAATATTTTCTGTCATCTGCCCATTGTTCAGTTATTTCTCTTTCAGTAGATAGAACAGAGTCTACTGCAAAATAGCTTTCTTCAATGAAATTCCAGGTTGTTTCCAAAGGTTTTTCAATGTATTCTGCTTTTCCGGTAATTAGATCGTACTCTTGAAAAAAAAGTTCGGGAACCCTAGACTCCCAGAAGCCATGAATACCTTTTTGGTTGGTAAATTGTCCATTGTAGTTTTCTGTAGCATGAAGTGGAACATGGGCATCTGAAATATAATGTCCTATTTCAGCAGAATATTTAAGAATTCTGGAAAGATTCTTCTCCTTAAATGCTGTGGTTAGTTTGTAAAGCATTAGCTGAATATTCCATGGAGATATACCATAGGTTTTAATAGTGTCTTCAGAAAATTTCTCAATAGCATCGTTCCATCTTCTGGGCATTATCTCAAATGGGTTTTCTCCTTTTTTTACATAATGATCTATATCTATGTAATGTTTTTCTGCCTCTCCTTTTACAGCATACCTTCTTTTATCTGGATCAACAGCATGTTCTGTTAAGAAATCTATATTTTTTTTATAAAATTGAAAAAGCTCAGAATCTGGAATGGTGAAAACCGCTACACGATTAATCTTTTTATGACCAAAAAATCCCCATCCCGCAAAATAAGGACTGAAAAGTCCTAAAAAAAATAAAAAGAGAATAGTTTTTTTTAATTGGAACATTTAATTGGCTCTAATTTTTACTGACCAGGTAAAATTAAATTCACAGATTACATTAGAATTATTGTCAATTCCTTTAGAATAAACTTTGATAATAACTGGTTTTTTAGTTTCAATAGCCTTGTCTAATTTATCTTTCACCAATTTGCCATCCTCGCAAATAAAGCTAGTAATTCCCACAGCTTTTTTATTGAAATCTGCTTCACATTTTAAAGGAAGTGTAGAAAATGAAGGTTTGTGTTTATAGGTGTATTGTAAAATTAAAGCTGCCGTGCTCATTTCGCCAGCCATACCTAATACTGCCCAAAAAGTAGATTTAAAAGGGTTTTTATTAATCCATTTGTATGGAACTGAAACTATACATTGGTCTTCATTTAGCTTTTTAATCCTCATGCCGCTTATAAAACCCATAGGCAGGTTCCAAAGTAGGTAACTTCTAAAATAAAAGGAATTTAAAGCAAGTTTTCTTATTTTATTTGTGTTTTTGGGGACCAAAATTAATTATTAGAATAGTAAAAATAGGAATTTATTCTTTGGCATTTAGATAATTATTTCTCCATTCAGGATTTTGAAAATCTGCTAGTAATTGAAATAAGTTTTCCCCATAGAAAAAATCATTTATATAAGTAATTCCATATCGTTGCAGTATTTGTATTTGTGGCCAACTTGGTCTGAATTTGTGTTGTCCAAATCCATCTACTAGCATATCTTTAGCTGGAGTACAATCTGGTGGGCAAAATGGATTTCTATTGTATCTTAAGGCCCATAAATCAAATAGTTTTAAGTCTGGAGTTTTTAAGCATTGAGAAGAATCATATTTATACAAGCAATCTTTAATCTGGAATTTCTTAAAAATATTTTCACCAGAATTATTTGCTTTTGATGGCTGTTTACCCATTCCAATTCTAATAAATTCACTTCCAGAGATGAACCTTGTCTTTACAACTTCTCCATTTGACTCTGTGATTATAGCATAGTTGACATATTGGGAGTTGCAATTCGGATTTATAGAGATTGCTAAATGTGATTTTAAATCAACTAAAGGTTTATATTCTAAAGCGTAAAAATCTGAAAATAAAGAGGTTAAAATTAATAAATATATGTGAATAAACCTTTTCATTATGTATGAATATTAACTACTATACACTTACAAAATTAGTAATTTATTTTTAAGAGCTTATTTGAATTTATAAAGTTCATTAGGCGTTTGGCAATAGTCTAATGCAACATCATAATCATTCACTTGAATATCTTCTCTTGAAACTTCAAAAATTGAAAGCCCAATTTTAACACAATTATTTTTTAACTTTTTTAGTATCTCATCATATACTCCTTTTCCATACCCAATTCTATTTCCAAATTTATCAAAGACTAATAATGGAATAATAATAACATCTATTTTGTCAAAACTCTCCAAGTTATAATCAATGGGTATTGGTATATCTAATATTCCTTTGGTGAATTTTACATATGGGTTGAAGGAAACACAATCCCATTTTTTTTTAAAATTATCATAAATAGAGGTGAAAATATCACGATTTGAATTTATAGCTTTATGAATATGCCAAGTATTTACTTCCTTATTCTTCAAAATAGGATAAAACAAATGAACGTTTTTATTTAGTAAATTAAAATTTCTTAATAAATGGTTTGAAATTTTTATAGATTCAATTTCAAGGTCTTTCTTCTTAAGATTTGCTCTTTGAGATAGTCCGCTTTTTCTTAAAGTATTTTTATTTCCACTTGATATTGCAGCCAATAGATGGTTTTTGAATGAAATCAATTTTTTTCAAATTTAATACATAATCTAATGCTAGTCTTAAGTCTTTACCATCAACTGTAAACTCATTTCCAGGTCTGGAGTCATCTAATTGCCCTCTGTAAATACATTCTGATTTTTGGTTAAAGACATTAAAGTCAGGAGTACATGCTGCATCGTAAGCTTTTGCAATTTCTTGAGATTCATCGTATAAATATGGAAATGAGAATTTTCTTTCTTTAGCAAAAACCTTCATTTTAATAGGGTCGTCGTCTGGATAGTTTACAACATCGTTACTGCTAATAGCAACAAAACCTATGTCTTTTTTTAAATAATCATTGGCTAATTCTACAATTTGATCTATTACATGAATAACATAGGGACAGTGGTTGCAAATAAACATTACTACCAATCCATTTTTTTTAGTTACATCTTTTAGATTTACTTTTTTATCCGAAATCACATCTGGTAAATTAAAATCTATTGCTCTAAATCCAAGAGGAATTTGGTTTGTTAATGTTCTTGCCATTTTAATTAAATTTGATATTATTTAAAGATAAATTTTTACATCTAAAAAACTATATGAAAAAACTTTTTATTTTATTTCTATTCTTCTTACCCTTTTTTCTACAGAGTCAAACCAATGATTCAACTCAAATAAGGGCTCTATATGATTTTAATTTAACAGAGGGGAATTGTTATGAAAATCTTAGATCCTTGTGCAAGGATGTAGGCCATAGGTTAAGCGGAAGTAATTCTGCTAAAAATGCAGTGAAATGGGCGGAATTACTTATGAATAATACCAATTTGGATACGGTTTATTTACAGCAGGTAATGGTTCCCTACTGGGAAAGAGGAAACTTAGAAAAAGTATATTGGAAAAATAGTAAAGGTCAAAAAACTTTTCTTAATAGCTCTGCTCTTGGAGGTTCTGTTGGAACAAATGGTGTTTTAAAAGCAGAGGTTATAGAAATAAGTAATTGGGGCCAACTCCAAGATTTTGGAAAAAGTAAAATTGCAGGAAAAATTGTTTTTTTTAATCGAGTTATGAATCCTACATTTATTAGTACTGGAAATGCTTATGGAAGTTGTGTAGATCAAAGACACTCCGGGGCTTCTAGAGCTGCTGAATATGGCGCTGTTGGAGTATTGGTTAGGTCTATGACTTTAAAGTTCGATAACAATCCTCATACTGGTTCAATGACTTATTTAGATTCCACCAACAGAATTCCTGCAGTAGCAATCAGTACTAAAGATGCACATGATTTATCTTTGGCTTTAACAAACAAAGATGTTGTAGAGCTTTCAATGGAACTTTCTTGCCTTCAACATGAAGATGCTATTTCTTACAATGTTATTGGTGAAATTAAAGGTGAAGAATTTCCTGATGAAGTTATTTTAGTTGGGGGACACCTAGATTCTTGGGATATTGGAGAAGGTGCTCACGACGATGGGGCTGGTGTTGTTCAAAGTCTACAGGTTCTAGAAACTTACAAAAAGTTAGGACTTAACCCTAAAAGAACTTTAAGATGTGTAATGTATATGAACGAAGAAAATGGGAACAGAGGTGGAAAACATTATGCTGAAATGGTTAGGAAATCGGGAGAAAAACATTTATTTGCATTGGAATCTGACAGAGGAGGATTTAGTCCCAGAGGATTTAGTATAGATGGAACTAAATTACAATTAGAATATCTGCAAGGTTTTAAAAAGCTTTTTGAACCCTATCAAATTCATTTATTTTCTAAAGGATATAGTGGTGTGGATATAGGTCCGTTGAAAAATGGAAAATTATGTTTAGTGGGTTTGGTACCAGACTCTCAGAGATATTTTGATTTTCACCATTCAAAAGCAGATGTTTTTGAGAATGTTCATAAAAGAGAATTAGAGCTTGGAGCTTCTGCAATAAGTTCTATTGTATATTTGGTGGATAAATATGGTTTACCAGAAAGTGAATCAATTAAAAAATAATTAGATGGTAGATATTTTAGCTTTTGGAGCTCATCCGGATGATGTAGAGTTAAGTGCGGCAGGAACTTTAATTAAACATATTAAGTTGGGTTACTCTGTTGGAATTATTGATTTAACAATGGGGGAGATGGGTACACGAGGCACACCAGAAATTAGAGCATTAGAAGCAGATCAAGCCAAGAAAATAATTGGTGCAAATTTTCGTCAAAACCTCCAAATGCCAGATTCTTTTATTGATCTATCTAAAAATTCTATAGAAAAAGTAGTAGAAGTCTTGAGAGCTCATCAACCAAAAATTGTTTTTTGTAATGCTGTTAAAGACAGGCACCCTGAGCATGAAGTTGCTGCAAATCTTGTGTCTAAAGCGTGCTTTATCTCCGGTTTGTTAAAATATGAAACATTCTTAGATGGTGAAATTCAAGCACCACACAGGCCCCAAAACATATACCATTATATTCAGGATCAATGGATTGACCCCGATTTTGTTGTAGATGTTTCTAAGGAAATGAATCAGAAAATAAAAGCTATTAAAGCATTTGAAAGCCAATTTTACAATCCAAAAAGTAAGGAACCAAACACCCCAATTTCTAATAAAGACTTTATGGATTCTATTTCTTCTAAAGCAAACTTATTGGGAAGAACTATAGGTAGAAGCTTTGGCGAAGGATTTACAGTAGAAAGACCCATTGGAACAAATAATTTAATGAATATATTTTAGAATTATGAAAATAACCCCACATGTTTTTTTTATTTGTATGCTAATTTCTTGTGCAAATGAATCTTATAACGACACTGCTGAGAACCACACCCTAGATAGTTTAAAATCAGAACTACTTTCTAGAGACAATGCCATTAACTCTTTGGAGTTTGATATAGAAAATAACGATTCTATTGTTAATCAGTATGCATTATATATTAATAAAATAAAAGAAAATATCGGTGAAATTAATATACAAGAAGGTATTATCAATAACGCTAAAAATAAAGAAGAAATCAATTTGATAGATACCAATGAAATTGTCAATGCAATTAAATTATTGTCCAGTAAACTAATTGAAAATGAGAAAATGATATCTGAATTAAATGTTGCTGTATTGAACGAGAAATTTAAAAATTCTCAATTTGAAGCAACTGTTAATAATCTAAATGAAATTGTAGCCAAAAGTAATAGAGAGGTTTATTTTTTGAAAGAGGAACTATTTAGAATAAACGCTTCATTTGAAGCAATTTTCGATAAATACAATCAACAAACTAAGAAAATTAACTTACTTAATTCAAAATTGAATGAAGTTGCTTATGCTATTGGAACAAAGTCAGAATTATTAGATAATGGTGTTCTTACGAAAGGTGGTGGTCTTATTGGGATTGGTAAATCAAGAAAATTAAACGACGATTTAAATATTGAATATTTTACTTTTAATTCTAGACTTGAATTAAACAGTGTGATTTTGGGTTTTAAATCTGTAAAATTAATCACTTCACATCCCACTGGAACCTACCAGCTTCATAGAAAAACAAAAGATAAAATTGACTATTTAGAAATAACAGATAGCGATGGGTTTTGGAGAAACAGTAAGTTTTTGGTAATTGAGGTGAAATAATTATAAGATTGCTTTTCTAATCTTAAGAGCCTTTTGTAAAATTGGATACAACAAATCAAGTTTAAGCATTGTATATGGATCACTTTTTGCACTCTTAGGGTCTGGATGAGTCTCTATAAATAACCCATTTACTCCGTTGGCAACTGCGCTATATACAATTGAGGATATTAAGGAAGGATCTCCACCTGTTATACCGCTTATTTGGTTAGGCTTTTGAACTGCATGTGTACAGTCCATAACAACAGGAAAACCATGTTTTTTTAGTTTTGTTATTGCTGTGGCATCCACAATTAAATCGTTGTAACCAAAACTATTTCCTCTTTCACAAAGCCACACGTTTTTATTTCCTGTGGACAATACTTTTTCAATTGCGAAACCCATAGATGCATGGGACATAAATTGCCCTTTTTTAATATTAACTGGAAGACCTGTTTTGCCAGCTTCAATTAATAAGTCTGTTTGTCTACAAAGAAATGCTGGGATTTGTAGATGATTGACATAATTGGCAACTTTTTTTGGTTCATGACTTTCGTGCACATCAGTTATCGTATTGACATTTAATTCACTTCCAATACCTTTTATAATATCTAAGGCATTTTCATCACCAACTCCAGTGAAACTATTGTTTTTTGACCTGTTGGCTTTTTTGTAACTAGATTTAAATATATAATCGATAGATAGCTCTTCACAAATTGCTTTTACTTCCTTAGCAATCTTTAATCCAGTATATTCATCTTCAATGGCACAAGGACCAGCTATTAATGTGAAATTCTTCATTCTTTGGCTTTTTTTCCTAAATATCCACTATGGTGTCTTTTGGCATAATCTTCTCTAGTAAAGTTGATTTTTTTCATCATTCCAACTACTAAAAGATCTCCAACCACAGTCATAACTGTTGTAGATGTTGTTGGGGTTAGTCCAATTGGACAAATTTCTTTAGGGTCACCAGTAAACAAACATTCGTTGGACATCTTAGAAAGTGGACTGTTGATATTCCCTGTAAGAGATATTAAAGGGAGGTCATTGTAAAGATTGTCCGCTAGTTGCTTAAACTCTAAAACTTCTCTAGTTTTTCCGGAATTGGAGATGAGTAACAAAACATCGTTTTTTTGAATAACTCCCAAGTCACCATGTTGGGCTTCACTAGGGTGAATAAAAACTGAAGGAGTTCCTGTCGAGGAAAGAGTAGTAGATATATTCATTCCAATTTGTCCAGCTTTACCCATTCCACTAACAATAACTTTTCCATTCATTTGATGAACTCTTTGAAAAATAATATCTAAAACATTTTCAATTACACCATCAATTGGAATATTTTTGATTGCTTGAACTTCTAGTTCTATATATTTTTTGATTGCTTGATTCACTGCTTCAAAAGTAATAATTATAAATGACCTTTATTTACATAAACTTTTCTTATAGAAATAAGATCTTCTAATGTGTCTACTGGATAAGATGGATGGATTGTTGTCCCAACTTTTATTTTCCTTCCGTTCTCTAACCATCTAAGTTGTTCTAGTTTTTCAGAAATTTCAAGTTTAGATGGTTTCAATTGATTAAATTTTTCTAAAGCATCTAATGTATATCCGTAAATACCTATGTGTTGATAAAATTCATTTTGCTTATTTCTGTCTTCCTCTTCTCTTATAAATGGAATAATATGTCTTGAGAAATAAAGTGCAAAATCAAGTTGGTCTTTGACTAAAAAAACCTTGTCTTTTGGTAAGTTTTTATAAGAATTTAATTCTTGAGCTACCGTTGCGAATTCAGTTTTAGAATCCTTAAAACAATCCATTAATTTAATTAGGTGGTCTGGATGTAATAATGGCTCATCCCCTTGAATATTTATTATATGATTGAATTTTCTTCTCATTTCCTTTGACCAAATACCTATAGCTTCTAAACATCTGCTAGTTCCATTTAAATGGTCTTTATTGGTTAGAACAACATTTCCTCCAAACTTTTTTACTGTGTCGTATATACCATTGTCATCCGTTGCTACTACTAAATTTTCTAATACATTGCTGGCTCTTAAATAGACATGTTCAATCATGGTTTTTTCACCGATTTTCATCAATGGTTTACCCTTGAGTCTTGAAGAGTCAAATCTAGCTGGAATAATACCTAAAAAATCAGATGAACTTAATTTCATTGTTCTAAAATATATAATCTTAAATGATAACTTTAAATTTTACGTAATATTATAAATATATTGTAGGTAATTTAATTTTAAAATTTTATTTGTGAGTTTAAAAAATGTTAAAAATTATATAAACAGTAACCGCAGAGATTTCGCAGACCAACCATTTACAGAGAAAATGTCTTCTAATGATCCAATACAACAGTATAGTATTTGGTTTGAACAAGCGATTACAAGTAAAATATTAGATCCTTATGCTGCATGCTTATCTACTGTAAATAGCAATGGAGAACCCTCATCAAGAATTTTATATATAAGAGACTTTAATTCAAATGGTTTTGTTTTTTATACCAATTATGATTCCAAAAAAGGATCGGATCTTTTATATAACAACTCTGCTGCTTTGAATGTTTTTTGGGGAGAATTAGAAAGACAAATTAGAATTCAAGGGGTAATTAATAAGGTGAGTGATTCAACTTCTGATAAATATTTTGCAGCTAGACCAAGAGCAAGTAAAATTGGTGCTTGGGCCTCCAATCAAAGTCAAATAATTAAAGACAGAAACGAACTTGATTCTAAAATTAAGTTTTATGAAGAAAAATTTAAAGAAAAAGATGTTCCAAGACCCGATAACTGGGGAGGATATTCTTTAAACCCAAATAAAATTGAATTTTGGCAAGGCAGACCAAGTAGGTTACACGATCGAATTGTTTATATAAAAGAGAATAATCAATGGGCAAAAAGCCGTTTATCTCCATAATTGATCAATATTTCAATAGATTTCCTTTTAGAAAAATTAAAATTTCTTTTGAACCTTCCAACGATTTAAAAATAATTGTTGTAATACCTTGTTTCAATGAAAATGATATTCAACCAACAATAGATTCACTTTTTTTAACCCAAGACAAATTTCTTTTCAATGTTGAAGTAATTATTTTAATAAATAATTCTGTTTCTGAAAATTCAGAAATAAAAGAACAAAATCTATTGACTTTCAATAAGCTAGAAATTATTTCAAAAAATTACAGCAAAAAAAACATTCACTTAATCTCGGTTTTAATTGATGATTTAGACTCTAAACATGCAGGAGTAGGGTGGGCAAGAAAATTGGGAATGGACCTAGCAATTCAAAGATTCAGATCAATAAATTTCAACGGTATTATTGTAGGGTTAGATGCAGATACAGTGGTAGAACCAAATTATCTTAATGCTATTAATTCTTTTTTTTCAAATAATAACTACAATGCTGCTTCTATTCACTTTGAACACCCTGTAACTGGCAATTCTTTTAGCAATCTTCATTTCAAGCAAATTATCTATTATGAACTTCACTTAAGATATTATAAGAATTCTTTAGATTATTCAAATTTACCATACTCTTTTCATACTATTGGTAGTGCTTTTGCTTTAACTGCGTCCGCTTATGCTAGACAAGGAGGTATGAATAGAAGAAAAGCTGGCGAAGATTTTTACTTTATAAATAAGCTTATTAAAGGAGAGTTGTTTGGGGAAATCACTAACACTAAAGTAATTCCTTCACCAAGAGTATCCAAAAGAGTTCCATTTGGAACAGGAAGAGCTATTTATGAAGGTTTAAACATCCAAAAAGACTTATCTATAACCTACGATTTTAAATCTTTTCAAGTAATTCGATCATGGATAAAGATGATTGAAAATAGAGAATCAAAGTATGTGAATTTTCCAGAGTCTTTAAAATCATATCTTGAGGAAGATAAATGGATGAAGCACCATTCTATGATTTTAAATAACACAAACAGTCATGAAAATTATCTAAAGTTGTTTTACACAACATTTGATGCATTTTGGATTCTTAAATTCATACATTTTTTAAGAGATAATTTTTATTCAAATTCTAGTTTGTTGGATAATACCAATGCACTTTTGAAGAATATGGGCCATTCAACAATAGATAATATTTCTAGTCAACTATTGTTTTTGAGAAATTTAGACAAAAAAAAGGGGCATAAGCCCCTTTAAATATTCTAAATAATTATTCTACTTTACCGAATCTACAACGGCCTTAAAAGCTTCAGGGTTGTTCATAGCTAAATCTGCTAGAGTTTTTCTGTTTAACTCAATTCCTTTAGCATTAACTTTTCCCATGAATTCTGAATAACTCATTCCATGAAGTCTAGCTCCGGCATTGATACGCTGTACCCATAATGCTCTAAAGTTTCTTTTTTTCTGTCTTCTATCTCTGTAAGCATATTGAAGACCTTTTTCAACTGCATTCTTAGCAACAGTATGAACATTTTTTCTTCTTCCGAAGTAACCTTTGGCAAGTTTTAATATTTTTTTTCTCCTTGCTTTAGCGGCTACACTATTTACTGATCTTGGCATAATTTAAATTTTTGGCTCAAAGTGACTTTCGTACTTATCTTTTTTGACTATAAGCCTGGTTCAACATTTAATAACCGTGAAAATATTAAGCGCAAAGTTGCAACTTGATATTTTTCACATCTGATTTGCTTACCAAAGTAGCTTTAGTAAGATTTCTTTTTCTTTTTGTAGACTTCTTGGTCAAAATATGACTTTTGAAGGCATGTTTTCTTTTAATTTTCCCACTGCCAGTGAATCTAAATCTTTTCTTGGCACTGGAATTGGTTTTCATTTTAGGCATAACTGTGTTGTTGTGTTGTTATTTCTTTTTTGGGTTAATGATAATAGTCATTTTTTTTCCTTGTAATTCTGGCATTTTTTCTAAAAGGCCAAACTCTTCTAATTCTTGAGCGAATTTTAATAATAAAATTTCACCTCTGTCTTTATAAATTATAGATCGACCTTTAAAAAAAACAAAAGCCTTAAGTTTTGCTCCTTCGCTTAAAAACTTTGTAGCATGTTTCAATTTAAATTGAAAATCATGTTCATCTGTATTCGGTCCAAATCTTATTTCTTTCAAAACAACTTTTACCTGTTTTGACTTTAATTCTTTTTGCTTTCTTTTTTGTTCGTATAAAAACTTTTTGTAATCAATTATTTTACAAACTGGTGGGCTAGCATTAGGTGAGATTTCAACAAGATCTAAATCCATATCCTCTGCCATTTTAATGGCTTTGGATGTAGGATGAACACCTTGTTCAACTCCTTCTCCTACAACTCTTACTTCTGGAACTCTTATTCTTTCATTAATCCTATGCGGATCTTCCTTAATAACTCTTCCTCTATTGGGTCTTCTAGGTCTGATAATCCTCCTTTTTTTTGTTAAATAATTAAATCTTTGAAATCTAAGTCTATTTTATCATTAATGAGTTTTGCAAAATCATCAATCTTAAATTGTCCTAAATCTCCTTTACCTTGTTCCCTAACAGAGAGAAGGTTTTGTTTGGTTTCTTTCTCACCGACTATGAGCATAAACGGAATTTTATTTAGCTCTGCGTCCCTGATTTTTCTGCCTATTTTCTCAGCTCTTTGGTCTACAAGACCGCGAATATCGTAATTTTTTAGAAGTTTTAAAACTTCTTGAGCATAATCGTTAAATTGTTCACTCAATGGAAGGATAATAAATTGTTCTGGATTTAGCCAAAGAGGGAATTTCCCCCCTGTATGTTCAATTAGTAGTGCAACAAATCTTTCCATAGATCCAAATGGAGCCCTATGTATCATTACAGGTCTATGTTTTTGGTTATCAGATCCAGTATATTCTAGTTCAAACCTTTCTGGAAGATTATAGTCTACCTGGATGGTACCTAATTGCCAAGATCTATTAAGTGCATCCTTGACCATGAAATCTAGTTTTGGTCCGTAAAATGCAGCTTCGCCATATTCTACTTCGGTTTTTAGTCCTTTTTCATCTGCAGCTTTTATAATAGCTTTTTCTGCTTTGTCCCAATTCTCATTACTTCCAATGTACTTTTTATCGTCTTTTGGATCTCTAAGAGATACTTGAGCGACAAAATCTTCAAATTTTAAAGCTTTGAATACATATAGTACCAAATCAATAACTTTTTTGAATTCTTCCTCTAACTGATCTGGTCTGCAAAATATATGTGCATCATCTTGAGTAAATCCTCTAACTCTTGTAAGTCCATGGAGTTCACCACTTTGCTCATATCTATAAACAGTTCCAAATTCTGCCAATCTTAATGGAAGATCTTTATAAGATTTAGGCGAAGCATTGAATATTTCACAATGGTGTGGGCAATTCATAGGTTTAAGAAGAAATTCCTCACCTTCATTAGGCGTTTTTATAGATTGAAAAGAATCAGCCCCATATTTTTCATAGTGACCTGAGCAGACATAAAGATCTTTATGACCAATATGTGGTGTAGAGACCGGTAGGTATCCCGAATTTGTTTGTGCCTTTTTAAGAAAGTTCATTAATCTTTCTTTTAATTCAGTTCCTTTGGGAAGCCACAGAGGTAAGCCTAGTCCAACTTTTTCTGAAAAAGTAAAGAGCTCTAATTCTTTACCAAGTTTTCTATGATCTCTCTGTTTTGCTTGCTCTAACTGTTCAAGATGAAGATTAAGGTCTTTCTGTTTCTCAAAGGTTATTCCATAAATTCTTGTTAGCTGTTTATTATTTTCATCTCCTCTCCAATATGCACCAGCTATATTTAGGAGTTTAACCGCTTTAATAAAACCTGTGTTTGGCAAATGGGGTCCTCTACATAAATCTGTAAATCCACCTTGAGTGTAAAAAGTAATGGTACCGTCTTGTAAATCATTTAAAAGTTCAATCTTGTAAGGATCGTTTTTTTCTTTGAAGTAGTCTAAAGCATCTTTTTTAGAAATTTCTTTTCTTGTGAAAGGATTTTTCTCTCTTGCTAATTCGATTATTTTATGTTCAATTTTTTCTAAATCTTTCTCAGATATATTGTGGTTTTTAAAATCCACATCGTAGTAAAATCCATTTTCTATTGGTGGACCAATAGCTAAATTTATTCCTGGATAAAAATGTTCTAGAGCTTCTGCTAAAATATGTGCACTACTATGCCAAAGTGTAGATTTCCCCCCCTTATCTTGAAAAGTGAGTAATTTTAAATCTACATCGAATTCTAAAGACCTATTTAGGTCCCATACTTCTCCATTAACTTCAGCTACAAGTACTTTTCTAGCCAAACCCTCGCTAATTGATTTTGCAATTTCAAAGCAGGATGTCCCCTTAGTTACTTCTTTAACTGATCCGTCTGGTAGTGTTACTTTTATCATTTCTGTTAATTACAGACGGCAAATATAAGTAAATGATTATCTCTTTAAACTTAGTATATAAATAATTCATTACTTTGTGAATATAAGCGCAAATAACCTTTAATCAATTCTAATGAAAAATGTATCGATTTTAATATTTATTCTTTGCTTTTCACTTTCAATATTCTCCCAAAAAAAAGATAAAGAGCCTAAGTCTGATTTAGCAAAAGTTAATTTATCAGGCTTGAAATTTAGATCTGTTGGACCGTCTTTAACAGCTGGTAGAATTGCAGATATTGCTGTAGATTCAGAAAATCCTAAAGTTTATTATGTAGCAGTAGCTTCTGGTGGAGTCTGGAAGACTACCAATAGTGGCAATACTTTTGATCCTATTTTTGACAATCAATCGTCTTATAGTATAGGATGTGTTACTATTGATCCAAATAACCATAATGTAATTTGGGTTGGAACAGGAGAAAATAACAACCAAAGAAGTGTAGCTTATGGTGATGGGGTCTATAAAAGTTTAGATGGTGGTAAAAGCTGGAAGAATATGGGTTTAAAAGAATCAGAACATATCGGAATGGTAGAAGTGGATCCGAATAATTCTAAGAAAATTTTTGTAGCTGCCTATGGTCCACTTTGGAAAGAAGGTGGTCAAAGAGGTTTGTATTGTTCTGATAATTCTGGAAAAGATTGGAATTTGATTTTGAAAACTGATGAACATACAGGAATTAACGAAGTACATATAGATCCTAGAAACTCCAATATAGTTTACGCTACTGCACATCAGAGAAGAAGGCACGTGTTTACTTATATAGGTGGAGGCCCAGGGTCTAAAATTTATAAATCTAACGACGGAGGAAAGAATTGGAGAGAACTAAAAAGTGGATTGCCTTCTGCTATCAAAGGAAGAATTGGAATGGATATATCTCCTTCAAATCCAGATTATTTGTATGCTTTAATAGAAGCCGAGAACGACCAGCAAGGTCTTTATTTTTCTAATAATAGGGGAGAAAGCTGGAAAAAAGTAAATAAATATGTAACAAGTGGTAACTATTACCAAGAGGTTTTCTGTGACCCAATAGATTCTAAAAAAGTTTTCTTCATGGATACATGGTTACACTATACCAACGATGCAGGTAAATCAGTAGTTAAAACTGGTGAAAAAAGTAAACATGTGGATAACCATTGTATTTGGATTAACCCTAAGGACACTGACCATTGGATAGTAGGATGCGACGGTGGGATATATGAAACTTGGGACCATGCGAAAAATTGGCATTTCAAACCTAATTTGCCAGTATCTCAATTTTATAAAGTTGCTGTAGATAACGATTACCCATTTTATAATATTTATGGTGGAACACAAGATAATAATAGTTTAGGTGGTCCATCAAGAACAATTACCAACCATGGAATAATGAATTCAGACTGGTATATTACCAATGGTGGAGATGGTTTTTAGAGTGCTGTAGATCCTGAAAATCCAAATATAGTTTATGCGCAGTCCCAGTATGGATGGTTGGTTAGGTACGATCGATTATCGGGCGAGAAAGTAGGTATAAAGCCAATGGCTGATAAAGATATGGATGCACTGCGTTGGAATTGGGATGCACCTTTAATTATTAGTCCGCATAACCATAAGAGATTATATTTTGCAGCAAATCAACTTTTTAGAAGTGACAATATGGGAGACGAATGGAAATGTATTAGCCCAGATATGTCTAGAGAAATTGACAGAAATCAACTTGAAGTTATGGGTAGAATCCAAAGTTCAGATGCTGTTATGAAAAACAAATCAACTACCATGTATGGAAATATTGTAGCATTAGATGAATCTAGTTTACAAGAAAATTTATTGTATGTAGGAACAGATGATGGATTGATTCATGTCAGTGAAAACGCAGGTGAAAAATGGTCTAAATACGATAGTTTTAAAGGGATTCCACCAAATACATATGTAAACTCTTTGGTAACTTCTCAACATAATCCAAAAAGAGTATATGCAATTTTTAATAACCATAAAAAAGGAGATTTTAATCCATATTTAATGGTTTCAAATGACAAAGGTGAATCTTGGAAATCAATTGTTTCAAATCTTCCTAAGCGAGGTTCTCTTTACGATATAGCGGAAGATCATTTAGATGAGAATTTACTATTTGTAGGTACAGAATTTGGTGTTTACTTTACTTACAATTCTGGAAAAGAATGGAAGCAATTAAAAAATGGACTTCCTACCATTGCTGTAAGAGATTTAGAGATTCAAAAAAGAGAAAACGATTTGGTTTTAGCAACATTTGGAAGAAGTTTTTATGTTTTAGATGATTATTCTTCTTTAAGACAATTGAATCAAAAAATTAAAACATCCGCCCATATTTTTCCTGTAAAAAAATCTCTTATGTATATTGATTCCAGACCTTTAGGTAATAGGGGGAAAGGCTCTCAAGGAGAATCTCATTATACTGCCAAAAACCCTCCATTAGGAGTGGTTATAAAATATTTCTTTAACGATACTTTAAAAACTCAAAAGCAAATTAGACAAGAACAAGAAAAGAAGAAAATTAAGTCCAATGAAAATATTAAATACCCTTCTTTAGATGAGCTAAAGATAGAGGACAAGGAAACGAAACCTTATTTACTTTTCACCATATACGATACTGATGGTAATGAAATAAGAAAGATGGTAGAGTCTGCCAAAATTGGCTTGAATGAATTGGTTTGGAATTTTCGTTTAACACCACAGTCAAATATTTCATTAAAAACATCTCTACCTGGGAGATATTCCGAAGCTAATAATGGTCCTTTAGCTCTGCCAGGAAATTATTTTGTTTCTATGCACAAAGTAGTAAATGGTAAGGCTACTTTAATGGTGGATAAAACACCATTTGAATGTTCTTGGTTAAACGAATTGTCAACTCCTGCAGTAAATAAAGAAGATTTGTTAGCATTTCAAGTGAAAGTAGATAGATTAAGAAAGGCTGTTGACGCTTCTGGAGAAGTTATTGAAGAAGATCAAAAAAGATTAAATTTTATTAAAGCTGCAATTAAATCATATCCCAACTTAGATATCAAGCTATTAGAAACTATATCTAGCTTGGAAGATTCAATGTATGCAATAAAAATTATTCTCTATGGAGATGCTTCCCTAGGTAGAAGAGATATTGAACAAAAAGAATCTGTAGCTTCTAAAGTTGGAATAATAATTTGGAATATGTGGAGAAGTAGATCCAATTCTACAATTACTAATAAAAAGTTATACCAAATAGCATCTAATGACTTTGAAGAACTTACAATTAAAATTCAAGACTTAGATAATTCTTTGAAAGAAATTGAAAAATATTTAGAAAAGAACGAAGTTCCATTTACACCCGGAAGAGGGTTGATTTTAAACTGGAAAAGAGACTAACTTGATTTTTTTAATATTAATAACAAAAATAAATTGTAAATTATTTTAAATTAATAGCAACACTCCTTCTTTTTCTCTGGATGCGTTTTTGACGAAATATAAGGTCAAAGAGTATTAACAACAAAAATAACAATAGAAATTATATTTTAAAACCCTGTTTTAGAATAATTATTGTATTTTTTTGGATCAAACTCGTACAATATAGCTTTTCTCCCTCTTGAATTCCTTTGTACTTTTTTAACCTCTCTTAAGAAATCCATTTCTAAAATTCTTCTTCTAAAATTTCTTTTATCAAACTTTTTAGATAAAAATGAACCATACAATCCTTCTAATTCTTTCATTGTGAATTGATCAGGTAACAAGTTTTTTCCAAGAGGACGATATTTCATTCTCCTTTTGATTCTTTTGAGGCCCATGTCAATCATCTCGTTATGATCGAAGGCTAATTCTGGATTTGTTTCTAAATTGATAAATTTGGCATTATTTTCAATATTTAGTACCACACTATCTTTTTCTAAATTAATAAGTCCATAAAAGGATATATCTATAATTCTACCTTCTGGATGCCTATAAACTTTTCCAAATGCATTTAATTGTTCCATATAGATTTTATCGTTTCCTATATTTTCTTTAAGTATTTCAGAACAAACATCTTCTAGTGATTGATCAGATTTCATTATTTTGTTTGGAAGTGTCAAAGCATTTTTAAATGGTTGTTTTTTATTTACAACAGTTAAAATCTTTTTTTCACCACCATCATAACAAAATAAACTTATGCTTACAGAAACTCCAATATTACTAAAGTCGGTTAAATTTTTCATTTTAATAAGTGTATATAAAACACTAAGGTAGTTAATTTATAACTCCAGAACCAATTAGTTCATCATTTTTATACCAGCTTATGAATTGTCCAGGAGTTATTCCTCTTTGGGATTCTTGAAAAGAAACTTTTAAACCAAATTCATTTATTGTTATTGTACAAGGGGTTAATTTTTGTCTGTATCTAATTCTTGAATTATAATCAGTAGGATTATCAAAATCAATTTTTAAATCTTCTCGAACCCAATGAATATTTTCCTTGCTTACAGTTAGTCCATCTCTATACAATCCAGGATGATCTTCTCCTTGACCAACATATATAATATTCTCTTTTACATTAGTTCCAATAATAAAAAGAGGTAGGGGGAAACCACCAATATTTAATCCCTTTCTTTGTCCTATTGTATAGTAATGAGCGCCGTTATGATCACCTACTACTTTACCGATTGAACTCGAGTAACTAAAACCTTCAAATTTATTAGAAATATTTTCTTTTAGGTACATCGAATTTTCAGCATTAATTTCTACAACTTTCCCTGTTTTTGGTTTTAAAAATTGTTGTAAAAAAGTAGGTAATTTTACTTTTCCTATAAAACAAAGTCCTTGAGAATCCTTTTTTTCAGCAGTATTTAATCCGATTTCTTTGGCTAGTTTTCTTACTTCACTTTTTTGCATATCTCCAATAGGAAAAAGGGATTTGCTTAATTGGTATTGATTTACCTGACATAAAAAATAACTTTGGTCTTTGGTAGCGTCTTTTCCAGCTAATAGTCTTTGAATTTTATCTCCGTCAATAGTTATTTCTTCTTTTCGACAATAGTGACCAGTTGCTACAAAATCTGCCCCAAGTTCAATTGCTTTTTTTAAAAACAAATCAAATTTTATTTCTCTGTTGCAAAGAATATCAGGATTTGGAGTTCTTCCATTTTGGTATTCTTTAAACATGTAGTCTACTATTCTCTCTTTATACTCTTTACTGAAATCAATTACTTGAAATGGAATTTCTAAAATTTCAGCGACTTGTAATGCATCGTTACTATCTTCAATCCATGGACAATCTTCATCAATTATCACTGACTCATCGTTCCAATTCCTCATGAATAGTCCAATAACATTATATCCTTTATTTTTTAGAATATAAGCAGCTACGCTAGAATCAACACCCCCAGAAAGACCTACAACTACAGTTTTCATTTTTCAAAAGTAAACAGAATTCATCTTTTGTCCTAACATTGAATTTTTTGATAAATTAAATTTATCTTTATTGTCTATAAATTCACGATGAATTCTAAATTCCCAAACTTATTAAAGCCACTTGACTTAGGATTTACATCCTTGAGAAATAGAGTTTTGATGGGCTCAATGCATACAGGCTTAGAAGAAGTCAAAAATGGTTACACTAGAATGGCTGCATATTTTGAAGCTAGAGCAAAAGGTGGTGTTGGATTAATTGTTACAGGGGGAATTTCCCCTAACTTTCGAGGATGGGTAGCGCCATTTTCAAGCAAATTGACTTCCAAGAGAACTGCTAGAAAACATAGATTAGTAACCAATGCAGTTCACAAATACGATACTAAAATATGTATGCAAATATTACATTCTGGTAGATATGGATACCATCCTTTCAATGTTTCTGCAAGCAGTATTAAATCTCCAATTTCAAAGTTTAAAACAAAAGCTCTTTCTGAAAGTGCTATTCAATCTACAATTAATGACTTTGTAAGATGTTCTAAACTTGCAAAGTATGCTGGTTATGACGGAGTTGAGATTATGGGCTCTGAAGGTTATTTAATAAACCAATTTATTGTTAAAAGAACCAATCGAAGAAATGATAAATGGGGAGGTGATTATATAAACAGAATTAAATTCCCTCTGGAAATAGTTAAAAGAATTAGACTAGAAGTTGGCAAAGAATTTATTATTATTTTTAGACTATCAATGCTTGACCTCGTTGAAGGTGGAAGTTCTTGGGATGAAGTTGTCCATTTAGCCAAAGAACTAGAAAAAACAGGAGTCAATATAATTAACACTGGAATTGGCTGGCATGAGTCAAGAATTCCAACCATAGCAACTATGGTTCCTAGAGCTGCTTTTAGCTGGGTTACAAAGAGAATGATGGGGGAGGTGAATATTCCACTAATTACCACCAATAGAATTAATACACCCGAAATTGCAGAAAAAATACTATATGATGGGCATGCTGATATGGTTTCTATGGCCAGACCATTTTTGGCTGATCCAGAATTTGTCAATAAAGCAATGTCTAATAAACCTGAAGAAATTAATACTTGTATTGGATGTAACCAAGCTTGCTTAGACCATGCTTTTAAAGGGAAAGTTGCAAGTTGTTTGGTTAACCCATTGGCTTGTCATGAAACAGAAATTATTTTAAATAACACTTTAAAAATAAAATCTATTGTTGTAGTAGGTGGAGGACCTGCAGGTCTTTCCTACGCAACAACTGCAGCTCAAAGAGGACATAAAGTTACTTTGATAGAGAAATCAAATTCTATAGGTGGCCAATTCAATATGGCAAAAAAAATACCTGGTAAAGAAGAATTTTATGAAACTTTAAGATACTATCAGGTAATGCTCAAGAAATATAAAGTGGATGTAAAATTAAATACACTTTTTGAGCCTGTTATGGCAGATAAATACGATAATGTTATTCTTGCAACTGGAATAATTCCAAGGAAACCTAAAATTAAAGGCATTGACCATCCAAAAGTAGTAAGCTATATAGATGTATTAAAAAATAAAGTTAATGTTGGTTCCTCAGTAGCTTTAATTGGCGCTGGTGGTATTGGTTTCGATGTAGCAGAATACCTTTCTCATAAAGGAGAGTCAAACTCAATTAGTACTTCTTCTTTTATGAAAGAGTGGGGAGTAGATATGAGTTTTCTAGCTAGAGGAGGGATCGAAGGAATGAAGCCTTCTTTATTAAAAACAGATAGGAAAATTTATTTGTTACAACGAAAAAATGGTAAAGTAGGTGCTGGATTAGGTAAAACTACAGGGTGGATTCACAGATTTACTCTTAGAAATAAAGATGTGAAAATGATAAATAATGTTACATATACTAAAATTGATGATAAGGGCCTTCATTTCACAAGAAATCAAAAAGAAGTTATTTTAGAGGTTGATCATATAGTTATTTGTGCAGGACAATTAAGCAATAATTCAATTTTCGAGTCCTGTAAGCTTGTAAATCCAAATACCGAAATAATTGGTGGAGCTTTTCATGCTTCAGAATTAGATGCTAAAAAAGCAATTGATCAAGCTGTGAGAAGTGCAGCTAAAGTTTAAAACAATCCGTATCTCAATATACTAAATAGCGCTCTAAAGCCATCTCGCCATCTTATCTTCTTGCCTTCGTCTACAGTTCTTGGATTGTAGTTAATAGGTATTTCTTTCCATCTTAGATTTTTGTTTTTAGCAAGTTTTGCAGTTACCTCTGGGTCAAATGCAAACCTATTTTCCTTTAAGTCTAATTTTTTGAAAATCTCTGTTGGTATTAGCTTGTAACAAGTCTGCATATCGGTCAACTTTACTCCAAAACAAAAATTCCCTAATGCAGTTAACAGTTTGTTTGCTATTCTATTTAGAATAGATTCTTTTTTCTTTTTTTTGCTGTTAATAAATCTTGAGCCATAAACAATATCTGCCTTGTTATTTAAAACAGGATCAAGTAAATCATTTATTTCTTCTGGGTTTAGTTCTAAATCTGCATCTTGAATAATACAATAATCTCCACTAACTATTTTAAGTGCTGCTTTTATAGATCCACCTTT
>Ga0114997_10000627_pt1 | contig 29341 bp, 29 predicted proteins | sample ArcticOcean_MG_C_2_FD_87045 | JGI IMG/M metagenome (GOLD analysis project Ga0114997, IMG submission 87045) | Marine microbial communities from western Arctic Ocean - ArcticOcean_MG_CB4_136 | ecosystem: Environmental > Aquatic > Marine > Oceanic | place: Arctic Ocean: Canada Basin | collected... | reverse complement strand
GAAATCTTTTTAATTACAACAAATAAAAATATAAATGAATTATTAAAACAAATTAAAATATTTAATGTAAAAAATATAATTGTTACTGATCATAACAAATTTTTATATTTAAGAAAGATTTTATTTAAAAAGAATATAAATATCTATAATAATTTTAATTCAATCGATAAAATTTTTAATAAAAAAAAAATTGATTACACTATGTGTGCAATTTCTGGTTTGGATGGTTTAGACCCATCTTTGAGAATGATTAAACATACAAAAAAAATTGCTATTGCAAATAAAGAATCAATAATATGTGGATGGTCACTTATAAAAAAAGAATTATCAAAAAATAAAACTAATTTTATTCCTGTTGATTCAGAGCATTTTTCTATTTATTCTCTAATAGGTGGTTTAAAAAATGATAATATTGAAAAAATTTATATAACTGCATCTGGAGGACCATTTAATAAATATTCTCTAAGTAAATTTAAATCTATTAATCTTAAGTCAGCTTTAAATCATCCAAATTGGAAAATGGGAAAAAAAATTTCTATAGATTCAGCAACAATGATGAATAAAGTTTTTGAAATAATAGAAGCAAAAAATATTTTTAACCTTAATTACAATGATTTAAAAATTTTAGTTCACTCAAAATCTTACGTACATGCTTTAGTTAAATTTAAAAACGGTTTATTAAAGATATTAATACATGACACAAATATGAGTATTCCTATATTTAATTCTTTATACGAAAATGAAGGAAAAAAAATTAAAACAAAAAAAATAAATTTTTCAATCATTAATAATTTAAAATTTGAAAATATCGATTTGAAAAAATTTCCAGTTATTAATATTTTAAAAAAACTCCCAGATAACCACAGTCTTTTTGAAACAATAATTGTTAGTGCAAATGATAGTCTGGTAAATATGTTTTTGAATAATAGAATAAAATTTTTAGACATTTCTAAGATTCTATTAAAAGTTATTCAACGCAAAGAATTTTTAAAATATAAACGAATTATCCCTAATAAAATTGAAGATATTCAAAAATTAAGCGATTATGTAAGTTTAAAAATTAACTCAATAGATATATAAGGTTTTATGTTTAAAAAATTTTTACAAATAAATTTTATCTTGTTTTTTTTTATACCTTTTTCGATGGCAGAAAATATTAATGATGTCGAAATTACTGGAAATAAAAGAATTTCAAAAGAATCTATTATTGTTTTTGGTCAAATTAAATATGATGTTAATTATAATCAAAATGACTTAAACAATATTTTAAAAGATATATATGAGACTAATTTTTTTAAGGAAGTTGAATTAAATATTAAAAATTCAGTACTTAATATTAAAGTTATTGAAAACCCAATTATTGAAGATGTAGAAATAAATGGGATTAAGAGTAAAAAATTAAATGAAGCTTTATTAGATAAAATAAATTTAAAAAGTAGAAAATCCTATATTGAATCATTATTTTTATCTGATTTAAATCAAATAAAAAACATCATTAAAACTAGTGGATATTATTTTGCTGAAATTCAAACCAACTCTATACTAAATGAAACACAAAATTCTATTAGATTAATATATAATATAGAATTAGGTGAAAGAGCAAAAATTAATGAAATTCAATTTCTAGGTGATAAAAAAATTAAGGATAGAAAACTAAAAAATATTATTACCTCTGAAGTATCACGATTTTGGAAATTTATATCTCAATCTGTTTATTTAAATTATGAACGTATAGAATTAGATAAAAGACTATTAAAAAACTATTATAGGAATAATGGATATTATAACGTAAAAATTAAAAATTCATTTGTTGAATTTAAAGATGATGGCTCTTTTAAGTTAATATTCAATATTACTGCGGGGGAAAAATTTAAATTTAATAACTTAAATTTAGTTCTTTCTGATGAATATGACAAAAAATATTTTAAAAATATAAGAACCGATCTTATAAAATTGCAGGGTAAAGAATATTCATTAGATAGAATTGAAAAAGTTTTAAGAGAGGTGGATAAGATTGCTCTTTCTAAACAGTATGAATTTATTGATGCATCTTTAACTGAAAATATAATTGATGGTAATAAATTAGATATTTCAATTTCATTAATTGATACAGAAAAATTTTATGTTGAAAAGATTAATATTCTTGGAAATGAGTACACTCTTGAGGAGGTTATTAGAAACTCTTTTATAGTTGATGAGGGGGATCCGTATAATGCAATTTTATTTAATAAATCTATAAATAATATTAAATCTAAAAATATTTTTTCGAAAGTAGAGTCAAAAATTTCACAGGGATCTGATTCAAATCTTAAAATTATTGATATTTCCGTTGAAGAAAAACCTACGGGTGAAATTTCATTGGGTGCAGGTGTCGGTACAAGTGGTGGTACAATTGGCGGTGGTATAAAAGAAAATAATTTTTTAGGTAAAGGTATAAAATTAAATACTAATCTTCAAGTCTCTGCTGAATCAATTAAAGGAATATTTGTTTATGAAAAACCAAATTTTAATTATTCTGATAACACATTACTTACTTCTATTAAAAGTACTTCTAAAGATAGTCTGGTTGATTTTGGATACAAAACATCCGATATCGGTGTTTCTTTTGGTACTTACTTTGAGCAATTTGAAAATCTTTATTTTAAACCTGAGTTAAGTGCCACATATGAAAAATTAGAAACAACAAGTGCTGCTTCTGCAGCACTTAGGAAACAAGAAGGAAATTATTTTGATACCTATCTTAACTACTCATTTGATTTTGATCTAAGAAATAAAAGATATCGTCCTGACGAAGGTTATAGAAATATATTTTATCAAGAACTGCCAATTATATCTGACAATAATGAAGTGGTAAATTCTTTTGAATCGTCTAGATATCAAAAATTTTTAGATACAACAACCAAGATTAGTTTTTATGCTAAAGCAGTAAATACTATTAATAGTGAAGATGTAAGAGTTTCAAAAAGATTATATATTCCAGCTAATAAATTAAGAGGCTTTGAATCTGGTAAAATAGGACCAATTCAAAATGATGATTTCTTAGGAGGCAATTACGTTTCATCTATTAATTTTAATGCATCATTACCCCAACTATTACCTTCATTTCAAAATACTGATATTTTATTTTTCATAGATGCGGCAAACGTTTGGGGAGTTGACTATGATAGTTCGATTGATGGAGGTAATAAAATTAGAAGCGCAACTGGAGTGGCATTAAATATATTAACACCAATAGGGCCATTAAATTTTTCATTATCTCAACCAATCACTAAAAGCTCTACTGATAAAACTGAAACTTTTAGATTTAACTTGGGAACTACTTTTTAATGATTCTTAATAGGTTTTTTAAAGATATATTTTTTATTATTAGTATTTTTTACTCAACAGCTGTTTTTTCAGTAGAAGGAATTTTTTATATTGATATGGATTATTTAATGAATAACTCAATTGCAGGTAAATTAATAATAAAACAAATAGACGAAAAGAACCAGTCTAATATAGCTAAATTTAAAAAAATACATGATGATTTTACAAAAGAAAAAGTAAAAATAATTTCGCAAAAGAATGTTTTGAATGATGATGAATATAAAAAAAGTGTAGAATTATTCTCTAATAAAATAAAAATTTATGAAACAGAGAAAAATAAAGCAATTAATGATCTTTCAAAAATGAGAATAGATGCTCAAAAAATTTTAGTTAGAGAATTAACACCAATTTTAAGTAATTATGCAGAACAAAAATCAATATCTTATATAATTCCAAAACAAAATATCATAATTGGGAAAAGTGAATTAGATCTAACAAACACTATACTTGAGATTTTAAATATTAAACTTAAAAGTATAAATTTAGAATAAATTAATTATGAGCACATCACTAAATAAATCTCAAATAATAGATTTACTTCCGCATAGAGAACCAATGCTCCTAATAGATGAATTAGTTAATATAAAAAAACTTTTTTCAGCAACGGCAATTGTATATGTTAAGAAGGAAAGTTTTTTTGTTCAGGGTCATTTTCCTGGCAATCCTGTTATGCCAGGAGTTTTAATAGTAGAAGCATTCGGTCAAGCTGCAGCAGCATTGACTGCTCAGGGTATTGATAGAGAAACCTATGAAAATAAACTTGTTTTTTTAATGGGTATAGATAAAGCTAGATTTAGAAATCCTGTCATACCTGATTGTAAATTAGAACTTAATATAGAAGCCACAAGATCACATGGTCGTGTCTGGAAGTACAAAGGAGAAGCCTTTGTTGAGGGAAAAAAAATGGCTGACGCACAATGGTCTGCTACAATAGTAGATAGAAAATAATTAGTAATATTTTTTGATAAGTAATTCTTTATAGTTTTTGATAAATAATGCTTATCTATGATTAATCCTTTTTTTAAAAACCATGGTCCATTTTTAATAGATAAGATTTTAAAATCAACCAATATCAATAATACAGAAAATTATTCAAAACTTGAAATTACAGATATAAAAGATCTTGTTACTGCAAAAAATGATAATATCACTTTTTTTCATACTAAAAAATATGAAACTCTAGCCTCTAATACTAAGGCACTATTTTGTATAACTACAAAAAAACTAGCTCACATCCTTCCTTTTAATTGTAAGCCTATAATTGTTGATAATGTTTTAATTGCTACTGCTAAAATAACTATGATTTTTTATCCCAACTCTATTACAGACGATTTTGAACAAGAAGTTGAAAATATAAACAAAAGCTCTTTTAATAAAAAAGTTTTATATGGAAAAAATGTTTTAATAGGCAAAAATGTTTCCATAGGAGATGATTGCTTAATAGGTCATAATTCAATTATTGAAAGTAATGTAATTATTGGCAATAATTGTTCGATAGGTTCAAATGTTATTTTAAGAAATACAATAATAAAAAATAACGTAAGTATTTTAGATGGGTGTGTAATTGGTAAAAAGGGTTTTGGTTTTTTTCCCAAAAAAGATAAAAATATAAGATACCCACATATTGGAATGGTTATTATTGAAGATAATGCAGAAATTGGTTGTGGATCGACTATTGATAGGGGATCACTGTCAAATACAATCATTGGAAAGAATACTTATTTAGACAACCAAGTTCATATAGCTCACAATAATAAGATTGGTAATAATTGTGTTATTGCTGGTCAAGTCGGTTTTGCTGGTAGCTCTACGATGGGAAATAACGTTATGATTGGTGGACAGACTGGAATTTCCGGACATTTAAAAATTGGTAACAACATCAAAATTGGTGGTGGTAGTGGTGTTATAAAAGACATTCCTGATAATTCTAAGGTAATGGGTTATCCTGCAAAAAATTTAAAAAACTTTATTAAGGATAATAAATGATACACAAAACAGCAATAGTTGACCCTAATGCAAAAATATCGAACAATGTTAAAATTGGACCATATTCTGTTATAGGACCAAATGTTCAAATCGGTACTAATTCAATAATTTATTCTCACGTTAATATTTCTGGAAATACAATTATTGGTAAAGATAATAAAATTTATCCATTTGCTTCCATTGGAAATGATCCACAAGATTTAAAATATAATGGTGAAGATACAAAACTCAGAATTGGAGATAATAATAAGATTAGAGAATATGTAAGTATAAATCCTGGAACAAAAGGTGGAGGTGGTGAAACTGTTGTTGGTAATAACTGTTTATTAATGGTCTCAGCACATGTTGCTCATGATTGTGTTATTGAAAATAATATTATTATAGCAAATAATGTTGCTATCGCAGGTCATGCTCAAATAGGTGATAACGTCATTATTGGTGGTAATTCTGCAGTCCAACAGTTTACTAGAATAGGTAAAATGGCAATGATAGGTGGAATGACTGGTGTTGAAAAAGATGTTATTCCATACGGCCTATCTCTTGGTAATAGAAATTATCTATCTGGACTAAATTTAATTGGTCTTAGAAGAAAAAATATATCAAATAAAGATATTTTATCTTTAACAGAAGCTTATAAAGAAATTTTTAAAACAAAACAATTAAATGAAAATTTAAATAAAATGAATGGATCGTATAAAGAAAATTTATTAGTTAATGATGTTATTGAATTTATAAATAAAGATAAAAAACGTCCCATCTGCACACCTTTTTTAAGATAAAATGATAGGTTTATTTCTTGGTGCAACAAATTTCCCAAAATTAATAGTCAAGAGCTTAAAAAAAAAAAATATAAAATATTTTATTATCGATTTAACAAATGATAATAAATTCAAAAAAGATAATAATTCTCATCTCATAAACATAGGTCAATTTGGAAAAATTCTTAACCTAATTAGTAAAAAAAAATGTAATAAAGTTTTATTTGCAGGAAAAATTCATAAACCTAAATTATCATCATTAAAATTAGACCTCAAAGGATTATACTATATACCTAGAATTATTGCAGCATCTAAACTAGGAGATGCTGCCATATTAAAAGAATTAATAAAGATACTAGCAGAACAAAAAATTAAAGTTATTAAATCAAATTTCTTTAATCTAGAGTTAACTTTAAACAAAGATAATCCCACAATATTAAAGCCTAATAAACTTGAATTATTGCAAATTAAAAAAGGAATTAGTTCACTAAATAAGTTAAATGCTCACAATCATGTTCAGGGATTAATTGTTAGAAACAATAATGTCATTGCAAAAGAATCTACAAAAGGAACAAAAAAAATGTTGTTGTCTATTAAAAAATTAAAAAATTCTAAAAGTATATTAATTAAATTTCCCAAAAAAAAACAAGATCTAAGAGCAGATTTACCAACTATTGGATTAGACACTTTAAAAGATAGTAAGCGAGCTGGTATAAAGGGAATTGTATTAAAAGCTAATCAAAATATTTTTTTAGATAAAAAAGAATGCATTAAATTTGCTGATAAAAACGAAATTTTTATAATTGCTATATGAAAAAAATATTTATAATAACTGGGGAACCGTCCGGAGACAAACTTGCTTCATCTGTCATATCGCAATTAAAGAAAAATAATTTTGATATTGAATATTTATGTGTTGGAGGAGTCCACCTTAATAAAATAGGTATAAAATCAATTTTTGATCTTAAAGAAATTACATATATTGGTTTCACAAATGTTTTACTTAACATTTTAAAGATAAGAAATAGAATTAATAAAACTGTTGAAGAAATTATTAAGTTTAATCCTAATATATTATTCAGTGTCGATAGTCCTGATTTTACACTAAGAGTTGCTGAAAGAGTGAAAAAAATTAATAAAGATATAAAAATAGTACATTATGTGGCTCCACAAGTATGGATATGGCGAGAAGGTAGGTTAAAAAATTTTAAAAAATTTGTAGATCATATGCTTCTATTATTTTATTTTGAGAAAAAATATTTTGATAAAGAAAATATACAAAATACATTTGTTGGTCATCCATTGCTTGAGCAAAATCAAAAATCTAAGATTGACCTATCTTCTTTAATTTCTAAGGAGAAAAAAATTATATCTATTTTTGCTGGAAGTAGAAATTCTGAAACTAACGTTCTCTTACCAATATTGTGTGATTTTATTAAAATGATGAATAAAAAATTTAATAATTATATTTTTGTATTTCATGCTACTGATGAAAATAAAAATTTAATTGTTAATTATTTGAATAATAACACTTTAAATAATCTGCAAGTAATTTCTGATGAAAATATTAAGTCTCAAATCTTATCAAATTCAATTTTTGCTGTATCAAAATCAGGCACTGTATCATTAGAAATCTGTAATTTAGAAATTCCTTCAATTATTATTTATAAAGTTAATATGATTAATTACTTAATTATGAAATTTTTAGTTAAGGTAAAATTTGTCAATATAATAAACATAATTAATAGTAAAGAAATTATACCAGAATTATTACAAGGTGAATGCAACGCAAGGGAAATTTATAAGTCTGTAGTTTATTTATTAAATAATCCTGATGTTATGCAAAAGCAAATTGTTGCCTGTAAAAAAACTATTGATGAAATAAGATCAAAAACATCATCAAGTAGTGAAGCGTCTTCAGTATTGGCTAAGTATCTTATTTCCTAATCGCTTAAGAATCTCTGCTTTACCTAAAGATATAATTATATCGTAAACACCTGGTCCAAATTTTGAACCAGTTAATGCTATTCTTAGGGGTTGACCAATACCCTTAAAGTTCGTTTCATGTGACTTGATTAGATTGTTCACAATAGGCTCAAGAGTTTCTTTATTAAGATCTTTTAGTTCTTTAACTATATTCGCAAATTCAGCTAATATTTTTTTGTCCTTATCATCTATAAGCTTTAAATCTTCATGGTTAAAATTAACCTCATCAAAAATAATATATTTAGAATTGTTGTATATATCTTCTAATGTTTTGGCTTTATTTTTAAGGAATATTAATGCAGTCTTAATTTTCTTTTCTTTATCTAATTTTATTTTTTCTTTAAATAATTTACAGTATCTAACAAAGTTATCATAAAGCTCATTCTCAGAAATAGTTTTGATATAATGTTCGTTCATTGATAAAATACGGCTCATGTCTAATTTAGATGGAGATTTTCCAATGCCACTTAAGTTAAAATACTCAATACTTTCCTCTAAGGTAAATATTTCTTTATCCTTATAAGACCAGCCAAGTCTTAATAAGTAATTTCTCAACGCATCAGGCATTATTCCTATTTTAGAGTAGTCGTCTAAAGTTGATGCATTATCCCTCTTAGATAGTTTTTTGCCTTCAATTGTATGTATTAAAGGGATATGAGCAAATAATGGCAAATTCCATTTCATTGCTATGTATATTTGAATTTGTTTAAATGTATTAATTTTATGATCATCACCTCTAATGATATGTGTCATGCTCATTTGATGATCATCAACGGTTGCTGATAAATTGTAAGTAGGTGTTCCATCATTTCTTAGTATAATAAAGTCTTCAATTGTTATATTTTCTATTTCAACATCTCCTTGTACCAAATCCCTTAATATTGTTGATCCATCAATCTTACTTTTAAATCTTACAACTGGTTTAATATCTTTTGGCACGTCACTTTCATTTAATTTTCTACATTTTCTACTGTATGTATATGGAAGTTTTTTTTGTTTAGCTCTTTCCTTTTGATTATCTATCTCTTCACTAGAACAATAACATTTATACGCGTATCCATTTTTTAATAATTCATTAGCAACATTTATATGATCATTTATCATAGTAGATTGAATATATTCTTCTCCATCATGTTCAATACCAATCCATTTTAAAGATTTTATAATTTGATTTTTATGTTCATTTTTTGATCTTTCTTTATCAGTATCTTCAATTCTTAAGTGAAAAGTTCCTTTTTGGTTTTTTGAATATAACCAATTAAATAATGCAGTTCTTACACCGCCAATATGGAGAGCACCAGTAGGTGAGGGAGCAAATCTTGTTGCAACTTTAGACATTAAAAATGTTTAAACTATTTTTTTAGAAGTTTCTATATAAAGATACTAAAACACCTTGAACTTTTACTCTATCAGGGCCAAATATTTTAGTTTCGTAGTTTCTGTTTGCACTTTCTAGTGCAACTGTTTTACCTTTTCTTCTGATTCTTTTTAACATAGCTTCATGTTCATCGATTAAAGCTACTACAATTTTACCATTGTCAGCAGTATCAGACCTTTTGATTATAACTGTATCACCCTCATTAATTCCAGCCTCAATCATCGAGTCACCTTGAACTTTTAATCCAAAATATTGACCATTTTTTTCAAGGTTGCTTGGAAGTGGTATTCTAGAAACTTCATTTTGAATTGCCTCAACAGGAGTTCCTGCAGCAATACTACCTAATACAGGTATTTCCATTTCATTAGTGTGAATATTTTCTACATCTAAGCCACCTTTAATAACACTAGGCGAAAAACTATTATAAATATCATTAGCAGAAGCCGTTTCTGGAAGTTTTATTACTTCCAAAGCTCTTGCTTTATGAGGAAGTCTTCTAATAAATCCTCTTTCTTCTAAAGCACTTATCAACCTATGAATACCTGACTTAGATTTTAAATTTAATGCATCTTTCATTTCTTCGTATGATGGAGATACACCAGAAGCTCTTAACTTCTTGTTAATAAATAAAAGTAAGTTTTTTTGTTTTTTAGTTAGCATAAGAACAAATAATGTACAAAATATGTTCTACAAGTGTTCTTCTATTATAACAATAGCTAAAAAGCTTTTAAAATTAGGGTTTATTTAACTAAAGAACAGAAAAAATTGAATTATTATCTAAATTTTTCAAAAGTGATTCACCAATTAAAAAAGTTTTAATCTTTGTTTTTTTACTTAATTCAAGAAGTTCTTCTTTTGTTTTAATTCCACTCTCAGAAACTAATGGTCCAGAGTGATTAACTAAAATATCATAAATATCATAAGTTGTATTTATGTCTGTCTCTAAAGTTTTTAGATTTCTATTATTAATGCCTATTAAAGCTTCTTTAAAATTAAGAGCTTTTTTTGCTTCTTCCACAGTATGTACTTCAACTATTATTGACATATCAAATTTTAATGCTTCTTCGTATAATTCATTAGCAAGATTATTAGAAACCCCAGTTAATATAATTAATATTGCATCAGCCCCATAACTCTTTGCAAGGGGTATTTGAAATCTATCTATAAAAAAATCCTTACAAAGTATAGGTAAATTTATTTTTTCTTTAATTTTATTTATATGAATTAAATTTCCAAGGAAGAAATCTTCTTCAGTTAATATTGACAAACATGTTACTTTATTTTTTTCATAAATTTTTGCTATTTTTATAGGATCGTAGTTATCTATAATGATACCTGCAGATGGGCTAGCTTTTTTAATTTCTGCTATTAAGGAAATTTTGCCATTATTAATATTACTTTGGATTTTATTTTTAAAATTAGTATAAGATTTATTTTCATCTATTCTTTCACTTAGAAATTTCAATGAAATTGACTTTTTTAATAAATCAATTCTTTCAATCTTTTTTTTAATTATTTTATCTAATACGTTTTCAGACATTTTGTATTTTTTTTAAATATTCGAAAGTTTTGCCTGTTAATATATGAGATCTTGAGTTGTCATAAGCATTTTTAAAGTATAAATTTTTTCCTGCAACTATAAGACCTGCTGCTGCATTTAAACAAACAGCTTTTGAGAAATCATTATCCTCACCTTTAAATATATTTATCATTTTACTTACATTAAATTGAGCATCATTTCCTAATAAATCTTCAAATTTATTTGCACCTACATTTAGCTCCTTAGGATCTATTATTATTTCTGAAATTTTACCATTTTTTAGTTGTACAACATTGGTTTTTGCATAAGGTGAAATTTCATCTAGACCATCTTCGCTATTAACTATCCAGGCAAATTTAGTATTCAAATTTCTTAAAGCATTAGCAAAAATTTTTAATAATTTTTTGTCAAAAACACCAACAACTTGTCTCTCAACAAGAGCAGGGCTACTTAAAGGTCCAATCATATTAAATATTGTTCTTTTACCTATCTTTTTTCTTATTGGACCAACAAATCTCATTGCACTGTGATAGTTTGGAGCAAACATAAAGCCAAAGTTATTCCTATTTATTTGTTCCTCGATATCTTTAGGCTCTAAATCAATTTTAATATTTAAACCTTCTAATACATCACCAGATCCACATTTAGAAGAAACAGCCTTATTTCCATGTTTTGCAACTTTAATTCCCATACTAGCTAATAATAGAGCTGAAGCTGTTGATATGTTTAGTGTATTCATCCCATCTCCGCCAGTACCACAAGTGTCAACACAGTCTTTAATATTTACTCTTTTGGACTTATCTCTTAAAACATAAACGCCACCGGCTATCTCGTCAGAAACCTCACCTTTTAGTGAAAGTAGAGTTAAAAAATCAAATATTTCATCATCTGTAGCTTTACCTTCCATTAATATTTCAAAAGCAGCCTTACTTTCATCAAATGATAAATCTTGTTTATTTTTTAATTTTTCTATAAATTTTTTCATTAGTTTTTATAATTGATAAAATTTTTTAATATTTTAATACCAATAATAGTTTTTATACTTTCAGGGTGAAATTGAACACCATGAATATTATACTTTTTATGTTTTACTCCCATTATAACACCATCTTTAGTTTGTGCAGTAATTTCAAGTTCTTTAGAGAGTGTTTTTTTATCAATAATTAAACTATGGTATCTTGTGGCTTCAAATTTTGAAGGAAGATTTTTTAATATACCAATCTTATTTGATTCAATTATGCTAGTTTTTCCGTGCATTAATTTTTTAGCTTGAATTATCTTTGAACCAAATACTTGTCCAATAATTTGATGACCTAAGCAGACACCAAGTATTGGAATTATTTTATATAAAGATTTAACTATTTTAATACAATTACCAGATTGATTTGGATTGCCTGGACCTGGTGATATAACAATTCTATTGTACTTATTTTTAATTATTTGTTTATCAGTAATTTCATCATTTCTAATTACATCAACATTCACTTTTAGTGAGGATAGGTAGTGGTACAAGTTGAATGTAAAACTATCGTAGTTATCTATTAATATAATCTTCATTATTCTAGAGCACTCATTAACGCTTTTGCTTTATTAATTGTTTCTTCGTATTCTTTAATTGGATTACTATCAGCAACAATACCTGCACCAGCTTGAACATAAAATTTTTTATTTTTTGCAACAGCAGTTCTTAAAGCAATACAAGTATCAAACTCACCATTTGCTGAAAAATAACCTATGCCTCCAGCATAAACTTTTCTTTTTGCTGTCTCTAATTCATCAATAATTTCCATGGCACGAATTTTAGGAGCACCTGAAACAGTTCCAGCCGGAAAACCAGCAAGTAATGATTTAAATTTTGAAAATTTTTTATTATAAACCCCCATCACATTAGAAACTATATGCATTACATGAGAGTATTTTTCGATCATAAAACTCTCTGTAACTTTAATAGTGCCAATTTTAGAGACCTTACCCGCATCGTTTCTTCCTAAATCAAGCAACATCAAATGTTCTGAAAGTTCTTTTTTATCTTGCAATAAATCTTTCACAAAAAAATTATCTTCTTTAGAATTTTTACCTCTAGGTCTAGTTCCTGCTATCGGTCTAACTGTAATTTTATTATTTCTTAGTCTGACTAGAATTTCAGGACTTGCTCCTATTATTTGAAAATCTTCAAAATTGAAAAAGTACATAAATGGAGAGGGGTTAGTAACTCTTAGCTTTTTATAAATTTCTAATGGTTTTTTAGACAACTTTGCTTCAAATCTTTGGCTTAAAACTACTTGAAAAATATCTCCAATTTTAATGTAGTCTTTAGCTTTATTAACCATTGTCAAAAATTTGCTTTTTGGTGTGTTGGATTTAATATTAATATTAACTTTTGTTTTATTGTAGAAATTTTTTTTTTTAAGAGAAGCTTGAATCAATAAATCATTAATTTCACTCTCAACCTCTAAATATTTTCTCTTATAATTTGAAATTTTTTCATCATTGAAGATATTAATAATATAAAAAATCTTTTTTTTAAATTATCATGAATAATTAATGTTCTTGGTCTTAAGAGTCTTACGTCTGGTAGCTTTAAATCATCTTTACATTTGTTAGGAATTTTTTCCACATATCTAATAGAGTCATAAGAAAAATAACCTGAAATTAAAGAGCAAATAGGAGGTAGTCCTACGGGTGTTTTGAACTTAAATTCCTCTATTATTTTTTCAATAATTTTTTCTGGGTCACCTTTAATTTTTTTTTTAATGTTTTTTATAGTTAAGTATGAGGTTTTATTATTAAACTCCCAAATCTTATCAGGGTTTTTACCAAAGATAGTATATCTTCCTCTTATCTTTCCTTTCTCAACTGATTCAAATATAAAGCTATTTTTTGCAACTAGAAAATTATCAATCAAATTTAAAACTTCTTGATCGTGTGATATTCTTTTTGAAGTATAAATAATCTGATTTATGTTTCTTTTGTGCTGAAACTTAAAATCTTTAAAGTTTCGATTTAGTATCATCTAAAGTAATTCTTTACTCTATTAAGGGTTTTTTCATTAACTATAAGCTTGTATTTGTTGTTTAATAGATTTTCATAAGATTTCAATATTCCATTTCTATTTTCAGCACTTGCTTCGTTAGAAATCACATTAAACATTTTTGAATTTTGAGAAATATTTGTATCCTCAAAACTTATTACTTTAGCTACAAATATGTTGTCTTTTTTATCAGCAATTAAAGCAAACGTACTAATTGGCAATGAATATAAAATCTCAATAGATTTAATTTCAAATGTGTTGATGTCTTTAATTGAATTTAATCTAATTTTTTCAATTTTACCATTTCCAAGTGTATTAAAAGAGGTTTCATTGAATTCTTTTTTGTCTAACTGGCTCGATATATTTTTAATAAATTCTATTTTTTCTTTTTGAAATAACAAATTTTTTATTTGTTTTACAAACTTATCATCATCTAAACTAGGCAGTTTAGTGTTAATGTTATCAATTTGATAAAAGATAAATGTTCCATTGTCTTCAAGTATTTCAATCTTATCTTTTCTAGAATTGTAAATCTTATTTTCAATTGTTTCCTTGTTTTCTAAGTTAATATAATTTTTTTTAGCAATTACTTTGATATTAAGCTCATTGATGATTGTTTTAAAATCAATATTTTTAGATATCTTGTTGTCAATTTCATCAATCGCATCAAAAAAGGCTTGGTTGAACTCTTCAAGCCCTATTAAATTTTTTGGAGTTAGTATAGCATAAGAAAAATCAATAAAATCTTGTTTCAGTATATCTGAGTTTTTATCGATAAAAATTTTAATTTCTTGATTGTTAAATTCATTAACTTTTTTATAAAATCTATTTAGGTTAATAAATTCAATATCTAATTTTCTATTATTTTCTACAAAATACTTATCTATCAAAAACTTAGGAGATTTGGCACCACCACTTATATATGTGTATAATTCTTTTTGTAGTGCGTTATTTTTTAATTTTATTTCATACATCGCTGCAGTCATACTTTTTGTTAATAGGAATTTTTCATAAAGTGTTCTTTGAAATTCACCATTTTCATCTTGAAAACTTTTATTATTCTTTAGCTTTTCTACAAGTATTTCCTCTGATAAAACTAAATTTAAATTTTTTATTTCAAGATTTAACAAAGTTATTGAAACTAAAGATGATAAAAGTTCTTCAATTATATTTTTATCAATATTCTCTTTTATTACTTGCTGACTTAAACCTGATTGATTTAAATAATCCATAAAATCTTGAGTTGAGATATTTGTATTATTTATTTTAGCTATATTATTTTGATTTCCAGTACTAAAGCCTCCACCAAAGCCACCAAAACCAAAGGCTATAATAATAACAATAATTAATAGTAGTCCAGCAATTTTTTTATAGGTAAAATTTTTAAAAAGATTTATCATTGCTTCATTAATTTATTGATCTGTAAAATACAAAGCTATAGATTAAATTTTTCATTATGACAAATAAATATATGTACTTTATAGCTAATTGGAAAATGTATGGTGATTTAAAGTCAGTAAATACATTGGATAAAGTAATTAAATTTTCAAAATCTAATAAAAACAATAAATTTAAATTAATTTACTGTCCTCCCTACACATTACTTAGTTTATTTTCTTCTAAACTTAAAAAGACTAATATAAATATTGGTGCTCAAAACTGTCATGTGAATGATGGTTATGGAGCCTTCACTGGTTCAGTAAGTTCTAAGATGATAAAAAATGTAGGAGCAAACCATGTCATTATTGGCCACTCTGAAAATAGAGCTCAAGATGATACCAATTTAATAATTAATAGAAAGATTAAAGCTGCTTTAATGAATAAGTTGAGGATTATTTTTTGTATTGGTGAAACACTAATGGAAAGAAAAAGAAAAAAAACTAAAAAGATTTTATCAAACCAAATTACTCAAGGATTAAAAGGAGTTAAAAATTTATCAAATATTATTATTGCTTATGAACCTATATGGTCTATTGGTACTGGTAAAATTCCAAAGATTAACAGTTTATCAAAGGATATAAATTATATTAAGACTTTTGTGCAAGTAAAGTTTAAAATAAAAACTGTAAAAGTTCTATACGGTGGATCTGTAAACACTAAGAATATAAATGAATTAAAAGAAATAAGCTTACTAGATGGTTTTCTTATTGGTGGTGCCTCCCAAAATCCTAAAAATTTTATTGATATAGTTAAAAAAACCTTTATTTAACCTCCATGGAAAATATTTTATTAGTATTTAATTTAGCGTTAGCGGTAATACTTGTGCTTTTGATACTTGTTCAAAAATCAGAAGGAGGAGCGCTTGGTATTGGTGTTTCTCAAGACAATTTTATGTTTTCTAGAACAGCTGGTAATTTTATGACTAAAGCTACTGCTGTAGTAGCAACTTTATTTATAATTTGTAGTCTAGCTCTTACAATAATATCTAGAAGTGAGTTAACTCCAACTTCTTCAGTATTAGATAAAATTGAGGAAAAGTCTGATGATATACCTACAATTCCAGAAAATAATAATTAATACTTTTCAATTCATCAATTAATCATTATAAGATACTTCCATGGCGCGATACATCTTTGTCACCGGCGGCGTGGTTTCATCTTTAGGTAAAGGTCTATCTTCAGCTTCTCTTGCATATTTACTTCAATCAAGGGGTTTTAAAGTTCGTTTAAGAAAATTAGATCCTTATTTGAATATTGATCCTGGCACAATGAGTCCATTTCAGCATGGAGAAGTTTTTGTGACAGATGATGGTGCAGAAACTGATTTAGATTTAGGTCATTATGAAAGATTTTCAGGAAGGTCTACAAAAAAATCTGACAATATAACCACAGGAAAGATTTATAGTGATGTTTTAAAAAAAGAACGAAAAGGTGAATACTTAGGAAAAACAGTTCAGGTTATTCCCCATATAACAGATCGTATCAAAGATTTTATAAAAAATGATACAACAAAAGAAGATTTTGTAATTTGTGAAATTGGTGGAATAGTTGGAGATATTGAAAGTCTTCCATTTGTTGAAGCTATTAGACAATTTTCAAATGATGTTAATAAAAAAAATGCCTTATTTATTCACTTAACATTAGTTCCATATCTTAAAGCATCAGATGAAATTAAAACAAAACCAACACAACACTCAGTAAAAGAACTTAGAAGCTTAGGTATACAACCAGATATTATTATTTGTAGATCTGAAAGACAAATTCCATTAGATCATAGAAAAAAAATATCTTTGTTTTGTAACGTGGACATTAAAAATGTAATTCAAACTGTTGATGTTAAAACCATTTATGAGGCACCCATTAGTTTTAATAGGGAAAATTTAGATTCACAAGTTCTTGAATATTTTAAAATTAAATCAAAAAAAAAAGTGAATTTAAACCCTTGGAAAAAAATTACAAAAATTATTCTACACACCAAAAAAACTATCGATATTGCTATTATTGGAAAATATGTTGATCATAAAGATGCTTACAAGTCTTTAGATGAAGCATTAACACATGGTGGTATTGATAATAATTTAAAAGTTAATTTAATTAGAGTTGACTCTGAAAATTTAAAAATTTCTGAAATTAAAATGAAATTAAAAGGAATATCAGGAATTTTAATTCCAGGTGGATTTGGTAAAAGAGGAACTGAGGGAAAAATTGAAGTAATTAAATATGCTAGAGAAAAAAAAATTCCTTTTCTTGGAATTTGTTTTGGTATGCAAATGGCAATTATTGAATTTGCCAGAAACAAACTTAAAATTAAAAAAGCTACCTCAAGTGAATTTGGCACAAAGGGTGTCCCAATTATTGGTTTAATTACAGAGTGGAATAAAGATGGTAAATTAATTAAAGGAACAGATAAAGATCTTGGTGGCACAATGAGACTTGGTCTTTATGCTGCTAAATTAAAAGAAAACTCATTAATCAAAAAAATCTATAAATCTAAATTAATTCAAGAAAGACATAGACATAGATATGAAGTTAATATTAATTATAAAGATCAATTTGAAAAATATGGTATGATTTTCTCAGGATTATCTCCTGATAATAAATTGCCTGAGATAATTGAGTTGAAAAATCATCCTTGGTTTGTAGCAGTTCAATTTCACCCAGAATTTAAATCTAGACCTTTGTTTCCACATCCATTATTCTCTTCCTTTATTAAAGCTGCTAAAAATCATAAATGACAAATATAAAAGTAAATTGTGGAAATATAGAAATTGCTAATAATAATAAAATTTGTATTATTGCTGGCCCATGCCAATTGGAGACTGAGCAACATGCAATGGATATGGCAGGCAAGATTAAAGAAATAACCTCTAAGTTTAACATGGGTTTTATCTATAAAACCTCTTTTGATAAAGCTAACAGAACAAGTTTAAAAGGGAAAAGAGGGGCTGGTCTTGATCAGTCATTACCAATTTTTGATAAAATAAAAAAAGAATTAGATGTTCCAATATTGACAGATGTTCATAATACAGAACAATGTATGATCGTAGCAAACCATGTAGACATATTACAAATACCAGCTTTTTTATGTAGACAAACAGATCTATTAATTGCCGCAGCTAAAACAGGAAAAATTATTAATGTTAAAAAGGGACAGTTTCTTGCTCCCTGGGATATGGTTAATGTTACAAAAAAAATTGCAGATTCCGGTAACACTAATATTTTAGTTACAGAAAGAGGTGTAAGTTTTGGTTATAACTCTTTAGTATCTGATATGAGATCATTACCTATAATGGCAAAAAATGGTTACCCAGTTATTTTTGATGCAACACATTCAGTTCAGCAACCTGGTGGATTAGGTGAAACTAGTGGTGGACAACGAGAATTTGTAGAATATTTAGCAAGAGCTGCTGTTGCTGTTGGTGTTGCGGGAGTTTTTATTGAAACTCACCAAGATCCAGATAACGCACCATCTGATGGACCTAATATGGTTCCATTAAATAATTTAGAAAAATTATTATCTCAACTATTTGAAATTGATAATTTAATTAAAAAATAAATGAGTAAAATTTTAAAGATAAGAGCCCGTCAAGTTTTTGACAGTAGGGGCAATCCTACTATCGAAGCAGAAGTGCATTCTAAAAATCTAAGCTCTTCAGCTATTTGTCCATCAGGAGCATCAACAGGTTCATACGAAGCTTTTGAAAAAAGAGATAAAAATAATAAAAAATATCTAGGCAAAAGTGTTTTAAGTGCTGTTAACTCAGTTAACACAAAAATATCAAAAAAACTTATTGGTTTGAGTGTTCACGATCAAGCACGTATCGATACAATATTGATTAATCTTGATGGCACAAGACAAAAGACTAACCTAGGTGCAAACGCAATGTTGGCAGTATCTATGGCAGCAAAGAAACTTTCTGCAAAAATTAAAAAAATACCTCTTTACAAAACTTTTTTAATAAAAAATAATTTTAAATTACCTTATCCATTAATGAATATTATCAATGGTGGAGCTCACGCTAACAACGGATTAAGAATTCAAGAATTTATGATTAGACCTGATAGAGCTAAAAGCTTTTCAGAAGCTATGAGAATTTGTTTTATTGTAATTAATAATTTAAGAGAATTAATTAAGAGAAAAGACTTATCAACGGCAGTTGGTGATGAAGGTGGTTTTGCACCAATGATCAGCTGTAATGAGCAAGCATTAGATTTGATAGTTTTAGCGATTAAGAAAGCTGGATTTAAAAATGGTAAAGATGTATCAATTTGCTTAGATGTTGCTGCAAATGAACTATATAAAAATTATAAATACTCAATACATTCAAAAAAATTTATCTCAATTGATCAATCAATTAAAAAATATCAAAAAATAATTAACAAATACAAAATCAAATCTATTGAAGATCCTTTTGCAGAGAACGATTGGTCAGCATGGAATAGAATGATGAAATCTATACCAAATGTTCAAATCATTGGTGATGATCTTTACGTAACAAACTTAGAAAGGCTTAAAAAAGGTTTTTTAAACAATTCATCTAACTCCATATTAATTAAACTTAATCAAATTGGAACAGTTTCTGAAACACTAGAAGTTATTAAATTTGCTCAAATTATTGGATATAAAACAATTATTTCACATAGATCGGGTGATAGTGAGGATACGTTTATAGCTGATCTTGCTGTTGGAACAAATTCAAACCAAATTAAAACTGGCTCCCTAGCTAGATCTGAAAGAGTTGCAAAATATAATCAATTACTGCGTATAGAAGAGCAGCTTGGTAAAAAAGCTAAAATGAATGAAATTTATTAATGTTTAGTAAGATAAAAAAAAATTATTTTTTATTAATTTCTACATTTTTGATACTCTATTTTTTTTTCAATCTTTTAGATGGTGAAAGAGGTCTTTTTTCATATTTTAAAAAAAAAGAAATTCTCATTTCATTACAAAATAAAGAAACTAACCTAATGGGTAAAATAAAAAACCTTGAGTTTAAAAACTCTTTATTAAGTGATAAGTTAGATATAGATTATATTGAAATACTTATTAGAGAAAAGTTTTTATTTGGCAAAGAAGGAGAGACCCTTTATATAATCAAACAGAATGATAATTAGACATCCCGAAAAAGTTAATAAACCTATCAATCCAATTAAAAAGAAACCTGATTGGATTCGATCCAAATTAGTGAATAGTAAGGAATTTTTTTTAACAAAGACTATTGTTAATAGTAATAATTTAGTTACCGTTTGTCAGGAAGCAAACTGTCCAAATATTACAGAGTGTTGGAGTAAGCGTCATGCAACTTTTATGATTATGGGCAACACCTGTACAAGAGCTTGTGCATTTTGTGATGTTAAAACAGGTAAACCTGGAAAATTAGATCCATTAGAGCCTTTTAAAATTGCAGAAGCAGTGCAGAAGCTTAACCTTAAACATGTAGTGATAACTTCTGTTGATAGGGATGATCTTGAGGATGGGGGATCGAATCATTTTTACGAGGTAATTGAGCAGACTAGAAAACAAAATTTAAATACATCTATTGAAGTTTTAACACCAGATTTTCTTAGAAAAGGAGAGGCCTATAAAAAAGTATTAGAAGCTAACCCTGATGTTTTTAATCACAACATTGAAACTGTACCAAGACTTTATTTAAAAGTAAGACCTGGTTCTAGATACTTTTCATCCTTAGAACTCTTAAAAAATGCAAAGTTGGTTAATAAAAATGTATTTACTAAATCAGGCTTAATGGTAGGACTGGGCGAAACAAAAGATGAAATTGTTCAGGTGATGGATGACCTAAAAGCAGCTGAAGTAGATTTTTTAACTATAGGACAATACTTGCAACCATCTGTAAGACACCATCCATTAGATCGATATTATCATCCAGATGAGTTTAATGAGTTAGAAACTATTGCAAAATCGAAAGGTTTTTTATTAGTTTCGTCAACACCTTTAACTAGATCTTCTTACCATGCAGATGAAGCTTTTGAACAACTACAAAAAAAAAGATTAAAAAATTAATGCCTAGAGCTTCAGTTAAGCGTTTAATTGAATGTGATAGAAACCAACTTATTGATTTAGTTTTAGACATAGAAAAATATCCAACTTTTGTACCATATTGCATTGATGCAAGAGTACATAAAAAAAAAGATACTGGTAATTTTGTTAACATTATTGCAGATTTAACAATTGGTAAAGGTCCCTTTAAAGATACCTATAAAAGCGATGTAAAATTTAATAAAAAAAACAATTCTATTTATGTGACAAATATAGATGGCCCACTTAAACATTTAGATAATAAGTGGACTTTTAAAGATCATAAAGAAGGAACGGAAATTTACTTTGAAGTAGATTTTGAAATTAAAAACAAATTTTTAAATATCTTGATGATAACTTCTTTTAAATATGGACTAGATAAAATAGCAGATGCCTTTCATGACAAAGCAAATAAATTATTTAAGAGATAATAAGATTTTTAAAACTTTAGTAGTAGTTGCTTTTTGAATTGAAACTCGATTTTTATTTTTAAATAAATTTTTTTGAATAATAATTTTATTTTTTTTCTTAATTCCAATATAAACTAAACCAACCGGTTTTAATTTTGTTCCACCATTTGGACCTGCAACGCCAGTAATTGATATTGATATATTTGCTTTACTAATTTTACTTAGATTTTTAACCATTGAAAAACAACATTCTTTACTTACAGCGCCATATTTAGTGATAATTTTTTTAGGAACTCCAAGAATTTCTATTTTTGATTTATCTGAATAAGTAACTAAACCTAGATTGAATACTTTAGAAGAACCACTTACAGAAGTGATAGTGCTAGATAACATTCCACCAGTGCAAGATTCAGCAAATGAGATTTTAAGTTTTTTTTTTATTAGTTTTTTAACAAGTTTATTAATTAAACTTTTCATTATAAAAGATAATCTTTAATGATGATGAAACAAACAAGTGTTAGCACGACATATAATCCAGCAAAAATATCGTCCATTATTACTCCAAAACTATTTTTGAAGTTTTTGTCAAAAAAACTCACAGGAAAAGGCTTAAAAATATCAAAGTATCTAAATAGTGCAAAAAATAATATATAATAGATTATAACTTGATTACTTTCATTAGTTGTACCATGAAAAATTTCGTAAAGATAAATTGGTATTGATTGGCCTAAAAATTCATCAATAACAATTTCTCGAGGGTCTTTATTTGTATTATCCTTAATATAGCTTGAAACTGCATAAAAAGAATAAATAAAAATAACCAATAATCCAATCAAAATTATATTTGATGAAATATTAAATTTGTAAAAAAGAGAATAAAGAATAATAGTTGTAGCTAATGATCCAAAGGTACCAGGCATAAATTTAATCTTCCCCAAACCAAACATAGTTACTAAAAGAAAATTAAAAGTTTTAATCATATTTAATTACCGAAGCTATTACCTCACATGCTATGGCTTTTTCTTTACCAATTACACCTAATTTTTCTGTTGTTTTACCTTTAACGTTTATTTGTGATGGTAAAATTTTACACAATTTTGCAATACAATTTATGATTAAATTTTTAAATTTTTGAATTTTAGGTTTTTGGGTAATAATATTTATATCAATATTGTTAATAAAATATCCTTTAGTTTTAACTTGCTTAACTATTTTGCTCAATAAAATTGTAGATCTTATATTTTTAATTTTTTTATCTTTGTCTGAAAATTTTTCACCGATATCTCCCATTTTACATGCTCCAAGAATCGCATCAGTTACAGCATGTAAAACTGGATCACCGTCTGAATGACCTAAGGTGCCAAGGCGTGAAGGTATTATAATTCCACCTAAGTATAATTTTTTATTAGGAACTAATTTATGAATATCAAAACCTAATCCATATTTTATAATATTATTATGTTTGATATCAGAATTAATAGTAATCTTATTATTTTTAATTTCACCTTTAATAATTTTTATTTTTTTTCCAGCATCAATAAATAAACTTGCATCATCAGTAATTTCTGAACTTTTATTATTTTGTAATTTATATAACTTTTTATAATCAAATGCTTGTGGTGTTTGTATTAGATAAATATTTTTTCTTTTTAAATTGATGACTTTGCCTGACAATTTTTGTTTTATTGTATCTATTGCATTAAGTGCTGGAATCACACAGTCATTAAATTTTAGTTCTTTATTTAATTTATCTAATAATCTTAAAGAAAAATTGGGCCTTGCCGCATCATGAATCATTACATTTTTAATATTATAACTTTTAATACTCTTTAAACCTTTGTATGCAGATTCAGCTCTAGTTTTTCCACCTGTTATAATCTTAATATTTTTGATTTTAAGTTTTTTTATTAAAGAGTTATCTTTTTTGTTAATAACTAAGACAATTTTACTAAATTTTTTGTAGGCTTTTACCTTGTCAATTGTATGCAGTAATAAAGGTTTTCCTTTATATCTATGGTATAGCTTTGGTGTTATTGAATTAAATCTTTTACTTTTTCCACCTGCTAGTATTATAAAAGCGTTATTCATGATAAAAATATTTATTAGTTTATTTATCTTATAATGATTGATTTTATCAAAAAAAATATATTTATAGCTTTATTATTTATAATAACATTATCCCTAGCTTTTTTAACCTTTTTAACGTTTATAAATAAAAGCTTTGTTGATTTAAGTGATGAAAATCTTCAGATACTTCTAATAGTCAATATATGTTTGTTGTTACTTTTATTTTTAACAATATTTATAGAAGTAAAAAATTCTTTAAAAATTGATATCGATATAAGCGGTTCAAGAGCCAATAGAAAGTATATAACATTCTTTGCTTTATTTACTTTGATACCTTCTATATTGATTTCTTTATTTTCATTATTTTTATTGTCATTTGCATTAGATAAATATTTGGATAAAAAAGTTACATCTGCAGTTAATAAATCTTATGAAATTGCAAAAAGTTATACCGAAGAAGTTAAAACAAAAACACAATCTGAAATTATATTAATTGCATATGATTTAAATAAAAGTGCAAACTTTTTAAAAAGAAATATAAATCAATTTAAAAGTTTTTTAAATACACAAAAATTAATAAGAGGCATGGATGAAGTTCATATCATTGATGCAAAAGGAAATCTTTATTTAACAACTTTAAAAAATACCATATTCTACCAACCACCATTAACAGAAGCTCTTGAGATGGTTTCAAATGATAAAAGACCACTTAAAATTATAAATGCCTATGAAAATCAATCAGCTTCAATTATTAAACTTGAAAATTTTGAAAATAGATATTTATATATTGTTAAATATTTAGACAAAAAAATTTCTCAATATTTAATTGATTCAGAAGAAGCAGTAAATTTTTATTATACGGTACTAAATAAACAGACTGGTATCAAAATTTCATTTGTCTTTATTTATCTAGTTATAGTATCATTATTATTATTTTTATCTATTTCTATTGCAATAAGATTTTCTTCACGATTTTTTAGATCAATCAATAATTTAATTATTGCCTCCTCAAACATTGGAAAAGGTAATTTGAATATTAAAGTTCCAGAAATTAAAGCTGACAAAGATATGGAAGTTTTAAACAGAAATTTCAATTTAATGATTGATAAACTTAAAACACAACAAGAAAAATTGATAATAAGTGAAAGACATGAGGCCTGGGAAAATTTAGCAAGAAAATTAGCTCATGAGATCAAAAATCCACTTACCCCAATTCAATTAATAATTGATAGATTAAAAACTCAATATTCTAAAAAATTAAATGATGATGAAAAAGAAAGTTTTACTAAAAGCTTAAAAATTATTGATAAACAAATTAAACAAATAGAAAATTTAGTTAATGAATTTTCTGATTTTGCAAGAATGCCAAAACCTATTTTAAAAGATAATGATTTAGTTTTAATAATAAAAGACAATATTAATCTATTAAAGGAATTAGATAAAAGTATTAAAATTGAATTTAAATCAAACAAAAATGAAATAAGGCTTAATTCAGATAATGAACAGTTAAGTAGAGTTTTTCTTAATGTAATTAAAAATGCAATTGAAAGTATTAGTGAAAAAAAAGAAGATAAGCCTAATTTTATAGGAAAAATTGATCTGGAAATGAATGATAATGAAGGTTATATAGAGTTGGTAATCATCGATAATGGTAAAGGTTTTGGTGATTTAAAAAATAATATTAAAGATATTTTGAACCCATATTTTACAACAAAGGAAAAAGGTACTGGTTTAGGTCTGTCGATTGTTAATAAGATAATCAATGATCATAACGGTTCAATTAATTTTCACTCGCTTAAAGAGGGTGTAAAAATTGAGATTGAATTTTTAAGGTAATGAGCACAGAGATATTAATTATTGATGATAATGTTGATATTAGAAATATTATTATAGATCTAATTGTAGATGCTGGATATAAAACCAGACTTGCCGCAAATTATAATCAAGCATTGAATGAAATTGACAAAAAACTTCCTGATGTAGCTATTATAGATGTTAAATTAGATAAAGGTGATAATGACGGGTTAGAACTATTAGCTCATATTAAAAGCAAGAATAAAGATATTCCAGTAATTATTATTACTGGTCATGCAAATATAGAAATGGCAATTAAGGCGCTTAAAGCTGGGGCTTTCGAATTTATTGAAAAACCATTTAATCAAGAAAGATTACTAAATTTTGTAAATCGTGCTGTTGAAAATGTAAATTTAAAAAATAAAAATAAGGAATTTGAAGATAAGCTTTTTTTTTCATATGATATAATAGGTCAGAGTCCTAATATCCAAAATATTAAAGATGAAATAGATAAAATTTCAACTTCTGAAAGTAGAATTTTTATCAACGGACCAACAGGATCTGGTAAAGAATTAGTTGCAAGAAAAATACATAAAAAATCTAAACGTCAAAAAGGACCGTTTATAGTTATCAATGGAGCTTTGCTAGATATCAAAAAATATGAACTTGAATTATTTGGTGAAGAAAAAAACGATGGATCAATTTCTTATGGTGCTCTTGAAAAAGCAACAACTGGAATTCTTTTGATTGATGAAATATCAGAAATCCCACTTGAAACACAATCTAAAATTTTACGTGTTTTAATAGATCAGAAATTTAAAAGAATTAATGGCAATCATGATATTAACGTTGATGTTCGAATTATTTGCTCATCCAGTAAAATGATTAAAAAAGAAATAGAGTTGGGTAATTTTAGAGAAGATCTTTATCATAGACTTAATGTTTTTGAAATTAATATAGAACCACTTAAAAAAAGAATTACTGATATCCCGCTTTTAGTCGAATATTTTTCAAAAAAAATTTCATCAAATTATAATGTTAAGAAATTAGACATAGATACAAATAATAGTTATTTACTAAATTATGATTGGCCAGGTAATGTTAGAGAACTAAGAAATTTAATTGAGCGAATTGCAATATTGTCTCCAGATAATAAAGATAAGATTTCTAATATTATTAAAGAATCTCTCAAAATACCTGATATCGAAAATTTATCATCAGAAAACTCTTTATCTGTGCCATTAAAAGAAGCTAGAGAAAACTTTGAAAAAGAGTATTTAACTACTCAATTGAAAAAATTTAATGGCAATATATCAAAAACTGCTGACTTTATTGGTATGGAAAGATCTGCATTACATAGAAAACTTAAAGGTTTGGGTATCAAGGAACTAAATTAAATGAATATTATTATTTGTGGCGCTGGTAGAGTAGGTTTCACTATCGCAAAGCTTCTTAGTGAACAAAATCACTCCATAACTGTAATTGATCAATCTAGTGAAGATATACAAAAAATTGATGATACTCTTGATGTAAAAGCTATTGTTGGTAAGGCTACATATCCTTCTATTCTAGAGAAAGCAAACGCCTCTGAAGCCGATATGATTATTGCAGTTACACGTAATGATGAAATTAATATGCTTATATGTCAAATTGCTTTTTCAATTTTTAATGTTCAAAAAAAAATTGCTAGAATACGATCTCAGGATTATCTTAATCCAAAATTTACAAAAGTTTACAATAAAGAAAATTTACCAATTGACGTAATTATTTCACCTGAGATTGAAATAGCAAAATCCTTACAGAGAAAATTAGAAGCACCTGGTGCATTAGATAATGTGCCATTTGCTGATAACAAAATTAGATTATTAGAAATACTGATTAATGATAAATGCCCTTTAATTGATATAAAACTTAATGAGATAACTAAAAAATTCCCAAATTTAGATGCAAATATTATGGGTGTTATTAGAAAAGATAAGTTTATTATTATTAAAAAGAATGATGTAATGCTTAAAGATGACAAGGCATATGTGATAATTAATGCTTCACAGATGCAAGCTACATTAGATGCATTTGGTCATAATGAAAAAATTTCTAGTAAAATTTTAATAATTGGTGGAGGAAATATTGGTTTCAACTTAGCCAAAAATCTTGAAGAAACTTTTGATTCAGCAAGAGTCAAGATTATAGAAAAAAACAAAGAGAGAGCTGAATTTATTGCAAACGAACTTAATAACACAATAATTATTAATGGTAATGGATTGGATGATGAGGTCTTACTTGAAGCTAATTTAGATGAAGTTGAGACTGTTTTGGCCTTAACAAATGATGACGAAGATAATTTAATGGTAAGTGTCCTAGTTGAAAAATTTACTAAAGATAAAAATGATTTAAATAATAAAAGAACTATGGCATTAATAAATAAACCTAATTATTCCTTGTTACAATCTTCATTGAAGATTGATGATTTAATTGATCCAAGAATGAATACTGTATCAAGTATATTAAAACATGTTCATAAAGGAACAATAGAAAATGCCTACAGTATATTAAATGGTGAATATGAAATTATTGAAGCAGAAATAATTGAAACTTCTGAGTTAATTAATAAAGAATTAAAAAACTCAAATTTACCTGATGAGATAAGAGTTGGTGCAATTTTAAGAGATAAAGATGTTATAATTCCTAGGTCAAATTTTATATTTAAAAAAGAAGATGTAGTTGTGTTTTTAGTAAAAAAAGATTTTTTACAAGTAGTTGAAAATATGTTTCGTATAAGCTCAATTTAATTTAATGAACTATCTTAAACTCATTTACTTGAGTATTTTTTGTGGGATAATTTCTATTCTTTCTTTTTTTAATATTATCTATTCTTATTATCTAAATTTTTACCTTAACTTAAATACATACATTTATACTTTTTTTGTATCGTTATTTTTAACAATATTATTTTATTATATAAAAAGTAATAATCAAAAAAAAACCACTATTTATGAAAAAATTATAACTATACTTTTGGGTTATTTTTTACTTCCTCTAATAATTTCAATACCTTTTTATTTTAGTATTTACAATTTAACATTTGCTAATTCTTACTTTGAGGCAGTTTCTGGTTTCACATCAACAGGATTTACTATTTTTGAAAATATAAAACATATTGATCAAAGCTTAATTTTATGGAGATCCTCTTCACAATGGATTGGAGGACTTTATTTTTTATTTTCTATAATTTTATTAATAGACATCTTTGATAATAGTTTTAAAAAATCTTTAACAAACTTTATATCTTTCAATAAATCTGAAACTTTAAAGCAATCGTTAAAAATTTTTTTTTTATATTCATTTATAACTTTTTCAATTTTTATAATTCTAAATTTTTTTAATATTAGATCTTTTAATTCACTTAATATGGCAATGACAATTATTTCATCTGGAGGTTTTTTACCTACAAATAGTTTATCAAACATTTTGTTAAATAATTCACAAATAATTATTTTTTCATTATTAATGCTTACATCTTTTTTTAGTATTTACAATTTAACATTTGCT